>Ga0210407_10003026_pt1 | contig 13919 bp, 10 predicted proteins | sample IncBWC27MmetaG_FD_150860 | JGI IMG/M metagenome (GOLD analysis project Ga0210407, IMG submission 150860) | Forest soil microbial communities from Barre Woods Harvard Forest LTER site, Petersham, Massachusetts, United States - Inc-BW-C-27-M | ecosystem: Environmental > Terrestrial > Soil >... | reverse complement strand
GCACCGTCCCGCCGATATTGGGCAGACGGAACTGCTTGGCGTCGGGCAGTGTCGGATACTTGCTGACGAGCTCGACACGCGGCGTGTAGATCGGCTCGCGATGAACCGGGATCGGGTCCGGTAGGCCGAAGGCGTTCATCCGCGCCTTGGCGTTCCCGTACGGCACACAGCCGTGCATCATTGCCACGCGCTGGATGCCGCCGGACAGGTCTGTCGACCACGACACAGTATCGATCTTGTCGGGCGTGCTATAGATCTTCTCGATGATCGCGAGCTCATCAGGGGTGAGATCCTTGTCCCAGCCCAGTTTCTTTAGAACAGCCACTGTGAACTCGGGATAGCCGTCCTTGATCTCGGAGCCGGCCGAATACGAGCCTTCAGCCAGCAAGTTTATACCGTTACGCTCGACGCCGAAACGGGCGCGGAACGTGCCACCGCCCTCCATGACCGGAAGGTTCGTGTTGTAGAGGAGGGGCGTACCCGGATGCCTCAATTCCGGCTTGCCCCAGCACGGCCACGGCAAGCCGTAATAGTCCCCTTTGCACGGCCCGTCTTTGGCGCGCATCGTGACCAGATCGAAATCCTTCTGGTTTGCCATGTGCAGCTTGAGCCGCTCGGGCGACTGGCCGCAATAGCCGGTCGACCAGGAGCCGCGGTTCATCTCGCGAAGTACGTCCTCAGCCAGCGGAAGGTTGTTCTCGACCTTGATGTTTTTGAACATCTGGTCGGCGAAGCCGAGCTTCTTGGCGACGAGATAGATGATCTCGAGATCGTTCTTGGATTCGAAGATCGGCTTGACGATCTGCTCGCCCCATTGCATCGAGCGGTTAGACGCAACGCGCGAGCCCGACGCTTCGAACTGTGTACAGGCGGGCAGGAGATACATAGCTTCCTTGCGTCCGGCCTGCAGCGCCAGAGACGCCCAGGTCGTCGGATGCGGATCGGCGACAACCAGTAGATCGAGTTTGGCGAGCGCCTTCAGTGACTCCGGAATGCGCGTGATGCTGTTGCTGGCGTGCCCCTGCACGAACATCGCCCGCACATTGTCCTTCTGATCGACTTGGTCCTTCGGCAACAAGACGGCATCGAACCAGCGGGTCAGCGGTATGCCCGGCGTCTGCATGATCTTTTGGGAATCGAAGCGTGACAGCAGATAATCGTAATCGACTTCCCAGACGCGCGACCAGTGGCGCCACGCGCCTTCGGCGAGGCCGTAGTAGAACGGCAAGGTCACGATATCGAGCCCGACATCAGTGGCGCCCTGTACATTGTCATGGCCGCGAAAGATGTTGGCGCCGGCGCCCGGCTTTCCGACATTGCCGGTAAGCAGCAGGGCGATGCAGCTCGTCCGCACATTGGCTGTGCCGACCGTGTGCTGCGTCTGGCCCATGCACCAGATCAAAGTCGCAGGTTTCTGCGTCGCGAACATCTCGGCGACGCGCTTCAACTGTTCGCCTGGCACGCCCGAGACGCGCTCGACCTCGTCGGGTGTCCATTTCTCGATTTCCTTCTTAACGTCGTCGAAGCCATAGACGCGCTGCGCAATGAACTCCTTATCCTCCCACCCGTTTTTGAGGATGTGCCACATCATGCCGTACAGCACCGGGATGTCGGTGCCTGGCCGCAGCCGCACATACTCGGTCGCGTGCGCGGCCGTGCGCGTCATGCGCGGATCGACGACGATGACGCTCGCCTTGTTGAGCTCGGCGCCCTCCAGCAGGTGCTGCAGGGACACGGGATGAGCTTCGGCGGGATTTCCGCCCCAGATGATCTGCGTCTTCGAATTGCGAATATCGTTGAAGCTATTGGTCATTGCGCCATAGCCCCAGGTATTCGCAACCCCGGTGACCGTCGTCGAATGGCAGATTCGCGCTTGGTGGTCGGTGTTGTTGGTGCCCCAGAAGGCGCCCATTTTGCGGAACAGGTAGGCGCCCTCGTTGGTGAACTTAGCTGAGCCCAGCCAGTAGACCGAATCCGGGCCCGACTGCTGGCGCACCGCCGCCAGCTTGTCGCCGATCTCGTCGAGCGCCTGATCCCAGGTAGTGCGCGTCCATTGGCCGCCGACCAGCTTCAGCGGGTATTTGAGCCGCCGCTCGCCCGAGACGAGCTCGCGCACCGCGGCGCCCTTGGCGCAATGCGAGCCGCGATTGATCGGGCTGTCCCAGCTCGGCTCCTGGCCGATCCAGACGCCGTTCGCGACCTCGGCCGTGACGGTGCAGCCGACGGCGCAATGCGTGCACACGCTCTTGCGCTTGACGAGTTGCGCACCCGGCGCCGGCGGCGGCCCGGCCTTGGCCTTGCGCATGCTGACTAACGGCAGGGCGCCGAGCGCCGCCAGGCTGGTAGCGGCGACACCCGAACGGCGCAAAAAGCTGCGGCGGTCGAGGCCGCGATCCGTTTCACCGGCCAAGAGCGCGAGCGATCCACGGCGCGCCTCGCGTTCGGTTCTTCTGATGAGCATCGCGCGCTCCTATTTCGGATAGCGGTTGACGCGGTAGTAGGTCTTGACCTCGTCGCTTTCGCGATACCGCGCCTTCCGCTTCTCGTCTTCGTTCTCGCTATCGGCTGCCGCCTCCTTCCCGAGCGGCGCCATTGCGCCGGCCGCAGCGCCGGTGCCGATTAGCCGGAAGAAGCTGCGGCGCCCGACCGTCGTCTTGTCCTGGGCTTTCATTGCGGCGTTCTCCTTCCGCGCGCTCGCTATTCCGGGAGCGCAAATGCTTCTGCTTCGATCTCGATGAAAAGCCGTCCGATCGCACCGACCGGACGATAAAAATCCGCCCCCTTCGCCGCTTCGAGGTCGGCGAAAAACCGTCCCATCCATGGAGCAAGGTGACGGTCGAAGAAATGGCGCTGGCGTTCCACCGGCACGGCAAAATCCCCGGCAATCAAACCCGCCATGATTTCGCAGAGGATCGCCGCGTGGTCTTCGGGCTCGCATTGGCCTTCGACGCGCTCGATACCGAGACCGGCGAGGTCGGCGCGCAGCCGTGCCAGCGGCCGTTCATGAAGAAAACCGGTCAGATAATAGGACCCATAGGGCAACAATTCACCGCGCCCGACCCCGATGAAGAGATCGAAATATTCGCGCGCGACCGCGGCGGCATCTTTCTCCACAGCTGCTCCGGCCAGTGCCCGATGCGCAAGGCCGAGCGGCGTCCTGTCGTTCTCGAGCTTCGCCAGTCTCTTCAGCAGCGCCGCATCCGGTGGACGCGCGAGGAGCGCCGCAAGCAGCCCATATTCCTGCGCCCGAGCAACAGCAGTGTCGTCGACCGCGTCGGTTGTCCCCGCGTAGAGGTCCGGTCGCAACACAGCGCGAGCCACGCCCGTCGCTGCCTCGACCGCGACGACGCGGTCCGCCGGAACGCGCGACCAATTGGACACGGAGGGCTGCGAGATCCCAATCCGGCGCGCCAACTCGGTGACGCCGCCAGCCGCCCGGATCGCCTCGCCCAGCCCCGCATCTCCTCCCATCAGAACTGCTCCGATGGCGTTCGCGCCAATTGAAAGGGACGGTAATACCGCAGCGGCGAGACGGTCAATAGCCTAAGGCTATAACTGCCGATTATTGCGGGAGCGCAGAGCCATGATGTCGGCGAGGGCGGGACTCGCCAGCCTTTCTCTTATCGTCTTCATGCTGCGTCGCAGAAATACTCCTCGGCGCCTCGGCGACGTGTACCGCCGGAGCGGCCTCCGCCGGTGTTGCCGCATGGTCGGCGAGCGCCGCGGTGACTGGGGTCGGGTCGGACGCCTGAGGCTCATCCAGGACCCGCGCCAAGAGACGACGGACGTCCTGAAGATCGAGCGAACCAAAGCCCGGCACCCCACCCGGGGCATTGAAATCCCATGCATTCTCCGACAGGCCGATGAAATCGCGGATGGCGGGATCAGTTGTCCAAGCCTGGCGAAGCGCCGCGCGCGTCAACTCCAGCGGCACGCCAGGCGCGAGGAAAGCCGTGATGTCTGAACCGGATGCTATCGATTCGATCGGCGGCAAGGGGATTGGTGGAGGGGCCTCGCCGGTAGTCGGGGAAACGGTTTTGGCGATCTCGGCGGCGCTCGGCGGCGGTTTCTTCTCGGCGTCCGCCTGCGCCGCGACATTGCGCTTTCGCCGCGACCAGCGTGCAAGGAAAGATTCATCGCCGCTCATCGCGCCTCCCGATCTGCGGAGCCTGTCGCGCCATGGCCGCGGGATCGGCGCGGTCGCGCTGGCGCCTCACGAACTCCGGTTGGGCGGGAAATTGGACGATGAAGGCTGTGATCTCGTCGCGCACGGTTTCCGGCATCGCGACGGCTTCGACGATCGCCTGACCAGGCTCGGTCCAGCCCTCGCCCTCCGCCGGGTCGGCGGTCACGCCGGCGATGGCAAAAGGCGGTTCGCCGCCGGTCGTGTGCATCGTCACCCATATAGCCGGCGTCTCCGATTTCAGATTGCGCCGATAGTTTTCCGCTTCCGACCTATAGAGCGCAATCTCGGCCGCGCCGGCGTAATAGGTGACGGTATCGCCGTCCTTCGCCAGCGGCGTCCACGCGGCGGCATCGGGCAACCCCGCGAGGACGGCGACGGGACGCCAAAGAAATTCGGCCCATTGTGATACCGCTTTGCGCCGCTCGACGACGACACCGACCGGGATGCACCGGACGGGCCCGCTCATGACAGATGGAAGCAGCCGCGCCGGAACCATAACGGCGCTGTCAGCGCGGCCCGTAAGTCCAAGCACGCGACAGACTCACCCGGGCGCTCGATCCTCAGGTCCCCGCTCGCGTCGATTGCATGCCGCGCACCGCGCTCCGGCTGCAAACGCGACAGATAGCCTTGCACGATTGCGGCGAAATCACCCTCCTGCCAGGAGTCGATCGCCAGCATGAGATGGCGCGCAAAGCCTTCGACCACGCGTTCCGCGCCGAGTTCCCCGAAGCCCTCGTCCGCGAGCGCCGTCGACAGCGGATCGAGCGCCGCCTCTTCGCTCCTCATCGAAACGAGGCGAATGACGGCGCCGAAGACGAGCCAGTCGGGTCTCTCGCGCTCATCGGCAGATTGCGGCCAGCCGAGACGACCGCCTCCCACGAGGCGGCGACCAATCTTCAGTCGGTCCGGCCATTCGATCGTGATCGGCGTCTCGGGAGGCGCGAGCGCAGCGAGCGCATCGGCGAGCGCCGTCATGCCGGCATAAAAGCTGCGGCACGCCCTCGCGAGCGTCTCCTCCGGCTCGAGCACGACCGCAAACTCCGCCAGATCGAACCTTCCGACAAAAACCAGGGTCCCGGCGCCGAGTTCAGCGGCGTGGGCGGAGGCGTGGGCAAACGCGTCACCCGCTTCGCGCAGCACCACAAGCCGAAACGGCGGCGGCAGATCGAGCGTGCGCAAGGAGGACGGCATTTCGCGTTGGTTTTCTGCCCAATTTCTGAACATTATAGCGATAGATGGCGGATCGGCAGAAAATCCTCGTTTGCTCGTGCGAAGACACGATACCGCTCGATGCCGGCGCTTTGACGCGCGGCTGCCGCAACTTTGATATTGTCACCGGCCGTCAATTCTGCCGGGCGGAACTAGAAAGGTTTCGCGCGCTCGTAGGCGCGGGCGTGCCGCTCACGGTCGGTTGCACGCAGGAAGCGCCGCTTTTTCGCGAAGTGGCCGAGGATAGCGGCGCCGGTCTCCGGTTCGTCAATTTGCGCGAGAGCGCCGGCTGGTCGGCCGACGCGGCCAAAGCTGGTCCGAAGATGGCGGCGCTTGCCGCTGCTGCCGCCGAGCCGATGCCGGACATTCCGTTCGTGCAGCTCGAGAGCGCGGGCGTCGTCCTCGTCTACGGGCGCGACGAGCGCGCGATCGAAGCGGCGGGGCTGCTCAAGGAGCATCTCGACGTCACCGTGCTATTGACGCGGCCCGATCAGATCACGCCGCCGCGCACCACCGAGTTCCCGATCGTCAAAGGGACGATTCGCGTTGCGAAGGGCTATCTGGGCGCGTTCGAGCTCACCGTCGACGATTATGCCGTGCCGCAGCCGTCCTCACGCGGCGCGCTTGTCTTCGCCCCGTCCCGCGACAACGCGACATCGCGCTGCGATATCGTGCTCGACCTCTCGGGCGGCGCGCGGCTCTTCCCGGCCGCCGATCTGCGGGACGGCTATTTGCGCGCCGATCCGGGCGATCCCGCCGCGGTACTCAAAACCGTGCTGCGCACCCGCGACCTCGTCGGCAGCTTCGACAAGCCGCGCTACATAACCTTCGATCCCGAGCTTTGCGCCCACTCACGATCGCGAATCGTCGGCTGTCACCGTTGTCTTGACCTCTGCCCAACGAGCGCGATCACGCCCGACGGCGATCACGTCGCGATCGACGAGAAGGTCTGCGCCGGCTGCGGTCAGTGTGCCGCGGCCTGTCCGACCGGCGCCGCGAGTTACTCTCTGCCGCCGTCCGACGCGCTGCTGCGCAAACTGCGCGCATTGCTCACGGTTTATCGCGAGGCGGGCGGCACATCGCCTGTCCTGCTGCTCTACGATGACGCGCATGGCGGCGCGCTGATCGACGCGCTGGCCCGGCACGGCGACGGCTTGCCGGCCCATGTGCTGCCGCTTGCCGTCAACGAGGTGACGCAGATCGGGATCGAGTGCGTTGCGGCAGCCTTCGCCTATGGCGCGGCGGCGGTGCGAATTGTTTTGCACGCCAAGCCGCGCCACGATCCAGCGGGCCTCTATCAGACGATCGCGCTCGCGGAGGCGATCCTCGCCGGTGTCGGCCTCGAAGGCGACCGGGTTGCCACCATCGAGACCGATGACCCCTTTGCGCTCGGCGATGCTTTGCGGGCGGTGACGCTCGGCGCGCCGGTCCCGCGGCCTGCGAGTTTCGCGCCTGCGGGAGGCCGCCGCGACGTGCTGCGTTTGGCCGTGCGGGAGCTCCACCGCGCGGCGTCGACCACCACCGAAATAATCGCACTCCCGGCGGGAGCGCCGTTCGGCGCGGTCGAGGTCGCTGATGGGTGCACGCTATGCCTCGCTTGCGTCTCGGCCTGCCCGACCGGCGCGCTGTCGGACGATCCCGATCGGCCGGTGCTGCGCTTCACCGAGGATGCCTGTGTGCAATGCGGGCTGTGCAAGGCGACCTGTCCGGAGAAGGTGATCACGCTCGTCCCGCGTCTGGCTTTCGCCGCCGCCACGGCGACGGGTGTGCTCAGGGAGGAGGAGCCGTTTCATTGCATCCGTTGCGGCAAGCCGTTCGGCGTCAAAAGCACGATCGACCGCATCCTCGGCAAGCTCGAAGGCAAGCACTGGATGTACCAGAGCGCGCCGCAGCGCCTCGATCTCATCAAGATGTGCGAGGATTGCCGCGTCATCGTGGTCGCGCAGGAAGGCTTTGATCCGCACGACGCACCGCCGCGGCCAAAGCTGCGCACCACCGACGATTATTTGCGCGAGCGCGAGACGAACAGCGACTCCTGATCAGCGGGTCGCCTGTTCGAGAAACTTGACGAGCGCGTCGCGATCGTCGCGAGAGCTGATGCGCTGCTCCGGCATCTTGGTGCCGGGCGTGTAGCGGGCAGGACCTATCTCGAACAATTTCGCCAGCGTCTCGCGCGTCCATACGATGTCGAGATGCTTGAGGGCTTCGGAATAATTGTAGCCGGGGAGGCTGGCGATCCGCCGTCCGAAGATGCCGTGCTAACTAGGGCCGGCGCGATTGCCTTGGTCGGGTGCCAGCGTATGGCAAGCGACGCAGGCGCGAAACACTCGTGCCCCGGTTTCGCCGGCATAAGCGGCCAGTGGGTCTTCCGGTCCCCTCTCCGGAGGGTCGAGCGGCTCACCGGTTTCCGCATCCCAGCGGCGGATCGCGCGGTCGCCGCCGCCGGTGAGCAATGTGCGGCCGTCGGGGAGGAACGCGACTGACCAGACCGGCATGCCCGGTCCGACCAGGGTGCGCACTACGTTCTGCGTCTTGCGATCGATCAAGGCGACCACGCCGTTGATGCCCGCCGCAGCGATGCGCTGGCCGTCGCGCGAAATCGCGAGTGCGACGATCGGGCCCGGCAGAGCTTCGGCGGCGCCCAGCCGCTTTCCTGACGGAGACAGAAAATAGACATTACCGTCGGCGCCGGCCGCCGCGATTTCGCCGTCCAGGGCCGTCGCCACCGCGTTGAGGGGCGCCGGCAGTTCCGCGACGTTCGGAGAGACTGGCTGGGGCAGCGGCCAGATTCGCACTCCCGTGTCATAGCCGACGCTAACCACCGCTGTCCCATCGGGCACGAAGGCGACGCCGTTGACGTTCTGCTGGTGTCCTTTCAGGACGATTGGCGGCCCGCCGGCAAGCGGCCACAGGCGAACCGTTCGATCCCACGATGCTGAGGCAAGAGTTCCACCGTCGGGCGACACCGCAAGCGCGACGATCGGCCCCTCATGTCCCCTCAGGATCGCGTCGGGCACCGGCTTCCCCGGCGTCCAGATGCCGATCAGTGCATCGGCGCCGCCGGTCACCGCGCGGCCGTCGTTGAGGATCGCAACCGCGTTTACCGCGCTCTCGTGCAGACGCAGAACCTGCTCGGCGAGATTGTAGCGAAGCGACCAGCGGATAGCTGATGTGTCAAAACTCCCGGAGAGCACCGTCATGCCGTCGGCGGAGATCGCCAATGCGCGGATCGGCCCGCCATGCCCGCGCAATTGCGCGTGGGCTGGGGCAAGGCCAAGCCCTGCCGCGACCGGCATGACACACCAGATCACGCACCTCAGGGAAAGACGCATGTTTGAGGTTCCAGCATCGAGTGCCGCTACGATGCGAGGATACAACCCACGTTCCACCGCGAACCAACGGCAATTGGGCGTCGTCGCGTCGAGCATCGCTACGCCCTTGAAATCGCGAGATGCGGTATCCTACCGTGCGCGACAACTTTAGAAAGGAGGCGGCAATGCGCATTTTCGTCACCGCCTGCGTCGCCGCGATCGTGCTTGCAGTGGTTGGCGCGATTGTTCTGGATCACGCACAAGAACCCGCCAGCGTAGCCTTCTCGACCGCGAGCGTGCGGCTATGATTTCGTCGGATGAGCTAGTGCTCAAATGCATTCAGATGATTCAACCCCTTTATCCAGTAGTATCCCAGTAGTATCCCAGTAGGATGGGTTGAGCTGAGCGAAACCCATTGTCTGCGCTCGTTGCGATGGGTTTCGCGCTGCTCTACCCATCCTACGCCTCCTCGCTGGTGAATCATGTGATTGGGTCGAACCCTAGTTGCAAACACTGGTGTCGGTGTGTCCCGTCGAATCCGCGCAAGTTACCCCTCGTGGCAGCAGCCGCCACGGCGGCATGCAGCTTTTCTGTTAACGCAATCGACCGACCTGCGGCGGAGTTCATCACGCAAACGTGAATTTAGGATGGCTTTTGACCGCACAGTTCTAACTGCAGGCAGTATTCTAGTTCCCTTTGTCTTTTACTGGCTCTTATCTTCCATTACGTTATTACTTAAGAAAGCGTGAGTGATATCTCATCAGACCTTGCTGTTGGGATCTCATCTTTTCATCCGGGAGTCCCAATCGGTGCCGATCGGGACCCCACCTCCGAGGCGAACGTGAAAAACAGCTCAACCTTAGGCCATTTTCTCGGTAGGGTCCCGCCACTGTGCTGAAACACGCTCGGGATGCTTTGGGAGTAGTCGCGTCCTCACAGTCATCCCAACGATTCGCGCAATTCTGCTATTGCCACCTTTAGATGGCGGTGCTAGACGCGACACTGATCATTCCTGATAACCTCTACTGTGTCTCGAAGGTATAGAATGTCGATTCTGGACGAGATCACCAAGGAGAAGCAGCGGGTCACCGAGGCGCTGGCACGCGTCGAGGCGCAGCGCGAGAAGCTCGCGAGCCAGCTCGTCGAATTGGAGGCAACCGAGCGTGTGCTGGCGCGGTACAGCAAAGGCTCTGGGGCAAGAAAGATAGCCTCAGCCAGGACGCCGATGACGGCAACAAATGCGGCTTCTTCAGCGCGAGCAGGAGGGCGCCCGCGCAGTGCGACAACGAAACCAGTCGGCGGCAAGCGCGGCTCGCCGAGCCTCAACGATCAGGTCCTTGCCCTGGCAACCGGCAAGACGCAGCAGGAAATCGCCGCCGCATGCAAGGGGGCTCGCCCGAACCATGTCGGTGCCGCGATTTCCCGGCACAAGCGGGCCGGCCGTATCGAAGAGCGGGATGGAAAGCTCTACGTCACGCAGTCGACACAAGCGGAACAGAGCGCCGCGGTCTGAGAATCGAAAAAGAGCGCGGGGTCAGCGGGCTCCGCTGGCACGTATTGAAGGGCGTCGGCTGAAACGCCCCGTGTTGCCGTGAACGGTAATTTCTCGTCCACCTGGTCTGACGCTTAACCTCGCTTCTCGTGTCGGATCCACTCGGACGCGCCAGTGGCATCCTGGATTCTCGGCCGAACCTTTTGGCCAGCCGGCATCGACTAGCCCCCGGTCAAGATCAGCCCAGGGGGAAGACTCTCGTCGTGCAGACTGATCCGTTCCGACCCTCCTATCGGCACGAATTCCTTTAGCTTGCCGGTCTTCTGAGGAGCGACGCCGACATTCTCCAGTTTGGCTGCAATTCGATGGCGCAGAGCTTTGGGCAGGTCAAAACTCCGATTGCCGACGACACGCGCCGCGCGGAGAAATAAGGTTGGCATTTCCGCAAGTTCCGGCGCCCCCCAGTCAAACGGACGAAAGGTCTCGTAAGCTCGTTCCACAAGATCGGGCGAGACCACGGTCTCGGGTCCGGCATATAGTGGTGCCCGGTTGAGAATGTGGCCCAGCGCGGCAAGGTACGGAGCACAGTGCTTCTTCTCGCGGGCGAGATCGTTGGCCGTATCAATGAACAGATTGGCCAATTCCGTCTTCGTTTCGTTAGGAAGGCGTTCTAGTGATCCCGCGAGCCGGATAAGTTCCGGTAGAACTTTCTTGCGCGTACGGATCTTCTCGAGTTCGGGGGCGAGGATCTGCTCCTGACGTTGCCGCGCAAGGCCGCCTGCCACGCGCCGCCAAAGGATATATTCCTGGCACTTGCTTCGTTTGCCCAAAAAGTAGAGGCCATGATCATGGAGCCGCCAGAGGCTGTCGATGCGAAGGTCGTCTCCGGCCGCTCCGAAGCCGGGGCGCAAGAAGAAGCCGGCGAGAATGAGCCAGGTCTCCTCATGGTCCGCGGACGTCTTGCGCTGGGCCATACAGCGCTCCAGAGCGGGCCAGAGTGAGCGGACGAGGCCCGCGTTCCATTCGCTCTTCGCCACTCCAAGGATCTGCTCCAGCTTTCTAAGGAGCCGCGTTGCTGTAATCAAATCTCGTTGGCTCGCGGCGCGAGCAAACAAGTGCTGGATATGCAATCGAGCGGCTTCGAGGGCCGCCGTGGCGACATTTGGCTTGATTCGAACCGCAACCTCGGAGACCGGCGCTGATCGCAGCGGCTGCCCGTCGTGCTCGTGTGGGCGAAGACTAAATTCCAGCGGCCAGGACTGATTGACACGGTCATCCGCACTAACGCAGGAGACGTGCAGCAGGCCCAATTCGTTCGCCCTGGCAACCAACGTTACAGGAAGTGTGTTTGAGCTTCTGACGGGAGCGGGGTCTGCGACGTTTATGATCGTCTCCAGCGGCGGAAGGGAGTGAAATTCCTCCTCACTCCAATCGACGATGTCGCCTGCTTTGCATCTGTCGTGGCGAGCGGAGCAATAGGCCTGAAAGCGCGCGCGACGGTTCGTGTGCACCTTGAGCGGAACGCCCGTGATGTCGAACCGTTGCTCCGAGAATGCCCCGCGGGGCAGAACACACACAAGCGCTGGCCGAGCCCTGTTACCGAACTCGGGCGACCCCTCCTTGAGCACTTCGAGGAACACCGCGCGAGCGGCACCCGCCGCGATGCGTTCCGTTTTGCGATGAAGTGATTTTCCAAATAGAGCCGCGCCGCGCGCAACAGCAAGGTCGGGATCCGTGTTTTCCAGCTCGAGCGGCAGCAAGCCACCTTGCCACTTTTCGACCCGCTGACAGATCCTTTGGCGGAGGAGTCTGGGACGAAGCGAGCCGCCATTGAACAAGATCGCGTCGACACGCGGACGACCCCGCAGGAAGTCGGCGAGGTGCCGGGTGACCGCACAATCGGACGCATAGGGAAGCCCCCACTCTTTCAGGGCAGCCTGTGTCCGGTAGGGATAGGCCTGCGCGTCGCACTCGGGGAAGAAGCCGTCGAGCAATAATGTCTGAAGTTCGGCGCACGTCAGTCGGGCCGTACGCGATCCCGCGACCAAGCCCGAACCACGACCGGGCAACGAGACCGAGAAGGACTCTTCAGGCCGGCCTTCGGTGGAGAGCATCTTCTCCTTCAGATCCCGGCAGCGCGCGACCAGATCGTCCCACTGAGGGCCTGAAAGCTTCCCTTGCTCGCCGATCAGCCGCGGTTCAAGTAGGTGCGCGATCGCGAGATCGACGTTATCGCCGCCCAACAGGATGTGATCGCCAACTGCCTCGCGCGTGATTTCCGGGTCAGAGCTGCGGCTTTGCGAACGGAATTCGAATAGGCTGAAATCCGAGGTGCCGCCACCAATGTCGACCACCAGCAGGTGGTGCAACCCTTCAGTGTCGTGGGGCACCTTACCCAACAGGTCCGTTACAAAATCGTGCTGCTCCAGCCAGGAGTAGAATGCAGCTTGTGGCTCTTCGAGCAGTCGAATGGTTTCGGGAAAACCGGCTTCCTGCGCAGCCATAAGCGTCAGCCGCTGGGCGGCCGCATCGAATGAGGCGGGAACGGTGACGGTGATCTCCTGGTTATCAAACTCGAAGTCGGGGCCGCGGTGGGCAAACCGGCCGTTCCATGCTCCCTTGAGATGGCTGAGGATGAGTGCCGAGGCGCGTAAAGGTGAGATCTTGCTGGTACGGGCGATGTCATCCGATCCCCAGGGCAAAAACGGCGCGGTGCGATCGGACGTATGATGGCAGAGCCAGGACTTCGCGGAATGGACGACCCGGCCAGGAGCTTCTCCGGCTTTTTTCCGCGCGAGCCAGCCGGCGATCCATTCCTCCTTGGTAGCCGCCCCGCCCTGCATCTGGACCGCAGCTGTTTCGTCCGGCAGGTAAAGAAAGGAGGGAAGGCCTGACGCTTCCGTTATTCCAGATAGCGTCTCCCATTGGGGGATGCCGAGGATCTCGGATTTCGCTTCGCCGTCCAGCGGCACGAACGCCAGGGCGCAGTTGGTTGTCCCGAGATCGATACCGATGCTGAAACGGGGTGTTGGCATATTGACTTGGTACCGGCTACTCCGTCCTAACCTGGAATTCGACCTTCCATCGGCGATCAGAATTAATGTGCTTCATCCACAATTCAAGCGTGCCCAGTTCGGTCACGACGGAGTTGATTTGCACAGGAATAACCTGGCCCGCAGGGAAATCAGGGAGCGCAGGCAGGTTGATCTCGAGCAAGCTGGTTTCCTCCAAGTCGCGTTCGGCATCAGGCAGAATCTGTCCCGGCCGGTCGCCGCTTCGCACCGCCGACGAGTAGAACCGGAATTCGGCGGGGTGCCCGGTGAGAAGGCCGAACTCTCGCCCTTCGATGAGGAGTTCTGAGCCCTCCTGCATGCCCTGGGGAACAATGCACAGCGCCTTAACCGGCGGTTTGAAGCCGGGCACCGCTGGCATGGAGCTCTCGAGCCCGAGGTAGTATGACCTCGCTGCCCCGGCCTTGATGCGGATACCTTTTTGGGTAGCCCGAGTTCGCCCATAGAATGAAGCCCCTTTTGCGACGGCGAGGTCCAGCTCAATCCCTCGTAGTTCACGAGCCGCTTGTCCTTTGTTCCATGAGGTGAGGAGTTCGAGCACTCGGTTGCGGATTGGCGCACTCTTGAAAACACCGCCGTTGAAAAGGACTGCCGTCGGCATGACGAATTCTTTCGACCCCGATTGCCCTTCCAACAGTGCGAAGAGCGAC
>Ga0210407_10003025_pt1 | contig 13930 bp, 10 predicted proteins | sample IncBWC27MmetaG_FD_150860 | JGI IMG/M metagenome (GOLD analysis project Ga0210407, IMG submission 150860) | Forest soil microbial communities from Barre Woods Harvard Forest LTER site, Petersham, Massachusetts, United States - Inc-BW-C-27-M | ecosystem: Environmental > Terrestrial > Soil >... | reverse complement strand
AGGACGGCCACGCAGCCGGACGCGTCGTCATCGGCGCCGTTGTAGATTTCATCGCCGTTGACCGGCGTCCGGATCCCCAGATGATCAAGATGCGCCGTGAGCAAGACAACCTGGCCTTTCAGTCTGGCGTCGCGGCCGCCAAGGGTCCCAATCACGTTGCGTGTGTGCCATTCCTTCGGGCCGCTGCGAAAGTTGAATGTGCCGGTGACATCCTGTATGTAGCCGCCGCTGTCGCCGGCAGGAGCAATGCCGATTTGCTGCAGCTCGGACGCAATGTAAGTCGCCGCCAGCAGTTCGTCATGCGTGCCGCTGCCGCGTCCTTGCATGGCGTCGCTGGCCAGGAAGCCCAGCTCGCCCGCAATGTGCTTGTCCAGCGTATCTTGACTGGCCTGGCGATGCGGAACGCTCTTGCGTTGCTGGGCCGGAGCCAGCAATGACAGACAGATGAGGGCAGACGAAATCAGCTTCGCTCGGACCACTCGTCCTCCTTTGGGGAATGAGCAGTATACGCTGCGGCCCGGAGGACTGAGCCAGGTGTGGTTTATGTGCGGTGGGTTTATGCGTGGTGGGTTTATGCGTGATGGGTAAACGCAGGACGGTCCTTCTCGAAGCTGGCTATCTCGGCGTCATGTTTGAGAGTCATGCCGATCTCGTCAAGCCCTTCCAGCAGACACATTCTCCGGAAGGGTTCGAGTTGAAACGATGCCGAGAATCCGCCGTCCGCCGACACTTTGCCCTGCTCCAGATCAACGGTCAGCGTGAGCGGCGTATCAAGCCGCGCGCGTGATGTCAGGTTCGCGATCTCCGCCGGACTTAAGACCACGGGCAGCAACCCGTTTCGGACGCAGTTGTTGACAAAGATGTCGGCAAAAGAAACTCCCAGCACCGCGCGGAAGCCATAATCGCGCAGCGCCCACACGGCGTGCTCGCGCGACGAGCCGCAGCCGAAGTTCTTCCCGGTGATCAGGAAGCTGGCGCCCGAGTACTGCGGCGCATTCAAGGCAAAAGCCGGATTGGCAAGGCCTTCCGGGTCATAGCGCCAGTCGAAGAACAGGACATCGCCGTAACCGGTGCGCTCGATCCGCTTGAGGAATTGTTTCGGGATGATCTGGTCGGTGTCCACGTTGTCGCGCGCCAGCAGGGCGGACGTTCCGGTATGTCTGGTGAAGCTCTGCATGTCAATCTCTATATTCCCAGCCGCGGATATCCACAAAATGTCCCGCGACCGCGGCGGCGGCGGCCATCGCGGGGCTGACCAGATGCGTGCGTCCGCCCGCGCCCTGGCGGCCTTCAAAGTTGCGGTTGCTGGTGGAAGCGCAGCGCTGTCCCGGACCCAGCTTGTCCGCGTTCATGCCTAAACACATCGAGCAGCCTGATTCGCGCCACTCGAATCCGGCAGCGACAAAAACTTTGTCCAGGCCTTCGCGTTCGGCTTCGCGCTTTACGTTCTGCGATCCCGGCACCACCATGCCCTGGACACGATCGGAAATCTTGTACCCGCGGATGACCCGTGCCGCGGCGCGAATGTCCTCCAGACGGGCGTTGGTGCAGGAACCAATAAACACGCGGTCCACGGCGATGTCTTTAATCCGCGTCCGCGGACGCAAGCCCATGTATTCCAGCGCGCGAATCATGCCGTTCCGTTCGGATTCGTCGGCCGCCTGCGCGGGATCGGGCACCGCGGCAGTGACCGGCGCGGACATTCCGGGATTCGTGCCCCAGGTCACAAACGGCGCGAGTTGTGCCGCGCTGATTTCAACGGTCGCATCGAACTTTGCCCCGGAATCTGTTGAAAGGCCGCGCCAGTATTCCTCCGCCTGGTCCCATGCGGCGCCTTGCGGCGCGAAACGCCGGCCGCGGAGATAGGTAAAAGTTGTTTCGTCCGGCGCGATCATGCCCGCGCGCGCGCCCGCTTCAATGCTCATGTTGCAGATGGTCATGCGCGCTTCCATGGAAAGCGCGCGCACCGCTTCGCCGGCGTATTCCACCACGTGGCCGGTCGCGCCATCAGTGCCGATCTGCGCAATCAGTCCAAGAATCATGTCTTTGGACGTAACGCCGTTCCCCAGCGCGCCGGCAAAATGCACGAGCATCGTCTTGGGTTTTTTCTGGACCAGGCATTGCGTCGCCAGAACATGCTCGACTTCCGATGTCCCAATACCGAACGCCAGTGCTCCAAACGCTCCATGCGTGCTGGTGTGGCTGTCACCGCAGACAATCGTCAGGCCGGGCTGGGTGAGCGCCAGTTCCGGACCAATCACGTGGACGATTCCCTGCTCCGGCGAATCCAGATCAAACAACCGGACGCCGAACTCCCGGCAGTTGTGCCGCAGGGTTTCCACTTGCGTACGCGCCAGCGCGTCTTCGATCACGAAACGGTTGCCGGTAGTGGGGATGTTGTGGTCGAGCGTGGCCACAGTCAGCTCCGGCCTGCGGACGTTGCGTCCCGCCACGCGCAGGCCTTCAAACGCCTGCGGCGAAGTTACTTCATGGACCAGATGCAGGTCTATATAGAGGATGCGGGAGTCTTGCGGCCCGGAACAGACCACGTGACTGTCCCAGATTTTTTCGAATAGAGTGCGTTGCGGCATCAGACTCGCTCAAACAGCATGATACGCGAACCGGCGTTCCAGCATCGCGGAGAAGGCCTGCTCAACCAGCGTACCCATTTCCACGGTGCCGACCATATGTTTTGCGCCCTGCCCGGCAATATCGGCGGTGCGGTGGCCCGCTTCGAGAACCTGATGGATCGCGGCCTCCAGGTCGGCAGCCTCATGAAGCATGCCTACCGAGTGCCGCAGCAACATGGCCACGGACGCAATCGCGCCCAGCGGATTGGCGGTCCCTTTGCCGGCGATGTCCGGCGCGGAACCGTGGACCGGCTCGTAAAGGTTGACGTCGCCGCCGATGGTGGCCGAAGCCAGCATGCCCAGCGAACCGGTGATGACCGCGGCTTCGTCGGAAAGAATGTCGCCAAACAGGTTCTCGGTCAGTATGACGTCAAAGCGCGTCGGCGTGGTGATCAGGTGCATGGCGCATGCGTCCACGTACATGTGATCGAGCTTCACGTCGGGATACCGGCGCGCGACTTCATTTACTGTGCGGCGCCACAGTTGCGACGTCTCAAGAACGTTCGCCTTGTCCACCGACGTCAGTTTCTTGCGGCGGGTCCGCGCCAGATCGAAGGCGATGACCGCAACCCGTTCGACTTCCTCCGTGGAGTAACGCATGGTGTTGAACGCGGACTGGCCGTCCGCGGTAAACCCGCGCGGCTCGCCAAAATAAAGACCGCCCAGCAACTCGCGGACAAACAGGATGTCGGCGCCTTCCACTATCTGTTTGCGCAGCGGTGAACAGTCGGCGATGGCGCGAAAAGAAGCCGCCGGACGGAGATTGGCGAATCCGCCTAGCGCCGTCCGGATGGCGAGCAAGCCGGTTTCCGGCTTTTTCGGGCCGGGCAGATGATCGTATTCCGGCGCGCCTACAGCGCCGAGCAGAACTGCATCGCTCTCCAGGCAGGCCTGCACCGTGTCTTCCGGCAGTGGAGAACCCGTGGCCTTGATGGCCGCTCCACCAATCAGCTTTTCCTGGATCTGAAAATCGGTATTGTAGAAAGCGCTCAGGGTCTTCAGGACGCGCAGCGCTTCGCGGCAAACCTCCGGCCCAACGCCATCGCCGGGAAGAACCGTCAGTTTGAAACGGTTCTGCGCAAACTTTATTTCCGGCTGCAGCGAGGGTTCGCTGACATACAGTGCTCCATGTGTAGACTTCGCCATAACCTTATCTTTTCCATCGGCAGGGGAGGGACCCTCGCAGGGCCACTGCCTTCTCCATCACGATAACCTTTACGCGCAACGCGGGGCCACAGAAAAGAGCTGACTAGCTCGCGGCGCGTGCCGTTGCTCCTCGCGTCAATGAAGACGCCATGGAGAGCAGGTCCTGATCGTATATCCGCTTCTTGTTTTCCGCCAGGTTCATGAACTGGACGTAGAGGAATTCCAGCTCGGGAGCGCTGGCCGGATAGCCAAGCTCCTTCAACCGCTTGGCCAGCGCAGTGCGTCCGGAATGCTTGCCCAGCACAAGATCGTTGCCGGAAACCCCGACCGACTCCGGCGTCATGATCTCGTAGCACAAAGGATTGCTGATGACTCCGTGCTGATGAATGCCGGCTTCGTGGGCAAACGCATTGCGGCCGACAATCGCCTTGTTGGGCTGCGGTCCAAATCCGATGATCTCCGCCAGCAGGCAGCTGGTGGGATAAATCTGTTCCGTGGCAATCGCCGTCCGATACGGCAATTGCGCCTGGCGCACCGAGAGCAGCATCACAATCTCTTCCAGGGACGCGTTACCCGCGCGTTCGCCAATGCCGTTGATGGTGCATTCCACCTGCCGCGCTCCCGCGCCCAGAGCGGCCAGCGTGTTGGCCACCGCCATGCCCAGATCGTTGTGGCAGTGCACCGAGATGGTCACGTTCTCGATTCCCTTGACCCGCTCGCGGATGGTCCGGATCATGCGCGCGAATTCCTCCGGAATGGCGTAGCCGACCGTGTCCGGAATGTTGAGCACGGTGGCTCCCGCGTCCACGGCGGCGTCCAGGACCTGGACCAGATAATCAATGTCCGAGCGCGTGGCATCTTCGGGAGAGAACTCCACGTCGTCACACAGCGATTTGGCGTAACTCACCGCTTCATGCACCTGGGTCAGCGCCTGCTCGCGCGTGATCTTGAGTTTGCATTGCAGATGCAGATCGGAAGTGGCCAGGAAAGTATGAATGCGCGGGCGCTTTGCCCCTTGCAAAGCGCCCCAGGCCCGCTCGATATCAGTAATGTTCGCGCGGGAAAGTCCGGCAATGATCGGCCGTTGCACCTCACTGGCAATGCGGCGGACCGCCCGGAACTCTTCGTCGGAAGCAACAGGAAAGCCGGCTTCAATAATGTCCACGCCGAGCCGGTCCAGCTGCTGGGCCATGCGCAGCTTGTCCCTGGTCCCCATGCTGCAGCCGGGCGCCTGTTCGCCGTCGCGCAACGTGGTGTCAAAGATGGTGATGTGCGTCCGCTCGGTTGGGTCCATAGGATTTGGCCTCCTGCCGTGACCGCCAGCCGCTGATTCCGGCCGTTACCACTCTATGTTCCGCTCCGCAGGCATAATAAGTCAAAGTTATAATTCTTCTGATAGTATAATTATTTCTTATTGTATAAGCCGGGCTGTCATCTGGCTTTTGGAGGGCAAACCGATGGATTTCTTCCAATTGGAAACGTTTCTGGCGGTGGTGCAAACCGGCAGTTTTTCCGGTGCGGCCCAGGTGGTCCACCGCACCCAGCCGGCCATCAGCCAGCTGGTCCGCCGGCTGGAAGACGAAGTGGGCGAACCGCTGTTTGACCGCTCGTCCCGCGACGGCATGCTGACCGACGCCGGCCGCGTCCTCCAGGAATACGCGCACAAAATGCTGAACCTGCGCCGCGAAGCCCGCGCTTCGCTCGAAGAACTGAAGCAATTCCAGCGCGGCACGCTGGTGCTGGCCGCCAACGAATTCACGTCGCTCTACCTGCTCCGCGTGCTCGCCGACTTCCGCCGCTTTTGCCCGATGATCAAGATCGCCGTCCAGCGCTCGCTGGCCAGCTCCATTAGCGAACAGATCCTGGATCACACCGCCGAAATCGGCGTACTGTCCTTCCGTCCGGAAAACACGTCGCTGACCTCCATCGTGGTATTTCGCGACGAACTGGTCTTCGTGGTGCCACAGGGCCATCCTCTGGCCAAAGCCAAGTCCGTAAACATACGCCAGCTGGGCGCCGAGTCGTTCATCGCCCACAACGTTGTGTCGCCGTACAGGCTGAAAGTGCTGGAAGCTTTCAAACGCCACAAAACCCCGCTGAATATCGGAGTGGAGATGCCCACCATCGAAGCCATCAAACGCTTCGTAGCCGCCGGCAACGGCGTAGCCCTGGTCCCAGGCATAGCAGTAGAAACCGAACTGGCCCGCGGCGAACTCATTGCGATTCCCGTCCAGGACCTGAAACTGGAAAGAAAACTAAGACTCGTTTACCGCAAAGGCGGACAGCTGTCTCATGCAGCCAGGGCGTTTTTGAAAGTTGCAGAGTCTGTGGGCTCGAAGAGCAAGGGGCCTTATTTGTTTCAGCCGGAGAAGTAAAATCGCCCGGTTTCTCTTCGCGGCCGTTGCGTTCTTTGCGGTTTAACGCCCGGCCGTCAGATTTTCATGCAAGCTGCGCAACCAGGCTCAGCCTCGCCTGTTCAACGGCTGCGACCGCAGCTTCACGCGTAATGGTCGGATACTGTTCAAGAAAGTCATCCAGGGAGTCGCCGCCTTCCAGGTAGTCGGTCAAAATCTTGAACGGAACACGCGTCCCGCGAAACACTGGCTCCCCGCCCAGAATCCCCGGGTTTTTGATAATGACCTTATCCATAGTGGTCCTCCTGCGCGTGCAGTCTATATCTTAAACCGGCTGGCCGTGAGGAGCGGCAACGACAAAGCTATTCTTGGAAACCGATTACAAGGTTGGCAAGACTATTCGAATCGCCACGCTCCAATCCCGCGCCAGCGGGAGTGTGATCGTCTACGGAGCCGGCACCCGCGAAGGTCCCGGGGCCTATTCGTTCCCCTGCAGGCGTCCCATCATGATTTCTTTTACGCGTTCTGGAGCTATGCCATGGTGGTACTCCTGGGAGAGAGGATGGTCCGTCGGTTCCAATCGAAAATTCGGCCGCAAGCCTGGTTCCTGAATGTGGGCGTACATTTTCAGGTTCAAGGTGTCCGGATAATCGAGAATCCGATTGCTCAGCCAGGAAAACATCGGCGGCAGTTCAACGCGCTTCGGGTCGTCATCCATCTTCCGCAGCCTGTCGAAATTCTCGCGGCTGAGAGACCCCCATACGCCCCAGCGAAACGTCTCTGCCGCTCCGAGAATCGGCAGGTGAATGAGGCCGCGGACATAGAAACCATTGCCGTCAATCGCACAGAAGTCTTCGTCCAGAAAGGTCTTGGCACGCTTCTTGCTCCAAGTTGGCAACAGGCCCGCCTTCTCATGCTCCTTCTGCCAGTAGTGGGGCGCATCGTAGCCAAAATCAAGACAGGGGCCCGTGTGCCACTCCTCGCAGCTGCAGCACTTCCAGCGCAGGCCGGCCAGATCGTCCAAAGTGATGGAAGGCCGCATGTTGCGTATACGGGCACGCTCATAACATCCGGAACAGAGCAATACGATCTTTACCAGCTTCTCGGATTCTTCATTCCAGCCGTCGTGGGCCGCACGGATGAGTTCGCAATTGTCACATCAGGCGTCGGGAAAGGGTTTCTCTTCGACAGGCTCGTTTCGGTTGAATCCGAGACCCGCGCTCTCCCCAGGAAGATGCGAACAAACGAACGTCTGCTGACACTCGCCATGCGTCGCGCATTCGATCGTGCCGGTCATCGTTCACACTATGCTGGCGGGAGAATGAAATTGTGTCAAATGATGCAGTGCCTCAAGCCCTGGCCCCCTCCAGGAGCAATCCACTCTTCCGCCGTTCTTCTACTAAAAGCCGGATAAACACGCTGGCAGCAGGTGCCACAACCCCATCCCCGGTGGTATGCTTCCGTGGTGCGCCGGCTCCCTGGCCCGGCGCATGGCAGGGGGAGAGAAAGCGGGGCAGCATGGCCGACGCCTGGACTGAGTGGAATGGCCACGTTATCAACGGTGAGTTTGAACTCAAGAAGTGCCTGAGCGGTTCGGAGCTCAGTGCGGTTTTTCTCACGGAAGACCATGGGCAGGAGCCCCAGCCGGCCGCGATCAAGCTGATTGCGGCGAATCCGGCGGACGCGGAGCTGCAGCTCACGCGCTGGGGGCTGGCGCAAAAAGTGCCGCATCCTCACCTGCTCCGGATCCTGCACACCGGACGCCGCCGGCTCACCATCGACTCCCACGAGCTGGTCTTCGCGGTGATGGAGTACGCCGAAGAGAACCTCGCCGAAATTCTTGCCCTGCGGCCGCTCACGCCGCAAGAGACCCGCGAGATGCTTGAACCCACGCTGGACGCGCTTTCCTGGCTCCACAGCCGGGGCTTTGTACACGGCCACCTCAAGCCGGCGAACGTACTCGCGGAACACGACCAGCTGAAACTTGCGAGCGACGGCATATGCCGCGCCGGCGAGACCGTTTGGGGCATGGAAAAATCGGGCCCGTACGACGCGCCGGAGTTGGCCGTCGGCGGAGTGAGGTCACCGGCGTCAGATGTATGGTCGCTGGGCATGCTGCTGGCCGAGGCCCTGACCCAGCAACTGCCTGCATCACACCAGGACGACAAAGGCGATCCCGTACTGCCTGAGAAGCTGCCCGCGCCGTTCCGGGGTATTGTGCGCGGCTGTCTGCGGCGCGATCCCCAGCGCCGGTTGACGATTGCCGATATCGCCGAGCGGCTGCAGTCGACCGGCTTGACGACGTCAACCGGCATGGACGTATACCTGGATGAAGCTGAGTTAGAAGAGTCAATTGGCGATGACTCAACCGATGTGGATGGCCAGCCGGCGCGAGTGGCCCAGCCTGTGCCAGAAGATCGGCCAGCCGGCATTGCTCACGTCTTTTCTCGGGTTGGGGCCCAGGTCGCTCGGGTTGGGGCACAGATCAGTAGGACAAGCACCCAGATCGTCACTCAGATTGGTGCTTGGACCGATTCCCTCAAGCGGCTCACGGTCCGGATGTTGGCTGTACGCCAGTTGGCTATACTCCTTGGGGTTGCGGTCCTGACGGTTGCGGTTTTGGTAGCGGGTTTCGGACTATTGCTCCGCCGCACAGGTACCAAGCCTGCCGAGATAAAACCGGAGCAGCCGAAGGTGCAAAAGCCGGACGCCGGCCACTCCCCGTCCCGGGCCCGCGCGGCCAAGGCCGTCTCGTCGAAAACAAGCGCGTCTAAAACCCTCTCGCCGACTACACCGCCGAAGGCTGACCAGCAGCCGGGTGCGGGCAGCGATCGTCAGTCTCTCTCTCCAGCGCCAGTGACTGCGCCGGCGACTGCGCCAGCGAAACCGCAGGCGGCTGTTCGGTCCGATGCGCAGACTCCTCCTGCGCTCAACGTCAGTCCTGCCGGCGGTCCTGCTGCCCGGCCCTTTGACAGGCCTGCGGACAGCGCAGTCGTACAGCAAGTCCTACCAGACGTTCCGCAGAGTGCCAGCGACACCATCCACGGGACTTTGCGGGTCTCCGTGCGGGTCAAGGTTGATCCCTCAGGCAGCGTGGTGGAAGCGGGGCTCTATTCACCCGGACCGAGCAAGTACTTTGCCCGGCTGTCCCTGGAAGCGGCGCAGAAGTGGAAGTTCACTAGGCACGGTCCTGACGCCCTGCGTGAGTTTGTCCTGCACTTCGACTTCAAGAATTCCGGGGCCAGGGCCTTCGCCACGCGCGCAGCTCCCTAGAGGAATCGCCGTCATCGCGCGTCATCGGGTCATCGCCGTCATCGGACGACCTGGGACCCTTAGCCACGCAGGACGCTGAAAGACACAGAGAGAAGTGGGACTGGACCCCCAAAAACTGGTGTCGCTAACCTATTGAAAACATGGGCAATTTTGCTATTGCTTTTCGCTTGAGTTTCGCGATACCATGCGCGCCGCATTGGGAGCAATTGGCAGTTAGCTAATGGCAATAAAAGGAGCAATTGGCAATTAGCAGTTAGCAATCAGCAAAACCCGGAAACATCCGATACAGCCGGCCCGCCCAGGCGGGCCGCAGAGAACGATCTTTGAAAACCTAAAGCGTGGAAAACCATAGAACCTTACCACTGATGACACTGATTTTGACTGATCAAGAACATCAGCATTATCAGCGTTATCAGTGTTATCAGTGGTATGGTTTTCCGATCGCGGCGATCACGTGCGATGACGGCGATCACGGCGATTCCCCCCTGTTCTTCCCCTGTTCCTCCCCTGTTCTTCCCCTGTTCCTCCCCTGTTACGAATCGACTCCGTCCGGGAAAAAGGTTCACGAAAGGCCCGTGGAATCGAGGTTTTGCATGTCTGGAGTGTCCAAGCGCTCGCGTTCTCCCCTGTTTTTTTCCCTGTTAGCAGGGAAGCGGCCGAGCGGTTGGCGCGGGGGGTGGGGAGGGGTAGGAATGGTGGGTACGGACTGGGCACATCCCTGACAGAACCAATCCGGGGACATGCAGGGGGGAACCGAGAAGCATGCAACCGCTTACTTGCTGCGCTTCTTCTTTTTCTTCCCTGTCCCGGACTTTTTCTCGGCGTCGTTCTTTTCCGCGGCGCGCTGGGCCAGGGCGAAGTCTACGACGCGCTGCATTTCGTTGAGAGGCGCGGGTTTGCCGCTCCAGATTTCGAACTGGCGGGCGCCTTGCTGCACGAACATTTCGGAGCCGGGAATTACGTGCAGGCCTTTGGCGCGGGCCATTTTGGTCATTTTGGTTTCGGCGGGAGTGTAGACCATCTCGAAGAAATATTTGGCTTTCAATTCCTGCTCGGTCAAAGGCAGCGGATCACGGTTCCCTTCCATGCCTGCCGGAGTGGCGTTGATGATCACGTCGAATTCCAGCTTCTTCAGCAACGAGCGGTTGATGGCTTTGGCCCTGGCCTTTTTGGCCAGCTTCTTGGCCGGGCCGGCAGTGCGATTGAGGATATAAACGTCGGCCCCGCGCTCTTTCAGTCCGAAGACGGCAGCGCGGGCGGCCCCGCCGGCGCCCAGGACCAGGATCTTGGCGCCTTGAAGATGCATGCGCTGCTCCAGCGGCCGGACGACGCCATAAACGTCAGTGTTGAAGCCGTAAAGCTTGCCGTCCTGCGACCGGACCACGGTGTTGCAGGCGCCGATCTTGGTGGTGAGCGCGTCGGACTTGTCGAGGTGTTTTACGATCGCTTCTTTATACGGCATGGTAACGCTCATGCCGTGGATCGGAATGTCGCGAACACAGGCCAGCAGGTCGTCCAGCGTCCTGGCATGCAGCGCGAGATAGACAGCGTTCACGTTTTCCCGGCGGAACGCCGTATTCAGCATGATGGGAGAGAGCGAATGAGCAATCGGGTCGCCGACAACGCCATAGACGCGCGTGGCGGTGTCCACCTGCTCGATACGGTAGGTTTCGCGCAGCGTCCGGCCGGCAATCTGTCCGGGAGCGGTTTCTTCGCCGGGGTTGGCCGCGGCAAAAGTGAACTGGCTTCCTGCGCGCACCGCCAGCACCCGGCTGATGATGCCTTGTTCTCCCATGCAAACGCCAATCAGGGAGTGGGAGTGGCTGTGCCGTTCCAGGAACTTCATCATGACCGCGTTGTCATAGAGCGAGTTGGCGGTGCTCACGATTTTGATGAAATCCGCGGAGTACTGCTGCATCTTCGCGAAAGTTTCCTCCAGCTTCCGCGTGGCGCGGAAATCGTGGTAGGAGAGAATCAGGTTGGCGGAGCGCCGCAGTTTAACGAAGTCCGCGGGCTTGAGACGGGCCGCCGTTTCCAGTTCCACGTCGACCAGGTGGCAACCCTGCGTGGCCGCTTTGGCCAGGAGGTCAACCTGGACGGCGATCGAGCCGCGGAACCTGCCGCCGTTTGCGGCCCGGCGGCAAGTGGCCACAATCAGGGCCTCCGGATGGTATTCGGTAAAGGCCTTGATCCTGGCCAGCGCCAAAGCCGGCTTGGGAAGGTAATCCAGCCGGAACTCAATGAACGGGTTCTCGCGGACCACAACGTCCGCCTTTTCAACCATTTCGGCGGGACTGGAGGCCACGATCGCCACGCAAATACGGGGCAGCCGGGCGGGCAGAAAACGTGGCGTATAAGCTGCTGTAGTTGTATTCATTTACAAAGCGAGCAATCAAAAGCGAGCAATCATACGTGAGCGAAAATCAAAGATGCAAGCTCAGAATACATAAGTACCGGGGACTTCCGTACCCATGGTATCCAACGAGTAACTAATGCTTTAGTTGAAACCCGCAGTACGGCTCTGCTATGTTCCGAACGGAGTCGTGCGTTTCTGGGGCATTGCGTCCCCGCAGGGCCCTTTTAGGGAGGCAACATGAAAAAGACGGGGTTCGTACTGCTATTGGTTGCATTGATGGGAGTGCAACAACACGCGCAACAGCCAACCGCGCCAGCCCAGCAGCCAGCCGCGCCGTCCCAGCAGCCAACCACGCCAGCCCAACAGCCGTCCGTGCAAACGGAAAAGGTGCACGGTATCAGCGCCAATGCGGGCAACGCTCCCACGACGGCGGACATCTATTGCGCCGGATTCCTGACTACGCAGAGGATTTCGACGGCGCGCGTTGTAGTAGGCGGGATGACCACTCCCGAACAGACCCGCTACGCCAGCACTACATCCAACATTTTCATCCACGGACCAGGCATGAAGGTCGGGGACCGCCTGGAAATCCTCAGACATGCTAAAGACCCCAACCACTATGAGGCGTTTCCATCACAACGTGCCTGGCTCAGGATGACCGGGTCTCCCTACTTTGAACTGGGATACGTCCGAGTGATTGAAGTGCAAAACAACGTGGCCATTGCGACGCCGGAGTTGACCTGCAGCCCATATGTGCCCGGAGATATCGCAGTTCCTTTTGTGGAGCGTCAGGCCCCGGTGTTTCGCAACGTCACCCTGGACCGCTATACGCCGCGGAATGGCAAGGCGGCGGGACGAATCATCATGGCTGCGGAATTTGACACAATTCTGGGGTCCCGGGCCAAGGCATATCTCAACATTGGCGCCGATAAAGGACTGCAGCCGGGCGATTATCTGCGCGCTACCCGCACGTACGGCTACGCCAAGCAACTTCCCGCCGACTCGCTTTCCTTCAAGGGCGGCCAGGACGACACCCAGAAAGATGCTCCCAGGCAAGGGAACGTCTCCGGTCTGCCGCGGCGCACCCTGGGAGACATGATGGTCCTGGACGTACATCGGAGAAGCGCCACAGTGATGATCCTTACGGCGCTGGAAACCATCTACGTAGGCGATGTGGTGGAATTAATGGATACCAGCGCCTTCCCGCCGGTAAGTTCCACGACGACGACTGCGCCTCCCGTTGAGGAACCGGCAGTCGCGAGTCCGCCGACCATTTCATGCACCGCAAGTCCAGCTAGTGTCCGCCTGGACGAAGTTTCCACCATCACGTGCAATCCCGTCAGTCCGGACAACCGGCCGTTGACCGTCACTTTTTCCGCAAGCGCCGGAAAACTGTCTCCCAACAACAATGTGGCCGTCCTGGATACTTCCAGCGCCGGTCCAGGACAGGTGACCGTCCGCGCCACTGCATATGACGACCGTCAACTGAGCGCCTTCACGTCCGTCGCGGTGAACGTGGAGCCTCCGCCCGCGGTCCCGGTGGCGCAAAAGATGAGCGACCTGGACTTCAAGACCAACAGCGCTTATGTCAATAATCTCTCCAAGGCGGTGCTGGATGACGTTGCCCTCAAGCTGCAGCAGGACCCGCAAAGCACCGTGTTATTGTCGGGAGCAGCCGGCGAGAAGGAGTCTCCAAAGCTGGCAGAGCGACGCGCCCAGAACGCGAAGGACTACCTCACCAAGTCCAAAGGGATTGACGGCAATCGCGTGCAGGTAAGAACCAGTTTGCAGCCCGGCCATAAGGCGGAGGTCTGGACCGTCCCGGCCGGAGCAAGCGCACCGCCGCAGTAGGACCGTCCTTCAGCAAGAGAGCGGCGAGCGTCCAGTCTGCCTGGAGAGCGGATTTCCGCGGTGTGTCGCGGGAATCTGCTACGCTGCGGGAAAAGCGCATGCGGTGCATATTCGCTGGAACTTTGTGCTCAAATTCACAAAATAAATCGAATTCGAAATTAACAAATATTTACAGAATCTATCTGTAAAATCCTTCTGGCAACGCGTCCAATCAAAGTGCCGCTCGCTCGCCCATCAAATTTGAATTTCGAATGATGAAGATCATTTGAGCACAGACTGGGCTGCTCGCCGCCTGTATACTGTGAGCCGCCTTTGCCCTG
>Ga0210407_10003024_pt1 | contig 13938 bp, 13 predicted proteins | sample IncBWC27MmetaG_FD_150860 | JGI IMG/M metagenome (GOLD analysis project Ga0210407, IMG submission 150860) | Forest soil microbial communities from Barre Woods Harvard Forest LTER site, Petersham, Massachusetts, United States - Inc-BW-C-27-M | ecosystem: Environmental > Terrestrial > Soil >... | reverse complement strand
TAGCATTTGAAGAAGGCCGTTTCAAACGGCTGTGAGAGTCGAGGAGAATCAAATGCGGAGGATCTTGATTGCAGTCGCCTGCACGTCGTTAGCGCTCGGAGGACTCCAGGCGAAGCACGGGGATGACGACGAATGCCGCCACGATCGCCAGTATCGCGGCCATTTCCGGGGCGACGACGATCGCGATGACGAGCGCTACGAGCACAAGAAACACGGGCGCGGTGAGGGCTTGCCTCCAGGTCTCGAGAGGCAACTCGAGCGCAACGGCCATCTGCCGCCTGGCCTCGAGAAGAAAATGCAGCCCGTGCCCGACGTCGTTTGCCGTCGCCTGCCGCCGGTGCCCGAGGGCTACAGCCGCGGCTATTATGGCGGCCACGTGATCGTTTACAACCCGCACACCTCGATCATCCTGGATGTGTTTGCCGGGATCAGCATCGGCCGCTAGCTCAGCCACAGGGCCGGCGTCTCAACCTGTTACAATCCTCGTATATGTTCAAGGGATTGGAACACACGGCGATTGCCTCGCCGCAACCGGAGAAACTCGCCCGCTGGTACGTCGATCATCTCGGCTTCATCATTAATTACACTTACGACGGGAATTATTTCGTGAAGGCCGCTAACGGAACCATGCTCGAAATCGTCCCTTCCGAGGGGGCACCTGTGCCGCAAAAGATGAAGGACCCGGGGATTCGCCATCTCGCGATTCAGGTGGATGATTTCGATGGCGCACATGCGCAGCTCAAACAGTCGGGTGTCAAGTTTCTGACCGAACCGTACAACAATCAAGGTAACCGGCTGGTTTTCTTTACCGACAGTGATGGCAACATCCTTCACCTGATCCAGCGGGAAAAGCCTCTTCCTTAAGCCCCGCCTTGTGATTCAACGCGTTTTTAAAGCTTTCCATTACCGGGACTTTCGCGTGCTCTGGTTCGGCGCCTGCACGTCAAGCATCGGCACGTGGATGCAGATTGTCGCACAAAGCTGGCTCGTATATAAGATTTCCGGCTCGGCGCGCATGCTGGGGCTGGACGCCTTCCTCGGCAACATTCCGATTTTTTTATTTTCACTGATCGGCGGCGTGGTGGCCGATCGTGTGAGCCGGCGCCGTCTGTTGCTGGGATCGCAGTGGGTGCAACTGACTTGCGCGTTTACTCTGGCTTCGCTGGCGGCGATGGGAGTTGTACGCGTCTGGCACATTCTGACCCTTTCGTTTATCGTGGGCACAGCGCAATCATTTGGCGGTCCGGCGTACTCCGCTCTGGTGCCGATGCTGGTGGAGAAGGAAGATCTGCCCAACGCCATCGCACTGAACTCCATCCAGTTCAACCTGGCCCGTGTGATCGGACCCGTACTGGGCGGAATCGCCCTGACCAAGCTGAACGCCACGTGGTGCTTTGCGCTGAACGGGGTATCGTTCATTTTTGTGATCATTTCGCTCATGATGCTGCAGCTGCGATTCGCGCCGCAAAACACAGGTCAATCTATGCTGGACAGTATGAAGCAGGGATTCGGTTTCATTCGCAAGCAGGGCGCTATGGAAGCTCTGATCGTGCTGGCCTTCTGCATGACTGGACTTGCGATTCCCATGATTACGTTCCTTCCGGTTTTCGCCAAGGACATCTTCCGCGGCGGGCCCACCACGTTCACCATCCTGCTGGTTTGCTCGGGCCTGGGCTCCGTGGCGGGTGCGCTGACAGTGGCTGCGCTGGGCAACGTCCACAATAAAGGACGCGTGGCGCTGCTGATGCTAATCGCCATGGGCGCCACCATGGGTGGCTTCGCGCTTTCGAAAAATCTGGTACTCAGTTCAATCTTTCTTTTCTGCGCCGGAGCCGCGCTGATGGGCGCCTTTACCATGATCAGTTCGCTCGTGCAGTTGATCACCGCAAACGAGATGCGCGGCCGCGTCATGAGCGTCTACAATGTGGCGTTTCGTGGCGGCATGCCGTTTGGCAACCTGGCCTCGGGATGGCTGATTCCCATGTTTTCAGCGCCGGTTGTGATTTCGGCAAATGGCCTCTTGTTGATCCTGGTGGGCACTTATTTCCTGACTGCCCAGCGTCGCGTGGCATCGTTGTAATGATGTGGATAAGTTTTCTGTTGAGCGCGGCTTTGGCCGCAGCCCCTGCGAACCTGGAGAAGCTGCGCGATCTGGAAGACCGGCCGGGACTCGAGCGCGCTGTGGCGGACCTTTCCGCAGCAGCCGAAAAGGCTTCGGGGGATGCCGATGCGCAATACCGCCTGGCGCTGGCCTCGTCTTACCTGGCGGAGATTGCGCTCGAACTTCGCGACAAAGCCGGCGCCGAGCGCGCCGCCAAAACCGGCATCTCGGCGGGTGAGCGCGCCGTGGCCCTGAAGCCCGATCATGCCGAGTATTTTCGCGTGCTGGGGACGCTATACGGCCAGGTTATCCCCGCAAACGTCCTGCTCGGCATCAGCTACGGGAAGAAGGCCGAGGAAGCGATCGCGAAGGCCATCGCCCTCGACGGCAAGTCGGCCGACGCCTATCTGGCGCGCGGTATTGGAAACTACTATAAGCCCGAGATGTTCGGCGGGGGTTCGGAACCTGCTCTTCGCGATCTTCGGCACGCCATCGAACTGGATCCTAAATCCGCGGAAGCGTATCTTTGGTTGGGCCTCGCGCTTCGCAAGGCGCACCACAACCCCGAAGCGCGCGAGGCGTTCACGAGATCGCTGGAACTCGATCCCGTTCGCGTATGGACTAGACAACAACTCGAGAAGACGCCCGCCAAATGAAACGGGTTTGGATCGGCGCGGCGATCCTGGCGATCTCGCTGCTCAATTTTTTCCAGTTTCCCGGTCACACCTGGCTGCAATCCGATACCCAGATTTACGCGCCCATCCTGGAGCATATGTGGGATCCGACAGCGCTTGGAAAAGATCTGATCGTCCAGTATCCGCACGTGGCTTTCACGCTTTACGATGAGACCGCGATTGCCCTGCGCAAAGTAACAGGCCTGGATTTTCGCCGTGTGCTGGAAGGTGAACAGTTTGTCTTGCGCGCTTTGGGAATCTGGGGCGTGTACTTGATGGCGACCGCTCTAGGCCTTTCAGATCTTCTCGCGCTCCTGGTGGCTGCGATCTTTTCGCTAGGGGCTTTCATTACAGGGCCGGCGGTGGTGATCTTTGAATACGAGCCCGTACCTCGAGGATTCGCCGTGGCGCTCATTTTTCTGGCAATCGGACTTGTGGCGCACAACCGGTTTTTGGGTGCGGCTGTGGCGGCGTCGGCCGCATTACTCCTGCATCCGCCGAGCACCGTTCCCTTTTGGGTGGTTTACTTCTGCCTGGCGATCTGGCCCTCCGAGACCGTGGGGAGGCAACGGAAACTGACGGCCCTAGCCGTGCTGGCGGGAGCTGCGACCATTCTGCTGATCGCCTCGCGATTTCAGGACGGAAGCGGCGCGGTGTTCTTCTCGCGGCTCGATCCGCATCAGGCCGAGTTGCAGCGCATGCGTGCGTCTTATAGCTGGATCTCGATGTGGTGGAAAGACCGGCAGGCGCAATATTTGATTCTGTACGCGGTCACCGTCGCCGCGTTTTGGCGTATTCGCAACGATGTGCCGCAAACGCTGCGCTTCTACCTGATCGGCCTTCCGTTCATTGGAATGATCAGCCTGTCCATTTCGTACGTGCTGCTCGAAGGGATGCAGTGGGCGCTGATGCCGGAATTTCAGCCCGGGCGCGCATTGCTGTTCGTAACCGCCTTCGCCATTATCCTGGGTGCCGTGGCGGCATGCAAGGCGGTCGCAGGCAAACATTATGCAGAAGCGATCGGGTGGCTTGTGCTGGCCTATCTGCCGCCCGCAAACCGGCTGGTCGAGTGGCCGTCCTGGAACCGCGTATTCGTGATCCTTACATTGGCCGCGCTCACGACGGCGGCAATTTGGACCGTTCAATCGGCTGCGCGGTGGGCGCGAGCCGTCATGGTTGCGGCAGCGCTGGCGCCGTTCTTTCTGATTCCAACTTGGGGCGGCATGGAAAATTATCCGCCGCTACACAATGCCGACCTCGACCAGCTTTCGCAATGGGCGCGCACCTCATCTCCAAAGGACGCCGTGTTTCTATTTCCCGATGCCAAAGAAGATCTTTCCCCGGGCATTTTTCGCGCCGAGGCGCTGCGTGCCGTGTACGTGGATTGGAAGGCAGGCGGACAAGTGAATTTTTTCAAGGATTTCGGGGAAGAGTGGTGGTCGCGCTGGCAGCAAACGATGGCGGCGCCATTCAATCCGAACTCGATGACCGCTTACCGCGGCCTTGGCATTGATTACTTGGTGTTGCAGTCAAGACACCGTATCCCGGGGATGATGCCTGCCTTTGAAAACCTGAGTTACGTGGCCTACAAAGCACCATGATTCGCGGCTAAATTTCTTCACCGGATGGCTACGTTTACCATGGTGCTGAAGGCGCCGATGTTTAGCACGAGTGGCACGGAGGCGCCCGAGACAACGCCTGGTGGCAGTTGGGCGTTGATTTGCATCGCGCCGGCAATGAATTGCGGAACCGCGCCTGCGTACTGCATGACTGCGTTCTTACCACTGACCAGCACGGACACCGGCAGTACAGGCTTGGGCAGCACGTCTGTGGCGATCTTGCCGTCAAGGCCCTGGGGGTTGGTCTGCCCTTCTCCGGTCGCATACAACACGAGCACGGAATTCTGCGCGGCGGGATTGGAAGCGGAGTTGATGCTGTAGTCCTGGTTGAGAACGATAAGAATACCAGGAGCAGCGGCGGCCACCGCCACAATTTGCGGCGCGCTGGAGGCGCCGTCGACAGTCACCGTCATATTCGTGGAAGTCTTGCCGGCAATTTCATAGGGCGCCACAAGGTTGATCTGGCCGGCGCCCGCATACAAGATCGGTGCGGCAGTACCGTCGAATGAAACCTTGGCATCTGCATTGAAACCCGCACCAAAAATCGAGAGAATCTCTCCTGGCGAGATTGCACCGGTCTTGTAGCTGCCTGCGTTCACAACGCCGCTCACAATTGGCCCAGCCGCGCCGCGCACTTGGCCTGAATCGGCTTGCAGCATGAGAGAAGATTCGTCCACGGCCTCGAAATCCGAGCCCTGAATCTGCGACAGCATGTGCAGCGTGTCATTGTCCCAGCGATCATCGGGCGCACCTGAAAGATACCAGGAAGATCCGTTATCAGCGAGAATCATTCCGTACTTTTTGAGGGCCCGCAGAATCACCTGCACCGCCGCCGGAAAACCCGTGATATCGAATGACGCCTTCAGCCGGAAACGCTGTCCCATGGGCGGATAATTCATGCCGGTCAAGCTGGAAGCTTCGTGCCGGGCCGGCCAGATGTAGGTATTGCGCGTTTGCGGCGCAGTGAAGCGGATGGCGTCCTGAATCTCGCCCGCCGCCATCTCGTCGTAGCGCATCAAGCCCGGGAAAATCGGCAAGCCCGCCGCGTCGGCCGAGGTCCATCCAGCAGGACGGAGCGCATTCGATTTCAGATTGAAGATCGCTCCCGACCCGGCATGCCAGCTTCCGTCCGGTTGCGCGTACGCGTTATACAGTTCGTAGAGAATGCAGTGGTCCTTATCGATCACCAGAACGTGACGATCGCCCGTGCTCGATGGGCCGCCCTCAATGGGGGCGTTGGACGGAACCGGATATCCGCCGTGATCGCTTTCCGAATCGTAGTCGAATGTGACGTTCACTTTCGGCTGCGTGCCGGGTACTGTGATGAAGGGAATGCCGATCGGCTCGCCAGCGTACAGACCCGAACCGAAATCCGGATGCGCCGGCTTCGTGGCGCCGATAGTCGCGACGTACTGGGCCGAATTTGCGTCCACGGGAAGGTGGTCGACGGTTGCATTCCATACGTTATTTGCGGGAAAAACGGCACACCCATTGATCGTGGGCTGAGCTTGCGCCGTCACTGTGAACGCCAGCACCCCCAAGGCGCCGCCGGCGATGCGCCGAGCCATCCTGCATGTTATTTTACGGAACAACCTATGCAGGTTCATCTTTTGCGCCACGGAACAGCGGAGGACATTAGCGCTGAGGGCTCCGACGCGAAGCGAAAGTTGACGGGCGGGGGCCGCGACGAAGTGCGCCGCGCCGCCGAATGCGCGCGCCGTGCGAAAATTGCGCCCACGCTCATTCTGAGCAGCCCGTTCGTGCGTGCCATTGAGACCGCTGAGATCGCGGCGGAGGTGCTGGCATACCGCGCCGACATCGTGCGAACCGAGGCTCTCATTCCGTCGGCTTCTCCGCAGCGGGTCTGGAACGAGATCCGCGACCGCCACGACGCAATGCAGGTTCTTCTTGCTGGGCATGAACCCTTGCTGAGCCACCTGGCCGCTTATCTTCTCAACTCGCCAGCCTTGCGGATCGACATGCGCAAGGCGTCGTTTGTGCGCATCGACCTCGACCTCCTCGCGCCCAATCCTAGCGGCGTCCTGAAATGGATGGCGACGCCCGATATCTGCCCCGGTTAGCGCGACGCGCCTGTTACGGCACTTGCGTGATCACGACCGTATTCGGCTGAACATGGCCGAGATCCGCCGCGACCGTCAGCGGCTTCCCGGGTTCTATTTCGATATCACGCGTCCAGGGCGGCAGGCCGCTCGCGGTCATCTGTACCGTGTAGGTTCCGGGGCCAAGCTTGGTGGTCAGTGGTGTTCTACCAGCTGTCTGTCCAAATAGAAACACCATCGCGCCGCGCGGCGTCGAAGTAAAGGTGACGGCCACTGGGGCGGATTCCGGGGACGGCGGCGGTTGAACCGGTCGCGTGTCCCGACTTTCTCCACGGTTTCCTTCGTCGTAGCGCACGCGCATGCCCGCGCGAGCCTCCAGAATCGACGCGATGCTCTGGAACTCTTCCTTTGTGACCTCGAATACGGCCGCTTCGCCCTCGTCGTTTTCACCTTTATAAGTAATGGTCAGCAGTTTCGCCTGCCTTTTGTTTAGCTTTGGAACCCAGTTGACGCTCGAAGCAAGATGCGATTTGGAGCCGGGCTTGCTCTCCAGCTGGATGCCTGTGATCCGGTTATACGGAAGTTTGAACGAGTCATCGGAATAATCGAATCGAAATTCTCTCTCATCTCCCAGATTCAATGATCCTGAGGTGCCGTTGGGGACTGCGGCAGAGCCGCTCACATAGACGGCGGGAGGATGCGGAATCGATGCCCAGACCAAGGCAGAGAACACCACACTCGAAACAAGCAGGGCGAAGCACTTCATACTTACAGGTTGAGCCCAGACGGCCTAGGATTCCAGTCGCCAATGGTGATATGCCCAAGGTTAATGCGTGCGGGTTGGCATCATGACGTCAATGCGCGTAAATTCATTTGCGTGAATGCGCGTTCATTCGCGGCCCAAATTATTTCGGCGTAGCGGGTGCCGCGGCGGTAGCCGGCAACTGAATGCCGTCGCCATACTTTGCCAGGTCCGGAATGGTGACCGGCAATCGTCCGCGGATAGGCATCTCGCCGAATAACGCTTTGACGGCCGACATTTCAGACGGCGCCACCGTGCTGTACGTCGTCAGGTAGGCGGCGACTTTCGGGAACGCGCGCAGCAGATAAGGATTGCCCAGAGCGATCAGCGTCACCGGTTTGCCCAGCGCAATCAGCGTGTCGACCAATTTCGCGAATTCGGGCGATAACGCAGTGTTCGCGCGCGCCGCTACCGAGACGAACGCCGCTACCACGGTCGCATCGCAAAATCCCACCCGAGTCGCGGCTACATCCAGCGCGGCGTCGGGCAGGGACGGATCGAGCGTCAGAACCAGGGCATCCGGGGTGCGCTTGTGAATCTCCTGCGTAAACACCAGGCCTTCGTTCGAATAGTGACTCTCCGCTAGAACCACGAAGCAGGTCTTCAGCGGCTGCCGCAGGGGAATCTGTGTGTCATTGCGAAGCAGCGTGACGGCTCGATCCGCTACTTCCTGCGCGCGCTCGTTGGCTTCGGGCGAGTTGACGACGTCATCGATCGCCTCGAGATCCACCAGGCGGCTGCGATCGAGCCCCAACTTCATCTTGGCGGCGAGCACTCGCGACACACTCTGGTCCAGCCGCTTTTGGGAGATCCGTCCGCGCCGGACCGCGGCCACGATGGCGTTGACCGCAACCTCCGCGTCGGGCGGCATGAGCAGCACATCCGCGCCCGCCTCTAGCGCTTTCACCGAAGCATCGGCGGGGCCAAAAGCTTTAACAATTGCGCCCATGTCCAGCGCGTCGGTCACGGTCAGGCCCTGGAAGTGCATCTCGTCGCGCAACAGTTTGGTGAGAATCTCGGGTGAAAGCGTCGACGGCACTTCACCCGTATTCAGGGCGGGTACCGAGATATGCGCCGTCATCACCGAATCGACACCCTTGGCTATGGCTGCGCGAAATGGAACCAGTTCCACCTGGTCGAGATGCTGTCGATCGGCCGTAATGGTCGCCAGGCCAAGGTGCGTATCCGTGGCGGTGTCTCCGTGGCCGGGGAAGTGTTTGGCTGTGGTGAGCACACGGGCGCGGCGATCCGATTCCGCCCCCTCGATGAACGCCTCCACATGGCGAGTCACCACCTGCGGGTTTTCGCCGAACGACCGGATATTTATGATGGGGTTATCGGGATTATTATTGACATCGGCATCCGGGTAGAAGACCCATTGCACTCCGATGGCACGCGATTCTTTTGCCGTGACCTCGCCTTCGTAGCGGGTAAGCGCCGGATCGCCCGCCGCGGCGAACGCCATGGCGTGGGGAAATACAGTGGTGCCGTTCACCCGCATGGAAGCGCCGCGCTCAAAATCGCCTGAAACCAGTAACGGCAGCGGGCTCATGCGTTGTAACCGGTTCAGGAAAGAAGCCAGTTCGTGAGGCTCCGGACGCTGCACCAGGCGCCCTTGGGCTACGTTCACCAGAATCAGCCCACCAACGTGGACGTCGCGAATCAGGTGCACGAACTTGCGGTATTCCCGCGTGCGCGTACTTATGGCATGCCCGCTGAACGGAATCATCACCAGCTGCGCGGCTTTGTCACGCAGGCTCAGCGCTTTCAGCGAGCGTGTGACATTTTTTTGAGCGGTTCGATCCGTAGCAGCGCCCGGCGCCTGAATGGCGACGGCTAAGACGAGGAGAAGCAATTTCTGAGCCAGGTTACCTCGTCTTATCCAATGTTGCGGGCGATCTTTGAACTGGGAACTCGCTCCGATTCCAGGGGCTTGCGAGACGGCTGCCGGTTCAACAACCGCCGCACGGAGCGGATCAGCAATCCGACCTCGCCCGCGCTCTTCGACAGCACCACGTCGGCGCCAGTCGATTTCTCCGTCAAGCCAAGCGGCTCGACGAATCCGGACAACAGAATGACGGGGAGATCGTCGCGCAACTGCCGCATGCTCGCGATCAGCTCCACGCCGTCCATATTGGGCATTCGGAAATCCGTGATCACCAGGTCCACTTTAATCGAGGCGAAAACCTTGAGGGCTTCGTCTCCGCAGGAGCAGGTGTGCACCACGTACCCAAGCTCTTCGAGAACCGTCCGGCGGGCGATGAGACCGTGCGGATTGTCATCAACGAGCAAAAGGGTTGCGCCTGGTGCAGGCGCGGGCGGTGTTTTCATTGGACGGTGCGAGCGTAACAGACTTGTCACGAAAGTGTCAACGACTTCGCATCAAATTGTAATGAAGCAATTTTGAAAGCTTGACTTTATTCGACTTCCCGCGGTGCATTGTAGCCGGCTTTTGCGTAAATGGTGTACTTGACGGGCTTGCCCTTCTCGTCGGTGACGCGAAGCGGCTCGCCGGTGGGGCTCACCAGCTCGACTTTGATTTTGCGGAATTTTCCATCGCGCGCCGCGTTGGTGGGCGCGTATGCAATGGAGTACTGATTGCGAAGGGCCTGCGCTATCGACTGAAAGATGCTGGGAAACTCGCCGTAAAACCGCGGGAAAAACGCCTGGCCGCCGGTTTCCTTCGTGAACGTTCTCAGCTGATTGTCGCCCTGCAGGAAGTCCATGCGTTGTATAGCGCCCATTCCCCCGCGCGAGTCTATTATTTCGCGGATAGTCTGCATAGTTCCGAGCGCATAGATAGGAACGCCACCCTCCTGGATGGCCTTACGCGCTTTGTCGAAGGTCAGCTTGCTGAAGGTGTCGATGCCAGAAGCGATCAGCACGATGGCTTTGCGGCCTTCAATCCCGCTCATGCGCTCCTCGGCGTCCACCAATGCATCGAAGAGATTAATTTCGGAAAAGCCCGGAATGCGCAGCCTTTGCAGGGCATCATAGGTCTTGCGGCGGTCCATCGAGAAGTCCGAAAGAATCTCAGGCTTCATGTCAAACGCGATGACGGCAACGTAATCCTCCGGCTTCAACGTCTGTACAAAACCGTACGAAGCCGCCAGTGTTTGATACCAGGCCGGGCCATAGAAGTACTGATTAAACTTTCCACTGAACTCAATCAGGAGGGATACCGTCATGGGAGCCTCGCCCAGCGAAAAGCTCTGAATCTGCTGCGGGACGTTGTCCTCGAGAACGCGAAAATTCCCCTTCGGGATGCCGGGAATGAAGTGGCCTTTACTATCAACCACGGCTACGTCCACGGTGACGACGTTAGTCTCTACCTTGAAGCTGGGCGACCCTTCGGGAAGATCGTTTTTATTCTTGTTGCTGAGCTTGGAGGGGATTTTCGGCAGGTCGGCATCGCTCGAATCGCTGCCGTCCTTCTTGCGCGGTTTGGCGACGGTCTCGCCAACGTCTTTGGCCGGCCCTGGGTCCTGAGCAAAGGATATTTCTCCCAGAACCAGACAAGCACCTAAACAAATCTTCTGCCACATCCTCATAGGCACCATAGACCACGTCCTTACAGTTGAATAATATATCAATGACGGTTCGTTGCGCCCATTGGTTTCTTGAGGCCATTCGCGACAGCAGCCGGCCCTGCGGCATTAAAGAGGTTGATTTCGAGATGTTTCAACAAGGCCGTCCAGTTGACACATCGCAAGTCCTTCGATATCATTGAAAAGTTTCACAAGTTCAAAGTTCTTCTGCTCCCGTGCTACCCCCGTATTGTGATACGGGCCGGCCGGGGGTCGGCCCCGAGGTTCCAAATGGTGCAAAACATTGGCTGTTTGGAGCATGGGCTTGTCCGAAGTTCTTGCTATTTAGAGCAACCGGTCGGTTAAACCCAGCAGTTCCCGGTGTGGCTTTTGGATTCTGACCGCTGACAAGACTCTGCTTCTTCTGATCGGGAGCAGGTGCGTACGCGGTTTGCGTCACCCATTGAACCAACATCACGAAGAGGAGTTCGTGCCAACCTTTAATCAACTCGTGCGTAGCGGGCGGAGACCGCCACGGTGGAAGACTGCCAGCCCGGCGCTGCAGGCTTGTCCGCAAAAACGTGGCGTTTGCACCCGCGTGTACACCTCCACGCCGAAGAAGCCCAACTCAGCGTTGCGCAAAGTGGCGCGCGTGCGGCTCACTAACGGTATTGAGGTGACCACATATATTCCCGGTGTCGGCCATAACCTGCAAGAACACTCGATCGTGCTGATACGCGGCGGCCGCGTGAAGGATCTGCCGGGGGTTCGCTACCACGTGATCCGCGGAGCACTCGATACCGCGGGCGTCGCCAACCGCAAGCAGGGGCGCTCAAAATACGGGGCGAAGAGGCCGAAAGCGTAAAACATTATGCCGAGAAGGAGAAGCGCAGAAAATCGCGAAGTGCTGCCCGATCCCGTGTATAACTCGACGCTGGTGGAGAAGTTCATCTGCTCCATGATGTGGGACGGGAAGAAGAACACGGCGCAGGGCATTTTTTACGACTCGATGGAGAAGATCCGCGAACGAACCAGCGACGACCCGCTGAAGCTCTTCAAGAAAGCGGTAGAGAACTGCAAGCCGCTTCTGGAAGTGAAAACGCGCCGCGTGGGCGGCGCCAATTACCAGGTTCCCATCGAGGTTCCCCAGACGCGCCGCACCAGCCTGGCGATTCGATGGATCATTCTGAACGCCCGCGGCCGGGCCGAAAAAGGGATGCCAGAGAAACTCGCGAACGAACTGAATGATGCCGCCAACATGCGCGGCGGAGCCATAAAGAAAAAGGAAGATGTGCACCGGATGGCCGAGGCCAATAAGGCTTTTGCGCATTACCGGTGGTAAGGAAACAAATGCAAGGCAAAAGACAAAAGGCAAAGGGCAGAAGGCAAAAGTTTTCGAAGCCGACGCACCTTGCCTTCCTTTTGCCTTTTGACTCGGGATTCTGATCATGCCACGCCTGACACCGCTCGAAAGGATGAGAAATATCGGCATCGCTGCGCATATCGATGCCGGTAAGACAACCACGACCGAACGCATCCTTTATTACACGGGCCGCACCCATAAGATTGGTGAGGTCCACGAAGGCACCGCGGTAATGGACTGGATGGAGCAGGAGCAGGAGCGCGGCATCACCATTACATCGGCCGCCACCACCTGCGAGTGGCGAGATATTCAGATCAATATTATCGATACCCCAGGACATGTCGATTTCACCGCCGAAGTCGAGCGCAGCCTGCGCGTGCTTGATGGCGCGGTCGCCGTATTCGATGCAGTGGCGGGCGTGCAGCCGCAGTCCGAAACTGTGTGGCGCCAGGCCGACAAATACTCGGTTCCCCGCATTTGCTTCATTAATAAGATGGACCGCGTAGGCGCCGATTTCTATCATTCCGTCGAGACCATCGTTAACCGGCTGCGCTGCCGGCCAGTGCCTATCCAGATTCCGGTGGGCGCCGAGGATCAGTTCAAGGGCGTCGTCGACCTCGTACAGATGAAGGCTCTGATCTGGCGCGATGAAACCCTGGGCGCCGAATACGATACCGTCGACATTCCCGCCGATCTCGAAGCCAAAGCGCGCGAGTATCGCGACCAAATGATCGAAGCCGTCTCCGAGTTTGACGACAAGCTGTTCGAGAAGTACGTCGAAGGCAAGACCCTCACTAACGAGGAAATCCGCGCGGGAATCCGCAAAGCCACCATTGCACTCAAGATTTTCCCGGTCATCTGCGGCACGGCGTTCAAGAACAAAGGTGTGCAGTCGATGCTCGACGCTGTCGTGGATTACCTGCCGTCGCCGCTGGACATCCCGCCGATTGAAGGCACGTCGGTTGACGATCCCACCAAGGTCCTGACGCGCCATGCTTCCGATGAAGAGCCGTTCTCGGCCCTGGTGTTCAAGATCATGACCGATCCTTACGTCGGCCAGTTGGCGTTTTTCCGCGTATATTCCGGCAAACTCGCAGCGGGCGAATCGGTTTTTAACGTAGCCAAGGGACGCACGGAGCGTATTGGCCGCCTTCTCCGCATGCACGCCAATAAGCGGGAGGAAATCCACGATATCTTCGCAGGCGATATCGCCGCCGCCGTGGGTCTGAAAACGGTGTCTACGGGCGACACGATTTGCGACGACGACAATCCCATAGTGCTCGAGTCCATCGATTTCCCAATGCCGGTGATTCAGCTCGCTGTAGAGCCGCGCACCAAGGCCGATCAGGAAAAGCTGGGTATGGCGATCCAGAAGCTGGCCCAGGAAGATCCGACGTTCCGCGTCGCCACCGACCCTGAAACCGGCCAAACCATTCTCTCGGGCATGGGCGAACTGCATCTCGAGATCATCGTAGACCGCATGATGCGCGAGTTCGGCGTGGCCGCCAACGTCGGCAAGCCGCAGGTAGCCTATCGGGAGACCATTCGCAAGCAGGCCGAGGCCGAAGGCCGCTGGGTACGCCAAACAGGTGGCAAGGGCCAGTACGGCGTGGTGAACCTCCGGGTTGAGCCGCTACCCTCCGGTTCGGGCTTAGAGTTTGTCAACGAGATTTACGGCGGCGCCGTCCCCAAGGAGTACATCAAGCCGGTCGAGCAGGGCGTAACAGAAGCCCTGGAGGGTGGGGTGCTCGCGGGCTTTCCCATGTCGGATGTGAAGGTCACGCTCTTCGAC
>Ga0210407_10003023_pt1 | contig 13938 bp, 8 predicted proteins | sample IncBWC27MmetaG_FD_150860 | JGI IMG/M metagenome (GOLD analysis project Ga0210407, IMG submission 150860) | Forest soil microbial communities from Barre Woods Harvard Forest LTER site, Petersham, Massachusetts, United States - Inc-BW-C-27-M | ecosystem: Environmental > Terrestrial > Soil >... | reverse complement strand
GGGACTTAGGCGACTCAGAGCTTAAGCTGCTGAGAACCCTTCTTACCTACGGCACGCGTGTTCCCGACACGCTGCCCGTTCCCGACGGCCTGCGTGTTCCCGACACGCTGCGGGCTTCGGACGCACCACAGCCACTCCCCGCGGGCAGCAGCCGAATACTGGTCACGCCGCGTGTGGGTACGGAATCGCCCTGGTCCAGCAAGGCCACGGATATCCTGCACGTCTGCGGCTTAGGGGCGGTGGCGCGCGTGGAGCGCGGCACGATGTATTTCATCGCATCCACGCCAGCGCTTGGCGCTTCCGACCTCAATAAACTGGCGGCTCACCTGTACGATCGCATGACGGAATCGATTTGGATCGATTCCGCCGAGCCGACCGGTCTCTTTCACTCTGCCGCACCGCGTCCGCTGCGCAACGTGGTGCTGGGCAAACACGCCCACGAGGCCCTGGCGCGCGCCAACCGGGAGTGGGGTCTGGCGCTTTCAAGCGACGAAATCGACTACTTGGTGAACGCGTTCAGCGCCCTGGGGAGGGATCCCACCGATGTCGAATTGATGATGTTCGCGCAAGCGAATTCCGAGCATTGCCGACACAAGATTTTCAACGCGGATTTCATCGTCGATGGCGAACCGATGCCGCTGTCGCTGTTTGGCATGGTTCGCGCCACGTATGCCCACAATCCTGAAGGCGTGCTGTCGGCGTATCGCGATAATGCGGCTGTGATCGAGGGTGCCCGCGCCACTCGATTTTTTGCCGATCCCTTCACGCACCGATATTCGGGCGTCACGGAGCCGGTCGATATCTTGATGAAGGTGGAGACCCACAATCATCCCACCGCGATTTCGCCATTTCCGGGAGCCGCCACCGGGGCGGGCGGCGAGATTCGCGACGAGGGCGCGACAGGAATCGGCGCGCAACCCAAGGCCGGCTTGACCGGCTTCTCGGTATCGAACTTGAAAATCCCGGGCATGCCGCAGCCTTGGGAAGTCGAGTTCGGCAAACCCGATCGGATTGCCTCGGCTCTCGACATCATGATCGCCGCCCCCTTGGGCGCGGCGGCGTTCAACAATGAATTTGGACGCCCGAATATCTGCGGATATTTCCGGGTCTTCGAACAGCGTGGCCTGGAAGCCGGCCGCGAGGTGATTCGCGGCTATCACAAGCCCATCATGATCGCCGGCGGTCTTGGCAGCGTGCGCCGCCGGGATGTGGAAAAAAAGGAAGTGGTGCCCGGGGCGCCGCTGGTCATTCTCGGCGGACCCTCCATGCTGATCGGGTTGGGCGGCGGCGCGGCCTCGTCGGTGGGCAGCGGCCAGAGTTCGTCGGATCTGGATTTCGCATCGGTGCAGCGCGCCAACGCCGAACTTGAGCGGCGCGCTCAAGAGGTGATAAACCGCTGCGTGGCGTTGGGCGAAGCGAATCCCATCCTGTTGATCCATGATGTGGGAGCCGGCGGATTGTCGAACGCGTTGCCCGAAGCAATCGCGCACAGTCATCGCGGCGGGCGCATCGACTTGCGCAAGATTCCCAGCGCCGAGTCGGAACTCTCGCCCATGGAGATCTGGTGCAACGAAGCGCAGGAGCGCTACGTGCTGGCGCTGGTTCCGGGCAGCGTCGCGCAATTTACGGCTCTATGCGAGCGTGAGCGCTGTCCCTGCGCCGTGGTGGGCGAGATCACCGGCGACGGTCTACTCAAGGTCTCCGACCCGACGCTGCACAGCACGCCGGTCGATATGCCGATTGACGTGCTGCTCGGCAAACCGCCGCGCATGACGCGGGAGGTAAGATCTCGAGCAAAAGCCGCTTCGGGATTGTCGACCGACGGCACGAGCATTGCCGAGTCGCTCGATCGTCTGCTCGGTCTGCCGACGGTCGCCGACAAATCCTTCCTGATCACCATCGGCGATCGCACCGTGGGGGGGCTGATCAGCCGCGATCAAATGGTGGGTCCGTGGCAGGTCCCCGTGGCGGACGTCGCCGTTTCCTTGAGCAGCTACGAGGAATACAGCGGCGAGGCCATGGCCATGGGGGAACGCGCTCCGGTTGCCGTGCTCGATGCGCCCGCTGCGGGGCGATTGGCCGTGGGCGAAGCGATTACCAATATTCTTGCGGCGGACATTCGTCGGCTGTCCGACATTCGCTTGTCGGCGAATTGGATGGCCGCGTGCGGCGAGCCCGGCGAGGACGCTGATTTGTACGCGACGGTTCGCGCGGTCTGCATCGAATTATGCACCGCGCTCGGCATCACCATTCCGGTCGGAAAGGACTCCTTATCCATGAAGACCGCATGGACGGACGGCGCCGGCGAGCATGCCGTGATTGCGCCGGTATCGCTGATCATTTCCGCGTTCGCGCCCGTTATGGATGCGCGTTCGACTTTGACGCCGGAACTCGATCTGTCGCTGCCGTCGCGCCTGCTGCTCATCGATTTGGGCGTTGGCAAGAATCGCTTAGGGGGTTCGTGCTGGGCTCAGGTTCACGCGAAGAGCGGCGGAACGCCGGCGGATCTCGATAGCCCCGCACACTTGCTCTCATTGTTTGCGGCGCTGCGCGAGTTGAAGGACCAAGGCCTGTTGCTTGCCTATCATGACCGCTCGGACGGCGGCGTGCTGCTGACAATGCTGGAGATGGCGTTTGCCAGTCGCTGCGGCCTGGCGATCGATCTCGGCGCCGTCACGGACGTTATCGCCGCTTGTTTTGCCGAGGAACTGGGTGTGGTCCTGCAGGTGTCTGCGGCGCGCGTTGCCGAAACCATGGGCATTCTCGAGCGCCACGGACTGGCGCCCTGCAGCCGCGATCTCGGCGCGCCGGTGGCGGGATCCGAAATCGAGCTGCGGGCCAATGGCCGCATCGTTTTCACGGCATCGCGGCCGGCGCTGCATCGCCGCTGGAGCGAGGTGTCATTTCGCATGCAGGAGCTGCGCGACAACCCGGACTGCGCACGGCAGGAATACTCGCGACTCGAGGACCCGAGCGATCCCGGCCTGCATGCTTCCTTAAGCTTCGATCCTGATGAGGATGTCGCCGCGCCTTTGATCATGAGCGGCCTGCGGCCCACGATCGGCGTGCTGCGCGAACAAGGGGTCAACAGCCATACCGAGATGGCCGCGGTGTTCACGCGTGCGGGCTTCGACGCATACGATGTGCACATGACCGATATTCTGGCCGGCCGAGTGCGTTTGGGGCGATTTCAGGGCTTGGTGGCCTGCGGCGGCTTCTCTTACGGCGATGTTCTGGGCGCCGGCGAGGGGTGGGCAAAGTCAATCCTGTTCAACGCGCGGGCACGCGAGGAGTTCGCGGCGTTCTTCGAGCGCGACGCGACTTTTACCCTGGGCGTGTGCAATGGTTGTCAAATGCTGTCGGCGCTCAAAGAACTGATCCCGGGCGCCGAAGCGTGGCCGCGTTTCGTGCGCAACCGATCTGAGCAATACGAGGCCCGACTGACCCTGGTGCGCGTCCCGCGGTCCAACTCGGTGCTGTTCGCCGGCATGCATGGTTCGGTGCTGCCCATCGCCGTCGCGCACGGCGAAGGCCAGGCTGAATTCGACCCGGAGTCGAGCGCGGCCGGCCTGATCTCCCGGGGTCTGGTGACATTGCAATATGCAGACAGCCGCGATCAGCCGACGGAGAAGTATCCCTTTAATCCGAACGGCTCTGCGCTGGGTCTTGCGGGCTTGAGCAGCGCCGACGGGCGCGTCACGTCGGTGATGCCGCATCCGGAGCGGGTGTTTCGCAGCGTACAGAATTCCTGGGCGCCCAAAGAGTGGTCGGAAGACGGCGGATGGATGCGGCTGTTCCGCAACGCGCGGGTCTATGTGGCTTGAGGCTTGAGCGCTAGCCGGCCTCGGCTTGATTGGGCGCCACGTACCTGCGGAAGGTCACTGCCTGTACCAAACGCGCCTTGCGCACGAACGTTTGATAGAGCAAGTCGCGCATCACTTCCAAGAGGATCCCGGCGCGTTCCGCATTGAGGTTGGATTGATTCGGCCAGGGATCGCTATCGCTGCCGAACAACACGGTGCGCAACACCCCAAAGGTGTCATCGTCGAGGTTGGCCAGTCCGCGAATTTCCTGCAGAGTATCGAACAGCTCCAGCTTGCCGCGTTCTCCGAGTTCGCGAAACAACGATTGAGCGGTGCGCCGGCTCATCGCGCCAAATGCGTTGAAGCAGGAAGCCGCGTAGCAATTGAGCGCTTCCTTGAACAGACCTTCGGCCTCCTCGGGCAGATAGGTCAACGGGAAATTCTCGCGCGCGCGCTCAATTTCAATGAAATTCGACGCCAGCTCCACCCGCAGAGCGGTGTATGCCCTGACCACAAACTTCAGGAATATCGGCTCAGCGCAGGTATCGCAGCCGAACACAATGCCGATGTGCTTCGGTTGGCGCCGGCTGATATCGTCGAATTTGGGGATCGCGACCGGGGTCAGATGAGTCAATGTCTGGCAATGCGGGCAGGTGAGGGCGATGCCTTGATATTCGACATGCAATTCATCCTGCGGGGTGATGTAAATGCTCATACTCTTAACCTGTCAGTGGTTTGTAGCGGATTCTGTGGGGTTGACTGGCGTCCTCGCCTTTGCGCTTTTTGTAATCCTCGACATATTCCTGATAGTTTCCCTCGAACCAAACGACCTGAGAGTCGCCTTCGAACGCCAGTATATGGGTCGCGATTCGATCGAGAAACCATCGATCATGCGAGATGACGACGGCGCACCCGGGAAAGGCCACCAGCGCATCTTCCAGAGCGCGCAACGTTTCGATGTCCAAGTCATTGGTCGGCTCGTCGAGCAGCAGCACGTTGCCCCCGGCTTTCAACACTTTCGCGAGGTGCACGCGGTTGCGCTCGCCGCCCGATAGCTCGCCGATCATCTGCCCCTGCTGCACGCCCTTGAAATTGAAGCGGCCGACGTAGCCGCGCGAGGAGGTCTCGTAGTTGCCGACCTTGATGAGATCGAGACCGCCCGATATCTCTTGCCATACCGTATTCTTGTCGTTGAGCGCCTGGCGCGACTGATCGACGTAGGCGAGTTTAACGCTGGGTCCGGTGCGGATTTCGCCGCTGTCGGGCTTCTCGACGCCGGACAGCATGCGGAACAGCGTGGTCTTGCCGGCGCCGTTGGGTCCAATGATGCCGACGATGCCTCCCGGCGGAAGCGTGAAGCTCAAGCAATCGATCAGCAATCGATCATCGTAGCCTTTGCGCAGGTTCTTGCATTCTATGACGAGATCGCCCAGGCGATCTCCCGGCGGGATGTAGATTTCGTTGGTCTCGTTGCGCTTCTGAAATTCCTGCGATGCCAATTCCTCGTAGCGCTGCAAGCGCGCCTTGGACTTTGCCTGCCGTGCCTTCGGATTGGCGCGCACCCACTCCAGTTCGCGCTTCAGCGTTTTCGCCAGCGCGTCCTGTTGGCGCTCTTCCTGGGCGAGGCGTTGTCCCTTCTGTTCGAGCCAGGAAGAATAATTACCCTGCCACGGAATGCCGTGGCCGCGATCCAACTCCAGGATCCACTCCGCGACGTTGTCGAGAAAGTACCGGTCGTGTGTGACCGCAATCACGGTACTCGGGTACTCCTCCAAAAAATGCTCGAGCCAGGCCACCGATTCGGCGTCAAGATGGTTGGTCGGCTCATCGAGGAGCAGCATGTCCGGCTTCGACAAGAGCAACCGGCACAAGGCGACGCGGCGCTTCTCGCCGCCGGAAAGCTTGCCGACCACCGCATCCCAGCGCGGCAGTCGCAATGAGTCTGCGGCGATCTCGAGCTTGCGCTCCAGTTCCCACCCGCCGGCGGCATCGATTTTGTCCTGCAGCGTTGCCTGTTCTTCCATCAGCTTGCTCATCTCGTCGTCGGACATCGGCTCGGCGAACTTGTCGCTGACCGAATTGAACCGATCGATGAGGCTTTGTACGTCACCGACGCCTTCGCCCACCACTTGGCGCACGCTCTTTGCATCGTCGAGAACGGGTTCCTGCGGCAGGTAGCCGACCTTGATGCCGGACTGCGCGCGGGCCTCGCCCTCGATGTCCTTGTCGAGACCGGACATGATTTTCAGCAGCGTCGATTTCCCCGAACCGTTCAGTCCCAGCACGCCGATCTTGGCCCCGGGAAAGAAACTCAAGCTGATATCGCGCAGAATTATGCGCTTGGGCGGCACGACCTTGCCAACCCGGTTCATGGTGTAAATGAACTGAGCCATTACTGCCTGTGTTGAAGTGATCGCGTGACCGGGCGCGGAGCCATTGGAATTATCCGCGTCTGCCTCGCGCTTGTCACGGTGCGACTGCATCGCTAGGGAACATTATTCGGATGAGCTATAATTACCGGCTATCCTTGGAGATCACTGCATGTTCAGCGCCCAAATGGCCATTGCCGGCTTCGATCCTGAACTCGCGCAAGCCATTGCGGGCGAACGCGCCCGTCAAGAGGATCATCTCGAACTCATCGCCTCCGAAAATTATGCGAGCCCGCGCGTGCTCGAGGCGCAGGGGTCGGTGCTCACCAACAAGTATGCCGAAGGATACCCCGGCAAGCGCTATTACGGCGGCTGCGAGTTCGTCGACATCGCCGAATCGTTGGCGATCGACCGCGCCAGACAGTTATTTGCTGCGGCCTATGCCAACGTGCAGCCGCATTCGGGCTCGCAGGCGAATGCCGCCGTGTACTTCGCCCTGCTCAATCCCGGTGACACGATTTTGGGGATGAGCCTCGATCACGGCGGCCACTTGACGCATGGAGCGAAGGTCAACTTTTCCGGCAAGCTCTTCAAAGCCGTTCAATACGGCATCGAGCCCGCCACCGGCACCATCGACTGCGATCAAGTGGATCGGCTGGCGCAGGAGCATCGCCCGAAAATGATCGTGGCGGGATTCTCCGCCTATTCGCGCATCATCGATTGGGCGCGCTTTCGCGCCATTGCCGATTCGGTCGGCGCCTATTTGTTCGTCGACATGGCGCATGTCGCCGGCCTGGTGGCTGCCGGGGTGTACCCGAATCCCGTACCGTTCGCCGACGTCGTGACTACCACCACGCACAAGACCCTGCGCGGTCCCCGCGGTGGACTGATTCTCGCGCGACCAAACGCCGAGCTGCACAAGAAACTCAATTCGATGGTGTTCCCGGGAATACAGGGCGGTCCGCTGATGCATGTGATCGCGGCCAAGGCCGTGGCGTTTCTCGAGGCGCTGCAGCCGGCCTTCAAGACCTACTCCTCGCAAGTGGTCGCCAACGCCCGCGCGATGACCCAGGTTCTCCAGCAGCGCGGCTATAAGATTGTTTCCGGCGGCACCGACAATCATTTATTTCTGCTCGATCTGATCGACAAGAACATCACGGGCAAGGATGCCGACGCCGCGTTGGGCCGCGCGCACATAACGGTCAATAAGAACGCGGTTCCCAACGATCCGCGTCCTCCGTCGATCAGCAGCGGCCTGCGGATCGGCACGCCCGCCGTGACGACCCGCGGCTGCAAAGAACCCGAGGTGCGGCAAATATCCAACTGGATTGCCGATGTGCTCGATCACTTGGGCGATGAATCGGTGATCGATCGCGCGCGAGCCGAGGTGGTGTCCTTATGCAGGCGATTTCCGGTCTATCCTTGAGCGGTCGGACCGCGCCAAGAGCGCCGTAAGCAGGCCGCATGCATTGTCCATTTTGCGCTCACACGGAGACCAAGGTCATCGATTCCCGTCTGGCCGGCGAAGGACGTCAGATTCGCAGGCGTCGCGAGTGTCTGTCGTGCGCGGAACGATTCACGACCTTTGAAGCGGCGGAACTGCTGCTGCCGACGGTGATCAAGGGGGATCGCAGCCGCGAACCCTTCGATGAGAAAAAATTGCTCAATGGAATGCAGAAAGCGCTCGAGAAGCGCCCGGTTGGACGCGAGGCGATCGAAGCCGCGGCCGCAAGAATCTGCCACAAGCTGCGCAGCCTGGGTGAGCGGGAAATCGCCTCGCGCAGTATCGGTGAAATGGTCATGGAGGAACTGCGGCACCTGGATGAGGTAGGGTATGTACGGTTCGCTTCCGTGTACCGCAGCTTTCAAGATCTGGACGCATTCCGGACGGAGATCGATCAACTGCGGCGCCATCGCCGGCGCCGCGAGCCCAATCAGGATCAATTGCCGCTGCTGCCGAGCGATGCAGCCGGCGACGAAGACAAATGAGCGAGGAGTTCTCAGCGCTGGACCGGGCGCATATGCTGCGGGCGCTGGAGCTGGCTGCGCGCGGTTTATACACCACCGACCCGAATCCACGCGTCGGATGTGTGGTGGCCAATGCCGAGCGGGTGTTGGGGGAGGGTTGGCATCAACGTGCAGGCGAGCCGCATGCGGAAGTGCTGGCCCTGCGCGCGGCCGGGCCGCAAGCGCGAGGCGCCACGGTGTACGTGACTCTCGAGCCGTGCAGTCACGTGGGTAGGACCCCGCCCTGTGCGGACGCCTTGATGGCCGCCGGAGTGGCCCGCGTCGTGTGCTCATCGCGCGACCCCAACCCGAAGGTCGCCGGCAGCGGAATCGAGCGCTTGAGGTCGGCAGGCATCGCGGTGTCGGTGGGCGTGCTCGCCGATGAGGCGCGCGGCATGAACGTGGGTTTTTTTTCGCGTTTCGAGCGCGGCCGCCCGTTCGTGCGGCTCAAGCTGGCGATGAGCCTGGATGGGCGGACCGCCCCTGTATCGGGCGCGCAGCTGTGGATCAGCGGCGAGGCTTCGCGCGCCGACGTACAAATCTGGCGCGCGCGCAGTTCCGCGGTGCTTACCGGGTCGGGCACGGTGCGCGCCGACGATCCGCGCTTGAACGTGCGCTTGCAGTATGGCGCGTGGGTGCGCCAGCCGCTGCGGGTGGTGCTGGACACCATGCTGAGGTGCGCGCCCGGCGCAAAGATTTTCAGCGGCGATGGTGCCTTGGTGTTTGCCGCCGCGGACGCACCGCTCAAGTCGCACAATGATTTGCGGGTCGAACGCATGCCGCGTGCCGAAGGCGGCCTGGACCTGCGCGCGGTCATGCAGCGCTTGACCGCCCTGGAGGTGAACGAATTGCTGCTCGAATGCGGAGCAACTCTCGCCGGGGCCTTCATCGCCGCACAGCTGGTCGATGAGCTTATATTGTATGTTGCGCCCAAGCTGCTCGGCGCCGACGCCGCACCGCTGATGCATATCAGCGGATTGCGGCTGGCGGACTCGCAGCCTGCATGGGAATTGCGCGACGTAACGCGCATCGGAGATGACGTGCGCCTCATACTAGGCATCAAGACTACGTAAACATGTTTACCGGAATCATATTGGCGACCGGCCGCGTAACTTCCATCGCGCAGAGGAGCGGCGACCTGGAATTGGGAGTAGCGGCTGCGGGGCTCGATCTTTCGCGAATCGCGATCGGCGACAGTGTGAGTGTGCAGGGTGTTTGCCTGACGGTGACACGCAAAGAAGATGCAGGTTTCTTCGCCGATGTTTCGCGCGAGACGATGGCCAAAACGACCCTGGGCAGCTTGAGGGTCGGGTCGCGGGTCAATTTGGAGCCAAGCTTGCGCGCCGGGGATGCCCTCGGCGGCCACCTGGTGAGCGGCCACGTCGATGCGGTCGGCAAACTCCGCCAAGCCGATCAAGACGCACGTTCATGGCGTCTTGATTTCGAGGTGCCCGAGGGCCTCGCGCGCTTCGTGGCGCCCAAGGGCTCAATCTGCGTCGACGGCGTGAGTCTGACCGTGAACGGCGTCGACGGCCGGCGCTTCGACGTCAATATCATTCCGCACACCCTTGCGGTCACGACGCTTGGCGAGCTTCGAGTAGGCGATGAAGTCAACATCGAAATCGACGTGGTGGCGCGCTACCTCGATCGTCTTGCAAACTTCGGCAAGGCGGAGCAATAGCCACGCCTGCCATGCAAGGCAGCGCGGGCGCTGACGCGGCATGCCGCTAAAAAAACGAGGCCGGCTTTCGCCGGCCTCGCGTCTCGGTCGATATGGGAACTAGTCGTCCGTCGTCACGAGGCTGATGCGCGTCGACCAGTTGGCGAGCGCAGCGCGCTTGCCGGTCGCGCCCGGCGAGCCCGCGCAAGTGCCGAGCAGGTTGTCACCCGTGCCGCCCGCAAAGAACGGACCGCCCCAGTTGAGGAACGTGCAGGCGCTCGCGATGTACTCGCTCGCGATCCAGATCTGGTCGCCGTCAACCGCCGTCGCACCGTAGTCGCCCCAGCGCGTGCGCGGCGGACTGCCAACTTCGGACACGTAGCTGGTGAAGCCGTCGTCCGGCGCCTGCCCACTGCCGCCTTCCACCACGTGCCAGAGGCCGACCCCGTTGTACGCGTCCATCGGAGCATAGCCTGCGCTCGGGTAGAGGGAATCGCCGGTCACGGTGAACGTCATCACTCCCTTGCCCGCGCTCGTGACACCGATCGACGGATAAACGAAGTCGTGCTTCTGCGCCCCAAGGTAACCCTGGTTGATGACCGTGCCGGCGGCCGGGTTGATGACATACCAGGCGATTCCGGCGCGCTGCGGACCACCGTCCGGGTTGAGCGCCGTGTCAAGCGCGGCCCAGAGCTTGCCGTTCGCGTACATGACCTTCTGCATGCGCGTGTCGTTCGAATCGGGCGTCGAGATGACCTCCGAGTGTGCCGGCTCAGCGGCGAACAGCAAATTCCAGCAGCCGGAGACGCCAGTCACATAGAGCGGCGTCGTTGTGTCGTTGATACACGAGCCGAGCGCAGCAACGCTCTCGGCGAGGAGGCCCGCGTCCGGCTGATGCTGCTTTGGCGGCAGCGCATAGCGGTTCACCGTGACGAGCTGGTTTGTGAGTACCGGCGACGGAGAAGCGCTGTTCAGCGACGCCGTGTTCGTGAGCGTCCACACAACGACCTGCGTCGAGTTGTAGGTCGTACTCGAGCCCGTGACCGGCGTGACCGCCTCGGCCGCGGCGTTCGAGCTCATGAAGTACTCCGTGCCGCCGTTCGCCGTGCTGAAGTGGCCGTTCGGGGACTCGGCCGGCCATACCGTGAACCCGGGTTGCGACGACTGGCCAACATCCTGACTTGGCGCATTGACGGCGCCGCTGGTATCGAAGTGAACAAGATTGACGACGTTCGCGCCGGCGGCAAGCTGCGCCTTCGACAGCGCGTAGATCTGTGCGCCGGCGAAGCCGTTGCAGCACCACGGGTAGGAGTTGGTCGTGAGGTAGATCCCGTTCGCATCGGCACCGATGTGAGGATAGTCGCCGAGGTATGGCCCCGGGTTCACGCCGCCCGTGTTCGTGCCGTCGAAGGTCACGTCGATGCGGTAGATGTTCCACTGTCCGGTCGGGTTGGACGAGGCGCTGACCGCAAGGTCGAGGTGATTGGCGAGGGTGGGCGTCCCGTTGGGAAGGCTCTCGAGCGTCAGTACCACCACGAACCAGCGCTTCGTCGCCGCGTCATACAGGCAGCTCGGGTCGGTGACGGACTGGGCGCGGACGCCCGTCGAGCGGTTGATCGCCGCCGCGTAGCCGTAGAACGAGTTGAGGTCGACCGCGTGGTTCACGTTGCGCGGCGCGCCCGCGACGATGTTGGTCGCCGTGTTGTCGGGCAGCACCGACTGGCCTTGGCGGTTGTAGATGTTGAGGACGTCGTTGACGACCTCCATCACGTAGCCGTTGCCGGCGCAGAGCCCCTGGTCGGGCGGCTCCACGGTGAACTGGTTGCCGCCGCGCGCATAGCGCTGCTGATACATGTTGAGGCCTTCCCAGCCGCGCACGAACTCGACGTTGTTGTCATCGCGCGCGCTGCCGGGTGCGGAATTGCCGTCACCGGTACCTTGCGACAGGCTGCGGTTCGTGATGACGCCGGGATAGGGACCCGGTCCCGCGGCAGTGTCCAACTGCGCCGGGAATTCCACCTGCGTAACGTCGTTGACGCCGGACGGCGTGAACGCGCCGGTCCTCGCAGAAGTAGTGCCTGAGCTCACGACCTGGCGCGCGGCGCCGGCAGGCGCTGCGCTCGCGGACGTCACCACAAGACCCGCGGCCACGAGCGCCGCGCATGCGGCGGTCGCGAACGCGCGCCGCAGCGCAGCGCGCTTGTCAGCCGACCCCGGCCTATCCATCGATTCAAGAAATGCCGATGATTCCGTTCTTTGTAGCAGTCTCATGTGTTCCCCTAATTTCGTGTTGATTATGAGCGACAACCTACTGGATGCGGGACGCGCCTATCGCGTTGCCGCTCGCCCCGGCGAGTCGCGGAGTATGCCAAACTTAATGTATAAATGTGACCCGTTTCACAATTTCCTCTTAACATAATCCTCGGGAATATTTGCTCATTCGGTCCGCCGCGTCATGAAGAAGTCATCAAAGATGGCGCGCAGGCGCGACTCCACATATTCGCGCGCCATCTTGAAAGATTCATGACAAAAACAGGAAGTTGAGGCGATACATGGCTGCGTTCAATACGATCGATGAAATTCTCGAGGATCTGCGCCGCGGAAAAATGGCCGTGATCATGGATGACGAGGATCGGGAGAATGAGGGCGATCTGATCATGGCCGCCGATTGCGTGCGGCCCGAGGATGTGAATTTCATGGCCCGCTTCGGCCGCGGCCTCATCTGCCTGACCTTGACGCGCGAGCGTTGCCGCCAGTTGCGCCTGCCGCTCATGGTGAGCGATACCGACACCACGCATCGCACCAACTTCACGTTGTCGATCGAAGCCGCGGAAGGCGTCACCACGGGCATCTCCGCGCACGACCGGGCGCACACCGTGAAAACCGCCGTGGCGCCGAATGCCCGGCCGGAAGACCTGCGGCAGCCCGGCCATATTTTCCCTCTGATGGCGCAGCCCGGGGGCGTGTTGACGCGTGCCGGACACACGGAAGCCGGTTGCGATCTTGCGCGTCTGTCCGGGTTCTCCGCCGCCGCAATGATCGTTGAAATCTTGAATGATGACGGCACCATGGCTCGCCGGCCGGATCTCGAGCTATTTGCGACAAACCATGGACTCAAAATCGGCACCATCGCGGATCTGATTCGCTATCGGCTGAAAAATGAGCGCTCGGTCGAACGGATCTACGACGAACCCGTCGATACCGAGTACGGCAACTTCCGACTTTGCTGCTACGAAGATCACGTCAACAAGACCGTGCACATTGCGTTGGTGAAGGGCAATTTGAATTCCGCCGTGCCGCCGCTGGTGCGGGTGCATATCATGGACACGTTGCGCGACGTGGTGGGCGTCAGCAACGAGACGCTCGGTTGGCCGCTGCATGCGGCGATGCTGCGGGTGGCGAAGGAAGCCTCAGGGGTGGTCGTCATCATGCGGCCGGAGGAATCTCCGCGGGACTTCATGGCCAGCGTAAGGCACTTGGACGCCAAGCCGGCGCTGCACAGCGCGGGCGCCACCGTGGTTAGAACGTATGGGATCGGGGCGCAGATCCTGAAGGACCTGGGCTTGAAGCGCATGCGCGTGTTGAGCGCACCCAAACAGTTGCAGGGTCTTGCCGCCTTCGACCTCGAGGTAACCAGTTATGTGGACGGCGATGATTGAACCTCGCTGGGCTTATACTTGGAATGGTGACTGCGAGGAATGACTTGTGCCCAATGATCAGCCCAAGATAATCGAGGGAGAACTGCTGGCGCGGGATTTGCGCTTTGCGCTCATCGCAGCGCGGTTCAATGATTTTGTGGTGGACGCTCTGCTGCGCGGCGCGCTTGATGCGCTCAAGCGTCACGGTGTCAGCGACAAGCAGATCGACATCGTGCGCGTCCCCGGGGCATTCGACATCCCCATCGTGGCCCGCAAGCTTGCGCTGTCCCGCCGCTACGAGGCGCTCATCGCTCTGGGTGCGGTAATCCGCGGTCAAACGCCGCATTTCGACTATGTGGCCGGTGAATGCGCCGGCGGCATCGCCCGGGTTGCGCTTGAATCCGGGGTGCCGATCGCATTCGGCGTGCTGACCACCGACACGGCAGAACAAGCAGTCGACC
>Ga0210407_10003022_pt1 | contig 13942 bp, 9 predicted proteins | sample IncBWC27MmetaG_FD_150860 | JGI IMG/M metagenome (GOLD analysis project Ga0210407, IMG submission 150860) | Forest soil microbial communities from Barre Woods Harvard Forest LTER site, Petersham, Massachusetts, United States - Inc-BW-C-27-M | ecosystem: Environmental > Terrestrial > Soil >... | reverse complement strand
GCGGCTCATCGCCGCTTCGCGTTCGCCCGGAGAGATTCGCTTGAGTTTCAGCTCCACGGCGCGAACGGTGCACTCTGCAAAGTAGGACGCGTAGTCGTCCTTAAGCTCGGGGGCAAGGCGCGGAGCCGTGGCGGCTTTCTCAAATATCGGGCGTTTCACGGCGGTCACGTGGGGATACATGAGTGGCAGCGGGTCCAACAGGAAATGCAGAAAGGCGTGGCGCACCACGTCCGTCGGTATTTGTTCACCCCCGCTCAACACCAGCGCATAATGATCCCCGAAATTTCTCACGTTGGTGATGCGCCCGACCAACGGCTCGACGACGATTGCAAATGTCCGCGGCCCGGAGGGATCAAGGATTTCGCGCAGATACGCCGATACGACAAACACAATGTCCGACACCGGATCGTGGAGACGCACGACTTCGCGGCTATAAATTGGCTGCACTTGCCGCCACAATTGCCCGATTTTCTGTTCCTGATAGTAGTTTGAAAGGACTTCGCTGAAACCCTCGAGCGCAATGACTTCGGGCGGCAGCTCGTCCCGCCTCAAGACCGGCTGAAACCCGGGCGCGGGCCCCGAGACCAGTCCAAACCACAAATACCTGGAAAGCGTCGCTCCGGGATCGCGCAACTCGTGCTGACGGTAAAATTCCCGCGCCGCTTCCACGGCAGGACCCTGCTGCTGACGCAGGCGCTCCCGCATCTGCGCCCGGAACGCAGTCCAATTGTCGGAGCTGACGTTCGACTCGAAACCCGCCGCAAGCAGTACGCACATCGTCGTGAACATCGCCTCGCTGCCGTCCACACTCACGGTGCTCTGCGGAGCGATCCTTGCGCGCGGTCGTGGCGCAGGCGACTGCGCCGGTGGGGGCGTTGGTGTTTGCACTTGCGCGGGCGCTGGCGCCTGGGCCCGACTAGCCACGGAAAGAGCCATTACCGCGCACAATCCAATACACACCATTTGTCGTTGAACTTTTTTCATGCCAATTGCCGCAGTCCTTACTCGGGCCAGTCGCTGAATCTATCTCCGCTTGTCGCGGTTCTCTGCACGGAAGGGCATGTCAGGCAGCGGTCTATGTCCTCTCTCGATGCTACGGCATCTTGCCAATTTACAAGCCCTAACACTCTCCGTCAAGGAATCCCGCCCTTCGCAGCAAAGCGGTTCGGGGCTTCAGCGTCTCCACGTAAGATTTGTTCTTCCCACCAAGGCTCCGCCGCCCGGCCAGGACAACACTTGTGCCTTCCGTGGGCATCTGCTAACTGTGGAGATGCTTCCTGACCCTGCGCGGGATGGCCGGATTCATGATTCGATTTCTCAAAATGAAATTGCCGTTGACTCTGGGATGCTGGCTCGTCACAGTCGCATTTCCACATGATGTTTTCGCGCAACTCGTCCGCGAAACTCCGGCGCCGCCCCAGCAACAAGTCCCCGCCAAGCAAGACACGCAGAATACACCGTCCCCGCAAGCGCCCCCGGGCAAGAAGCGCCTCTCCCAGGAAGTCCAACTGACCGGCGAAGAGTCCTGGACCGACACGGGCGTTGACGTTCAGGCCGGCGAACACGCACTCATCAGCGCCACCGGCAAGCTTCGTTACGCCGACGCGAAGGAAGACAACGGTCCGGACGGCCTCCCGCGCGGCTTCAAGGACCTTCTCCGCATTCTGCCCTTCAATGAAGCCGGACGCGGCGCGCTGATCGGGCGCATCGGCGATAAAGACATCACTCAGCCTTTCGTTATTGGGGCGCGCCGCGACGTTCTTGCGCCAGTCTCGGGCCGGCTTTCCGTCGGCATCAATCAGACTACCGACGACACCGGTGACGGAACTTACGCCGTCCGCATCGAGGTTTACACGCTCGAAGGCAGCACGGCTCGCGTGTTTGCCAGGCAAGTTAGTTCAATCCCGGGCATCGACAATCAGCTCTTCTCGAAGATCCCGCGCCGCATCGGCGATAAAGAGGGTAACGCCGGGGACATGGTCAATTTCCTGATCATTGGCTCCGAGGACGCCATGCAGCGCGTATTCACGACTGCTGGCTGGGTGAAAGTGGACGCTGACGTCAAGGGCACCGTTCTTCATGGCATCCTTGGCAGTCTCTCGAAAGAGTCCTACTTGACCATGCCCATGAGCGAGCTCTACCTTTTTGGCCGTCCGCAGGATTACGGCTGGGCCCATGCAGAACCCATCAGCGTGGTCAGATCGCGGAACCACTTGCGCATCTGGAAGGCGGCATTCCAAATTAGTGGTGAAACGCTGTGGGTTGGCGCCGCTACGCACGATATTGGTTTCGAGCGCGACCAGCGCAACAACGGCATCACCCACAAGATCGATCCTGATATCGATCTCGAGCGAGATTACGTGGAAAAGACGCTCTCAAGCACGGGCCTGGTCACCGACGTCACCCACTTCACACCCGACAATCCCATGAAAGAAGCCAAGACCGCGACTGGCGGCACCTTCCATTCCAACGGACAGGTTCTTATCCTGAAGCTCGACGAGTCCCCTGCAAAGCCCTGAATTGAGCCGGCCTCTGCTCCACTTTCTATTTTGCCGGCTCCAATTCAAGCACTATTACGCGATCCACTTCGTCAGGTCGCGGCTCCGGCAGTTTTAGCACCAGACCTCCTTTGACCGCGCTGAACTCGACACTGCTTCCATCGCGCAGCAGCCGCGCCGCGTGAACGGGCCGCGGCAATCCAGCCAGTGCGAGAACCGGCTGATTCCAATCGAGGACGTGAACATAAACCGTCGAGCCGCGTTGCGTCGTCACGCCCCATGGCCCCGCCGCCACTGGCCCTCCCCGCGTTCCATAAATCGAATCACCGTATTGTTTCGTCCACTTCCCCACTTCGGTCAAGCGCTGCACAAACTCGGGCTGGATCTCACCGCTCGGCATCGGCCCAACATTCAAAAGAAAATTGGAATTCAATCCCGCGGCGCGCACGAGGTAGCGAATCAGATCAGCAGTGCTCTTATAATGTTCGTCCGTCAGATTGAACCCCCACGAGTTATTCATGGTCTCGGCGGTTTCGAGTGGCAGCGCGCTGACCGATTGCTCGGGGTTAAAACCAGTGGTGTGCTGGCCTGGCAGATCCTTCTCAAACATTTGGAAGTCCTCGCCGGGAAAGGGATTCTTGTGATGATTGCTGCCCACCATGGCCTGCGGCTGCAGTTGATGAATCAACGCGTACGTGCGGGCAAGGTGCCAATCCGCGTCCGGCTTGTCCCACATCCCGTCGAACCAGATGCCTCCGATGTCTCCATAGTTCGTCAATAGCTCCCGCAATTGCCCGTCCATGAAATTCAGATAAGCGTCCCAATTCCCTGAATCCGGACGGCCCGTACGATGCCCTGTGCGCCCTCGAGGAAAATAATCCGCCGAATGCCAATCGAGTTGCGAGTGGTACAAGAACAGTTTGATGCCCTGCTTATGACATTCCGCCGCGAGCATCCCGATCACGTCTTTGCCGTACGGCGTCCGCGCCACAACGTTCCAATCGGTCAGCCGCGAATCGAACATCGCGAATCCATCGTGATGTTTTGAAGTGATGGTGATGTATTTCATTCCCGCAGCTTTTGCCAGCGATACCCACGCGGCCGGGTCAAACTTGATCGGATTGAAAAACGCCGGCAGCTTTGCGTAATCGGTTCTGTTGATTGGGCGCGTTTCCATGATCCATTCCCCATCGCCTAATACGCTGTACACGCCCCAGTGAATGAACATTCCGAACTTGGCATCCTGAAACCAGGTGCGTGCCTTCAGATTCTCAGGTGTCGGCGTGTAATTCTCTTGCGCGGTCGCTTGCGGTCCCGCGGCAATGGCGGCGGCAAACAACGCAGTTACTAGAACGAAGAATGTCGCATGTGTGGAAATCTTCATGTCAGTCTCCAATTGGATCGGTGACTCGGCTGGCATCGAAACGGATGGATTCTAGCGAATAGGCACGGAAAGTCGAGGCATATTGCCATCGAAATGGCCGCCTTCGGGTCATCCTACTTCAATGAGCCCAGCCGCAACTTTTGGCCTTTGCCCGGCCGCCCCGGTATGAACTCATCCGGTGAGCCATATTCGCCGATTTGGAGTATGATTCGCTCCAGCCATCCTCTAAGCCCAACGACTGTATCGCCAGGGGGTCACTCATGGTTATCGCCAAACCAGCGAACGAAGAAGCTCGCATCGTTGCCCTCGACAAATACGCCATCCTGGACACTGACCCGGAACAACCCTTTGACGACCTGACACTTCTTGCATCGTTTGTCTGCAATACCCCGATCGCCCTGATTTCTCTCGTCGATGAGAACCGCCAATGGTTCAAATCGCGCGTGGGCATGAACGCTTCAGAGACTTCGCGAGACATCGCGTTTTGCTCCACCGCGATTTTGCAATCCGATGTTTTCGTCGTCCCCGATGCACTGGCGGATGATCGATTTCGCGACAATCCTTTGGTTCTCTCCGACCCGCACGTCCGTTTCTACGCCGGCGCTCCTCTCATTAACGAAGATGGCTACGCGCTCGGCACACTCTGCGTCGTGGATCGCGCGCCCCGGGAATTGGCGCCCGATCAGAAGGAAGCACTTAAGGCCCTAAGCCGCTTGGTTCTGGCGCAGCTCGAATTCCGCCGCAACTTGATTCTCTTGAAAGAAGCTCTTACCGACCGCACCAAGGAAGAGCATGAGCGCCAGAACGAACTCGTTCACGTGCAGGAGACGCTTATGCGCGTGATGGGGCTGCGCCAAGTTCACGCGTCCACAAGAACACGGTGAACCCCTCCGGCTTCTGCAGGATTACAGATTTCATCTAGTTTGCGCGCTGTTCCTTTACGAATGTTGCAAACAGCAGCCCCTTCGAGGTGAGGAGAGATTCCCGCTGTCTTGACTTGGACTCCTCGCGCAGCCTAACATTCGCCTCTCTGCATGTCCCTGTTCCCAGGAATCGCTATCTTTCCCGCGGAGGAATTTGTGAGCGATTGGAAATTTGCCCAGAAGGATACATGCGAGGAGCTCGCTCTGCTCCATTCTTATTCGATGAAGAAGCGCCAGAACGGCAGTGATTTCAGCTTTGTCATCACTGTAAAGGAATTCGCCGCGCCTCCCCCCGGGCAATACGCGCGATTTTTTGCGCAAGCAGACAAATTCGTCAATCAGAAAACCGCACCGCTTCTCCCCACGGGATGGGGCAATTCACTTCTGGACGCGCTTTGCGCCTGCGCCAAGATGATTCGTGACTTCCCGTATGAGGGCCCCGAAAACCAAGGAGCTGAAAACTCGCCGCGGACTTAACGACAGCTGGTTGGAAGGTACCCTTGCAAATCGTCAAAAAAGAATTTAAGCCTGGAGTCATGGTCCTTGAGCTAACGGGGCCGCTCCAGACTGGGGTCGAGTGCAAACAGCTCGAGCTGGCTTTCGACGAACTGCTTCGCGATGGCCACACGCGCGTCGTCCTCGATCTCAGTAAACTGACCAAACTAGATAGTTGTGGCCTGGGCAAAATCGTGAATTGTTTTTCCCGTTTGAAAACGGCGGGCGGAGCACTTTGCCTAGCGGGCACAACTGGGATGATTGATGGCGTGCTGAAATTGGCCCACGCCGATCGCTTCCTCAAAGCTTATCCAACCTCTCGCGAAGCTGCGGAAAGTTTTGCAGGTTCGTCTGCTTCGTCCGCGGGTTAGCCCGGATCGGGAACACGATCTCATGAAAATATTCGGCAGACGCTCGTTGCTTTTCGTCTCGCTGGTTGTGGTTTTGACCGTGGGATTGATTGCGCAAGCAGCAAAACCTCGTCCAGAATTCAGCGCGCCCGGCCAGGAGCAGCAGGATTGGCCGGCATATGGCGGCGCCGCTGAGAACAATCACTATTCCAGGCTTGCGCAGATTAATCGGACCAACATCAAGCGACTCACTGTCGCCTGGACTTTTGATACGAAGGAAGAAGGCGGTCTTCAGTCGAGCCCCATCGTTGTCGACGGCGTGCTCTACGGAATCACGCCAACACAAAAAATATTTGCGTTGGATGCGGCAACCGGGAAGCTCCTTTGGAAGTTCGACTCGGGCATCCGCGGAACGCAGCCCGATCGCGGCCTCGCCTACTGGGCCGACGGCAAAGACAAGCGCATCCTCGTTGCCGTGATGAATTTCCTCTACGCCTTGGACGCCACCACCGGCAAGCCTATTTCGTCTTTTGCAAAAGAGGGCCGCATTGACCTTCGCGAAAATCTTGGACGTGAACCAGCTTCCGCTCAATCCATTGTTCTGACCAGTCCCGCCATCGTTTACAAAGATCTGTTGATTGTCGGCGGCCGCAATCCCGAGACTCTCCCCGCGCCTCCCGGTGACATTCGCGCGTACGACGCTCGCACCGGCAAGCTGCGTTGGTTGTTCCACACCATCCCACACCCGGGCGAATTCGGCTACAACACTTGGCCGAAGGACGCGTGGAAGACCAGCGGTGCCGCCAACAATTGGGCCGGGATGGCGCTCGATCCTCAGCGCGGAATTGTCTATGCGCCAACGGGATCCGCCGCTTTTGATTTTTATGGCGCCGATCGCCTCGGCGACGATCTCTTCGCCAATTGCTTGATTGCCTTGAACGCGCAGACGGGCGAGCGAGTCTGGCATTTTCAAGCAGTTCGCCATGATCTCTGGGACCGCGACTTCCCTTCGCCGCCTGCCCTCCTCACTGTAAGGCGCGGCGGAAAAGCAATCGATGCAGTGGCGCAAACAACAAAACAGGGCTTCGTCTATCTCTTCGATCGCACAAACGGCCAACCACTCTTTCCCATCGAATCTCGCAAGTATCCTCCCAGCACTGTTCCCGGCGAAGTTGCCGCTCCCGAGCAGCCCCTTCCCACGCTCCCCGCGCCTTTTGCTCGGCAGCTTCTCACCGAAGATCTACTGACCACGCGCACACCGGAAGCGCATCAATGGGCGCTGGAAAATTTCAAGAAATTCCGCAGCGAAGGCCAGTTCGTTCCCTTCAGCGTCGGAAAAGACACCGTGATTTTTCCAGGCTTCGACGGCGGCGCCGAATGGGGCGGCCCCGCCGTGGATACCGAGACTGCAGTCATCTATATCAATTCGAATGAGATGGCTTGGACCGGCGCTCTTGCTCCGAACACCGGCGAAAATAGCCCGCGCGCCATTTACATGAGCCAGTGCAGCGTCTGCCACGGTGAAAAATTGACCGGCTCGCCTCCCGCCATGCCCTCTCTGATCGATGTGGGCAACAGGCTGACCCCCGCTCAGATTGGCGCGACCGTCAAGAATGGAAAAGCCCGCATGCCCGGTTTTCCCAGCCTGACGGAAGATCAATTGTTCGCGCTGATTGATTTCTTGACGAGCGGCGAAAACAAAGAGCTGTCTAGTTCTAATCCGGCTCCGGCATCAATGAAATACCGCTTCACCGGCTACCACCGGTTTGTCGATCCGGAAGGCTATCCCGCCATCGCTACTCCGTGGGGCACTCTGAACGCCATCAATTTGAACACGGGTGAATATGTTTGGAAGATTCCGCTAGGTGCATATCCGGAACTTGCGGCGAAGGGACAAAAGAACACCGGCACGGAAAATTATGGTGGTCCGATCGTCACGGCGGGAGGGCTGCTCTTCATCGGAGCGACCAACTTCGACAAAAAATTCCGCGCCTTCGATAAATTCACTGGCGAGCTTCTGTGGGAAACGACTCTTCCCTTCTCCGGCAACGCCACTCCCGCCACCTACGAAGTGCGCGGCCGCCAATTCGTCGTTATCGCCGCTGGCGGCGGTAAAGATCCCAAGTCTGCTTCCGGCGGCATCTACGTCGCTTTTGCCCTGCCGCAAGAATCGCCGGACACAACTGCAAAGCCACAGCCAAAACCTTATTCGGAGATCTGGCCAGCCCGTGCGCGCAGCGGACTTTCCTAATTTCTCTCCGCGCTGGACAAATTAGCGCGATTCGGGAGCCTTGGACCGCGCGCTGTGTGGTTTACCAGTTTCGAGTAGCGCGCTCAGAAGATTGGCAAGCTTCGACTCCTGCCGCAAGACGCTTTCTTGATGCGCCTCGGCGCCGTCTTTTTCGGTCAGCACCGCAAGCCTCGCCGCCAAATTGCGCACCGCCACGTCGTTTGGCACATACGTGCGGTCCGGCGGCGCGATCGCTTCCCAACCCGAATCCGTTTTGCGCAGCTCCCAGCGAACTTTTACGCGCCGCCGTTTATAATCGGTTTCTCCGCCTGCGATGGTCGCCCGAGCATCAATCTGCACACGCGCCCATCCATGATCCTTCTTGACGTCCAGGCGCTCCACGTCGAGCCTGTCAAAGATGACCACCGGCATTGCCAATTTTGAAGGGTCATCCGTACGCAAGATTGTTCCACAGGCGTTGCTCAATTCCGAAATTCCTTCAGCAACTTGGCTGCTTGTGGGTTGCTTGTTTCCCGCAACGATAACGATACTCTGCGGAATTTCAAATGGTGTTCTCTCGACAACAGGCGCAGGCAGAACCGCTGGGTCCTTCATGACCTTGGTCCGTTCCGAAGCCATCTTGGGCGGCCGGTTGGGATCGGAGGCCGCGGCGGAAGCGCGCTCTTCAATCACCGCCTCGGTATTCTGCTGCTTCGTGGAATTGGAAGACCGTGAGGATGTCGGAGCCTTCGCAGCCGTCAGGATCTCTGCGTTCTCCACTTTGTACCGATAGAATCGTGGCCGGCCGCGCGATCTCCAGTAGGTTCCTTCGTAATTCTGCGCCTCCAATCCGGTGCTCACCAGGCTGTAAAAACTGTGCCGCAATGGTTCCAACACAATGCCGACGTGCCCGGGCCACACAATCAAATCTCCCGGCTGCGGGTGTCTCACCCGCTCAAAATTCTCGCTCCCCGCATAGAGCTCGAACGAGCTTGCATACGGGTATTCAAAACCCGCATCGAGATATGTCTGATGAACTAGGTGCGAACAATCCTGCGTCCCGCGCCCCGGCTGGTCCTGATCCCGCGCGGCGTCCGCGATTGCCCGACCTTCCTGCGCGTTCAATAATCGCGAACTCGCCACCGATCCCTGTTGCGTGGATGTACCTTGAGCGTTCGCCGGCGAGCCCGCCGCGAGGCAGCCACCGGTCAGGCACACCGCGAGGACATAACCACCCACCGCTCTGCAGTTGAATTCTTTCTTCAAGTTTCCCATCGCCATTGGCCCTTGGCAGTTGCCCGGAGACAGCTTCCCCTTCTCTTAGAGAGCCATTTAGGACTTGGGCCGGCAATGGAACTTGCTCTGAGCGTCATCGGCCGAATGGCCAGTGGCGGCTAGCATCGAAGGGCCGGTTGCTTTTCTGGCTGGATCCTGAGGGAGGGCTGGGGCTCCGAAGCTCTACTTAGTTTTAGTTGACCGTTACTGTGACCGTTGTGGCGTGGCTGACGTTGCCTGAAGTTCCCGTGATCGTAAGCGTGTAAGTTCCAGCGGCGGTGCCTGGCGGCGCTACCGTGAGCGGAGCCGTCTTAGTCACGCCGGCATACGATGCGGAGATGTTGACCGGAGTGGATGCAGTCACGGCGCTGGTGCTCACCGTGAAGTTCGCGCTGCTGGCTCCGTAGGCCACGGTCACGCTTGCGGGAACCGTCGCGGTGGACGAACTGCTGGAGAGATTCACAGCCACACCGCCACTGGGCGCTGTCCCGCTGAGAGTGACTGTGCCGGTCGAGGGAGAACCACCAGTAACGCTCATGGGGCTGAGCGTGACCGACGAGACTGTTGGTGACCCTGACCCTGGCCCTGGCCCACCCGGAGTGCCGTAGCCACCGCAGGAGTAGGTCCAGACCGAAACGGCGAGGAGTCCGGCCGCTGCTGCAAGCCCAGGCCGCGCACGAGAAGGACTAATGAAGCCGCACACTATCAACAAAATTGCCAGCCCAGCAAAGAACGCCGTTAATGTCACCCGAAGAGGTGTAGGAGACCCGCCTCGCGGGGAGGCTATTTGCGTCGGCGTCGCAAGCCCTCGGGCCATTGTCATTAACGTAATGGTCGAACTCGCGGTGTTCGACCCGTCAAGCGTCACCGACTGCGGCGAAACCGTGCAGTTGGGCCCCGCAGGCGCGACCATGCAACTCCACGTTACCGTCTGTTTTGAACCGTTGTGCGGTGTTGCGGACACCGTGATGCTCGCCTGCTGCCCTGCCGTAATGGTCTGAGTCAACGGTGTCGCAGAAACGATGTAGTCCGGCGAACAGCTCCCCGTGCCCACCGACCCAAGGGCCATGCACAAATCCAGTCGCCCGTGATTCAGCCCCAGGCTAGGGTCTAGCGGAACCGCGTGTGCCACTGCCGTACTGGCCCCCAACTCGCCGATGCCAGTCATTACGTTGTGCAGCAACGCCGCCCCTCCCGAAACAAACGGGGCGCTGAATGAAGTTCCCCATCCCGCCGCATACGTATTGAACGGGTACGTGCTCACAATGGCTTCCCCCGGAGCCGCCACCCACACGATCGCGTTTCCCCAGTTGGAGAACGACGAGCGCGTATCCTGGTCGCTCGTTGACGCCACCCCCATTACGTCGTTTTGCAGCGCAGCGGGATAGACCAAGATTGGCGAGTTTGGCGGACCTTGGCCGTCGTTGCCTGCCGACGCCGCGCAAATGACGCCCTGCTGGTTCGCATAGTCCAGCGCCTTTTGCAGCTCCGCCGAGCTCGTCTTAGTGTCGAAGCTCATGTTGATGACGTTGGCGCCATTCTGCACGCCGTAGTAGATCGCTCGCAGGATGTCGGAAAGCGAAGCGGTGCCATCCGAATGGAACGCCTTTAGAGGCATGAGCTTCGCTGTCGGAGCCACCAGGTGGATGATGCCCATCACCATCGTGCCGTGGCCGAAAGCCGCATATTGGCTTCCATCGAGCACCGCCGCCGTGGACTGGTCCAGCACTGCCGCCGTAGACTGATTTACTTTCGCTGGCGAGCAAGTGGGGCACGGGCGAGGCGGACACGAAGTGAATGGGCACGGCGAAGAAGAAATATCGTTCAGCTCGGATCCACCGGGCTGGTTCCGCGTGAAGTCGTAACCGTCGCCTGGCACCAATGCTGGTTGCAGTACCGGGTGAGTGGGATCCACTCCGGTGTCAATATCAGCGACGATTCCCACCCCCGTCACGTTAAACGTCTTCTGCGCGTTCTGAACTCCCACTATCGATGCTGCGGGCTGATTGACGTAGCTGTTCCACGCCGTCTGCGTCGTGGAACCTGTTGGGTAGGGCGTCGGACTTCTGTCCTGCATCAGCGTGCTGGGAATTATCGTGGGAACGAGCTGCTGCGTTAAAATATCAATTAGGTTGAGTACCTGGTTTACTTCAACATCCAAGATCCCCAGCGGATTGCCCACGAGATTCTTCAATCCATTTAGGTCCAGTGGGCTCGTAATAAGGAAGACCTGCCCCAGAGGATCACCCAACCCGCCGACCACCGTGCAGATGGAGGGTAGTAAGGGAGGATTGCACGCCGTCTGCAGCGTCTGAAGGCTTAGGGTCGAGCGCACGATGAAGCTGTTATCGGCTCTTGCCGGCACGGCCCAAAGCAGAGCTACCAATACTCCCGCTAGCCACGTCCGGCGCTTCATGGCGTCACATTCCTTTTTACGCCATCTTCGGCGGCGCTTAGCCTTGTCTCAATTTTCTGTTTCCAACTCCCCCGCCGCGCTCTCTCCAAAAAATCACACGCGCACATGGACTTCCCCTCCCAGCCATTCGCACACATCGGAGGAAAACCCTCTATCCACGGATGGCAGGTTGGTGGCATCGGCAGTTTCCGATTGACGGGCGCGAAAGTTCCGGACTGACCCATGTCGCCGATCCCCTCGGAGGCAAATCGTACGGAGGCCAGTCGCGCAAAGGTCAGTCCGGCTCGTCCCACTAGATAGGGTTAGTAGGGGTAGAAAAAATAGGGGGGAAATTCCCGAAAATTCAGTAAGGTAAACACCCTAGTACGGTCTTGCTGGAAATGTCGGTAGAAGAATCCGCCCAGCGGCTAGACTCCTGCAATAGCTCGTTTGAGCACTTCGCGCGAAATGTTCGCTCCGCTCACAACAAGGACGACATGATTGCCACAGTCACCGCAGCCTTGGAGCAACGCCGCTGTGCTCGCGGCACCCGCCGGCTCCGCCAGCACGTGTTCCTCGAGAAGCAGTGTCTCGATCGCGCGTAACATTTGCTCCTCACTTACCAACACCACCTCATCAACAAGGCGCTTTACATCGCGCACGTTTGCCGCTTCCGGTGTTCGCGTTGCCAGTCCATCGGCGATCGTGTCGCACGTCTCCGTGCCCACGACTTTGTCTTCCTTCCACGACAAATAGTATGAAGGAGCGCCCTCCGCTTGCACGCCGATGATTTTCACTTGCGGCGCGATCTGCTTCGCTGCCGCCGCGATCCCGCGAATCAGCGCCGTGTCCCCCATCGGCACAACGATCGCGCTGGCTTCAGGAAGCTGTTCCAGGATTTCGCACCCAATAGTCGCAGGACCGACAGGCAAATCCGTATCCGTTGCGTCGTCCAGGAAATATGCGCCCGGCCGTTTGGCGTACTCCGCCACCAAAGCGAACGCAGACGCCGGGTCGTTGTCCTTACTCTCTACAATCGCCGCACCAAAAGACGCAATGCGCCCGCGCTTCACAGGATTGCAGTTCGCCGGCAGAAAGATCCTGGCCTTAACGTCAAACTGCTTCGCCGCCAAGGCTACAGCCGCCCCATGATTCCCCGTGCTGCAAGCCACCACCTCTTGGATCGGCCCTCGACTCATCCTTTGCGCCAGCGCCCAAAACGCTCCTCGCACCTTGAACGATCCCGTTGGCAGCTCCGTCTCCAACTTCAAATAAACGTTCTTGCCCGCCGCCTTACTGAGAAATGGCGCCGAAATCAGCCGCGTCGCCGCGAAATACTTGGCGAGAAATTCTTGCGCCTCCCGAACCGTGGAAATACCGGGAACAATCTGCAATTCAGCCTCACCCGCCGATGAATTCATCCGCCCACCATCATGGTCAGTTCCCAACCATTTCCAGCACTGCGCCCGCATCTGTAACCAGTTCTTCCGCGGCTTTCCCAGGTCGTTGAAGGACCAAGCGGGCGAGCGCCAGACTATCATTCGCCACTTCAAACCGTCCCGAACAATCCGTCTTCACATACTGAAGACGATGCGCAAACCCTTCTCTTCCGCATACACTGACTTCCACACGCGCGCCCCGCGCATCCACGCATTCGAAATTCCATTTGAGTTTTTGTGAATCGCGTTGGGCTTCGCGGAACTTTCGGAACGCGTACTTCTCCCCGTCATGCCAGAGCACTGCTCTTCGAGACGTCATGCCAAGCGGCATCTCATACGCCAACGCTTCAAACGTGGACCCTCGGCCACGCGCATCCAGAAAATGAATGTGCGTCCACGTCCAGAAATCCCGGTGCCGGTACCCACAGTTATGCCCTTGCACTCCAAGTCCCAGCGGCTCACCGCGAAATACGCGACCATTCAGCGCAATCTCGCCCGAGAAAGCCGCATCCGAATGCGGCGTCCGCGAGAATCCAATCCAACCCTTGCTGCTCAGTTCCGTGCGAAAAGTCGAACTGTATCGCAAATCCCAGCGAACTCTCTGCCCCTCAATTTCAAGGCACCCCCGGCATTCGTTCTCCCTGATTCGGTTCCCCGCAATCTCCAGAAAAAAAGGACGCGCACCACGCTTGCTCAATCCAGCGCCGTCCACCCCAAGGCTCTCTGTCGGAAATCCCTGGATCCAGGTCTCCGGCTTCCCCTCTCGCGGAAACCAACTCGCCCACACTTGCACGGCCTGCCCCAGCCGATCGCCGGCGCACCCGCCCCGCCCCGGATTCATCAGCAAATACCGGAACCACCACGCCCCGCTCCGGTCACTCAGCCCCATCCGCAAAAACCAAACCTCATACCGCCGCCGCATCGACAGCGCGCTGAACCGCTCGTTGAGCGTC
>Ga0210407_10003021_pt1 | contig 13948 bp, 14 predicted proteins | sample IncBWC27MmetaG_FD_150860 | JGI IMG/M metagenome (GOLD analysis project Ga0210407, IMG submission 150860) | Forest soil microbial communities from Barre Woods Harvard Forest LTER site, Petersham, Massachusetts, United States - Inc-BW-C-27-M | ecosystem: Environmental > Terrestrial > Soil >... | reverse complement strand
GGCTTCCTTGCGCGTCTGGAACAGCCACGGAGATCATGTCCTTGAACCTCCTGAGGGCTTTCGTACCGTCGGGCGTACGGAAAATGCTATCGCCGCCGTAGAAGATCCCAAGCGCAAGATTTACGCCGTGGAGTTTCATCCCGAAGTCAATCACACCGAACGCGGCACCGAGCTCCTGCGAAATTTCCTCTTCAACGTTTGCAAGGCAGAGTCGAAGTGGAGCGGCGCCGCCTTCATCGAAGAAACCACCAAGGCCATCCGCGAGAAAGTCGGAAACAAGTGGGCCATCTGCGGCCTCAGCGGAGGTGTGGATTCCACCGTCGCCGCCGTGCTCGTTCACCGCGCCATGGGAACGCGGCTCACAAATATATTTGTGAATACCGGAATGCTGCGGAAAAACGAATTCGAACAGACCCTCGAGATGCTGCGCGAACGCCTGCATCTTCACGTCATCGGCGTGGATGCCTCGGACCGGTTTCTCGAAAAATTGAAAGGGGTCTCTGACCCGGAGCAAAAACGCAAGATTATCGGCAGGGAATTCATCGCCGTCTTCGCGGAAGAGGCGCAAAAGCTCCAAGCCGGCGAAGCTCACGGCGAGATCGGCTATCTGGTACAAGGGACGCTGTATCCCGACGTCATCGAGTCGGTCTCGGTGAAGGGCCCTTCAGCCACCATCAAGACGCACCACAACGTCGGCGGGCTGCCCGAGAAAATGCCCTTTGCGCTCATTGAACCGCTCCGCGACCTCTTCAAGGATGAAGTCCGCCGCATCGGCAAGGACCTCGGCTTGCCCCAGGAGATCCTTGTGAAACATCCGTTTCCGGGGCCGGGACTCGCCGTGCGGCTTCTCGGCGAGATCACCCGTGCACATCTGGTAACTCTCCAGGATGCCGATGCCATCGTTGTAGAAGAGATTCGCCGTGCGGGGCTCTATGAAAAGGTCTGGCAGGCGTTCGCTGTCTTGCTCCCGGTTCGAAGCGTGGGGGTCATGGGAGATGGCCGCACCTATGGACTTACCGTGGCCGTCCGCGTGGTGGAATCCGACGACGCCATGACCGCCGATTGGGTGCGCCTGCCCGGCGAGGTCCTGGAGCGCATCTCGACGCGCATCGTTAACGAAGTCACCGGTGTGACCAGAGTCGTCTACGATATCAGTTCGAAACCGCCCAGCACGATTGAGTGGGAATAGTCTCACCGGGATTCGTTGGGCTAGCGTACTGGCAGGATTTCGATTCAGGAAGGGAACTCGGGGTACGATTCTACTCTCGCAAATTACTCAGGCCGCGCAGCGGGATTGCGCGGCCTGGGAGTAGATACAGGATCCGGACGGTTTTGCCGGAGAAGCAGGATCGCTTAGCTACGAGCGGCCATTTTCTGGGCCATGTACAGAATGAGCTTGCGGTCCCCTTCTTCCACTTTGCTCAACAAGCGGCGAAGCTTGTTGACAAAGCGCGCATCTTTGCCGGCGCTGCCCCAGGCAATGTCATCCGACGACTTGCGCTTGGGGAGATTCGGCAGCACGGGCGGCTCTTCGCCGTCATAAAAGAGTTGATAGAGTGGGCACTCAAGGGCGCGTGCCAGCTTCTCCAGCGTCTCAATGGCCGGAACAGTGTGGCCATTTTCGACGCGGGAAATGTAACAGCGAAGCAAGCCCGTACGCTTCTCGATGTCGCCCTGGGAGAGTTTCTTTTCTTCGCGGAGTGCGCGAAGACGGTCGCCAATAATCATGCAGGTATTATTGCATGTCGATAAGATAGGTTGCAAGTAAAAAGAGTTCTGGGCCGGAAGTGAAACACCTGGTGCAGCCGTTGGCAATCCCGGGATACTATTTGTAACCAAACGTCCATGGCACGCGTCCCAAAAGTAGAGGCTTTCGGCTCCCCGGCTCCGGCGGCGGCCGCCAAGGCGCGTGTATGCCCGCCGGCGGCAGGCGCCGACGACCGGGAGTTGGTACGGCGCGCACAATCGGAAGACCAGGAGGCCTATGAGGAACTCATCCGGCGGCACCAGCACAGGGTCTTTGCCGTGGCGGGAGGGATTCTCCGAAGGCGCGAGGACGTGGAAGACATCGCGCAACAGGTTTTCGTAAAGGCCTATTTCTCGCTGAAGCGCTTTGACCAGCGGGCAGCTTTCAGCACCTGGCTTTACAAGATCACGGTGAATGAATGCTGGGACTTGTTGCGGAAAAAGAAGGTCCGGCCGCTGGTCTATGAAGCGGATCTGAGCGAAGAGCAGTCCCGGCAGATCGAGGCTTCGGAAGCGAAGGGAAACACGGCCCCGGATGTCAGCGAGCGACTCGAGGCACGGGAGCGCGTGGAGCAATTGCTGGAAGGATTGGACGAAAGGGACCGGCTTATGCTGGTACTGAAGGAAGTGGAAGGTTTTTCGATCGAAGAGGTTGCCGAGGTTTTGGATTTGAATGCCAACACCGTGAAGGTCAGGCTCTTCCGCGCGCGCCGGCGCATTGTAACCTTGGCAGCGAAGCGCGGGAACTAGTTGGCAAAATGAGAAAAGTTTTAAGAGATGGAATCGAACGGGACGATGCATGGCAAAGAGTGAGGAGGCGGGTATGTGGGACCTGCTGAAGAGGCGAAGCGACAAATGTAGTCAACTGCAAGATTTTTTGGAGGATGCCGCAACAAGAAATCCTCGAGTTGCGAGCATTGAGAAATTGCTGGAAGCGCTCCCGCCGGCGCAACGCACGCATTTTGCTGGCTGCGCTGATTGCCGCGAGGCCGCGCAGGAACTGCTTGCGGCGCGGCAACTCCTGGAAGTGATTTCCCCGAACGCGCAGGAACCTGGACCGTGGTTCGTGACCCGCGTGATGACGGCGATTGTGGCGCGCGAGAAGGAACTTTCGGAAGTGGCAAAGACCTGGATGGCCGTGCCGAAGTTTGCGTCCCGGCTCGCTCTGGTTTCCGCCGCACTGCTGCTGGTGACAAGTACCTGGCTTTATGAAAAGCCTTTCCCGGCGCTAGCGCCGGAGGCCACCTCTGTCGCCGCGCAGGAATCTCTATTCGAATCGTCGGCACCAATGGCAAACCAGGATGATGTTCTCCTCATCCGGGATGAGAGGAATCCATGAGCGAAACCTCCGCAACTCGAAAAGCAGCGCTGTGGATCGGCGTTGTCTTTCTGCTGGGAGCTGCACTTGGCGGCTTGACGGGCTACGCTTTTGCGCGACACGCGGTCTCTGCCGCGAACGCGCCGCTGCCCGAACCGGCGCGGCGGGCCCAGCGTGTCGAGCAACTGACCCGCGATCTGAGCCTGTCGAGCGCCCAGGCTCAAGAAGTAGACTCGATTCTGCTGCAGCGGCATACCGAGGCGAAGACCATTCATGATCAGATGGAGGCGCAGCTTGATCAGGTTCACCAGAATGGGCGGAACCAGATTCGCGCAGTGCTTACCCCTGAGCAAAAACCGAAGTTCGAAGAGTTTCTGAAGCACTTGGACGCCGAGAAAAAGAAAAACGCAAAGTAGCCTGCGCGCGTTGCGCTCCGATCAGACTTTGACGAGTAGTTTTCCCGTGTTACCGCCGGTAAATAGCATGTTGATGGCTTCGGGGGCCTTCTCGAGTCCTTCGACGATGGTTTCGCGGTCCTTCAGTTTCCCAAACATTTTCCACTGACCCAGCTGCGTCGCGGCTTCCATAAAGCGCGAAGCGTAATCGAGGAGCAGGAAGCCCTGGATGTGGAGGCGCTTCACGATTACCGTGCCGAGGTTGACCAGATTGGGTTCTTCTTTGGTATAGCCGGAGATGAAGCCGCAAACCACCACGCGGCCATGAAGATTCATACGATTCACGACTTCCTGCATGATTTCTCCGCCGACATTTTCAAAATCAATGTCGATGCCGTTGGGAGTGGCCGCGGCGAGCTTTTCCTTCCAGTCCGGATGCTTGTAGTTGATGGCGGCGTCGAAACCGAGATCCTTGGTGATCCAGGCGCATTTGTCGTCGGTGCCGGCGATGCCAACGACGCGGCAGCCGTGAATCTTTCCAATTTGCCCGGCGATGCTTCCGGTGGCGCCGGCGGCCGCGGAGACCACCAGCGTTTCGCCCTTTTTCGGCGCCGCGATTTCCATGCCGAAAAAAGCAGTGAGGCCGTTCAGGCCGAGAACACCAAGGAAGACCGTATCCGAAACGAATGGAATCTTCGGGACTTTTTGGAAGAACTGCTTGGCCGAGGAATCGACGATAACGTATTCCTGAAGGCCGGTCAGGCCAGTGATACGGTCACCTTTCTTGTAGCCGGGATGGCGCGACTCGACAATTTCGGCGAAACCGCCCGCGCGCATGACTTCGCCGATGGCGACAGCAGGAAGATAAGAATCAATGGCCATCCAGACGCGCATGGTCGGATCGATGGACAGGTATTTACCTGCGCGAGTGCTTGCCCGTCTTTCAACTCGGGCACGGGTGATTCCGCGAGTTGCAAATCGCCGGGCGCGAGCAGACCTTTCGGACGCGATTGCAGACGAAGCTGGCGATTGTTCATGGTTTTTTCCACAGAACTCCCGATCTATGATTTTGCTGAATCTTTCTTGCTGTGAACTGGACCTGGTCCAGCAGCTTTGGACTGGGGCGCTATCTCTACGCAGTTGGCCTCTTTGATTTCCGCAGTAATCTTCTCCACGAGCACTATGACGGGCTTGTGGCTGTCCCCAGCCCAAACACTAGCCTGCATTCTGTCCGCACCGTGCTTCAGGGTGACTTCGTAGGTTATCCCATCGGTGCCGCCGCTAAGCTCGGGAAGATCCATACGGAGGTCTGCGAGTTCTTTGAACCACCCGTCAACAACTTGTGGACCCATTTTGCATGACTTATGGATGATGTGAATAGCAGCGGCAATCTTTCTTGCCGGCTCCTTGGTCTCCACGGTCTCATAAACGCCTTCTTCCAGCTTCTTTTTTTTCATGATGTGACCCCAGATCGTCTCGTCGACGGCGGGCGCGGAATGGACAACGAAAGTGTCACCGCCCTTCTGACGGCAGAAAACGATTTGGGATTCCTGCCCAAGACCGGGCAAGATGCGGATGCTCACTCTTTGGCCGCCGAACGAAAAGCGCTGTCCAAAATGACATTGTTCCCATTCGACGGGAAACACGCGATCCAGAACATCTGCGTACTTGGAGTCGGAATTGCAGTCTTGAGGGCTGGCCGGCATTGCAGGAAGCGCGAGCAAAAAGCTGATTGAGCAAGAAAGAACGCGGCAAACGTGTTTCACGAGACCCTCCCGCAGGGAATATAAGGTTTCTCCGAAATTCCGGGAACTATGGGATGGCTAGAACGGGATATCTTCGTCGGAGATTTCCGGGCCGCCGCTCGCGGGGGCGCTTCCGCCGTAGGAATCTTCGGCGGGGGCGGCGTGAGATTCGAAATCATCGCTGCCGCCGGAACGCGAGCCTGCACCGGCGCCAGCCGCTGCGGCGCCTTCGGAGCGGCCGCCGAGCATGCGGAAGTTGGTGGCGACAATTTCGAAGCTGGTGCGCTTCTGGCCTTCCTTGTCCTGCCATTCGCGGGACTGGATGCGGCCCTCGATGAAGATCAGCGAGCCCTTCTTGAGATATTGCTGGGCAATTTCGGCTTGCTTGCCCCAGACGACAATTTTGTGCCACTCGGTGCGCTTCTGGCGTTCGCCGTTTTTGTCCTTGTAAGATTCGTCGGTGGCGACGGAGAAATTTGCGACGGCCTGGCCGCCGCCGGTGTAGCGCGTTTCGGGATCTCGGCCGAGGCGGCCGACGAGAATGACTTTATTGACTGACATGGAACTCCCCCCCCTGAACCCGCGAAGATAGCATGCGGGTGGAGAAAAGGGAAATGAGGGGAGGGAAGTGGGTAGTGCTCTGATTCTGTGTTGCTGGTGGTGAACGGATGTGAATGGCAAGCCATGTGCTCAGGCAGCCCATTCGACTAACTCTTGAACTGTCCAGATGTGGTCTGCGATTCCCGCTTGCATGGCAGGTGTGACGCGCAGAGTTTGGTGAACGCGGCAGAAGTTGAAGAAGGCCATATAGAGATTCACGGCGGCTGTAAGATGGTCAACTGTTTTGCTAAATCCGAGACTCAGGCGCGTAAAACGGCGGAGATGTGTCCGTACGCTCAGGTTGGCGCGTTCAACATGGGAAGTGCTGATGCGTTCAATCTTCGGGTCTCCGCTGATGGTGACTGGGATAGTCGCGGTGACTTTGGAGGGGTTGTACCACTCCGGGCCTTCCCCATTGTTCGTTCCGTAGAGCTTGAGCAACTGCGCGAAGTCCACGTCCGCTCCAAAGTATTCTTCGACGGCGGGAACGTAACTGCGCAGTCCGTCAGTTGTAAGTTGGAATCGGCCCACTACTCGCTCGCTCAAATCCCGAATAAAGGCATGAGCGGCCATCGCTTCACGCTTTGCAACGCGGTAGGACAAGACCATTTTCGTATCACTATCAATCGCCATCCAAACATAGGCATCGCCCCACTCGTTCGGGGAGCCCGGAAGCAAGTGCCCTTCTTTCGTATGAACGAAAGTCCAGAGTTCATCGGCTTGGACGAATTTAGGACGGATGCCGCGCACGCGGTTGTCGAAGAGATTGCGGCACTTATCCCCAACCGTGAGCAGCAACGAAAGAATTGTGCCTTGGTGTGCGCCAGTAATCCGCGACACGGCGCGAACGCTCATTCCTTCGAGCAAGAGGTTGGCGATCTGCGCTGCCTTGTCGGGGTCTGTGTAGTGCCTTCCGAGAGGCCGCTTTCTAGGCTCAGAAAACGTGGAATTGCAGGCAGGACAGCGATAACGCTGAACTCTTCTGCGTCCATAAAATCCAAATCGCTTCGCTTCGGGGTGTTTGCAGCGGATGCAAGTCATGGGCTTCTCTTTCTGCTGGAGAAGCCCTACAATCAAAGTCTCGGGTTCGAGTGCGGGCTTCGTCCGTGCTTGGATTCAGCCCCGTCAGTAGCTCTAACTACTGGCGGGGTTTTTCTAAAATCCCCTCATTCCACTCCTGTACACATCGCTAAGAAATCTCTCGTCGTAGCAATAGGAAGGCTGGCCATCGGGAGCTTGCCCTTTCACAAATCCGTTTCCGGGTTTGCAAATTCTAGTGAGTGTTGTGTGAAGCATCGCCAGCGGGTTCGAGTATCCACTGATATCAATCCCCATTGCCTGAAGGTGTTGCATGACAGCCGTAGCCGTAAACCCCGCTCCCGGCTGCGAGCGCAGAATTTGGCGACACATTTCTGGAAGACCGCCCACAGGAGCAAGGCTATTATCATTTGCCAAAGGTTCCAATGTTATAATAGTCTGCTCAAGCTGAGCGATTCGATTCGTCAGACGCGCAAGCTCGATTTTCCGCTGCTCAAGCTCGGTCTTCGCAGCCAAGTAACTGGTTTGATAGGGATTTACGAGGACGTACGGCATGGAGGGAAATATACTATGCGACGTGTAAAACTGTCAAGCAAAATCTTACACACGATTAACATTGATAACAAAGGACTTGGATGGGATGGCCTAATTTTGGCCGCCGAAGGCGAATTGCGGCAAATTGAAAAGCGCGCTAATCAGTTGAGGGAAGCGCTAGAAATGTTCAGGAAACGAAAGGATTCCGGTGAGCCTTTCGTTGGAACGTCAACACGGATTTAGAGCACTACCAGGGAAGTGAACAGTGAACAGAGATCTGAGACGAGAGAAGAAAGGTCAATGCTGGATGGAGCCCGGCGAACCCGAGAATTGACAATTATGGTGGGGCAACTTAACGTTTGGCTTCTTTTGGGCGAGGGGAGGAATTTTTCGTGGAAAGAAAAATCATTGCTCGCTGGAGTGTCCTGGCTTGCGCTTGCGCTTGCGCTTTCGTTTTTGTAATGGCGGAACAGAGCGGCATCTGGGCGGACCAATCCGCTGCGCCGAATTCCAAGATGGTTGGCATCTTTGCGGGCCATGAAGATGTCGGCACGGTGCTCCATCCTGGGTCAGTGGAATACGACGTGGCGAAGCGGAGCTACACGATTGCGGGCAGCGGCGAGAACATGTGGCTTGCGAGGGACGGATTCCAGTTTGTGTGGGAAAAAGTTTCGGGTGACGTGACGCTGACGGCGGATATTTCTTTCGTTGGCAAAGGGGTGAATGAGCATCGCAAGGCAGTGTTGATGGTGCGACAGACGCTCAATGCTGATTCTGCGTATGCGGATGTGACATTGCACGGGAACGGGTTGACGTCGTTGCAATACCGCGATGAGGCTGGGGTGGCGACGCATGAAATCCAGGCGAATGTAACGGCTCCCAAGCGGTTGCGGATTGAAAAGCGCGGCGCGTACTTCGCGATGTCGCTGGCGGGGGCCGATGGTGAATTTCATTTGGCGGGCGGTTCCACGCGAGTTGCGCTGAAGGAACCGTTTTACGTGGGGATCGGCGTTTGCAGCCACGACAAGGATGTGGTGGAGAAGGCGGTGTTCTCGAATGTGGAGTTGAAAACCCCGGCGCCGACGACTGCTGCAGCTTCCACGCTGTACAGCACGCTCGAGACGATCACCGTGGCTTCGACGGACCGGCGCGTGGTTTACGTTGCTCCGGAACGGTTTGAAGCTCCCAACTGGATGCCGGACGGGAAGAATCTTCTGTTCAACCGGAATGGGCGCATTGAGAAGATTGCGGTGACGGGAGGGACTCCGCAGATCATCGATACGGGATTCGCGATAAGGTGCAACAACGACCACGGGATTTCGCCGGATGGGACGCTGTTGGCAATCAGCGATCAATCGCAGGAGGAGCACCGGTCGCTGGTTTACATCGTTCCCATCGGCGGCGGTGCGCCACGGCGCATCACAAAGAATTCTCCTTCATACTGGCATGGGTGGTCGCCGGACGGGAAGACTTTGGCTTTTGTTGGCCAGAGGAACGATGATTTTGATATTTACACCATCCCCGTGGCGGGCGGGGAAGAGACGCGGCTGACGACGGCCAAAGGGCTGGATGATGGGCCGGATTATTCGCCGGACGGAAAGTTCATTTATTTCAACAGCGAGCGCACGGGACATATGCAGATCTGGCAAATGCGCGCAGACGGAAGCGAGCAGGAGCAGGTGACCTTCGATGAATTCAACAACTGGTTCCCGCACATTTCGCCGGACGGGCAGCAGATGGTTTTTCTGACGTACGAAGCCAGCGTTTCGGGGCATCCCGAAAACAAGGACGTGATGCTGCGCCTGATGACGCTGAAGGACAAGAAAGTCACCGTGCTGGCAAAACTGTTTGGCGGGCAGGGAACGATCAACGTGCCACCGTGGTCGCCGGACGGGAAGCAGCTGGCGTTTGTGAGCTATGAACTGGCCCCATCGGAGAAGTGAGGGGTAGACGATTACTGGTGGTTGGTGCTCCTCTAAAACTGACTGCAGGATCGAAATTGGTTCTAGCGGTTTGCGTCCACGCCGGTGCGTCCGCCCAAACGAAGGGGGTCTCCATGCGTTTGCTATCTGTTCTTGGACTGCTTGCTGTCTTCTTAGTCTGTTCGTCCGGTAGCGCGGGCCCAAAGAGCACCGCTGAGCAACCGGATATCGGCAGGTCTGGTAAGGACTTTCTGGAAGCCTGCTCAAAAGTAGGCAGCGAAGGGAGCAGCGACTCAGTCCGGGTTTACAACGATGCTGCTTGCCTGGGTTGGGTAGAGGGCTTCGCAGATGGCTTCACTGTGCATGAGGAACTGCTAGGTGTCCCGGCAAAAGACAGGATGGCCTGTCTGCCGCATGGGGTAACAGCTATTCAAACCGCCCGGGTCATTAAGAAATACATCGCTGACAATCCCGACAAAGCGCATCGTCCGACTCGTTACATAGCCGCTTTGGCGCTGGCGAGTGCGTTTCCCTGCAAGGCGAAGAAATAGTGCATCATGGTAACGAGGCGAGGTGCGGCGGAGCGGGACGGTGGCGCGGGGCCGAGCGGGGGACTAAACCTTAGCGGGTGGCGGAGACGGCTACGCCGAGTTCCTTGAGTTTGGCGCGGGCTTGGCGGTCTTCTTCGGTGCCGGGGTAGCGGCGGACGACTTCGCGGAGTTCGCGGACGGCGGCAGTTTTCTGGCCGAGTTCGATGAGAGCCATGCCTTTGCGGAGACGCGCGGGAGCGAGCTTGAAGCTCTTGGGATAGTTGGTGAGGACTTTATCGTAGGCGGCGACGGCGGCGTCGTACTGCTTTTGCTTGTAGGAAATCTCGCCGAGGTAGAACTGGGCGTTGGAAGCGAGGTCGGTGTCGCCGTAAAACTTGAGGTAGTCCTGGAATTCGGAGTGAGCGAGATCGTATTTGCCGCTGGTGATGTCGCGGAGGCCGTTGGAGTAGAGCGTGTCGGCAGAAGGCGCGCCGGGGCCGGGGCCGACGGCGGGGCTCGACGTGGACGCCGTGGGGTTAGCGGTTCCGCCTGCGGCAGCGGGAGCACTGCCGGAAATCTTGGCGTCAATGTTCTGGATGGAGTTCTGGAGATCGACCAGCTGCTGATTGAGCTTGCCGAGGCGGGACTTGATTTCCTCGAGATTGTCGGAGAGTCCCTGGACCTGCGTGGACATGGTGTCGAGTCGCGCGCCGGAGTTGGCTTGCACGTCCTGGACGGACTTCTGGAGCGAACCCATGGTGCCCTCGAGCTTGCCGATGCTCGAGTTGGTCTGGTCCACAATGGTGCGCATGCCGGTGTGTTCCTGGGTGATCTGCGAGGTCAGGTCCTTCTGGCCCTGAAGCAGAGTAGTGACGTCGCGCTGGAGCTCAATCATTTCGCGGGCGACGGCTTCGGCGGGGCGAGGGCCGACGAGGCTTCCGGCGAGGGCGCCGGCCATGAGTGCCGCGCTGAAAACGACAACATTACGAATACGCATGAACAATCCTCCTAAAGGAGCTGCTGAGCGATCCCCATAAATGGCGGCCAACAAAGCGGCCAAAAAAATCACACAGGCCAGGGAAGTAGTTTCACTCTAACCAAGAGAGCCGCGGGCGGGCAAGGGGTTGCCCGGGATCGCGGCTCTGTCAGTCAACAATCGGTCATCGTCACAAACAGCAGGGCGACGCGGCGAATTAGTTCGCCTTGACGAAATGACCGCGACGGTTTTGCTGCCAGCAAGCTTCGTTGCTCTCCATGCAGAAGGGCTTTTCCTTGCCGTAGCTGATGGTGCTTATACGATCCGCGGCAACGCCCAAAGAGACGAGATATTGCTTTACGGCGCTGGCACGGCGATCGCCGAGGCCGAGGTTGTATTCCGTGGAGCCACGCTCATCGCAATGTCCTTCGATGTTGACCTTGAACCGTGGATAGTTCTTCAGGAAATCGGCGGTCTTGGAAAGAGCTGCACGCGCGTCGGGACGAATGTCAGCTTTGTCGAGGTCGAAATAGGCGTCGCGCACTTCTCTCGTGAAGAGCTCATCGTCCGTCGGACCCTTGGGTTGCTCGGGCGGGGGCGGCGGAGCATTCACCGACACGCTGGCCGTGGCGCTCGCGGAGCCGCCGGGACCGGTGGCAGTAATCGTGTAGGTCGTGGAATCCGAGGGCGTAACCTTGGTGGAGCCTTGCGCAGTCACGGCGCCAACGTCCGGCGCGATAGAGAGCTGCGTGGCGTCGGTGGAGTTCCAGCTCAAAGTCGAAGTGCCGCCCTTGTCGATGGTTGTCGGGCTAGCCTGCAGCGTCACAGTGGGTGTTGCGGCCGCTGGCGGCGGGGCCGGGGGTGGGGGCGTAGTCTTAGGTGGCTTCTTACAACCAAAGGTGAAGACAGCAACGGCAAGCATCGCGATCAATCCGGGGCGATAGAGCGAGCGTGAAGCCAATTTCATTCGAATCCTCCTCAGCAGCAGAATCCCGTGTTGGTCCCACCAGAGCCATATCCTAACACCAGCGGGCTGGGTTCGGGTAATATATCGTATCACGATAGATTATAGTTCGTGCCGGGACTTCGTGCGAGCAATTTCGCGCAAGAGTAAAGGCGGCTCGCGCAAAAGAGCACCGACCGAGACCGGCTGTCCATAAGATGTCCGGCCTGTCCGCATGGTTCCATGAAACAGCTCACTTGGTCGACCAGTTGGGCGACTCGTTGTGGCCCGAGGTGGTCAGCTGGTGCGGCTGGGAACCATCGGCGAGCATAGTCCAGATCTGGCGAGTGCCGCCGCGGGTGGATTCGAAGACGAGATGGCGGCCATCGGGGGCCCAGCTGGGGCGCTCGTTGCGGCCCTGGTCGCGGGTCAGTTCGACGAGCTGCTGGGTGGCGGCGTCCATGACGTAGATGTCGTAGTTGTCGTTGGGGCGGCGCCAACTGAAGGCCAAGAGCTGGCCATTGGGGGCCCAGGCGGGGTCGATGACGTAGCCCTTATCCGGGAGATCGAGCTTGGTGGTGCTAGTGCCGTCGGAATTCATCAGGTAGAGCTGGGGAGTGCCCCCGCGATCGCTCACAAACGCGACGGTCTGGCCGGTTTTCGGGTTCCAGCTAGGGGACATGCTGGCTCCATTGGCGTTGGTGAGGCGCTTGGGGCGGCCGCCGTTGATGTCGGTGACGTACAGCTCGGGATTTCCCTGCATGGAGGAGGAGAAAATGATTTGCGTGCCATCGGGCGACCAGGCGGGAGTGATGTTGGTGCCGCGGAAAGGGGGAAACGAAACCAGCTTGCCGGTGTCCAGGGAGAACATGCAGATTTGTGCACTGGTGAGACCGTTCGATGGCCGGAAGCAGGTGAAGGCGATGCGCGAGGCGTCGGGCGACCAGCGCGGCGTAAGCGAAATGGAGCGCAGGGAAGTGAGCGGGCGCTGGTTGGAGCCGTCGTAATCCATGACCCAGATTTCCTTGGCGCCGCCGCGCGAGCTGACGAAAGCGATTTGCGTGGAAGCAACGCCGGGGAGGCCGCCGGAAAGCTTGGCGATGATTTCGTCGGCGAATTGGTGTGCAAATTTGCGGACCTGGAGGTCGGTGGGAGCGCCGCGATAAACTTTACCGACAACGGCTTGGGAGGAGGGGTTGCGCACGTCGTACAGCCAGGCTTCGATGGCGACTTCGGCGGTGGATTCCGAGAGATTGCCAAAGCCGAGGAAATTGGCGTTGGTGGGAGGATCGAGCCAGAGCGAGGGCTTCAGTTCGGCGGGGACGCTTGGAGCTTGCGGGGGATAAAAGCTGGGGCTTGGGACTTCGAGGATGCCGCTGAATTGGAGATCTTCGCGGACGACCTGCGTGAAGAGGGAAGAATGGGATTTGGCGAGGTCGGCGCGCGGGGCAAAGTCGGCGATAGCTACTCGTGGCTTGTTGGTATCACCGAGACCAGTGCCTGCTCGGAACCATCCCTGGGACTGTGCAGATGTGCATTGCGCTGTCAGTACGACAAACGCGAGAAACGAGAACAAGCGAAATCGATTGCACGCACTCTTCACTCTGACCTCCGAACGACAAATGGAATCGAGATTTTCACCGATTCATCCCCTTCGCTAGTTTTCCTTATCCGGGAAATCCCAAAGAACGTCGACGTCGGGAGCTTTCCAATCGCTGGGGAGGGGTGCAAACGGGACCGAACTCTGGATTGCACGCAGGCCAGCAGTGTCATAGGAGGAGTTCCCGCTCGACTTTGAAACGCGGAGATTTTTTATCGTTCCGTCTCGCAAGATCGTAAATGAAATTTCACAGTAAAGGGTCGTGGAGTTGCGCGCTTGGGGATCGAGGAAGAGCAAGTTCCAGTTGGGCGCGACGCGGCGCTTCGCTGCGGCGATGTACCAACCGTAACGAGTGGCGAAGTCGGTTCCTCCTTGGCCCTGGACGGAGGAGCCGCTGGAACCGACGCCTGGAGTTGAAGAATAGCCCGTTGGCAGATCGGGATTGCCTCCCTTTCCGTAGGGCACGGCGTTGTCAGGAGGAGGCGTTTTGTTGTCGAGAGTTCTGGAAGGGCGAGAAGGCGGCAAAGGTTTCTCTTTTTCGAATTTCGGAATTTTTGTGGCGTCGGTCTTGGGTTCGGGAGGTTTCGGTGGTTCTTCCTTG
>Ga0210407_10003017_pt1 | contig 13974 bp, 11 predicted proteins | sample IncBWC27MmetaG_FD_150860 | JGI IMG/M metagenome (GOLD analysis project Ga0210407, IMG submission 150860) | Forest soil microbial communities from Barre Woods Harvard Forest LTER site, Petersham, Massachusetts, United States - Inc-BW-C-27-M | ecosystem: Environmental > Terrestrial > Soil >... | reverse complement strand
AGAGAATACGTAGGACTTGGGTGCCGAGTCCATCCAGAATGGCAAAACTACTGAAAGCCGATGTGAAATCAAAGCGTGTTAGTATGCGTCGCTAGAATGACTGCGGGCAGTTCCACGTCCAAATGCCCCTCGGCAGTACCGACGCCTAGCACGAGCGGTCCGACGATCCACCGGAGTGTCTTCTGGGCGCCTTGGGCGCTGCTCAAGTTTAATCTGGGATATCGCTGGTTCGACTATTTGAGACAAGGTCGCGACGAAGAGTGCGCGGAAACGGATCCCATAAAACCCTTAAGAAGCCTACGGTTGTGTGTGTACAGCCTCCCTTTGCAGAATTACCCCTGCTGCTTGCAGATGACTCAGTTCGGTTGAATCCATCCGGAACCAATCCGATAAAGTTTGTTTCGTGTGTTGACCCAGCTCCGGAGCACTCGACAGGGCAGCTGCTGGCTGCTCGGGGAACTTTATCGGAGAGCCCACTACCCTGACTTGCCCATCGCCAGGATCGATTGTATACGGGAACATTTCGCGCACTGCGCACTGCGGATCATTTATAACTTCGTCGAGACGGCGTATCGGCGAAGCCGGGACGCCGGCAGTACGAAGCTTAGCTCGCCAATTCTCCATGGTGTCCGTGCGGAAAACGTTTGTCAGAAACGATTCGAGCTGGACCCGGTTCTTCACTCGCATACTGTTAGTGGCGTAACCCGGATGATCGACTATTTCGGCGTGGCCAATTGCGGGACCAAAGGCGCGCCATAACTTTTCGCTGCCCACAGCGATCGCGATCTCAACGTCCTTAGTGGGAAATGCACGATAGGGAACGATCGATGCATACGAAGTTCCGAGCGGGTCGGGGACAGCTCCAGATCCGAGATAAATCATAAAATTGGAGGTCATCGCCGAGATCATGGAATCGAGCATGGAAATATCCACGAATTGCCCCAAACCGGAAGCATCTCGACTCCTGAGCGCCATCAAAATTCCAATCAGAGCAAACATTCCGGTGCTGACATCGGCGACGGAGTAACCGCAGCGCACGCGTTTTCCGTCTGCCGTTCCGGTCACACTCATCAGACCGCTGGAAGCCTGTAAAATCAGATCCATCGCGGGCTCATCGCGCGAAGGTCCATTCTGTCCGTAACCGGAAATTGAGCAGTAGACTATCCGTGGATTCCTTGCGCGGGCGAGCTCATAACCCAATCCGAGCCGAGACATAGTACCGGGGCGGAAATTTTCGATCACGACGTCGACTTTCTCCATCATGCGCAGACACAGTTCAGCGCCTTGAGCGCATTTCAGGTTGACTGATACACTCCGTTTCCCCCGATTCAGACCTATAAAATAGGAAGCCTGGTCACCGACAAAAGGCGGTCCCCAGCCGCGTCCGGTGTCGCCCCCGTCTGGAGACTCGATCTTGTAGACCGCCGCGCCATGGTCCGCAAGAAGAAGCGTGCAGTACGGGCCGGCGAGAGCGTGCGAGAAGTCCAGAACCTTAATCCCTGATAACGATGTCATCGCTGTTTAGCCAAACCGTTTATTTTTGACAGAGCTATTGCGCAATCTCCTCCAGAGCCTGCCCGCGGGTGCGCGTGCCCAGAATGCCGACCGCGAGCACCACTACGAACATCGCAGATGCGATAAAGGCAAAGACACCGATCGTTCCGAACCTCTGAAGGAAGAATGCGATCATAAAACTGCTGAAGACAGTGGAGAGGCGGCTAAAAGAGTAGACAAAACCAACCGCGCGCGCACGCACGCGTGTCGGATAAACCTCGGACATGTAAGCATGAAAAGCATAAGAAAGTAGAATGGTGGACATAGCTAGTAATCCTCCGAAAGTGATCAACCTCGCCGTCGTGAACTGCTGGGAGAATGCCAGACCGAATCCCGCGACGCAGATCGCGGCAATCATGACTTGCCATTTGCGCTCGATTCGATCGGCGATCAGAGCGATGAATAATGGGGTGAACGGAAAGAGTGTGGCAATAAAGAAAGTGTATTGCAGACTCTTAACAAAGCTCGCGCCGCGGGACTCCATCAAAGCGGGCGTCCAATTGTTGAAACCGAAGAAGCCGATCGCCTGAAAGAAATTCAACAAGACAAGCATGATGGTACGTCGAGTATAGGGAGGGCGTAGAATTTCGGACAATGAAGCTTTGCCAGCCGTTTCCACGACGGTCGGTACCGGCTCGCGGAGCTCGCCTCCTGCCTGAGGCGCGACATGCGCCTCAATCATCGACATGGCCTGTTCGGCTTCACGAATCCTGCCTCTGGATGCGAGCCAACGGGGGGATTCCGGGACAGTCCGCCGAATCCACCAAACGAAAATCGCGCCGAGGGCCGGGCCCAGCGCCACCCAGCGCCATCCATCCATGCCAAGCGGTTTGAGGGGGAGCAACTGCCAGCTCAGAAGCGCTACGATCGGCACCGCCGAAAGTTGAACTGTGTGGTTAACAGCGAACGCTCTGCCCCGAATCTGTTTCGGGACCAGCTCCGCGATATAACTGTCAATGGTAACCAGCTCCACGCCAATGCCAATACTGGCGATGAACCGCGACAAATCGATCATGACGGCGTTGCTTTGCAATGCCATGACGACTGTGGCTACGGCATACCATAAGAGTGAGATCATGAATATAGCCCGCCGGCCGTAGCGATCTGCAACCGAAGCAAAGGCCACGGTCCCGATAAACAAGCCCAGGAATGTAGCGGCTGCGAAGGTGGCTTGATCGGTCAGGCCGAACAGCCCTTTCACGGAGTGAAATATACCGGCGCGGATCAGGCCTGGACTAATCGACGCGGTAAGCGCTATATCGTAAACCTCGAAGAAACCACCGAGCGACAACAGGATAATCAGTTTCCAGATGTAGGCAGTTGCGGGCAACCGGTCGAGACGCGCGCTGACCATGGCGGCGCTTGCCCTGGACATCTCGCTGGTTTCCGAAATTTGCGTTGTCTCTCTGCTATGCATGCCACCCCTGATATGGCCGGCGCCTTTGGCGTATCATCTCCTACCTTTCATCTAGGGGACTTCGATGTCAACCAAAGGCATGAACTGCTGTCCACCGTGCAGATCCGCATCGCCCAGGTCACCCTGGAAAATCACGCGGGGAATGCTGAACTTGAACGCCAGCGCGTTGTCGCATTCAAAGAAGCGAACATTTTCCGGTCGGCATCGATAGAGGCTGGCAAATAAAGCAGCATTGAGTACGCCCGATCGCTTCACTCGTAAATAGCTCTGTTCATCGGGAAACATAATGTCAAACGTCAGCACGAACGGACCCGCGTTCTTGCTGCGAATAAGGCTAGAGAGCTGCGCTAGTTTCATAAACGGGATTTCCAATATTGATAAATTCTGTGCGAAACATTTCTTCCTGGTTGTGTGGCAGAGCGACATGATGGAAGTTGAAGCGATACACCGGTCCCCGATCGATATGTGCCGGATTGTGAAGACATGCGAAGGTTGTTATTGCACCTTTCCATTCCGGCACTGGATGGTGCAGCAGGGGTTGCCGGCTCAGCAACGCAATTGTGGTAGCGATCTCCTGGCTCGGCGCTGTCGCCTCGAGAACCAAACCGATCTCCTTTGGAACAGACGTGCGGTCCGGCTCCAACCTCCCCATAACCGCATCGCGTCCGTAGATATGAAATTCGAGGTGATACTGGCTCTTCGATAGCGTGTCCCCGAATATCTTTGCGACGCCGGCTTCGATTCTTTCCCGGACTCCGGCTAACCAGTTATCAAGCCGCTTGATCAGGAAGGCATCGCGAATGCCCCCGACGATAATAGATTGGTAGCCGACTAGTTCTGCGCCCTCCAGCTTCACGGAGTACGCTTCCGACGGGATCAGCGCACTCCCCGAAACACGGACGCTCACGTCATCTAAAGCCTCGAAGGTCGATTTGCTCAGGTCGAGGGTTCCTGAGGATTCTTTATGAAGATAGGGATCCGCGTTTTCATAGAGAGTATGAGCAGCGATGCTTTGCGGCGTACATCGAAGGCCAGGCCCGAAGGGACGGATGATGAAGTGGTCGCGACGGATCGTTCCAAAGATAACGCCTTTGCCCATAGTCTCGGCAGCCATTGTTCCGCATTCCGAGACTTTTCCTGCATGCCAGGCGAGCCCAGCCGGAAAGCCGCGCAGGATTGGAAGGGCAGCGTACAAGGCAGAATCGCTGCAGCGTCCGGCAAGGACGAAGTCAGCGCCTCCCTCCAGCGCGCGTTGCAGTGGCTCGACACCCATCATGCCGACGATCCGGGCGCTGCGGTCAATTACCGCCTCATCGACGGGCGGGGCAGGCTCAAGGGGACGAATCCGATTTTCCCGTAGTAAAGTCTTGAGATAAGCCTTGTCCTGCTCGGAATAAATCACTGCGGTGCGGAGAGCCAAATCATTCTCCCTGGCAACCTCACGAGCGATGTCTAACGTCCAGTCAACGTGTACGTCTCCGCCAGCCGTGCCAGCTGACCCGATGAGTACCGGAATGCCGGCTCGTTTGCCGGCGCGCAGCACGAGGGCAAGATCCTGTTTGATCATCTCGCGCGGGAATGCCGATTTTCCGGAGCCCAACGAATAAGGCCCCGCGTCGGTGGTTCCTGCGTCTGCCGCGATGAAATGGGGTTCCTGGGCCATCGCTTCGTCGAGGCTTTCCGCGTGTATGCCGCCGCCGATAGCGCCAATTGCGGCAATGAATCTGATTTCCTCCACCTTAACCTCTCTTTCGCATGCTTGCTTCCGCCCCGAAGCCTTCCGGCACGCCAACTCGTTCATATGCACCACATCTCGAGTAAACGCCTGATTCCTACCATATGATCTTCGCTCCCAACTGGATTTGGCGCGACGGAGTCGTGGTCGAAGTGATAGTCCCGGCACTTCCAGTTACGCCGTTAAATCCAGTGATCCCATCGAACTGCAGGTTATCGACCGGCGCCTGAAAGTTTGCGTGGTTCAGAATATTGAAGAATTCAAAACGCAATTGCATGCCAAACGATTCTGAGATCTGTGGCACCTTGATATTCTTCAGCAAGGCTAAGTCTACGTTCACGAGCTTCGGAGCAACCAAAGTGTTGCGTCCATTGTTGCCAAAAATGTTCAGACACAAGCGTTGTCCGTCCGGGCTATCAGGTGTTCCGGCAGTATTACATAGCGGGGCGATCGGCGAATTCACCGGTACACTCGGAAAAGTAAAGCAGTTGGAATTGATGTATGACTGCCCGCTTTTCTTGAAGTCCGGATTATAAGGATTGCAGCCGGCTACACGATTCGGGAAGTCGAACGGGTCTGAACTCCCTTGCCCGAGCGGGTCTCCCGGCAAACCGAGTGTAAACGGCACTCCCGAACTGGCATTTACGATTCCCCCTATCTGCCAGCCACCCGCGATCAAGTTCAAGGCCGAATGGCCTTTTGGACTTGGGAGATCATAGATAGTATTCACGGAGAGATTATGACGTATATCGAAGTCGCAAACGCCGCTCCTGCCCGCTTTATTAAAGTAGATAAGCGACGAAATTGAATTTGTGTAAGCGTCGCCCAGGCCCCCGGAAGACCCGTCATCCAGACACTTACTCCAGGTATAGGCAACCTGGCCCTGTAATCCATGCGGGCTGACTACTTTGAGCTGCGTCTGCAGACCGTTGTATTTTGTGCTTCCGTCATAGAACACCGCATAAGTGGGGCCTACCATGGGATTGGCAAGTGTCCCGCCATCCTTCGGCCACACCAGAACCCCATTGACGTTTGTCACCTGCGGAGGAGCAACCTGATTGTGGTCGCCTGCCGCGAATGATTGATGCACGGTGTGGGAGCCCACGTAGCCGATTGCGGCGAATACATGCTCAGTAAGTTGACGCTGTATGTTCAGGTTCCAGTTCATAGCGTAGGTGCGTTTGGGATGCGGTTCTGCAAATGTGACCTGTGAATTGGCGGGATCAAACTGGACGACGTCCAGCACTTTTTTGGGAAACGTACCTTGTCCTGGAAAAACCGCGTCGACGACCTCGGAAAAAGGCAGACCCAGGGAGCTTTCGCCCAACCAATTAAACGGAAGGGGCAGGATGCCGAAGACTCCAAAACCGCCTCGCACAGCGGTTTTGCCGTCACGGAAGGGATCCCAGGAAAAGCCAACCCGAGGAGTGAAATTATGCAGCGTTGGATTCGACAGCCAATAGTGGTCGCGATGCTCCGGCGTGCCCCCGAACAGACTCGGGGTCGACCCGAAAAGGCCGTGAACCTCAGTGGGGAGGGTCATTATTTCGTACCGGAGACCAAGGTTTACGGTCAGATCGGAGCGCACCCGCCAGTCGTCCTGGGCGTAGCCTCCGATAATATTGTTGCGTACTCCAGCCTCGACTCCGGTCGACGAGCCGGCAAATGCGAAGAAGAAAGGATTATTGGTCAGGAAGTCCTTTAGGTTTCTGAAAATGAAAGTCCCGTTGATCCTCGGGCGTGGCTTCTCATTACTTTGCACGCGCTCAAAGGCCACACCGAATTTCAAATTATGACTGCCCTTCGCAAGCACAATATCGTCATAAGCCTGTATGGAGTTCAGGGTATGAGTGAAGCCGGCAAAGCTGCCAAGCCCTCCGGCACTCGTAATACCAGTGATGATGAGAAACGCCGAAGTCTGTCCCGCAACCGTCCCCAGACTAGTATCCGCAGCGGCGGGATTAATGGCCTTGAAAGGCTGGCTTACCTGTCCTTGGGACCGATTAAAGCCGAGCCGGGCAATATTTACGACGGAAGGGCCGAATAAATGAGTCTCCGACAGGCTGACCATTTGTCGCCGAGCGAATACCTGATTGACTATATTGTTAAGAACGTCGGGAATTTGCTGCGGAGCAGTGTCAAAGAAGTACGTGCCATTGAGGCTGTCATTGGCTGAGAGTTGATGGTCCACTTTTACTGTGAAGTAATTCTCTGTGCTTACTTTAAGCCCGGACGTGAGGAACGCACCCGCATCGCCATTGGACACAAGGCCGGCATTCGGCAGGGGCCACAGGGCAAGAGCCGGCTTGACCGCTGAGTCAACAGTCACGGTATTTGGTGAACAGGTTGGATTAGTTGGGTCGGGAACTGAACACAAACTTCCACTCCGCGCCGCCGCGGACGGCACGGTGTCGTCGAACGACAAACTTTGGTTTTCGCGAATCCCTTCGTAGTCGCCAAAGATAAAGGTCTTGTCCTTGATGATCGGCCCGCCTGCTGAAGCGCCGAACTGAATACGGCGAAAGGGCGGCTTCGTGGCGGGGTCAAAGAAATTCCGGGCATCAAAGATCTTGTCGCGGTCGAAGAAATACGCCGATCCATGAAAACTGTTAGTACCGGATTTGGTCACTGAATTGATGACCGCGCCTGACGTGCGTCCATACTCAGCGGTGTAGTTGCTGGTAACCACGTTGAACTCCCGGATCGCGTCAACACCCAGCGTGACGCCGAGGACGCTGCCGGGCGCCCCGTTGGTGTAGTCGTTTATGTTGATGCCATCCACCCGATAGGTATTTTCGTAGGGCCGGTGTCCGCTATCCGCAAGCTGATTCCCAAAACCGCGATTGCCGCGGTTGGCGCTGTTTCCCGTCGTTGCCTGGGCGCGCACGGCGATCACACCTGGTTGCAGCGTCGCCAAAAGCGTCCAGTCGCGGCCGTTTAGCGGAAGATCCACGATCGTCTTTTGCCCGACGGTGGCGCTCAGTGTGGAGGAGGACGTTTCCACCAACGGGGGCGTGCCCGTTACTTGGATCACAAGATTGACCGCGCCCACTTTTAACGTCAGGTTCAGAGCCCTTTCAGAACCCACCGTCAGCGTCACACCTTTCTCAACTGTCTTCGAAAAGCTCGGGGCGCTGGCCTCGATGTCGTAATCACCCGGCAACAGGTTCGGGGCCGAGTACAGACCGTCGGAATTCGATTGCACTTCTCGGATGACCTCCGTGGCTAAATTCTTGATCGAGACCGTCGCATTGGGAACAGATCTGCCTGAGGCGTCCATTACCACTCCGGAGAGGTTGGCTCCCGCCAACTGCGCGCGCGCGGGGAGCGCCACAAGAAAGGCAAGGAAAAGGAACAGAAATACTGACAGACCACTTTGAATGCGGGGCTGCTTGCTTCGAGTCGAATTCATAACCGGTCTCCTAATTTCTCAACATTGTGACTTCCTGGTCACCATGTAAAACATTGTTTCGGTTTCCGGATTTCAATCGAGTATACGTATAGTACTCGTTACGAGTCCACAGTGTATACCATCGTTCGAGCGGAATTGCAACTCCTAATAGTGGTGGTATGATGAATGCTCAAACGGCCGCCAAGAGGTAAGCATCGCGCCACCGTGAGCGGGGGATATATTGCCGAACGACACCCGAAGTACAAACCGCCGGATCGAGCAGACACTTCCTGTGCGCCGCGTCAGCCGGAAATCGACAAGAACAACAGCCTCGACGCCGGCTCAGCTACAGGACGGCCGGTCACTCTCCGACGTCGCGTATGCGAGGGTGGTTGGCATGCTCCGTTCGCGTGAACTTAGCCCCAACGACGTGATCCTGGAAACCCACCTTTCCCGGCAGCTCAATATCTCCCGCACGCCGCTCCGGGAAGCGATCCGGAGATTGGAAGGGGAAAAAATTCTCGAGCGGCAAAGAGGTGGCACCCTTGTGGTAAGGGCAATGTCCATCGAAGATCTCCTTCACATCTGGCAAATTCGCCATCTGCTCGAAGGGGATGCGGCCCGGCGCGCTGCGGGCCAGATTTCCGTTCGAGATCTTAAAGCTTTGCGGGCAAGAACAGTGGGCATAAGAAACAGCGGAAATCCGCCCGCGGAAGACCTGCGCGCAGTCGGCCGCGATCTGCATTCTCTGATCGCGCAGGCCTCCGGAAATCCCATGCTGGCCGCCGTTATCGAAGACTTCAGACAACGCGCGCAGTTGCTTACCATCCGGCGAGTGCCGGAGCGCGTTATCAAAGTCTGCGAGGAGCATCTCGCCATCATCGACGCACTGCTGGCAGGAGATGGCGATGAAGCCAGGGCCGCGATGCAACACCACATCGAAAGCGTTCGCGCTTACACCCTTGAAAAGCTCGGAGCCCTCTGAGCAGCTCGACGTAGAGACCGCAGTACTTCACCTTTTTTCCTGTGACCGACTTGTCCGTAGTAAAAGGTGACAGTGTGTATACACTTGTGATACGTTGGTCGTTCGTTCGGATCTAATTACCCTTACGGAGGCCTGATTGATGAGTCGCTGCCTTTCCCTTCTCGTGCTCTTGCTTGGACTGTCTTCACACCTGGTTAACGCTGCAAGCTACAAAGTCGCGGGTTCCATTCCGATTGGAGGGACAGGCCACTGGGATTATTTGTTGTCCGATTCCGATAATCGCCGCTTGTATGTGTCGCACAACGCCGAAGTAGTGGTGATCGACCTTGATTCTCAAAAGATTCTGGGAACAATCCCCGTGGGTGGATTCAGCCATGGCATTGCCATCGCTCCTGATGTCAACCTGGGGTTCATCACCACCGGTGGCAGCGGTACCGATCCTAAAAAGTATCCCACTGAGGTGGCTTCCTTCGATCTGAAAACTCTCGAGATCAAAGGCAGGATTAAAGTTGGTGAGGATCCGGATGCAATTGTTTACGATCCCCCTTCCGGACGGGTATTTGCTTTTAACGGCGATATTTCCCAAGCCACCGTGATCAATCCCAAAAGTGGCAAAGTTGAGAAGATTATCGCCCTCGGAGGTAAGCCCGAGTTCTCGGTGAGCGACGGAAAAGGTAACGTGTACGTGAATCTCGAGGACAAGAGTGAGATCGCTCAGATCGACAGTGGCAGCCTGACCGTTAAAGCGCGCTGGCCCTTAGTACCGTGCGAGGGACCCGCCGGGCTGGCGATGGACCGTGAAAATCGGAGATTGTTTTCCACCTGCGGCAACAAGACGATGGTGGTCGTGGATGCCGACAGCGGCAAGGTGATCGCCGCTTTGCCGATCGGCGTGCACCCCGACGGCGCCCTGTACGATCCCGAGACCAAGCTGGCCTTTTCATCGAATATAGATGCGACCCTCACCGTAGTCCGTCAGGAAGGGAAAGATAAGTATTCTGTGCTCGACACGGTGCAGACCGAGCCCGGTGCCCGCACCATGGCTATGGATTTGAAAACCCACACGCTCTATCTTTCGTCGGCCAAATTTGGACCGAAACCGGAGGGCAGCAGGTTTCCCCCGGTGGTCCCGGAAACGTTCAAGGTGCTCATCCTAAAGCAACCGTAGTTAATGGTTCGTGAGAGGGCACTACCGACACCGATCAGTGAAAGTCGTGCTTGCGTCCTTCTAGCCAGTTGCTTCGGATGCATCCCATTCGATATGTCTGTGATTCACGGCGGACATCATGCTGGTTAAACAAGCAAGTTAAACAACTCGAGAGAAGAGGCTCGATACATCCATGAACAAAGGACCCAAGATAACGGCGACGGTTGCGCTAGTGATTATCGGTCTCGCCGCGTCGGTGTTGATCTATCTGGTCTACCCGGGAACGCCGAGTCGATCTCGCTTCATGACCTTCCAGGGTTTTATCGAGCTTCCACAGGCCGGGCGACTCAATGTGCTCGATTACTTGACGCTAAGAGATCACATCCTATTCGTGACATCTGAATCTTCCGGAAACGTGTTCAAAGCAGCCCTGGATCCAACTACGCAAACCACCGCCGTCAACATATCCACCTTACCCGGGGGCGGCGCGGTCCACGGTGTGGTGTTGCTGCCGTCTCAGAACGTTGCTTTCGTGACGCGCGGCGAAGAGAATACAGTAGATGTCTTCGACCCGACCAGCCTTCAGCTAATCAAACGCATTCCTGTCGCGGACGATGCAGATGCCATACTTTATGATCCATCGAGCAAGCTCGTCTACGTTGCCAACGGCGACGCCCATCTCGCCACTCTGATCGATCCTGATACACGCACCACGGTAGGAACCATCGCTCTGGAAGCTAAACCCGAATATCCCGCACTGGACGCTCGAACGGGGCTACTCTATCAAAACCTTAACGATACCAACATGGTCGCGGCCATCAACCTGGGGCAAAGATCGGTTGTCGGAAAGTGGTCTATCGCTCCCTGTGAAGGACCGACTGGAATGGCGATCGACTCCGAACAGCGACGGCTCTTTGCCGTCTGTTCACATAATGCCACGCTGATAGTTTTTGACTTGGAAAAGCATCAGGTCCTCGCCTCTTTGAAGATTGGAGGAGGACCGGACTCAGTTGCATTTGACGCCATTCTGCACAGAATCTATGTAGCCGGGAAATCTGGCAAATTTGACGTGGTGCAACAGGATGGCCCAGACACCTACCGGGTATTGGATCAGATAAGTACTCACTACGGAGCACACACTCTAGTTGTGGATCCCGCATCGCACCAGGTCTTTGTCGGCTATGCGAGCCTGTTGAACCATCCGAGAATTGCAGTCTTTTCGCCGACAACGTCTCAACCGTAGGCCCTGACGTGCTTGACCGCAGTGCAGGGGTCTTAAGGAGAGAAGGAGAGTTCGATGCCACCGCTAGTTCTCGACGATCCGCGGTCGCTCAAAGAATTTGTCGGCCGCGAAATTGGTGTCACGGAATGGCTCAGCCTTACGCAAAAACGGATCGAGCAATTCGCCGAAGCAACGGAAGACCGCCAGTGGATTCATCTTGATCGTGAGCGGGCAAGCAGGGAATCGCCGTACGGTGCGACGATCGCTCACGGATTTCTGACTCTTTCTTTAGTGAGCTATTTCGTGAGAGAGGCGTTACAAAGTCGAGGCGGTGTGCGCATGGCTGTGAACTATGGACTGAATCGTGTGCGCTTCCCTTCGGCAGTTCGCAGTGAGTCGAAGATTCGGGCTCGCGTTACTCTTCTGAAGTTGAAAGAGTTGGCCGATGCTGTTGAAGTCACTTTCGGCATCACGATGGAAAACGAAGATTCTGACAAACCATGTTGCATTGCGGAGTGGGTGGTGCGTTATTACCACTGAGGATGAGAGCTTCCGTTTGGCCGTTTCGGCGGCGATCACGATCTGAAAGGCGCCGCGGTATTTTTGGCGTCGGATGCTTCGGCATACCTGACCGGACACGTACTCGTCGGCGACGGAGGCCAGACAGCCTGGTAAAAAGTAGTCTCTATGAATCTTCCTCTGACGCCGGTGCGCTTCCTTCGCTACGCAGAACAGCAGTTTCCCCACCACCGAACTATCAACGTCTGTTGATTGGCTAAAAACGGGCTTCTGGGACGTCGTTCGGGGGAATCTCGATCTTGCTGCGACGAAGAACCCGCCGCTCCCGAGAACGTTGTACGCCTATTACGGTTGGTTTATTTGTTTGTAACGCATTGATAAAAAAACGAGATATTGGTGGAGGCGGCGGGAGTCGAACTAATCGCTATATTGATAACACGTAACTTATTGATTCCAGGAAGTGCTACAACGGCTAAAAAGGCCTCATTGCCAGATCCATTGTACGTTTATTGTACGAAAATACTCTCGCTCTGAGTCCGGCAAACCCCGCACAGTGCCCAAGTATCCCATAGATTCGTCGGGCTGAATTGAGAAAAAATACTCAGCCCGCAGGCGCGCCAAGGGGCGGATACTTGATCAGCAAGGAGATAGATTCGCCTTGTCGAGGGCAAAGGCAGCGATATAAACCAGCCCCGCCAAATTCGGGTCGTTGCCAGCTTCGGTGATGACAGTGCCGCCATCGCGGCATCACCAATATCACAAAGAATCCCGCCATGCAGCGTGCCCATCGGATTCGCATGCTGTGGTCCAGCTGCCAAGATGACCGTCGCCCGCCCGTCAGCGATGTCTTTCGCCTCAAATCCAATTAGCCGCGCGATGGGAACGTCGTTCGTCTTTGCGCGTTCCCTGAAGTCCGCTTGCGAGGGAATTTCTTGAGCACTCATGACTTGGCGGCTCCGGCCTTCGATTTCCGCGCACGAACTTTGGTTTCGAGGTATTCCTCCAGATGACGGACGGCAATGTCACGAGGCTCTTCCTTCTTCTGCAAATGGCTCACCATTATGCTGCCTTCAAGCGTACTTGCAATCAAGGTGGCTAATTTCGCCGAATCGACATCGCCACGCACCTCGCCTCGTCGTTGCCCCTCCTCGGCAATTGATTGCAGACGATCAATCAAGGAACTGAGAGCCTGGCGGGCTTTGGCTCGCAACCGAGGATTGCCATCGTCGGAATCGATGGCCGTGTTCAGCAGCGGGCAGCCTCCGGGCACAAGTCCAGCCCGTCGGTCGCGAAAGTTCCGCACGATTTGTTTGAGACGATCCACGGTATTCGGGATCTCCTCTGTTCCTTCGAAGCGCGCATCCATTGCAACTTTCCAAGCGTGCTCAAAGGCGTCTCCCGCAAGCTCTTCTTTGCTCTCAAAGTGCCTGTAAATCCCGCCTTTCTCTAGCCCTGTCGCTCGCATGAGATCGGACAGGGCGGCGCCGCTATACCCTTTCCGATTGAAGATTGGGGCCGCTTTGCGAATGATGTCCTGTCGTGTCGCCTCGCCTTTGCGCACGCTGCCACCCCCTCGTGAAGTTGATTCAGCGACCGCCTGCTCGCTGATCTCGCGCCGCAAGCAACTTGGATGAGACCGAGCGGTCCCGGGATGCATTTACCGTAATTACGGTGTCTATGAGCCCCCCTGGGACCGGTCGGTCGCATATCTGACGGTGAGCATTTCTGACGCCGACGAAGATCTAGATTTTACAAATTAATATGCGACCGATCGGTCTCATACATAATCCAAGCTTTTGACAGACAGGACTCAGCTTATTCGATGTGTCTGTCTAAACCAAACTAGATGAGGGGAAATAAAACGATGTCGAATACTTATGCTGATGCGCTTACCAAAACGGTGGACGTGAACGGGACTTCCTTCACGTATCGAGAGACCGGCCAAAAGAATGGCATTCCGGTCGTACTGCTTCACCATCTAACAGCTGTTCTCGATGATTGGGA
>Ga0210407_10003016_pt1 | contig 13974 bp, 17 predicted proteins | sample IncBWC27MmetaG_FD_150860 | JGI IMG/M metagenome (GOLD analysis project Ga0210407, IMG submission 150860) | Forest soil microbial communities from Barre Woods Harvard Forest LTER site, Petersham, Massachusetts, United States - Inc-BW-C-27-M | ecosystem: Environmental > Terrestrial > Soil >... | reverse complement strand
CTCGAAAGCGACGGTGTAATCATCGATCTTGCTGACCGATTTGACGTTGGTCATCCAGGTGCGGCTGTAGGCCATTTGCTGGGCCAGGAAATACGGCGCCTTCTGGTCGGTGCGATACTGGTAGTTCCACACCACATCGTCGGCGGTGAACTTGCAACCGTCGTGAAAGGTGACAGCCTGGCGCAGATGCACGATCCAGCGCTTATGGTCGTTCGGGTCGATCTCGTAGGAGGTGGCGAGGCCGGGCTTGATCTCGGAGGGCTTGTCCGCCTTGGACAGGTCCCACAGGAGGAGCGCATCGTAAAGATTGTAGCCGACGAAACGATACCCCTCAAAACCCTGATCGGGGTTCCCCGTGGTCACGGGGATGTCGCCGGCAGTCATGCCCACGGTCAAGGTGCCGCCCGCCCCTGCCGGGTCCGCGACCGCCGTGAATAGCGTCAGCGCCACGGCAGCTCCGCCAAGGAAATGCGCCGCGAGCGACCCTCCCCTCCGGCCCTCGGGGGCACGCATGTGGGCGCGGCGGACAGCCATCGATCGTCCCTCCGAGGGGGGGTTCAAGCGACCTATCGGTGGCGTCGCAAGAGACGTGCCAGGACGCGGCCATGGAGCAGGCGTCCAAATCGGTAGCTTGGAGCAGCGATGGGGCTGCCTGACGCCCATTTGCTCAATCTTTGAGCAAAAGGGGCCTGGCCCTTCGTAATGGCGGGGAGACTCAGGCGAGATGCAGCACCGCCTTGCCGGCGAAGGCGCGCTGGACGATTGTCAAGGCCGATCCCACGACACGCCGCATCGAGGCGAGCGAGCAAAGCTTTTGGATGGGCTTCACCGACGACACCGTCGTCCGGGTCGCCGAGGTGGACTCGGGAAGTCGCATCGACGTGCGCTCCACGTCGCGCCATGGGCGCAGCGATCTTGGCGTCAACGCCGCTCCATCCGCACCTACCTCGCGGCTCTTTACGACGCGGAGAAGCCGGGCAACTGACGGGGGGACCAGAAGTTCGAAACCGTCTCCATCCTGCGGCGAGTCAGGTTCTGAGATCGATTTTGATCGGCTGACAAGTGTATGAGGCCGGTGGGTTGCGCATCACGCTCGGCCTGCCCCGCGAGGATATGGCCCTCGACTTGTTGAGGTCGACGAGGAAAACTGATCCTTCGGTAACCACGAGACCCCCCTACGCAAACTAAAAGACACAAGAAAGGAATAGCGACATGCGCCTCTTGGTGGTTGGTGCCGGCTCGACCGGTGGCTATTTCGGCGGACGCCTGGTTCAGGCCGGGCGCGACGTGACCTTCCTGGTGCGTCCGCGGCGCGCGGCCCAGCTGCAGGAACGCGGCCTACAGATCGTCAGCCCGCACGGCGACGCCACTGTGAGGCCGAAGCTCGTCACCACCGATGACATCGATGCGCCTTACGATGCCGTCCTGCTGGCGGTGAAAGCCTACTCGCTCGATGCGGCGATCGACGATTTCGCGACCGCCGTCGGTCCGGAAACGACGATCATGCCGGTGCTGAACGGAATGCGCCACGTCGACATTCTGGAGGAGCGCTTCGGCAAGAAGGCGGTGGCCGGCGGCGTCTGCAAGGTCGCGACCACGGTCGATTCAGGCGGCCGGATCGTACAGCTCGCGACGTTTCAGGAACTCGTTTACGGCGAGTGGGACGGCGCGGTCTCAGCGCGGATGGAGGCACTCGACGCTTTCATGCGAGGCGCCGGGTTCGATGCTCGGCTTTCCCGTTCGATCGAGTACGAGATGTGGGAAAAATGGACGCTGCTCGCCACAGTGGGCGGGATCACCTGCCTGATGCGCGGAAATATCGGGGAGGTGGTGGCTGCGCCGGGCGGCGCATCGTTCATCCGAAGCTTTCTCGATGAGGTGGTCAGCGTGGTGAGCGCCGCCGGCCAGGCACCGAAGGCAGCATTCGTCGAGGACACGCGGACTACGCTGACGACGCCGGGCTCGACACAAAGCCCGTCGATGTTCCGCGATCTGCTGCAGGGCAGCCCGATCGAGGCCGATCAAATCATCGGCGACCTGCTCGCGCGCGGCAGGAAAGCGGGCATCGCCACGCCCCTTCTCGCCGCCGCCTACGCGCACATGTCCATCTATCAGCGCCGAATCGCGAAATCATGAGAGGGCGCGACGTACGCGTCGATCGTCACGACAACCGTCTCGTTCAGCGCATCGGCCAGGAATGCCGGCAGGCTCTTGGCGCTGCGGCCGCTGGGGTTGCTGGACTGCCCCTTCTGGAAGCGGGTGTGCAGCGGCGGCCGGCCCGGGCCCACCTAGTAACCGCTCTCGCTCTCCGCCATCGGGCACCTCCTCGCCGTTTTGGAGCTTGCATTTATAGCTCGTCTGTGCTAATTAATCAACTATAAACGTGTGCTTATAGCAACAACGAGAGCCGGTGCCGAATGCCGACAAGAATTCTCCCTGCAGCCTCCCTCAGCAGCGCTCGACGCCTCCCTGCTGCCCGAACCCTGTTTCGGGCATCTAACTATTTGATCTGCACCGCTTTATGGTCGATCGGACGGGCGATTTGTCGCGTCATATCAAATTTTCTCCCTGCTCTGAGGGAGAGGCGGGTTCCAGCGCTCCCGCGCAGCATCGTCCTCGGCGCGGGCGTCGACCCAACGTTCGCCGGCAGGGGTCTCCTCGTGAAGACCAAGAAATCAAAATCGGAAATGCTTGGCTTGACACGCTTGCCGGGAGGATGCGCTCTATCGCCGGACTCTTCCGGTGGAGGAAACGTCCATGTCGGCAGCAGAAATCCCCTTTACACAAATGGCCGAGGCGGAATGGCAGACGCGCCTCGACCTTGCCGCCTGCTACCGCCTTGTCGATCTGTTCGGATGGTCGGATCTGATCAACACACGCATCACGGCGCGCGTACCGGGGCGCCACGACCATTTCCTGATCAATCCCTACGGTCTCCTATTCGAAGAGGTCACTGCGTCGTCGCTGGTCAAGATCGATGTCGAAGGCAACAAGCTCGAGCCTTCGGAGTGCGAGGTCAACAGCGGCGGCTTTGCGATACCCGGCACGGTGCATATGGCCCGGCGGGAAGTGGCTTGTGTGCTTCACACCCACTCGATCGCCGGCTGCGCCGTATCGATGCAAAAAGACGGGCTGCTGCCGCTAAACCAACATGCATTGCAGGTGATCAGCGATATCGCCTATCACGACTACGAAGGGTCGACGCGAAGCCCCGAGGAACGCGCGCGCTTCCTCGCCGATCTCGGCGATCGCCACATCATGGTCCTGCGCAATCATGGCCTGTTGATCGTCGGGACCAGCATCGCCGCGGCGTTTGTCGCGACGTATCGCATGGAGCGGGCTTGCGCGATGCAGCTCGCCTTCCAGCAATCGGGCGCCGATTTCCACCCGATCGCCGACGAAATCGTCAGCGCCGCCTACGACAATGCCAGAATTCGCCTCACCGGGGGCCGCAATGATCCGGCCAAGTTCGAATGGCCGGCCCTGTTGCGCAGGCTCGACCGCATCGACCCCTCCTACAAACAATAGGCCTCGGGGCTGGACTACATCAATCAGGATTTGGCGACCGTGTGGCTCGACAAGTTGACCGGGAAAGGATAGTGGTGCTCAGAGGGGCGATATCGGCGGCGTTGATCGGCACCGCGATCCTCGCTGTGCCGGCTGCCGCTGAGGCCCCGAAATACGGCGGCACCCTCACCTACATGATCCCGGCGGATGCGCCGCCGAGCTTCGACGGTCACCGCGAGAGCACCTATGCGACGGTGCACTCGGTGGCGCCCTTTTACAGCGTGCTGATCCGGGTAAACCCGGAAAATCCTTCCGACACCACCCAATTCATCTGCGATCTCTGCACTGAGATCCCGCAGCCGACCAGTAACGGCAAGACCTACAGCTTCAAGATTCGCCCCGACATTAGATTCCACGACGGCTCGCTAATGACGGCTGCCGACGTCGCTGCGAGCTTCAACAAGATCATTTTCCCGGCTGAAGGCTCGTTGAGTGCGCGCTCCAGCAATTACTTGATGGTCGACAAGGTCGGGGCGCCCGACCCGAACACCGTCGTTTTTGATCTGAAGTTTGCCACCAGCGCATTTCTGCCGGCGCTCGCCGACCCGTTCAATTTCATTTACCGGAAAGCGATTCTCGACAAGGATCCGCGTTGGTATGAAAAGAATGTTCTCGGTTCCGGCCCGTTCAAATTCGTCGACTACCAGGTCGGCCAGTCGATCAAAGGCGAGAAGAACGCCGATTATTACCACAGGGGCCTGCCCTATCTGGATGGCTTTACCGGCATCTATGCCGATAAGCAGGCGGTGCGGGTCGAGGCAATCCGCGGCGACCGGGCCGCCATCGAATTTCGCAGCATGCCCCCCTCTGCGCGCGACGAACTCGTCAAGGCGCTAGGCGATAAGATCTCAGTGCAGGAGAGTGATTGGAACGTCGCCAGCGCGGTGACGCCCAATCACAAGAGGAAGCCCTTCGACGACCCGCGCATTCGCCGGGCACTGAGCTTGGCAGTCGATCGCTGGCGCGGCGCGCCAGCCATCTCGAAGATCGCGATCGCCAAAACCGTCGGCGGCGTAGTTTTTCCCGGCTCGCCACTGGCCGCGACCAAAGAGGAGCTCGAACAGGTAGCCGGGTTTTGGCCCGACATCGAAAAGTCGCGGGCGGAGGCAAAGCGTCTCTTGAAGGAGGCGGGTGCCGAGGGCCTCTCCTTCGAGCTCCTCAATCGTAATGTCGACCAGCCGTTTAAGTATGTTGCGACCTGGTTGATCGATGAGTGGAGCAAGGTCGGGCTAAATGTGAAACAGCGGGTCCTGCCGACGGGCCCGTGGTTCGAGGCGATGCGCAACGGCGATTTCGACGTCGTTCTCGAAGCTCCGGGCCACGGCATGGTGAACCCGCTGCTCGATATCCAGAAAGCGCTTCCTGCCTCGGTCGACAGCGAAAACTATGGCAACTATGACGACCCGAAGGAGGTTGACCTATACGACAGAATGCTGCGCGAGATGGACCCGGGGCGGCAGCGCGCGCTGATGCGGCAGTTTGAAAAATACGTGCTCGACGAACAGAGCCATATGATCTGGATATTATGGTGGCATCGAATCGTGCCGTACCGGTCCTACGTGAAGGGCTTCAGGATCAGCCCGACACATTTCATCAACCAGGACTTGGCGACGATCTGGCTCGATAAATAATACGCATCCATGGAAGCCGGAGGAGGCGCTCTCCGAGGCTCAGCGCCAAGCCGCCAACGAGTGGTCCGACCACACCCTCTACAGCCGGCTCAACGACAAGCGGTGGTAATGAACTCCTGCATGGCCTGGCGGTGCGGGGCGAGGCGGGTCGGAAGGATCCGCCGGTACCACGCGCTCGTCATGATGCTGCGGCAGTCGCGGGCTTAATCCGCGAGGTCCTGGCCATAGCTGACGCTGAGGATTTGCGCCGAGGGGTCGTGCCCGAGGCACCAGGCCGGGAAGGCGATCGAGGCGAGCAGCGATTTGAGGTGGCGCGGCGGCAGGTTGATGATCAGCCGCCGGATGTTGCCCTCGCGGACGGCGGCGAGCTTCGTGCTCGACGCTTTTCTCGGCAGCGGCACGACGGTGATCGCGGCCGAGCGCGTCGGTCGTCGCTGCTACGGGTTGGAGTTGGATCCGGTCGCAAGCGACCGCTGCTTTGATGACCTCGCCGACGAGGCGGAGGCAGCCGATGCCGCCTGACGACGAGCGCGACTACGAGGTCGGCTATGGCAAGCCGCCCCGCCACACCCGTTTCGAGCTGGGTCGGTCCGGCAACCCGCGAGGGCGGATCGAAGAACATGTCGACCTTGCTGAGCGAGGCGCTGAAAGAGCCGGTCATCGTCGTCGAGAATGGGCCGGCGACGTAAGATCGCCAAGCGTCAGGCCATCATCACTCAGCTCGATCTCCCCGCGGGCGGTGCAGTCGAGGATCGCGTCCGTCACCATCGCCACCGGCTTCACCGTCGGGTGCAGCGCCAGCAGATTGCCCTCCGCTGTCGAGCGGGCGAAGGAGTTGGCCCCGGGATAGCGCCAGACATTGCTGCGGTTGCGGCCGAATTGGCCGAGCTGGACGTTGTCGCGGTGCGACCCGCCGCGCTGTTTGAAGACGAAGACGAGCTCGTGCTGGCTGCGGTAGAGCGAGCCCATGCCTGGGTTGTCCTTGATCCAAACGCAGACATTTTTGAGTTCGCCGTAGGCTTCTCCGCCGGCGGTCAGCAGTTCGTCGAGGTGGCGCCAGTCCATGCAGACGTAGTGCAGCGATCCGCCGGCGCTGAAGGCGGCAAGGTTGCGGCAGGCCCGGCCGAGAAAAGCGGTGAACGCGGCTTTGTCCATCTCGCCCGAAGCCATCGGAAACGGACGATGGTGGATTGCGCCGAGGCCGCTCGAATGGCCCTCGATCGGCACGTTGTAGGGTGGGTCGGTGAAGACCATGGCGGCGCAGTCCTCGCCCATCAGCGCTGTGAAGACCTCGGGATCGAGGGCGTTGCCGCACATGGCGCGATGATGGCCGAGGAGCCACAAATCGCCGATCTTGCGCCCACCGCTCTACCGCCGCGTTGGAGGCCATCGCCGTCTACATCGACGCCCGCAATGCCGACCCCAAACCCTTTCGCTGGACCAAAACCGCCGACGACATCCTGGCCTCCATCGAACGGTTTTGTCACCGCACGATCGCCGTCCACGCCCATTGTGGATTAGGAACTTCTGATTCAGGACACTAGTCCCCATTGTTCGATCGCCGAGAGCCTGTCGCTGTGCAATGCAATCTGCGGCAGTCGGGCCAGCTCATGCGCCAATTGCTTGGCGACGGCAAGCGCTTGACCGGGTGCCGCGACGCGGTTGGCGAGACCGATGCGCTCGGCCTCTTCGCCCGAGATGCCGCGCCCGGTCAATATCAGGTCCATCGCGCGGCTGTGGCCGATCAACCGCGGCAGGCGAATGGTCCCGAGATCCATGAGCGGCACGCCAAAGCGCCGACAATAGACGCCGAAGGTGGCATCGCGCGCCGCTACCCTGAGGTCGCACCAGAGTGCGAGCTCGAGCCCGCCGGCCACCGCCGGACCTTCGATCGCGGCAATCACCGGCTTTGATAATTTGGGGCGAGTGGGCCCCCATCGGCGCGTCGCCGCTCTCGACACGGTGATCGCGGCGGCCGGCGGCTATTTGCTTCAGATCGGCGCCGGCGCAGAAGGCGCCGCCGCGGCCGGTCAGGATGGCAACCGAGCGCGACGCGTCGCTGTCGAAGCGGCAAAAGGCGGCAGCCAGCGCCTGATCCGTGGGGCGATTGACGGCATAGCGCGCCTCCGGGAGTTCGATGGTGACGATGGCTATGCAATCATCGATTTCGTAGGAGACGGTCGAGGCTTCCGTCATTGCCGGGATTTCCTATCTAGCGAGTTGGAAAGATCGAACACCACTGCAAGACTGGCGGATTGCCGCCATAACCGGTGTTTATCAGCTTGGCGCTGAGCCGACCGCCGCGCGGATGCGGTCGCGCAGCCAGGCGATCGACGGCGATCTGGCGTCGCGCCGATGCCAGACCATGGAGACGGTCAAGCTCGGCGACGGAAGGGGCAAGGGGCTCGTCGCCAATGCCGCGGCATTGGCGCAGTAATGCGCGATCAGCGCAGGCAAGGTCGCAATCACCGACGCCTGCTTCAGCATCATCGGGATCGCCATGAACTGCGCGGTGGTGGCCACCACCCGACGCCGCAGACCGCGCTCTTCGAGCGCCTCGTCGACAAAGCTCGCCATCTCGGCCCGCAATGACGGAACGATGTACCCGCAGGCCGCGAAGGCCTCGATCGGCACCGGGACGGGGAGGCGCAACAAATCGGGGTTAAAGAGGCAGACATGCTCCGTCTCGTATAGCGCCTGCCGTTCATGCCAGCGCCGCACCAGCGGCAGAAAGCCGACGGCGAGATCGAGCTCCCCTTCATCCAGTGCGATCAGCATGGCATCCCGGTCCAAGCTGCGCAGGAGCAATGCCGTCCGCATGCCGTCCGCCGCCAGGTCGCAGAGCACGCGAGATAGCAACACTGTCTGCAGCGTGTCCGAGGCGCTGACCGAAAAGATCCGGCGGTCCTGCGCGGGGTCGAATGATTCCTCGATGGCGAGGGCCCGTCCGGCCGCCATCAGCGCCTCGCGTACCGGCTCGGCCAGGCGCTCCGCCCGCGCTGTCGGCTCCATGCGCCCGGCGGCACGGACGAAAAGCGGGTCGCCTATCGCGTTGCGCAGCCGCCCCAGCGCGTGGCTGACCGCCGGCTGGCCGACCCCCAGAGCCTGCGCAGCGCGCGAGGCGGGTCACGAAGAGCGCATCGAACGTCTTCAAGAGGTTGAGATCGCCGTGGGCGACGTGCTTAGCGCCGCGGGTGATCTCACCGGTCGATTGTTGATCGACGTGACCAACCCGCTGCGCATGGGCCGAGGCCGGGCTCGATCTGTCGATCGGTTTCGACCGTTCAGCCGCCGAGCAGGTGGCGTTGCTGGCGCCCGGTGCGGCGGTGTTCAAGACACTCAACCAGGTCGGGTTCGAGGTGATGGTGAGCACCGCCGGTTACGCAGCACCGCCGGTGATGTTTGTCGCCGGCGACGATCCGCCGCGCAATCCCGTGGTGCTGGGTCTCGTCGCCGATCTCGGCTTTCACGCGGTGGATGCGGACGGTCTGGGCGCGGCGCGCCTGTTGGAGGCCTTCGGCATGCTGTGGATTCACATGGCCGTCAACCGCAAGGCCGGTCGGGGTAATGGGTTTGCCTATCTTGTGCAACACAAGATTGACATTATCGCAATAATGTGGTACGTTGCGCCGATGATTTAACCGATTGGCGGCATGACGTGGCGCATAACGGATTACGGATACCCGTCCGGCTTGTGGCGAAACTGTGGGTTGGGTATCGGCCTGTATTTCGCCTGTATTTGCAGGCGGGGCCGGAACATTTCTCACGTAATCCGCTGGTGCGCGATCACTCCGTTGCCGCTTCGATCAGCAAGGAGCGGAACCAGACCTGCGCCGGCTCGCTCGCGGCACGGCGGTGCCAGGCCATCGACACGGGCACTGAGAGATCGAGCGCCAGCGGGGTGATCTCGATCTCGGCGATAGCCGCGATTTGTCGGGCGGTGCGTCGTGGCACCGTGGCGACGAGATCGGATACCGCGAGCACCGCCGGCAGCGCCAGGTAGGTCGCGACCAGGAGCGCAATGCGGCGTTTCAACCCGAAATCCGCAAGGGCGCGGTCGATCGCGCCGCTGGTATCGCCGCGCGGCGAGACGAGCACGTGGCTGAGCGCCGCATACGCTTCGATCGATGGCGAGCGGCACCCGAGCGGATGCCCGCGGCGCGCGACCAGCACAAACGGGTCGCGCAGCAGCACCGTCGAATCGAAATGCGCCGGCAGGGCGCGCAGGTGTGCGACCGCGACGTCGATTGCCTCGCTGTCGAGTTGCTCGGCGGCTTCCGCACCGGTCACTGGCGTCAGGCGCAACGTCGCCTTGGCGGCCTCCCGGGCGAAGCTCTCTGCAAGCCGCCCGACGAGGGCCACCTCGGCATACTCGGCCATGCCGGCGGTAAAGATAGCCGCGCTCTTGGCCGGATCGAAGCCGGTGCCGAGGTTGAGCGCCGCCTCGATATGCTCGATGGCGGCCGAGACAAGAGGGGCGATCTCACGGGCGCGCGCGGTCGGCTCCATGCGATCGGGGGTGCGGACGAACAGATCGTCGGCAAAGAGGCTTCTGAGCCGAGACAGCGCGTGGCTCATCGCCGGCTGCGATAGACCGATCCGGCCGGCGGCGCGGGTCACCGCGCGTTCCCTGATCAGCGCGTCAAAGGCTTTCAGCAGGTTGAGGTCGGCGGCACGAATATCCATGGCGCGAATGAATGCCATATAATCAATCGATTTGGTAGATGACAGTCTGGGTTCCAACATATGCAGAGACCCGCAGGAGAAAAACATGACATCCCAGATTCACCCACAGCTATCGCATTGCGGTGTCTATGCCCGCGATATCGATAGGATGGTCGCGTTCTATACCGAGACGATCGGGCTCGTCGTCTCCGATCGCGGCATCAGCAGCCGCGGCAGTGAGCTCGCCTTCATGACCGCAGCACCGGGACACCACCACCAGCTCGTCGTCGTCTCGGGGCGCGCGCCGGAGGGTGTGAGCACCGTCAACCAACTGTCGTTCAAGGTCGCCGATCTTGTCCAGCTTAAGGAGACACACGGCCGCGTTCGCGATGCCGGCATCGCCGAGATCCGCCAGACCAGCCACGGCAATGCGCTGTCGATCTATTTCCCCGATCCCGAGGGCAATATGGTCGAGATCTATATGGACACGCCCTGGTACGTGCCGCAGCCGCACGGTGTGCCGATCGACCTGTCGTTGCCCAACGACGAAATCATCGCCCGGAACGAAAAGCACTGCCGCGAGACTCCCGGATTCATGCCGCTCGAAGACTGGCAGGCCGAGGTCGAGCGCCGGCTTCAAGCCGACTAACCCTGGAGGAACCCAAATGACCGAAATCAAAGGCTATCACGCCCACGTCTACTACGACCCCGCCACCCGCCCGGTCGCCGAACGGCTGCGCGAGGTGATGATCAGCCAATTCGCCGTCGAGCCAGGCGCCTTCAGCGACGCGCCGATCGGCCCGCACCCGATCTCGCAGTTCAGCGCCATCTTCCGGGCCGAAGAGTTCCAGAGCGTCGTGCCTTGGCTGATGCTGAACCGCGAGGGCCTCGACGTTCTCGTCCACCCGCTGACCGAAAGCTCCTACGACGACCACAGCAAGAACGCGCTGTGGCTCGGCACGCCGGTGCCGATGCGGCTCGAAATTCTGCGGCCGACCTATCGCACCGAGCTGTTGCCGACCGGTTCAGCTCAGCCGGCCTAGGGGTCAATCAGCGCTCTTCGCTGACTCGCGTTCGACCCAGCGAGATCGCTTCGTTGGCCCTCGGCCGCCTCGCAATGACAGCAATCGATCGTCGTTGCGAGCGCAGCGAAGAAATCTCCGGGAAAGCGTTTTGTCAGCAGCCGAAGCGGCGGCGGCGCTGCTGAAAGGAGCGGATCGCGCGCAAGAAATCGATCTTGCGGAAGGCCGGCCACAGCACGTCGGTGAAATAGAACTCGCTGTGGGCGCTCTGCCACAGCAGAAAGCCCGACAGCCGGATCTCGCCGCTGGTGCGGATGATCAGATCGGGATCGGGCAGGCCGGCGGTGTAGAGATGCTTGGCGATCGCCTCCGGCGTGACACCGTCGACTGCCTCCGCCAGGGTCGCGTCGTCGTCGGCCATGCCGTTGAGCAGCGCGCGAACGGCATCGGCTATCTCCTGGCGGCCGCCATAGGCGATGGCAATGTTGAGCTCGATGCCGTCATATTCCGCGGTCGCACGCTCGGCCACAGCAATCGCCGCCAACACCGGCTCGGGCAGCATCGCTCGGCAGCCGATGGCGCGCACCCGCACGCGCCGCCGGTGGATCGCGGGGTCGCACGCGAGCGCCCTGAGCTTGGCCTCGACCGACGCCAGAATCCCCGAGACTTCTGCCGCCGGCCGGCGGAAATTGTCGGTCGAAAAAACCCATAAGGTCACCGTCAGAATGCCGAGCTCGACGCACCAGTCGAGCACCTCGTCGAGCTTGTTGGCGCCCAGGTCATAGAGCTCCCGCGGCTCGGTGATCCCCAGCGAGCGCCCGTGGCGGCGATTGCCGTCGAGGATGATGCCGATATGATGCGGGAGCGGCCGTCTTCTGACATCGCGTGTCAGCCGCCGCGCATAGAGATAATACAGTAGACCCAGCATCGGCGCCGACGGAGCTTTCCCGAGGCGCCAGATTACGGGCACCGCGGTCACCCCCGCGTCCTGCGCCTGAGGGTTAATGCGCCAAAAATATGGCACACCGATGACGAGGGTGTTAATTCGCCTGAGAGCAGAGAAGTCCCGCGTCAGCCCGGCTCGCGACCTCAATGACGCCGCCGGGCGGTTTGCGGCTGGTAGCGCAGAGTGATCGATCCGATGCCGGCAGCGACGTTGAGCCCGGTATTGCCTTCGATGCTGAGCGGCTGCAGCGAGATCGTGCTGTTGGAGCCGCCAACCAGCACATTGGCTCCGACCCCCACCCCCACGGTGGCGCTGCCGGTGGCGCCGACATAATTGCCGTTGAGCGCGCCGGGTCCCGGATTGGCGGTCGGCGCGAACACCGCCCACACCAGAACGCCGCCCTGGGTATAGCCGATATCGACGCCGAACTTGTTGATGGTGCCGGCATAGTATTCAGGACGTCCCGGCCCGGGCGACAAGGTGCAGCGGAGCCCCTTGGACGAGCCGAATACGAAGCCCCAGCCGCTGGCGACATTGCAGGTCAGCGTTCCGATCCGTACACCGCCTTGCGCCTGAGCCGACGGCGCAACGCCGATCGCCAGCGCGACCAGACCAATCGCCAAAGCGAGCCTCTTGAGCATCCGATCACCTCCCTGGATCGTATTCGCACTTCTTGCCGACCGATCCCGCACTCGCAATATACCGGCTCGCCGAGCCGCAACACGGCGAGTAGACTACGACAGGCTGGCCCATCCGCGAGAGGATCGCAATGCCCAAGGCTACGACTTATCAGGGCGCCGAGCCGCCACGCTTCGAGGAGCTCTTGGCGCGTGCCGAAGCGCTCGTCCCGGTGCTGCGCGAGCGCGCCCCCCGCGCCGAGCAGCTTCGTCGTCTGCCGGACGAGACGATTGCTGACCTGCATTCGAGCGGGCTTTTCCGGATGCTGCAGCCGGCCCGCGTCGGCGGCAGCGAGCTGCCTTACCGTGCCTTGTTCGAGCTGACCGCAGTGATCGGGCAAGGCTGCGGCTCGACCGCCTGGGTGCTCGCCAACCTTGCGGCCCATCATTGGCTGCTCGGTATGTGGCATCCCGAGGCGCAGCATGAGATCTGGGGCGAGTCGCCCGACAGCCTGGTCAGCTCGGCCCTGATTTTCGCGCGCGGCCGCGCGCGGCGTGTGGAGGGCGGCTATCGGCTGAGCGGCCGCTGGCCGTTTTCGAGCGGGATCGATCCCTCGACCTGGAACGTCTTTGGCGCCGTCGTCAGCGACGAGGAGACCGGCCTGAGCGAGCCGCGCATGTTCCTGCTCCCAGCGCGCGACTACTCGATTATCGACACCTGGCAGGTGATCGGCCTCGCCGGCACAGGCAGCAAGGATGTCGAGGTTGCCGACGCTTTGGTCCCGGGCTACCGGACCCTCGCCACCGAGCGGATCAAGGGCGGCCCGAACCGCGGCAGCGAACTCAACCCGGGAACACTATACAAGTTGCCGGCGGTCAGTCTGTTTGCCTTCGCCATCGCCGGCGTCTCGCTTGGCATCGCCCGCGGTGCGATCCAGCATTTCGCCGAGACGACCCGCAACCGGCTCAGCGCCTATACCGGCAAAAACCTCGCCGATTTTACCAATATTCAGGTCCGTCTCGCGGAGGCGGCGGCGATGGCCGATGCAGCGGAAGCGATCGTGCTGCGCGATTGCGACGAGGCGACGCGGATCACCGAGGCCGGGATCGTGCCCAGTGTCGAGCAGCGGGCGCGCTACCGCCGTGACGGCGCCTTTGCCGCGACCTTGTGCACTAAGGCGGTCGATCTGCTCTTCACCGCCACCGGCGGTGGTGCAATCTACGAAAGAAACCCGATCCAGCGGGCCTTCCGCGACGTTCATGCGGCGAATGCCCATTATGTGCTGAACTGGGACGTCAACGGCGCGGTCTACGGCAGGGTGGCGCTCGGGCTGCCGCCCGACGCGCCCCTCTAGGGGACCGGCCATGGACGCCGCTGGCAGCCACGCCGCACCGGTGCGAAGCACCGCGGGCGAGGGTTTCAACTCGCGCGATTTGCGCAACGCGCTCGGCACCTTCGCGACCGGTGTCACGATCATCACGGCGCGCGGCGCGGATAGTGGACTCTACGGGATGACCGCCAACTC
>Ga0210407_10003014_pt1 | contig 13980 bp, 13 predicted proteins | sample IncBWC27MmetaG_FD_150860 | JGI IMG/M metagenome (GOLD analysis project Ga0210407, IMG submission 150860) | Forest soil microbial communities from Barre Woods Harvard Forest LTER site, Petersham, Massachusetts, United States - Inc-BW-C-27-M | ecosystem: Environmental > Terrestrial > Soil >... | reverse complement strand
GATAGTTCGCATTGATCGTGGTTTCGGTATTCGACATGTAGATCATGCCCATGCCGACGGCGGCCACCAGAAACAGCGCCATCAGGACAATGAGCAGCGCGACGCCACTTTCATGGTTGCGATTGTTACGGTTGCGAAAATTGCGTTTGCGCATGTGAAAGAAGTCCTCCTTGGTTGTTCGCCAGGCTTAGTTATTCACCAGGCGAGCGGTCCCCACCAATGTCGTCACCGGCCGGACGCGGGTCTTCATATCAACACCCGTAGTTGCGTTCGCGAGCAGGTTAATAGTGAGGCGGATCGACTTAACGCAACTTACAGAAGTGGGACCGCAGTTCAGTATTGCCGAGCCAGCTGAGGTGGTGATGTCCTGGGGCAGAGAAATGATGTTGCCAAACTGGTCATAGGCCTGAAAGACCGGAAAATCTTTGAGGCTGCTGATGGCAGCGTAGTAGGAAGTATTGGTTGCTCCCCAGGCCGTGTTGCCCGATATGTTCAACCCGCCTCCGTAGGGTAAAGGATTCCCAGATGCATCGACCCCAGGCACTCCGCTATTGACGACATTCTGCAATTCCTGACTCCAGGAAGTGGGCTGGGAAAGGGGTAAGGTTCCATCCACTTTCGGCATCTGGCTGCGTTGGATGGTACAGGGACAGGTTCCAGTGGGTGGGGAATTGCCCGCGGAGTCCACTAACTGGTAGCGGATTGTGTCGACTGTGCCGTTGCCATCCACATCACCCTCAAAAATGATCTGGGTGTTGGTGAGTTTAACCAGGCCCGCTGCGACAGCTGAACTCTGCGCCACCACGGCAACTCCAGCCACGGTATTGATGTAATCCGCCGGACAATTGTTCGCAGCTCCGGGAGCCGTGACCATGCGGCAGTTCGGGTATCCCGCCTGATGCAGGTCGCGTTCAAATTCATCCACGAACTCCCGCCCCTCCTGAGTCAGATCGACCTTAGTCTGCTCTGCGTGACTGCGTTGGGTGACGAGGTCAACCCCGTTGAAGACAGCCGCCAGCACGATCGTCAGAATCGCGCACACGATGACGAGTTCAAGCAGCGAGAAGCCCGCTTGCGATCGAATTGCGGTTTGTCCAGATGTCTTCATTTTTGTGTCGCTATGCTCACGTGCAATCGCCGATATCAAAATTGCGAACTCTCAATCAGAGTGCGGAGGGTCGTCGGGGGCGCAAAAAGCATGCCCAGTTTGGATCCTTTCGCAGCAGTTTCCCGCGCCGAGACCGTCAGCAAGCTGATGCGGCTCACCGCAGGTGGTGTAGGCGCAGGATTATTGGCGTCCATAATGTTCCAGCGAACTTCATAAACGTCGCCGCTGCACGTCTGGTACATCATGGCGTAACCCGCGGTCGTCGAAGTCGCTAGCGTAGGAGTCGCCTGAGACCAGTCAATGTCTCCTACGTTGTACCCCGCAGGTACCGTGGATGAGGTATATAGGGCCGCCCCGTTTCCGCCACTTGCAAAGGTCCCTTGGCCCAGCGAGACGAGGTGCGAATCCGCGCTTCCGCCATTGAGGGCACAGTCATAAATCGTTGCCGATCCCGCTTTCGGATAATTGTTCAGCGTGGCAAACTTCTCCATGACTTCCTGATCCAGAATGGTTGCGTAGTTATCCGTTTTGCTACGCGAGTTCGATTCCATGGCAGTCAAGATCATGACCATGGACCCCATCAGTCCAACGCAGAGCACGACCATGGCAATCATTAGTTCGAGCAGAGACATTCCGTTCTCACCGAGTCTCCAACGGCTCTGCGTACTTCCCGATAGTTTGTTTGACCGATTCAACATTGTGTCTCTCAATCCCGTTGTACCCAATTGCCGGCACTGTCGCTCGTCCAAATCTGCATGTGTCCGCTCGGGGTGATGGCAATCGAAGCCCAGGAGACATTTCCCATAGCGGAGGATTTCGACAGAAATATGACGAAGCCCTGACCAGGAACCAGCGGGCAAGCACCGGTGGCAACAACACCAATGCAAGGGAGTCCGCGCGCGTTGAAGCTCGGTGCGTCCGGCCCTGCATTGGGGGCGAAACTCAAGCCGCTGCTGCTGCTTCCACTGGCAAAAGTGCTTTCGTTGGGGGCGCCACTGCCTAATCCGATGTAGGCCGTTGTCTGGCTGCCCAGCGGCAGAACCGGATCGCCCGAAACGTATGACCCACCCTGAAGATGAACGTAGTATCCGGTACCGCCCGTCGACAATGAAGTCGGCTGAACGGTGTAAAAGGTATTTTTTCGGACCGCTTGCATGCGAGCCGACTGCAAAAGACCACTGATGTTCGTCGCGGAATATCGCAGATTGATGTCGCTGACCGTGTTCAACAAGCGAGGCACAGAAATCGCCGCCAGGATCATGATCATGGCAACGACAATGATCAATTCAATGAGGGAAAAGCCGCAACCTCTCTTCTGTGTCGCAGAATGCGTCATATGTGGTGTGGCTCGAGGCTCTTTATCGTTTCCTCTTGCGGTTCGCAGGCCCCAGCTAAGCGGTAATTTCATCGTATGGGGGGGGTGATAAATGGTCAAAGCACGATGGTACATAGCTACTGGTGACGAACGTCACCCGCGTGGGCTGCCGGTCTTTGAGTACTACTTTGAGTACTGCGAGGTCAGCGGTTAGAGGTCAGGCTGCAGAGGTAAGAACCTTTCAGGGAGGGTTTCACCTCCGCAATCTGACCCCTAACCTCTGCAATCCAGGCTTACTCGCAGGCGCTACGGCCGGCCGGTTCGAAGCGATCCATCTGCGCTTCGCGCTGTGGACTGAAACGGCCGTCGGCGGTTTTTCCGTATTGCTCTTCGCCGGGACAGTAGTAGAGTGCGGTGTGCGGATCGACCCAGACCGCGAGGCTGGGGTCTCCGCGAAGATGGACTACGGGCGCGGGAACCTCGGCGATTCCGAGCGTCACGAGCGCCCTTCCCCAAGGGCCGAGCGCTGCCGGTCGCGGCGCGGCGGCCGCCGGCCACAGCAAGGCCAGCGCGGCCACGAAGACCGACACTCCGAGATAGAGGTCGGCGCGGTGAAAGCGAAGCTTCACATGCCAGGCCGCAAAGCGCTGAATCACGGATGTCGGGGCGGCATCGTCGATGCTGATGCCGGCGTCGGTCGGGTACGAATCGTCGGTGGCGGATAACTGGAATGGTTGGACGATTAGATCTGAGTCTTCTGGTCGCAAATCTTCTTGTGTTGAACCTTCCGGCGTCAAGTCTTTCCGCGAAAAGTCGTCGGTCGCTTCAGTGACCCACCGGCCTTCCGCTGTTGCATTGCCCAGCGCTGATTTGCCGGTCGCCCGATGGTGAATCGACGCCGTCGCCTCCTGCGCCATCGGTTCCGGCACAACCTCCTTTGCAACCGGCAAAGCGAGAATGCCTGATGAGGCGAACGCGCGCGCTGTAGAGGCCGGCGGCTTGTTCTCCTCGTCAAGTGGAGGGACGCCTTTTCCGATACCTTCGCGAATCTCCGAAGAACGCTCGGGCCATAAGCGCTGCTCCTGGCTCATCAGCCACATCGAAGCCCAATTGTGCTGCAAACGTTCGCCCGGACGAAACTGGTCGAGGCCGCAGCTCTCACAACGCGATCCTTCTGCTGCCGTCGGAGCCGTCGGCTTCGGCGCACCACAATGCGGGCAAATGCTATTTGCTTCTGGTTCGAGGTGGCCTTGCGGTTCTGCCGGTGTCCGTCCAGCCTGCTTCAGCCGGTCGTTATGTTCCTGAATAATGAAGGCGGCGGACAGCAGTCTCTGAAAGGATTGCTCGTCCAGCGTCAGGTTGGGCCGGTTCGCGGGCATGGCATCTGCGGGAGACGTACAGTCCAGACTGAAATCATTGTAGTGCAAGTCCGGGCAGTCTGAAAACGAAAGAAGATGGAGAGCTTTTTGGGAGGGTTTCCCGATTGGGGATACCAATCTGGAAGCGATTCATGAGAACGGTCTAACAGAGGGCGCGGGAAGGAAGCAGGTTTCCGTGTAACTGTAGGGTTCTAAATGGCGTTGCTCGATAGCGAAGATTTGGCGAACAGTTTGCTTCTGTTTCTAGCGGGGCGCGACCCCAAGACTGAACTGAAGGAGCAGACGAAAAGCCCATGATTAACCTTAACGAAATCAAAATAACTCCCCGTGACCAGCAGGTGTTGCGTCTGCTCGTGCAGGGATGCAGCAACAAGGAAATCGCGAGCCATCTGAACATCAGCCCGCGGACGGTGAAACAGCACCTGCGCACATTGTTTTTGCGCGCAGGCATTAAAGAAGGCCGGAAGCGAGTGAAGCTCGCCACCGCGATGTTCATCAAGGAGCAGGTGCAACCATGCAACCCCGTGATCGGCTGACCGCCAAGGAAATTCAAGTCGCGACCCTCGTCTGGCAGGGTCTTACCAACAAAGACATTGCCGGCGTGCTGCTCACGAGCGAGCAGGTAGTGAAGAACTATCTGCGCACCGCCTTCGACAAACTGGGAGTGTGGACGCGCCTCGAACTCGCGCTCTACGTGGCCGGCCACGGCGGAGCGAACTGGCATATTCAACTGGGCAATGGGCTGTTGCCCCCGGGGGCAGGGTGGAACGCAGCCCAGGGCGAGGCCCCTCGGTTTTCAGGCAGTTCAGCGCTCAAAGAAAAGCCCTCCGCAAGCGGAGGGCAGTTGTAGGGCAGCGGTGCCCGCTCACTGGATCTTGCGCACCCGATGATCCCAGTCGTCCAGCACGTAAACCGCGCCCTTGGAATCGACCGCGACGGCCACCGGATCATCGAAAGCAGAGTAGAGCGGCCACAATCCGTCTCCGTTGAAACCGAAGCCCGAGCCCGCGAAGGTGGCGATGGTGCCACCTTTGATTTTGCGGATGCGAGTAAAGTTGTCGGCCACAAAGACGTTACCCGACTTGTCTACCGCAACCGAATACGGACACAACTCGGCTGCGGTGGCCGATCCACCGTCGCCGGTATAGCCGCAAGTCCCGTTTCCCGCCATCGTGTTGATCAGGCCGGAGGTGTTTACCTCGCGGACACGGTTGTTCCCATTGTCGGCAATGAAGAGATTGCCGCTCGTGTCCAGCGCAACTGAGTACGGCGCGTTCAGTTGGGCGGTGGTGGCTGTGATACCGTCGCCGTTGTAGCCGCAGGTGTTGAGTACTCCCGCGAAGACGCTCACGACGGCCGTGGGAGTGATCTTCCAGACCACGCACGCTCCGTTGTCGGCGACGTACAAATTATTGGCGGCGTCCGTCGCCATTTGCAGCAGGTAGCTGAAATTCGCGTTGGTGGCGAAGGTGGATATGGTGCCGGAAGTGTTGACTTCCCGGATCACGCCATTGTTGGTGTCGGCGAAGAAAACGTTGCCGAGTGAATCCACCGTGACGCCTTGGGGTGCATTCACCATTGCATTCGTGCCGAGTCCGCCGTCGCCGGAATATCCGTTGATGCTGTTGCCGGCGAGCGTACTGATTGTCCCGGCGCTCACCTTGCGCACGCGGTTGCCCGCGTAGTCGGCGATATAGAGATTGCCAGACTTATCGATGGCGAGCGCCTCTGGCAATACCATGGCTGCCGCGGTGGCTTTAGCGCCATCTCCCAGATAGCCTCCCGCAATGGTGTTCACGATGCCGCTGGTGGCTTTGCGCACGCGGCCGTTAAAGGCGTCATCAAACACCGGGTTTCCGGACGAATCGAACAGCATAAACAAGTGTCCGTTGAACTCGGTCGCGAGCAGCGCGTGGTTGTCACCGTCGTAGCCGCCGAAGGAGCCCGCATAGGTGTTGATGATGTTTGTGCTTAAGTCCACCGACCTGAACCGTGATCGGCCGGCGTTGGAGATGTAGAGCACTCCATTCCGAACCGCAAGTCCGTGCGGGTTGCCGACGTTGGCACTGGTGGCGGGCCCGCCATCCCCGCTGTATCCGGGATTGCCGGTTCCCGCAAACGTACTGATAATGCCCGCCGGTGTGACTTTGCGCACGCGATGGTTGATCGTGTCGCCGATGTATACATTCCCACTGGTATCCAGTGTGACGCCACGCGGAAAGTTGAGTTGGGCAGTTGTTGCCGTAATGCCGTCGCCGTTGTAGCCGCACGTACCAGTCCCGGCAAGGGTGGTGATCTTTCCGGTCGTATCGATCTTTCGCACAACACAGTTGCCCACTTGGTCGAAGTACAGATTCCCAGCGGAATCGTAGGCGAGTTGAAACGGCTGGCCGATTTCGGCGCTCAAAGCGGGACCGCCATCGCCGGTGTAGCCAAACACTCCGTTGCCGGCGATGGTCGTCATGTTGCCGGACGTGTGGTCGATTTTGCGGATGCGGAGGGTTGAGTCCCCAAAGATCAGGTTCCCAGCGGAGTCCAGCACCAGGCCATTGGGCGCGCATACCATCGCCTTCGTGGACTTGACGTTTTCGCCGCTATATCCGCAGATTCCGTTGCCCGCGTAAGTGCTGATCACTCCTGTGGGAGTGACCTTGCGGATCCGGTTCATGAAAAAATCGCTGATGTAGAGATTCCCCGCGCTGTCGTAGACTGAAGAATAGGGACCACCAATCGCAGCATTCAGAGCTGAGGGTCCATCCCCCACGTATCCCCCCGCCACCGTCGAAACTTTCACTGTGCCCATCACGCCCACTCCCGCGGGACTGCCAACGTTGATAGTCCCCACCACCGTGAGCGACTGCGTACTGATGACCGAAGCATTATCGGATCCGCCATCAGTGACGTAGGCGAACGCGCTGTCCTCGGTGAAGGCTACGTACGCGGGGGCAGCTCCGACGACGATGGTTGCCTTTACCGTCTGCGTACTCGTGTCGATCACGGTGACCAGATTGCCGCTACCGCTATTGTAATGGGCGACGTAGAGCCAGTGGCCGTCGGGGCTGACATTCGTGCCGAAAGGTCCGGGTGAAACGTTGATCGCATTGACAACAGTGTTATTGGCAGTCTGAATGACCGATACCGCGTCGGAGCCGCTGTTAGTCACGTAGGCTGTCGAACCATCCGGCGAGATCGCCACGAAATCGGGACTGCCCCCCACCGAGATAGTGGCGATGACAGTGTTGGTCAAGGTCGAGATCATTGACACACTGCCCGATCCCTGGTTCGCGACGTAAACAAAGGTTCCGTTCGGTGTAACCGCCAATCCTTGCGGACTGTTCTGGACGGGAATTGTCTTGGCCACAGAGTGCGTCCCAGTGTTGATGACTGAGACAGAATTGGAGCCATAGTTTGCGACATATGCGATCTTCCCGTTCGGCGCGAGCGCGATGCCCCAGGGCTGAGATTGGACCGCGATGGTCGCCACCTCGGCGTTGGTACTGGTGCTGATGACCGAGACATTACCGCCTCCATATCCGACCACGTAGACGAAAGAACCGGCTTGATTGACCACGACGTAGTTAGGGTTGACAGCGCTAACAGGAATGGTTTTTACCACCATATTATTGGTGGTGTTGATGACCGAAACCGTGTTTGAGCTGTAGTTCGCGACATAGGCGTAGGCGATCTTGGCCTGGGCGATCGGCACGGGGACCGACATGACCACCACCATCCAGAGCAGCATCCTGAGATGGCGCATGTTGCCTCCTTTCGGTATCGACGGCAGAGATTAATGGGACTCTAAGGAGGAAGTCAAAGCGGCTGTAACAGAGTCCCCAGCCTTTGTGCCGCGAATTCTGCTCGCCTTCGATGGTGTTGTCAACAGGAAACCGAAATTTTGAAACGGTGTACTTGTTGTCCTAGCTCTTACCCTCGAAATTGTTTCCCTCCAATCACTGGTGACGGAAAGAAATTGCACACCGCTACGTGCACCCAGCGGTTCCTGCGAGCCGTTGGTTTCACGCGACTGCCAGCCTAAGCAACGTGTTTTCAGAGAAATAGTCCACCACCTGCTCCCAGACGCAGCCGTTTGCATAGGTGCGCCGACCACCGCAATTCCGGTAATCAAATTGCTTGCATGCTTGCGGACCCGTTCGACCTGTTTCATCAAATTGCGCTTCATCGATTCAGCGCTCCCAGTTCCAGCGCTCCATCAGTTCAAACCGAGACTGAGGTAGGCATGACTTACAAAGACATTTTCTGGATGGCGTGCGACTCGACCGAGCAACTGCGAGCCGAATACGGCCCGTTCCACACCCGCGAAGAAGCGGAAGTCGAAGCCCGCAAACTCGGCTTTGGATACCTGCTGCGCTACGAGCACATCGTTGGTCCTGACGAAGAGATCGAAGAAGTGCGCTGCGTCTTTCTCGAACTGCAGGATGTCCAGACTGCTCCGAAGCCAGGCGTCACCTTTCACACCCGCTGCGCCAGTTGCGGCGAGACCGCGACCCACGAGACATCGTGGCAGGCCGAGGTCTGGGCTGACATCCACGAATTCGAACACACGCGCCACAAAGTCAGACTCTTCGAGCATGCGCGCGGAGAAGGTCTGAAAGAGATCGCCGACTGGCGAGGCCACGCCGCGTAAGCGATCGCGACCACCGGATCCAACTAAATCACCGTAGAGGCGCGGCTTGTCGCGTCTGGCCTTTTGCCGATGGAGAGACGGGCGTCTCGCGAGCCTTCCCTGAGCGAAGTCGAAGGGTCTGAGCCAAGCGCAGCTCGGCAGCTGTGAATACATCCGCACCAACTCTCTGCAATTCCCACACACCGCCAATCGCTCGACAAATTGTCGTCCCCAAGAAATTGTCAATTTCACGTAAATCCTGCGAGACAAAAACGCGACACAAAAGTGACCAGACATTGACTGCAGAATGACAACTCCACTTTTCTTCGTCCATATGCTCACTGATAGCAAGATTCAAAAAAAATCAGGTCCTCCGCGCCCAGGGCAGAAAAGTGGTTTGTATGACAACAAAGACGACGAAGATAACGAAGAGGCTCATTCCTATACTTGCTCTGACTGCGATGATTAGCACTTCCGGCCTAAGGGCTGTGAAGGCAGGTCCTCCCGCTTCGGTAAGCAACACCACTGCGAGCACCGCTACTCTCCGAGGAGTGGTCAAGTTCGTGGGCACAGTGCCAAAATCCACAACCGTCAACATGGCGGCTGACCAGAGTTGCGCCAAACAGCATCCAGCTCCGGTTCTTACTCAGGATGTGGTCACCGACGCAAACGGCGGGCTGCAGAATGCAATCGTGTTTATTTCTGATGGATTGGGCAATCAGACTTTCGATCCGCCCAGTCAGCCGGTCGTTCTCACGCAAAAGGGATGCATGTATCAGCCGCACGTGCTGGCCATGCAGGCGAATCAGAAGTTGGAAGTAGTGAACGACGATCCCACTTCTCACAATATCCATCCCATACCCGCAAACAATCGTGAATGGAATAAGTCCGAGCCGCCCAATTCCAAAACGGAAGAAACTTTTGCGCGCGCCGAGATTGCGATCCCGGTAAAGTGCAACATTCATCCCTGGATGCACGGTTATGTGGCGGTGTTCAAGCATCCATACTTTGCAGTAACGGGCAAGGACGGCAGTTTCGATTTGAGCAGTCTGCCTCCAGGCACCTACACGGTTGAGGCCTGGCACGAGAAGCTGGGCACCTCAACGCAGCAGATCACAGTGGGAGCGAACGAAACCAAGGCCGTCAATCTTGTGCTTAAGCCACGGTCTGGAACGTAAACCACGGACTTGCTTTTGCTTTGTAAAATGGGGGCATGGCGATGGATCGTTCCAAACCGCTTGCCCTCATTCTCACTTGCGTAGTTCTGCTTCAGTCGAACATGCTGCTTGCGGCGCCGGTAGCCGTGCGCCGCACCGAGGGACTGGTTCACGGGTTTCTGTCGCTCAGCAGTATGGAGGGTAAACTCCTCGCCGATGGTGATCTGATCCAGGTCTCTCATGGCAATCGGGTGACCAGCCACTTGGTGTTCCAATTTAAGGACGGCTCGCTCCACGACGAAACCGCAATCTTTTCTCAGCGCGGTAACTTCCGGCTACTGAGCTACCACCTCGTGCAGAAAGGCCCGTCGTTCCCTATCCAGATGGATGTTTCGATCGACACTTCCTCAGGCCAGGTTACGATTCGTTACACCGATGACGAGGGCAAGGAGAAGGAGAAAGAAAAGGTCGCAACCGACCGAATGAAATTGCCGCCGGACGTTGCTAACGGCCTGATTCTCACGCTGCTAAAAAACGTCCGTGCCGATGCGCCGCCGACAACGATATCGATGGTAGCTGCCACACCAAAGCCGCGGCTCGTGAAGCTGGCGATTACTCCCAAAGGCGAAGAGCCGTTCTCGGTCGGCGGCTCCCAACGCACCGCCATGCACTATGTTTTGAAGATCGAAATCGGAGGCGTTTCGGGGATAATTGCGCCGCTTCTGGGAAAGCAACCTCCAGACATTCATATCTGGATTTTGGGCGGCGAGGCGCCTGCCTTCGTCAAGTCGGAGAGCCAGCTTTTCCTCGGCGGCCCCATTTGGCGAATCGAGCTGGTCAGTCCAGTCTGGCCGCGAGCGGCTGCCGCGGACTCGAAGATGGACTCGAAGAACTAACCGGCGATCTGGAGTCGAGGAGGTAAGGCTCGCGAGATAAATCCCCAGTTATTTCGGTCGACGTTCAGGGAAAATCTGCGTCCTACTAGCGACGTTGATGGGGCCCATTCGAATGGCTCTCTTGTTTTTTTGACTTTGTACCCCCCCAAAAAAAATTTGCCGCAAACTATTCAATACAAAGGAGTTACTTCTATCATCTACAAAACTAAGGAGTTAGCTCCAAGATCTCAAACCTTGGATTGGCTTGGGCTAACGCGCTCCCGCACTGAGGCCGTTACCATTGTCGCGCATGGCTGATTGCGTGTCTGTGATGGACGGCACACTTGTTGGTGATGAAAAAAGGCGGCTCGAAGAGCGGCGAATTTCGGCGACGGGACGTTTCCGGTTGCCTTCACTTGAGGAAACGTCCCACCTGTCGCCACATTTCCTCAGTCGCTAACGCTGCCACCCTGCTTGCCGTTTTCCGAGCCAAACCGAGCCTCGATCTCATCACTGATCCAGTCCCGGATTCGAGACGAGGGCGCACGCCCCAACGCTTTTTCGTCGAAGATGTTGAATGACTTGTCCAAGTACTTGGCGACTAGGTTTAAATTCCAGACATCGCTCGGTGACTCGACGATTCGCGGCATCCATAGTTGTCTGGTAAGCGGGCTTTCCGAAGGGCCCGAGTTGTAGCGGCCAACGTGAAACCACGTGCTATGGGCACACTGGCTAAACGGGGTGTAAACGTAGTTGTAAAAATCTAGAATTCCGCTCTCCTCAGCCATTTCTCGCGTCGTCTTACCGGACCACGCGCCCACGTTCACCTCGACAAGGAAGCTCCACCTTTGCATATTGATCCATGATTCGTAGGCCTGAATCATCTGCATCATGTCCTCTTTGGTCTCCTCCTCCGCAGACTCCAATTTCTTTTTCCGATGCTCCAGTTCCAGCACGGCCTGGCCTAAGCCATGCTCGATGTACTGTCGCGCTCGTGGCTTCGGATCGAGGAGAATCCATGAAAGCGTGATGTGGACATCGGTCATCGCGCGCAGGAACAATGGTGCCGAATGTCCATTCCAAAGATGCGGGGCAGAGGCGAGTTCGATCGCTAATGTCGCTTGTCTGGCGAGCAGCGCCGTGAGGACGTTGAATACCTCAGGCATCCTGAAGTCGGGCGTGTAAGCCTCGCATCGAAGTCGAAGTTCTTGGCGAATCTTGACATCGATGGCCCGGACAAGATCCTTGAATTTACTTTGGGCGCTCATCATCTCTCGATAGGTGGCGAAAATTCAATGGGCGCAAATCAAGGCTGCGTTTCCAAAAGTATTGCACCCAGGTGTCATCCTCGTATTTCGGAAGCGAGCTGCCCGCTAGCATATTTACCGTAGAGCATATCGACGCCCCGACCACTTCAGACTTTTCCGTCTCGGGATAGTGTTGCACCTCCGGGAAATCGGCCAGGGCCAAACCCTCTTTCACATACAACCGGCCAAGTATGAAAGCCAAGTAGACGGCCTGGGCCTGCATGAGGACTCCATTCCTCGACCTCTTATTTTCAAGTTCTCTGATTCGGTTCTCAAATCGGGAGAGGTAGCCGACATCCACTATGCCGGTCGGTCGCGAGTCGGACAACCTTGCGAGTGGGCAATCGGGATAAAGATCGAGGAAGTCGGATAGACTGTCCGTTACCAGGGATAAGACGTCGCTTCGAGCAAGGTGTTCCCTCAACGCCTTGCCATCCTCCTCAGAGAGTTGACTGTAATCGGAAATGAACGCCCACCAGTGATCCCGATCGTCCCTCCCTTTAAAGTATTTGCCGATTTCCTCAGCGACCTTCGCGGCGAAGCGATGCGAGACCCGGTCAGCAATTACGTCCCACCAGATCAGTTCTGGCATGGTGTGGCTCGACCACTTTATATAATCAAACTGAAAGGCCTGAAGCATGGGCGGGACGAATTTCGTTCCGACCTTTCGGTACGAGCTTAGGACCCGGTTCCTTTTCCGCGGCGGTTGTCTCTTATTTTTCACTGTAAACCTGTTCCTAAGCGGCGGGCGCAAAAGACTTTGAGCTACGGGAGAACGGATATCATTCCAACGGCGGATGGCCCACATTTAACGATCTTTGCATGCACCATTCCCACTGAGGGTGCCCCATCCTTGCGTTTTTAGCAAGGGTGGGTGGCGATGCTGCGTGTGCTATTTGATTTTGTTGTGGACACGTGATCGACACACTTGGCGCCGGCATTTCCGACTCCCGCCCTTCGCAAAAGACGCGAAGGAACGGGGCACCCACTGTGTTGGTAATGCCGCAAGATCAAAAGCCTGGGCGACCCGCCAATGCGCGACGAGGACTAGGACTTGGGTTTGCGGAAGTCCGCCATCGTCTGAAAGATATATGCCGGAGCCAGCCTGAACCCGTAGCGCAGATTTACAAGTCCCATGAAGTACAGTGCGGTCCGCATCAGGTAGTCAATTTCATCGTCGGCATTCTTGAGTTCCATCCCAAGGCCGTCACCATGAATGATGTTGTGCCTGAAGTCGTCCAAACTCTCGAGTCTGTCCCGGTCGTATAGGTAGTCGTTCATCGGACTCCACTTCGGTTCCGGCTTGCACCGGGCAAGTAGCAGGTCGGCTTTCGTGAGCAACCCTTGGTACTCCAGTTGAGCAAAATAGTCTTTCAGTTTTTGCTCAAGCAGCTGGTCATAATTTGCTGCCTTTGCTTCCGCCAGCGAAATGCCTTTCTTCTCTACAATGGATTCCCAGTCCTTGGGAGCGGCCATAGCCGTGACCCGACAGAAATCCAGTGCGGCAGCGTCCAGAACGGAATGCACAAAAACAAGAGACGCCGCGTTCATCATCAGTCCCATCTCGGCGATGGTCTGCGCCGTCATTTCGTCAACGATCTTCTCGGGGGGATTGGCTTCAAAGAACTTCTCTTTATCTATCAAAATCTTCTCGAACTCGGGATCACTGAGCATGTTCGCGACATAGGCGACCTTGTCCGCTTCGATTTGCTTGGCCGCCGCAGCCATGCTGGCCTTTGACGTGATGCGAAACGACAGCACAAATCTCCAGCGGTCGTAACACCGTGCCATGACATCATTGAACAATCGCTCAGGTGGCGACAGCGCGAAAAGTTCAACGAGTTTGTCGGCAGCGTCGCTCATTTGGGCCGGGTGCACCACTTCTCGATCTTGAGAAGTGGCCTTTAACGACAAAAGCATAACGCGGGTTTGTTTTTTCCTCGCACCCGCCCCTCAACAAGTCGGTAAACAATTCTTCGTACGCCACAGTTTTCCGCGGCTGTAATCATCTAAGCCACTGAACCTTGATTTCCTTTTCGAGCGGCTTGAATTCCAGATCGCCAGTGACGAGTTCCGACCTTCTTTCCTTTGCCAACGCGGCGGCGAAGGCGTCCGCCAAACTCAATTTATAACGTGCCTTGAAATCGGCGGCGTCGTCGGCCAACGCGCGGGTTGTGGAATGAAAATCGATTGGCAGGCCCTCAAGGACCTTCGC
>Ga0210407_10003010_pt1 | contig 13985 bp, 22 predicted proteins | sample IncBWC27MmetaG_FD_150860 | JGI IMG/M metagenome (GOLD analysis project Ga0210407, IMG submission 150860) | Forest soil microbial communities from Barre Woods Harvard Forest LTER site, Petersham, Massachusetts, United States - Inc-BW-C-27-M | ecosystem: Environmental > Terrestrial > Soil >... | reverse complement strand
CGCCTGCGGCCTGCTTGTCGTGGGACATTACAATGCTTGTGGTAGTTCGATAGCAATCCTTGTGGCCTGGGTCGCCGTAAATCAACTCACCATCGATGCCTTCGGGGAGACGAGCGAACATTTTCTGAACGTTCTTGTTGGGAATGGGCTTGAGGGTCCTGGACAAGAGCATGCCGTTTTGCATGGTGCAGCGAATTCCGTCTAGCTTGATAGAAGCAAGAACGGGAAACTTCAACGTTGAAGTGTCTTCGATGGCTGTCGCTAACATTGGCTTAAACAGTTGGTTTGTCATTGTCCTTCAATTGTACCAAATTTTCTTTAACTTGTCAAGCTTTATTTTCAACCAAATGAAGACCATGCCGAAGCCCTGGCTCCCGAATCCCCAGATTGTCACTAGGTTGTCCGGCCTCAGTAAACCGTGAATCGGGCAAAACAAGAATTCAATCATGTCGAATCTCAGTTTGAATGCGATTAAATTCGGCTGCACAGTGCGTGCACCGAAATCTGGCTTTAACACTTCCGAAGCTATCGTAATAGGTCATAACCATATGGCACTTCGGGCAGTACGGCTGACTACAAACGGTACAGTACCATTTTCCGTTAAACTTTGCTTTTAACGCGCCACGTCCCTCGTGGCCCATGATGGTTGTATTATGACAACGGTTATCCACGTAGCGCCGAAGACAGCTTGCCGCCGAGGCCGGAGCTAGCCGTGCTCCTGAACACGATGTCTAACAGAATAGCATGTGCCTCTTTAGTTCTAGGAGAGTGCCCCTTCGTCTTTCGTCTCTGCTTTCTGAGTTCGGTCGCTAGCTGAGAGTTCGTCATGTTCTCGACTCTCAGAGAATACTTCTGGTCTGGGGTCAGTTCCGGTTTTATCGTTGCTGGTAATGCTGTCGCTTGTTCGCTCATTTACCCTCTTTCTTTTCTTGAAATTCTTTACAGGCGCATTTATCGCAATCACTAACAGGCCCACCGACAAAGTGCTGCAACCGCTTGTGCCCGCATTGACATTCAGGATTCCTATCGAGTTGCTGCCGCAATGTTTCGCTCATGTCTCCTTCTTTCTTCCCCGAGGCCCGGTGATTCGGCAACCGTTGCCCTTAGCCGAACGTGTTAGGCTGGCCCCGAGGAAAGCCGACCATCATTGATGACTGGCCTTAATTTCTTATCTCGACAAATCCAAAACCATTTCTTGTCCAGTCCGTGAATCACGGACGTATGCTCGCAGACGTAACATCCGCCGCACCTGGAACAAATCCAAACTAGCTCGCCAAGCTTTCCTGCGAGCCTGCAATTATGTGTTTCCAATACCCGCATACTATTACACCATCTTCATTGATAGGAGGAAACAATGGATGCCAAACCTGTTTTCCTCGTGCTGCATTTCTGGCTTTCTTTTGTTTGCGCCAAACTTCCGCAGCGCCGGGTGACTTACGGTCTCTGTGGCGTTTCTTGTTATTGTCGTCGATTCCTAGTGGTCTCATTCGTGCATTATCTCATATCTTCGATTCGTTGTCAAGTTCTTTTTCACAGAAAAGACAAATGTCATCGCGTTCATAAAAGTAAAGTGGAGCCTCACAAACTATGCATGATTCTTTCGGCAGCGCCGGAGGCTTGTAATCCCACTTGAAATTTGTCAGTGGAAAGTCCTTCGCGTCCACGTACCCTTTTTCGGTGAAGTTATATTCGGTCGCCGGGTCGCAGGCTATCTCTGTTTTCTTTGCGGCCTTCTTAGCCTTCTGATATTGCTTTTTAACCTCTTCTTTTTTCTTTTCTCTTTCGTCTATTACCTTATAATTTTCCAGTGCGAGTTCGGTAAGGGTCAAACCAGACTTCGGCTTGAGTTCTTTCAGCGTGTTCAGCACAGATGCTTTCTGCGTACTCCAAACCCATTCCGGTGGGCCAGCCGTACGGAATCCTGCCGATTTGGCTGCGTCCAAGTCCTCTTGCCAATTCGTCTGAGAGAATTCAGCCTGGAACTTGTTCTCGTTCCACAGGATTCGCATCGGCTAGTTCCTTGTACTTTTCTATGACTTGTAGATATTTAGCTGACAGCGCCATCAAATCGGTATAGCGCCTGTTGGTGGTGTCCAGGTCTTCCTGCACGGCATAATATCTTTCGCGCAGGTCCTTGATTCCGTTTGCGATTGTTCCTAGATGCTCTCTGACTTGTGACGGTGCCTTGCTCAGTTCTAGCCAGCGGTCCACGAACGCATGAGAGTATGCTATATCCTTATCGCTTTCGGTAAGTTCTATCAACATAGATTATCTCCATATCATCTTCAACTTTTATTCCGCGAGTCTTGAAAAAGCATACGTCTTCCATCGTGAGTTCTATCTTCTCGTATTCCGCTGGTGTCTTTGGCGGACGGTTAGCAAACTCGATTACCATAGCTTCGGCCTTATCCTTGTCCTCTCTGAAATGAGAGTCTAGGTGTCGAGCCTTTTCGCCTAATAAACCTTTCTCGGTCCAAGACATAATATATTTCTTGCAGTTTTCCCGAGGACAGGTCCAGGTGAATTTCTGCAAGCCGTCTTGCCCGGTGTTGGATGTATCAAGCATATAGGTCTGTAGGTACCAACGGCGACGGATATGGAAAGTTTACGCGATTAATCCAGCCGTCTAGGAATCTAGCATCATTCGGATTCATTTGCGCCACGGTGTGATAGAAATTAACCCATTCATTGCGGAACATTTTTGCCACGATTACAGGGTCTTTTTGGTTTAGTTCATGCGCCGTTTCAGGGCCGAGAACACCGTCTGGTGTAACGAGCAAAACATGCTGAAGAGTTTTAACTGCGGTGTGAACATTTCTATTTACAGAGAAGCTTAACAGCGGTGCTGCAACTTGATCAGACGCTATTTCATCTCCATTAAATTTGTTCCAAAAAGAATTCTTATAAACCTGTTTCGCAGCCTGAACTGCTTCTGCGAACGGCAGGGTCGAAAAGAATGTCCCCGGAACTGCCAGGCCGAAATTCTTACTCGTGATACCGAGGCGGGTCAGTCCTGCGCCATCGCCTAGGTCCACGGTTACACCGGGATGAGTATGTGAGTCTTCTTGGTACAAAAGCCACTGCACTATTTTATTAAAGTCCGACATTGCCTTCTCCTATGAATGTTTCTACAGCCGATTTTAACATATCAGATGCTTCTCTTTTGAGGCGCATCCTTTCTTTTGTTTCTGCGTTCGGTCCACGGGATTGATATTTGTCCGGCTTCGCAATAAACTTGTCGAATTCCACGGGCATGTAGTTAGTGTACTCGATAGCGAACAGGCGGTGCCAAGGTTGAGGCAAACGCCCGCTCTTGGAACATTGCGAAAAAATATCATTCTCGCGCTCTGGGTCATTATCGCAGAATCCGTCCCAAACATTATGCAGGTGACCATGTAGATTTACAGAGCAACCCGCAGGAAGAATGTCCGAAGGTTTGTGTGTAATCCACACACCTCGGTATATCATCGCGTCACAAGCGAAGTCGAAGCCATGCTCCATGTAAAATTGGCAAGATTTGCCATCGTGGTTTCCACGCACAAGCACCCAGCTACCAGGCCACTGAGCAATCATGTTCAGGTATCCTTCGTTCTTGCCGACACCAATATCACCAACGTGAATTACTAGGTCTTCCGGCTTCACAATCTGTTTGACGTTGCGGTCAATCAATTCTGTGAAATTCGCTGGACGGTCGCAGTACGTCGCGATGTTATCATGATTAAGGTGAGTATCTGAGACGATGTAGGTTTTCACACTACCTCCTGTTTGCTGCTTGTTCTTCTACTGTAGCCCAATGGCAATTACTAGGTTCGTAATTTCCGTTTACATCTTTTCTATCGATTGAGTACTCAGAACGAAGACCGTGCATGCCTTTGGGTCTAAAACCCATATCCTGTAGAAAAGCCTCAAAAGAATTTTTCCATCGATCACAAACTGTTATCCCTCGTCCGCCATAATACGGGTCCTCTAAATTCGAGCATCGCCAAAGCATGTTGTTCCATGTCATGTATTCCGGAGTAAACTCTCCTCGAATCGAATGACCGTGTTTAAAATTTCTTTTAATTAGCGACTCCCGTCTAGCGCAACCACAACTAGCCGTTCTTCGAATATTGCAGTTGCGCACAATAAAGAAGTTTCCACAATCGCAAAAAGCTAACCAGCACACAACGTCTGCTTTTCCTATTTTACCGACAGGCCAACTAATAGTAACCTTTCCTGTTTTTGTTCTTGTCCAATCCTTTAACACATCGCCCATTGAGATATTGCTCCTAAAATTGGAAGTGCTAAAAGAAGAGTCAACAGTCCGTCGTAAAATCCGGCCTTCCATAGTCTTCCTATTTCGAGTTGAAAAATTGTTCCGTGGCCGCAGTCTACAGGCCATCCCGTGTATCCCTTGAAGCGAAGGTGAGCGTGGCTCATTTCGTGTGCTAGTGCTATCGTGGCCATATCCGGAAAGTATGCGAGCATATCGTCCAAGAAAATTGTTTCTCTTTCGTGGTCGTAATATGCGTCTGCTCTTTTGTATTCTCCGTTAGCCAGCCTGTGTCCGCAGTCCTTTTTGAATTTAACGATGGTAGTTCCTGGGACCTCGTTATCGAAAAAGTGGCAGTTCACTGTTCTAAAAGCTTTGGTGAGCCATTCTTCGTTCATCTTTGGTTTCTTATCCTTAGCTTTCTTCCGAACTTTCATATGACCTCTCTTTGGTATCTAAGACAAGTGTGTGCGGGGGCTCACCCGGTTCCATCATTCCGCCGATGCAATTAAATTTCGTATTGCATTTCGGTATGTAGAATTCCTTGTCCACGTGATAGTGTCCGAAGCACCAGCGTTCTGGCTGATGAATATCTAGCATCTGCTGCATCGCTTCTGACGTACGGCTTCCGCTGCACGAAAGTTTTGCAGCAAAATACGGACCCATTAATCCGTATAGAAGGGTCTTGACAGCATTACTTGGTGCCTCATGCGAGATAACGAATCTAGGCTTGGTCTGTTCGTAGAGAGTGATAGCCTTTCCAAGTTCCTCGTAAGATAGCTCCTCATCGCTCCACCAAGAGACTCCTTCGACGCGATAAGCACGGTCGATGGACCAGGCACCCGCAATATAGAAAATCCCGTCCTCTGCAAGATATCCGTAATCTCCAAGATAGTTCGGTTGTTTCCGACACTTTGCGGGGTTGTCATGATTCCCACGGAACCATCGATGTCTGTCCGGCATAGCGTGTAAACCAACCCCTTCGAATCCGATTCCCATATCACCAAGCTGAATGGTTCTCTGAGGTACAGGGAGTCTTCGAACATACTTCTGATAAGTCTTTGTGAATCCATGCACGTCACCAATTAGTAGAATTTCACTCATAAGAACCTCAGCAGCCAGGCTTTCTTTCTAGCATGATATTCTGGACCTAACTGCATCCAATCCGACGCTGCCCTATAGTGTAACACAATTCTTTCTGAATTGAAAGTAATAAATTCGTACCTTGAAGGATGAAAGTCCACGTTCGGGTCGTCCTCGGTGTGCTCCGGCGCTAATCCGAACCATTTAACTTCGGGATGTTCCTTGAGATAATGCCAGGTTTGCCCGCCGACATCAACCTTGGTACCGTTAACTCTGCCGCACCACCAATTAATTTTGCTAGGCTCTGGCAGATTGGGTACATCCGCTAAGGTGAATCCTTCCCACATATGCACGTCCACGCCGGGGCGACTCTGCGGAACGAAAGCAAGCTGATGCTCTTTCAAATAATTCGTGAGCACGACATCGCGAATCAAGAACATATCGTGATGCATCAAACAGATTTTTTCAGTCTGTTTCGAAATTATATTCTCCCAGGCCCAGCATACCGAATATCCGCAGGCTGCGCCAGTGTCCTTGTACTGCGCGTTCCCTCTCAATATCGGATTACTACCTCTGGATTCGCATCGGTCAATCAAGTCTCGATCATACTGAATATCAATATTCCTGAGACCAAGTCTGTTGCATTCACGAGTAATCACAGGGAAGAACGATGGGTTGCCCATCGCGGCATTGTTGAATACCGTGAACGTGAATTCTTCCTTTAAGTGCTTCCTGAAAGAATTTAATTGAAGTTCGATGAAGTCTGGTTTATTTGTAACGAATGTGAATATATTAAGCACAGAGCACACTCTGCATATACGCTTGTTCTGTCATTCCTTGTTGATATTCCCAAGGTAAACCTTTCTGCCATCTCATCATTTCATTTTGTGCCTCTTCGTCCTTATACGCCTTACCCTGCGGGTGGTCAATCAGATAATTATAATCTCGTACAACTTTCTTTCCTAGTTTTTGATGCGCTATATGCGTCATTAGATAATCGTAGCCCCATGCGTGTGTGTTCACTCCGAGAGGCGGTAAAAGTTCGAGCAGTTCTCGACTCAAACTGGCGAATACTAAATCCGTACCGCACACTTCAAAGACATTAGGCTCTACGACTCTGAGTTTATTTGTATTGTACACCTGAGAGGTCCAATCCACGTTTGGTGCGTACATCGCGATATCTCCACGGTCGTACATGCAGCGCATCTTCAGAAACATTTCTCCAACTCGATTGGGCTCCTGGGGCATCGTATCAGCCATTGCCCACAAAAATATATCTCCTGTAAATTTAGAAACGGCTTCCTCCCACTGCACCGAAAAAGGCACATCATACGAATCCAAAATTTTAGTCTTACAGCCTTGTTCGAGAACAGTTAAGAGCACCGAAGCACGTGTTCTCGGGCTGTCCCAATCTGGAATGAATGCTTCGATAATCATTGTTCTAATATCCTTTTCTTGATATCTGACGAGTGTATCGGAAGAGAGCCCGGAAAAATGACAAGTGTAATTCCGTTCTCGGTTAGAAATTCTTCAGTTAAACCCATTTGTTTCATTTGACGTTCACGGGTCCAGTCGCTTCCGCAAACAATATAAGTTGGCTTGGCTATCAGTATTGCAGGTTTGGAGTCCTCGCAGCCGTAGTTAGGAATAACCGAGTACACACACCTGAGTTCTAATAAAATATCCACCCGTTCTGCGTATCTCATTACTGGCAGTTTGCCCTTATAGCGTTCGACAAACAAATCAGAATTGAGTCCTATGGTTACAGGACCAAAATTTGCTTCGGCCCACCTGAATAATCTCAGGTGTCCCGAATGCAAAATATCGTAGGTACCGCCTATGTATACGCTCATCCGTTTGGCCACAAATCGGGGTGTAGAAGATGGACCATGCGAACTAGTCCTTTGTGCTTGGTTGTTGCCTGAGTTATCATGCTGACTGGTTTAACACGATAATGAAATAGCGGCTCGTTGATAACGCCGACCTTCCAGCCTCTTTTTAAGATACTCAACCACATACACCAGTCTTCGTACCCGAGAATCTTTGTGCTACCAGCAACTTCTACGAAGATGGTCTCGTATCCTGGCGTTTGCTCCCAGGCTGTGCGGCGTATCAAAGAGCATACGGGAAGGTCATTGGACTGCATTTCGTGCGCGAGAGACAGCCCCATCGGTGGAATTCTGTTATGTAGAAGGCCCTCATATTGCATATCCGTGGATACGATTCCGATGTGCGTGTCCTCCATCATCTTCGGTATTGTTTTCTCTAGATAGTTTGGCTCTATCCAATCGTCTGAGTCCAGCGGGAGAATGAATTCGCCATCCCCGGCGCGAATACCCTCATTTCTGGATTCAGACAATCCTCGATTTTCTCTAGAGATAATGTTCAGCTTGCCTTCGAATATCCACTTACCATCTGTTGGGTTAGCAATCTTGGGGCGCACCTCAACATTCCAGCGGTCTATCATTTCATTGACAATTTGCATGGTGTGGTCTGTAGAGCCATCGTTAATCAACGTAACATCGAAGTGTCTGTACGTCTGTGCTAACGCCGAACTAAGGCACTGCTGGATGTATTGTTCCTGGTTGAATACAGGGATGATAATGTTTACTTTTCCGGGATTCATTTACCACCTGTTTTCTTAGGACATAGTAAAACTAAAAGTAGAATAGCAAAGAATAACATTCCCATCGGAATCATAATTTTACCCATCTATCCGGGACGATATCCTTAGTGTCTTCCTTGGCTTGGTCGAACCACTTTTCTGGCGCGACCACAATGCGATTCTTTTGCCATTCACCGAGCCAACTACCCCACCACGAAAATGATGAGTTAGCAATGATAGCGTTCTTGCAGTGCGCCATCAAGTGAATGTCCTCTGCCTCGCGGCCCGGTTCGACCACTACGATGTCATCAAAGAATCCTTTAAAGTATGTTCTGCACCATTCTGGGTCGTCCGAAAATACAAAAAATCTCGGATTCAAAACACGCCCTTTCACATAATCGAAAGCCTTTTGATAATACTCTGTCCCGAGGACACCATGAAAACTTTTATGTGGTTCGATAAGATAGTCTCCACGCCGTACATGTACAGCGACCGCGCCATCGTCTGTCAGACCATTATACAAACTCTTGGCACGTTCAGAAGGTAGGCCAACCGGACGAAACATTTTTCGAACTTCCATTCGCTCGAAGTCCGAAAAGTATTTTTCTGATTGCCAGTATCCTTGCAGGACATCGCCGTCTTTGACACTATAGTTCAATGTTTGATTATATCCCATGCCCTGTTCATGAATTGTAGTTACCTGCGGCGTGCATAGATTAATGGGCACGCGCCACTGTCCAAGCTGAAACGGTCGCGCATGTCCCATCAAGCTAACATCTAACTGAAGCTTAGTTTTAAGACGATTCGCCTGGGCGAGCCCCATCATAAACTGGAACATCTGATTACCCATCCCGCCTATAAGTTTTGTGGTAATCATGGCTTCTCCGACCACTGGTGTCCGCAGCGGCACAAGCAGTCCACTCTATCTGGTTTAGTTAGCACTTTAAAATCAGGTTCTGTAATGCCTTCACCGATAGTCATATCAAAAACTGTTAAACTCGCCTTGTATTCAAAATACATATCCATTGCCATAAGATACTCCCTAGTGTCCACGGGAACATACCTTGGCTCCGGATTCCCAAGCCCGCACTTCGGGCAGACCGCTGAAGCCTTGTAAAAGTTTCTCTCGAAGCTCATTTCTGTTTCTCCAATGCGAGTATTTTTGGTTGCAGGCCGAAATAACCGTGAAGTTTCCACTTGTCGGTATAATGTGGCCCTGCGTTTTCCGGATAGCAATACGACGGGTCCAGAATTTTAGCGGGCGGATTATTGTACAAATAATGATTCAGATGGGATTCGTCGTGCCATGTCGCCATAACACCGAACTTCTCGTCTCGTGTGATGCTAGCATCTAAATAGTCTGTCATTTCCAGGAAGGCTTCCATCGTGCCGCCGTTGAATCCGCCACAGAAATATTTGTTATCCGCATTGGGCGGTATATAAGCCTGCGAAATAAAACGACGTTCGGGCGTTCCAGACGTGCCCACGTAGCCGGGGTGCAATGTAGCTGTTATACCATCCGAGAAAATTTCTTTGCCAACCGGAGCAACGAAAAGCATATCCACATCTATATAAAATAAATGGTCAAAGGCATGCAAAAATTTCCAGGCTCTTAGAAAGGTACCATATCTGTGAAGTGTCGGGCCGGGCCAGGGTTCGTGTGGAATTTTCATGAAGGGGATACAGCCGATGGTGTCTACATCCGAGAACAGAATAGGGGTGTGTGGAACAAAATAGGTATGCGCAGACACGAGTAAAGGACGAATAAAAGGATGATATTTTTCACCTGTGGCTATTATAAGTAATCCTGTTTTCATTTCGATTCTTTTTTGTCTTCCGCGTACATCAAATATGGATTGCCTAGCTCCCAACTTCTATACATCATTTCAGGGTTGTATAGCGGGTACTTTCTTGTCCGCTGGAAATGCCATGCTGCCACCCCCGCAAACCTTGGTAGGTCTGCGGCGGTAATATCTCCGACTCGAATGTAGGGGCTGAGACTTTGTCCAACGAACATGTCTTCGGCCCAGGTATATGGGTCACAGAGAAGGACACACTTCGCTGCTCTTCGGCTGAGGAAATATCCAAAACCTCCGGATGCCCAAGGGGCACAGTTTGGGTAATGATTACCCCGTCCGTCCGTATACGGAAAGAGTGTGCCGATAGCAGGATGCTCCCCAAATCGTCCTGAATAATCATAACGCTTGAAGTCTGTATGGGTAAGATTATCCGGGAGGATAAATGTGTCGCAGTCACAAAGGAATATATAATCTTTTTCTGTTTGTTCGAGGAACCATTTAAGGATTTCTTTCGTTTTCCACGGGAGGCTCTCATAGTCATCCTTACAATCTATACACAACTCATCCGCGTAGCTTCCGATTGGCCTTCCACCCATGAAAAAACGAACATCGAGACCACGACCCCAGGTATCACGTATAGCATGATGATACCCGAAGTCCGCATCTCTATGGCACGATTTAACGGCGATGAGCAAATTATCGTCCATCTGCTTCGGCTGCGACGATGTACTGAAGCACAGCTTCGCTCCAGCCGTCGATATGGGTCCAAGGTCCGTAACCGATACCGTTTTTGTTTGTGGCGACGTTGATAAAATAACCCTTCGCACCACGTGCGGGAGCGCCGATAGCCTGGTGAGACTGTTCATCCGTGATTACGATGATGCGGTCATAGCCTTGCTGTTGGGCCAGCATTAGAGCCGTCTGTGTGTTTGTTCCGCCACCTGGTCCACGCTGAATAGCATCACGCAATGCGAATCCACGGCGTGCCGGAATAACCGCAGCACTGTCACCGAAACCGATTACGACAGTGTCTTGGCAAACTTCACGCACCAAGATAGCAAGTGCAGAGGCCGCGTCCTGCCTGGTGATTTCTGACTTTCCAGAAACCTTGCTGTCCATTGAACCAGAGTTATCCACAACGATAGCCGTCTTACCTAGCAACTTCGGAAAGTCCACTAGGCTGCGAAGCATCGCTGCTTCTAGGTACTGCTCCCACTGCGGAGCATACCTCGCTGCCGCGATAAAGCGGAACGGTAGAACGCGTTCTGTACTCATGTTTAGTAATGCGTTCTTGATTAAGTTTTCGTCCACGCCTGCTTCCTTCATGTTGCGAAGGTTGCGAAGCAATGCGAATGCGCCTAGCTTTTCCTCGGTCAACAAACGTGTCCATGCGGCCTTCTTGTCGGTAGCCGCAGACAAGGCAACTTCCCAAGTGTCCGGCGTAGCCAACGTACCGTTGACTAAGCGCATCCATAGCTGATGCTGTTCCAAAGATTCCGGCTTCGGGTGAGTCAAAAATAATACATCACGCAACTTGATTGCGTTGTCCTGGTTGTACTTTGCCAAAGAATACTCATTGAACTTTCTGAATGCGACAGCAATGCCCGTCTGTAACTGCTTAGACAGTTTGTTCAATGTCTTCGTGCCAGTACGGCCCTTTGAGTAGATAGCAAGAATTTCTGCTAACTCGTCCGGACGCTGAATAATAGATGCAACGGTAGAGGCTACAACATGACGGTGCGTCGGAAGCTTTGCCATTTCTACAGCCAATAGCAAAGGAACATGGCGCAACTTCATGGCTGTGCGGGCTCCGAGAGCAATAGCGGCGACTGTCTCAGCGGGAACCTGCTTAATAAGTGAACCAATACGTTCCTGAATTTCTGTACCCTCTTCATAGAAGGTATCTTCCCAGAGCATGCACGCCATTACAGAACGCTTCAATGCTTGTTCGGCGTTGATGCGAGCAGCGGGTGCGCCTTCGTGTGTGTACTTCTGTGCTACGGTCACTGGTGTGTTTACTCTCATTTTCTTCCTCTTTCGTTCATCTTTCGAATTCTTGCTTGCATCTGAAGTTCTCTTTTACTATATTGAAGTCTATATCTCGCACGCCGAGATTCGATAAATTTCAACATTATTTCCGCCTGCCGTCTTTTGATAATTAGATAAGGCAGACAACTATCTAAAATAGAATAAATTCTTTCATGCGCCATTACTCTCCAATATAACGCATCTTTGTGATTCTTTTCTGCGCGTGTAGTACATCCGATAGCACCGTCGTGCCGCTTTTTAAGGGTTCGAATCAGTCTAGGATTTGTGTTACTAACCCATAGAAAAGTTTTGCAAACCCAATGTGGACGTTGGTACTGTCTATGCCTAGTAATGGTGATTGTTCCCTCACCATCAATTATTCCTGCGAGATATGCTGCATAACTTTTCATCATAAATTTTAAGGCAGGGCAACAAGCGGCGAAAGGTATTTTCGGTGCAACCGTTACACTAAACCGCCTCGTGGCGGATGGGGAGTCGAACCCTCTCGTTCTGGATGATAGAAGTAACCCGTTGCCTACGGCACCTGCCAACAAAAATATTCTACACTAATTTCTTTTCCTTGTCAAGTTATTTAATAACACCAATTCGGCGGGGCTAAGGCCACATTTCTTTGAACAACCTTAGAAAAATCTAAAGGACCTGGGTCTGGTTCAAGCGCTATTCTGTTTGCTTCCTTTCTCATCTGTCTTTCGGTTAAAACCTCGTCACGGTATTGACGTGGGCCGTGTGGTTGTTCGCTTGAACTTTGCCTGTTGGTTGAAGTTCTGAGCATTTCTATAGCTACAGGGTCTCCGGCGTCCCAAAACTTTCCGCACAATAAACATTTTACTTCTGTGTGCCCATCAAGAAATGTGTGTCTGGAAAGGATGTAGTCCTTTTTCGTATACATCGAAACATTGCGTCCGCCCTTCAAATGCGGACACTGATTTTGCCTTTTTGTTATCAATGCAAGACGGTCGGCGGCAGCTTTCCACATTCGCTCGTCTTTCTGTAATTTTTCTGCTTCCTTGTCTATTACTCTTGTTGCATTTTCTTTCAGAAGCAACCGAACAAGTGATTCTAAAGCTTTAGTGGTTGTGCTCATTATTCCTTCTTTGGCCGTGCATCATAATCTACCACACCGTTTCCAAGAACCCATTCAACTATACCGCGTTTTTCAAAACAAATTCTAGACGGGCTCAACGCTCTCTTTCGAAATTGTTTGTAACGCTCGCTATCTTGACCTAATTGTTCATTGATGTTGACGCCGGGCACGTACACGACATTGAACCCGGCTTTCTTTGCGTCGTAAAAGAAAGCACCATGCTCGCCTTCTCCTATGCGGGCCTCGTTGTCCCACCTCACCTTTTCCAATGCTTCCTTTCGAATCAGGGAATAATTTACAGTCAGGTCCACCTTGTGAAAGAGAAACTTACCCGGCATTTCTGCACGAACTTCTCTTATTCTACCAGGTGCAAACTCTTCCAAGAAAAATTCATACGGATTATTGTTTACCCGGCCACTTGCAATATCTAAATCAAACTGTAAGGCTCGATACAGACTGTGCACGCCTTGGGCAGCTTTTGCATCGAAGTCAAAATCATCCGAGGCTATCAAGAGATAATTACGTTTCAATTCTGTTGCAATCGCATTACTCATTGCTCCGAATCCGGCATCAAACGGCAAGCGAATTATCTTGTGCCCGTATGCTTCCATGCCGTGATAGATAACGGTTTTTGCTTCGGAGCCCTCGCCGCAATCCGCAATTATCATCTGCGCTTCCGGCATGTAGCGATCAACCGCGTTTATGACATTGAATAACTTTTCATCCCTGAGGAACGTCTTGATTCCCACTGCTATCTTGTCGAACATCTTCCTCCTTCTTTAGCTCTGGCGGGCGACGTTTCCATTTCGGTGGTAAGAATCCGTGACGGCCCCACTTCTCCACCATAACCCTCGTAGCCATTGCTCGTGCCGCCTTCATATCCTCTTCAGTGTACTCTTCTGGTAGTAATCTGCGGACAAGGTCCACGAACTGAAGCTTACGCTGGTTCAGATGTGGCTTTATACGTTTCTTAGCGAACATCGCCGCACCTAAAATACCTCTCTTAGTTTGCGGTGTTGGCGTTGTAATATTTTGTTCGCACTTGCGTTCGTTCCTACGGTGTCTCGTCCCGCACACATGGCACTTTATCATTGGACCCAGGTCCGGGTTGCG
>Ga0210407_10003009_pt1 | contig 13986 bp, 17 predicted proteins | sample IncBWC27MmetaG_FD_150860 | JGI IMG/M metagenome (GOLD analysis project Ga0210407, IMG submission 150860) | Forest soil microbial communities from Barre Woods Harvard Forest LTER site, Petersham, Massachusetts, United States - Inc-BW-C-27-M | ecosystem: Environmental > Terrestrial > Soil >... | reverse complement strand
CGTGTTCACGATTCTGTTGACTTCAACGGCCGCTCGCGCACAGCAGTCAACCGGCACGCCATGTTCCCCGGCTGCCACCGAGAGCCTCGATTCCAAATACTTGCCGACCCCAGCGGGAGCGTTCAAGGGAGAGATAAACCTTAACGCTGCGGACTCCAAGCCGTGCTGGCCTGCTCGCGTGGTGCCTCCCAAGGACGCACCAAACGTGCTTCTCATCATGACCGATGACGTTGGCTTTGGAGCTCCTGGCACTTTCGGCGGCGTTATCCCCACTCCCGCGTTGGACCGGGTCGCACAGATGGGATTGCGCTACACTCAGTTCCATTCCACCGCGCTCTGCTCACCAACTCGGGGAGCGCTCATCACTGGCCGCAATCACCACTCGGTGGGCTTCGGCGTGATTTCCGAGTTGTCAACCGGATTTCCCGGCTACAACAGCATCATTCCGCGCGATTCGGCCACCATCGGCGAAATCCTCAAGGAGAATGGCTACGCCACGTCCTGGTTCGGCAAGGACCACAACACGCCCGCCTACGAGGCAAGTCAACTTGGCCCGTTCGAGCAATGGCCCATCGGCATGGGTTTCCAGTATTTCTACGGCTTCGTTGGCGGCGACACCAGCCAGTGGGAACCCAACCTGTTTCGCAACACCACGGCTATCTATCCTTACGTTGGGAAGCCAGGCTGGAACCTGACGACGGCGATGGCGGACGATGCCATTCAATATCTGCAACAGATGAATGACCTCGATCCGCAGAAAAAATTCTTCCTCTACTACGTGCCCGGTGGCACGCATGCTCCGCATCATCCGACGCCGGAGTGGGTCGAGAAGATCCACAACATGCATTTATTCGACAACGGCTGGAACGCGTTGCGCGAGCAGATCTTCGCCAATCAAAAGAAACTCGGCGTCATTCCTCCGGACGCCAAGCTGACGGCCTGGCCTGACGGCAGCGCACAGTTCGGCGGGGTCTCCCTTCCAAAATGGGAGACGCTAAGCCCTGACGAGAAGAAAATGTATATTCGCCAGGCGGAGGTGTATGCCGCCTATCTTGCTTACACCGATTACGAGATCGGCCGCGTAATTAAAGCGGTTGAAGATCTTGGCAAGCTCAACGACACATTGATCATCTACATCAGCGGCGACAATGGTTCGAGTGCTGAGGGAACGCTTCTGGGTACACCGAATGAGGTTGCCTCGTTCAATGGCATAAACGTTCCCGTAGCGGACCAACTCAAGTATTTCTATGACGCTTGGGGTTCAGAGCAAACTTATCCTCACATGAACGTGGCTTGGACCTGGGCGTTCGACACGCCATTTAAATGGACCAAACAAGTCGCATCGCATTTTGGCGGCACGCGGCAAGGAATGGCGATTGCATGGCCCGGCCATATCAAGGATGCAGGTGGCATTCGCACTCAGTTCCATCACGTCATTGATATTGTGCCTACCATTCTCGAAGTCACTGGGATTCCTGCCCCGGTGATGGTTGACGGCATCGCCCAGAGACCGATCGAAGGAGTGAGCATGGCGTACAGCTTCGACAAGGCGAACGCGAACGTGCAATCCCGGCATGACACGCAATATTTCGAGATGGTTGCCCTTCGAGCCATCTACCACGATGGCTGGGTTGCTGCGACGACACCTTACCGGGCACCATGGGACATTACCGCGTCAACTCCCTCAGATCCGGTTAACGGCGTGAAGTGGGAGCTTTACGACATCAGCAAGGATTGGACAGAGTCGAACGATCTTGCTGCGTCGAATCCGGATAAACTTCGCGACCTCCAGCAACTGTTCTGGGTGGAAGCCGAGAAATATCAGGTCCTGCCGCTGGACGCCTCCGCGCTACAACGCTTAATGACTCAGCGACCGAGTGCCGTCGCGGGTAGGACAGAGTTCACATACAGGTCCGCGGTGTCGGGCATTCCAACCAACAGCGCTCCAAGTGTCCTCGATAAGTCATATACCATCACGGCGGAAGTGGAGGTCCCCAACAGTGGTGCAGAGGGGATGTTGGTCACGCAGGGAGGCAGATTTGGTGGCTACGGCCTGTACATCTTGAAGGGCAAGCCGGTATTCACTTGGAATCTTTTGGACCTTAAGCGAGTTCGCTGGGAGGGAGCTGAGGCGCTCTCACCGGGCAAACATACTGTGACGTTCGATTTCAAATCGGACGGTCCCGGCCTTGGCAAGGGTGGGCTCGGGCTGCTGCTGGTGGACGGCAAGCAAGTCGCCAGTCAGCAAATGGAGCACAGCGTGCCCCTAACTCTTCAGTGGGACGAAACGTTTGATGTCGGCATGGACACAGGCACGCCCGTGGATGACAAGGACTATCAGGTGCCATTTGCTTTCACCGGCAAACTCGACAAGGTGACAGTAAACCTGAAGCCTTCCCAACTCAGCGCCGAGGACCAAAGGAAACTCGACGAGAACGGTCAGCGGGATAACGCGGCCAGCGAGTGAGTAAGTAAGTGAAAGACTGTCGGGGATTGACGGCTGCCCACATGCCTGATTGATTGACGCCGGACAAGTGCCCGCTCACTCCCCAGAAGTCCGCTCGTGGGAAGTCTCATTGGCTAGCTGCTGAGAAACGCGCTTCTCGTCACTTTACTCCTGGATCGTCGGCTTCTCGGAAGTAGTAGTCGTCTGAACGACAGCCTCAGTCCAGAGTCTGCGTGACATGTTCGTGACAGGCATACGGAGACAGCTCCAAAAATGCGCCTACCTGACCTACACGTCTTCGGCTAGCGACCGAATGCTCGGCGACGTTGTCGAAGGAGGGCCAATCGACATCAGTAATGAAATCCCCACCGGCACCCGCAAGGATTACGATCTTGTTCGCTCGATCTTGCGAAATCCGGTAGAACCCATCGACAAATTCCGTGTGAGATTGAGCATTCATAACGCACGGCCCGCCGTTGGTGTGTAGTTCAGTAACCAGCACGTCTTTGTGATCTCGTGGCAGCTTTAGGTTGTGACAAGCATTGAACTAGTCGCTCTGAACTTGCATCGTACTCTTCTCTCCGTGTAGCTCTGAGTGCATTCACCCGAATTTGGGTCGGGTGTACGAATACTTCCTCGCGCAGTTTGCCAGTGTCGAAGCCAAAAACGCGGGTAGTTCTACGCGCCCTCGCACGTCGTCCGCGTCGTTGTCGCAATGTTGGCAGGCGCGTCTACTTGCCAGCTGCTGCTGCGGCATCCGGTACGAAATGGGTATCCGCGCCTTGCTTGAAGACTACATAAGCGCGCTTCCACGGGTCGTCATTGATCAAACGCCACTTGTGGCCCGAGCCCGTGTGGTCCACCGCCAGCAGGACATCACCGGGTTGGATCGTGAATGTCTCACCGCCGACGGTTGTAAATTCGAGGACACCGGCCAAGGTGAGAACGTATTGAGGGATGGGATCGTTGTGCCAGTCGAATGAGGAATGTGCCGCGGTTTCCTTGAATAGAATGGACTGTGCTTCGACCAGCTTGCTTTCAGTTATGCTGCCACGCACGACATGCGAATTGCCGTCGGGGCCCGTGTAGAGGCGATAAGCTCGGATCATCGTCCAATCTCCTTTGTTTTTCCGATCTCCTTGATGTTGTTGATGTGCAACACGGCCGCTGTATCAGCGCGCACCTGCTGACACAAGGCCGGATTTTCGATGAGAGACTGACCGTAGGAAGGAATTATTTCCTTCAGCTTGGCCGACCATCCTCTCGCCTTCAATTCTTTCGTGAAGGCCTGTTCAATGACATGAAGCATGATCCACACTGCAGTGGAAGCACCCGGTGAGGCTCCCAGCATCGCAACGATGGAATGGTCGGATGCGAAGACAAGCTCGGTGCCGAATTCCAGGATCCCGCCGTGTGTAGGGTCTTTTTTGATGATCTGCACGCGCTGCCCCGCTACTTCGACCCTCCAATCCGCTTCCTTTGCGTTCGGAAAGAACTCACGGAGAGCGGCGAACCGCTCCCCCGAAGACTCGAGTACCTGGCCGATTAGATACTTTTCGAGAGCGAAGTTGTCCTTGCCGACAGCGATCAGCGGCAGCAAATTTGCAGGATCGATGGAGCCGAAGAGATCGAGGTAGGAGCCATGCTTGAGAAACTTTGTCGAAAAGCCCGCATAGGGGCCGAAAAGCACAGAAACATTTCCCTCGATGTGGCGAGTATCGAGATGGGGCACGGACATCGGAGGCGAGCCCTCCGCGGCTTTGCCGTACACCTTGGCATGGTGACGGGAAGAGATTTCCGGGTCGTCGCAACGAAGCCAGATTCCGCTCACCGGGAAGCCGGCGTAACCCCGAGCCTCGGGAATGCCGGATTTTTGCAACAACGGCAGCGATCCGCCACCGGCGCCGATGAAAACGAATTTGGCTTGGACATCGCGATTCTGTCCGGTCTTTTCGTCCCGGATTTGCACACTCCATAGATCCTTATCGCGGCGGAGGTCTTGCACGCGACTAAAAAAGTGGATTGAGAATCCTTCCTTATCGATTAGAGAATCGAGAAGGAGCTTCGTGAGCGCACCATAATCCACATCCGTTCCGGTCACCATCCGCGTGGCGGTAACTTCTTCGCTCGGATCACGCCCTTCCATAACCAGCGGGATCCATTCCTGAATCTGTTTTTTGTCATCGGAATATTCCATGCCGTAATAGAGGGGGTGGGCAGTGAGCGCCTGGAAGCGTTTCTTCAAGAAGGCCCGATTCTCCGGTCCGCGAACGAAACTGAAGTGGGGCACGGGATGAATAAAGGACTGCGGATCTTTGATCGCTCCCTTTTTCACCAAATAGGACCAAAACTGACGAGAGAGGTCGAACTCGGTGTTGACTTGCAGAGCCTTTGAAATGTCGACGCTGCCGTCACTTTTCTGCGGAGTGTAGTTCAGCTCGCAGAGCGCTGCATGGCCGGTGCCGGCATTGTTCCATGCATTCGAGCTTTCCTGTGCCGCGCTGCCCAGAACTTCGTGGATCTGTATTTTCAAGTCGGGATCAAGTTCCTTGAAGAAAACTGCCAGCGTGGCGCTCATGATGCCTGCACCAACGAGAACGACATCAGGCTGGTTCGTGGAATCATTGGGTATCGTCATGGTATTTCTCCTAGCATCTTCGTCACGTCTATTTATTTAGCGCCAATCTTCCTTATCCAGTTCCCAAAGGTGTTGTTACCGATCGATTCATTACGGATGCAAGAATGGGGCCATCCAAAATTGATTGAGAAATAGGAACAGCTAACCGATTGCCATTACCCTAGTGGGAGAGGGATCCTGCCGAAGTGCTGCGGTTGAGTCAGATGACCTCGTATGGGCGAGCGACGCTCTGATGACATCCTGCCGCAGCAAATACACAGAAACACCGAGGAGAACCAGGTCCTTCATCAGGAACGCAACCCTCTCGGTCATTGCAGGAAACCCGCCGGCCGAAGCTGCCCAACCGTCCGGTATGAAGGGAATGATTGTCGAAGTTGAGATCATTGAGAAGCACATGCCGAGAGCCCCGAGAATCCCCAACTCTTTATTCCAGAATCCAGCGAACAACAGCGCGCCGAATAGCCATTCCGAGGCGCCAAGAAAGTAGGTTGCTCCCCGAATGCCGAAGACGGGGTACAACCAGAAGATGAGGGGACCGTGACTGATATAGGGGATCAATGCCTGCGCCTCGTAGGGGAACCATTTCTGATATCCAAAAAACAGGCTAATGATGACCAGCAAGGCGCGAAGCAAATGGTAGTCAAGATCCTTCTTGAGAATACCGAGCCGAATCAAACTTCGAATGAGGAAATTCATGATGCCCTCGCTTGAACTTGCGATGACAGCGTCTTCCGTCTTCCTTTGTGGCCTTTCATCACTGCAATCCGCCTACTACATCGAGGAGCATTCTCTTGTTCCTCATCCAGCAGCAGCGGTGGCCACATAGGGTGTGACCATTTTTCTGGGATCGACCACGCGGCCGAATTCGGCCTCCGTCACGAAACCCAGCTTCAGAGCGGCTTCCTTCAGTGTCAGGTCGTTGTCCATGGCGTAGTGCGCAATCTTCGAAGACTTGTCGTAGCCGATGATCGGTGAGAGCGCCGTGACAAGCATCAGCGACCGTTCGACGTATTCGTTGATCTTCTTCAAATTGGGCTTTGTCCCCTCGACGAGGAAGATGCGGAAGTTGGTGCAGCTATCGGTAATCAGCGTGATGGAGTGGGTAACGTTGTAAATGATCAGGGGTTTGTAAACATTCATTTCGAGATAGCCGCCGGCGCCGCCGAAGCCCACTGCCACGTCATTTGCCATCACCTGCGCTGCGACCATCGTGAGCGCCTCTGCCTGGGTCGGGTTTACCTTGCCCGGCATGATCGAAGAGCCAGGCTCGTTTTCCGGAATATTCAGTTCGGCGAAGCCTGCTCGGGGGCCACACGACATCAGCCGGATGTCGTTGGCAATCTTATAGAGCGAGACAGCCAGCGTGCGCAGCGTGCGTGGAGCTGTACCTCAGCGTCGTGAGCGCCCTGCACTGCGAATTTGTTCGGCGCGGTGACGAAGGGTAGGCTGGTAAGCTTGGCGATTTCGGCCGCCGCAGCCTCGGCGAAGCGAGGCGCTGAATTTATCCCGGTGCCAACAGCCGTACCGCCGAGCGCAAGACGGTATATACCCTTCAGCGCATCTTCGATCCGATCGAGATCGTCTGTGAGCACACCCTCATAGCCTGACCATTCTTGCCCGAGTGTGAGTGGCGTCGCGTCTTGCATGTGCGTGCGGCCGATCTTGATCACGTCTTTCCACTCCGCGACCTTCTTAGCGATTGCGTCGTGCAGCGCCTTCACCGCCGGGATAAGCCGCTGCTTCACATTCACCGCCGCCGCGATGTTCATTGCGGAGGGAAACGAGTCGTTGGAGGACTGCGCCATGTTGACGTGATCGTTGGGGTGAACCGGCGTCTTGCTCCCCAGCGGCGTGCCCGCGATTTGGCAGCAGCGATTGGAGATCACTTCGTTCACGTTCATGTTGAACTGCGTGCCGCTGCCGGTCATCCATACGTGCAACGGGAACATGTCGTGATGCTGGCCGGCGAGGATTTCGTCGCAGACTTGCACGATCAAATCGTGGCGTTTCTGGTCGAGCCGCTTGCTGGCATAGTTGGCGTTGGCGGCGGCTTTCTTTAAGGTGGCATAGGCAGTGATCATTTCACGGGGAATCAAATCTTTGCCGATACTGAAGTGTTCGAGCGAACGCTGAGTCTGGGCGCCCCAGAGCTTGCCGGCAGGAACATCTACTTCGCCGAGGCTATCGGTTTCCTTGCGAATTGCTGCCATCTTATCTTCTCCTTTCGCCTAGAACACCTCAACGCAGTAGCAGGTATGCGAAGTCATTGTCGATCTCGCGTGGGGTCAAAAGGCTCCGTCCTCATCGCTCACAAAGGAATTACTTCCCCCACCGTTCCACCGAAACAATTCGCCCAGTCTGAACGGAAAACTCTCATACACCCTCAGGAGCAGCACTCCTCCAGCAGTCGAGTGAAGGGGCGACCACGAGAGCTCGTCATGGCTGCTTCGAGAAAAGCTCACGTTCTGCGAGCAGCCAGTCCTGAAGTTCGTCACCGGGCGCGTTGCCCCGGGAAACATAAATTTCATACGCTCGGTTGCGAATCTGTTCGGTCGTTGGTTCCCCTCGCATCACTTGTTTTGCTTCCTCTGCCGGTGGAGCGGCTTTCATACCCGTTGCTTGGCTCATTTTCCTCTCCTATTCAATCAGCGAGTTTGACATCCTGGATCTTCCAAGTTGCCCAAAGCGACGATCCCGGCAGCGCCACTGGGCGGGAGTTTGGCGACGCATCCGGCTCGCATCGGAACAGCCGCTCCTACATGTCGAGGCGTAAATGCGTCATGCCGCGCGCGTCAAGGAACATGTGCTGCCGAGCATTTACAAGACGAAGGAGCACGTGCTCGCAAACGGCGCACCGTGCCACGACGCCGGGAGCTTGCATGTATAGATGCGCCTCGGCAAATCGCTTTATTGCGCCGCAATGCGCACACTGCCCCTCCGCACTCGTAACGTCCATCGCGAATATTGTGCTCAATTCACCTGCGGCTGCATTTCCGTCAAGGTAGTTCATGGGTTCGCTCATTTCCGTTCTCCTGTAGCGCCGAAGCGCTCTGTCCTCATGCTTTCGCGACCGTGGCCGGCGGCGATCAGGAGGTCAGTCGCATTTTCGACGAATGATGTCGGGCCACAAACGTAGCTGGTTGGGCCAAGGTTCGAGGGCCATGTACCGGTCGCGATTAGCGTCGCGTCGATGCGACCTGGGGGGCGCGGCCAATCCTTCGGTGTGGCTCGTGTGTACGCGTAGGTAATCCTCACAGCATTGCTTCGATCTGATAGCGCCTGCAGTTCACCGCGGTAGAAAACCGCTCCCGGTTCGCGCACCGAATACAACAATCGACACGGCGCACAGCCGGCCGTCGCCGCACGCCAGCGAATCATAGCCATGAGCGGAACAATGCCGGAACCCCCCGCTATCAACTGGATCGGTTCGGTTTGTTGAGTGCGCCACACGAACCAGCCGCCGATCGGACCTCGCAACTCCAAGCGATCGCCGACTGCGAGTTCCTGTGCGAGATAGGGCGAGACTTCGCCGTTAGGCAGTCGTTCGACGGTCAGTTCAACGCGCCCGTCGGAGTTCGGCGCAGACGCAATTGAGTATGACCTGACCGCAGAGTATCCATCCGGGGCCGTCAAACGCACGTCAACGTGCTGGCCTGCGACGTGACCCGGCCAATCTGGAATTTCGAGCGTGATCGTTCGGGCCGTTGCGGTTTCATCGTGAAGAGCGATGACCGTTCCGACACGCCACGTCACTCGTCTTCCGTATAACGCTGTTCCTTCCATGGGTCCCCATAAATGTGGTAGCCGAGGCTTTCCCAAAAGCCAGGTTTATCATCGTGCATCAGCGTGATGCCCCGCACCCATTTGGCGCTTTTCCACAAATAAAGATGGGGAACGAGAAGTCGTGCAGGTCCGCCGTGTTCGGGTGCAAGTTCTTGGCCGTCAAATCGGAACGCGATCCACGCCTGCTTGTTCCTGAGGTCCTTTAGTGGCAGGTTCGTGGTGTAGTCACCGTATGAACGCGCCATTGCGTAAGAAGCATCTGTCTTCACGTCTGCAAGCAAACTATCAAGGGAAACGCCTTCCCAGGATGTACCGAGTTTCGACCATCGCGTTACGCAATGTATATCCACCGTGATGGTTTCGGTGGGCAACTCGCGGAACGACTTCCAATCCCATTTCCGCAGAACATTGGTGCCGTCGTCGATCACAAATTCCCAGCGGTCGAGCGGCACGTGTGGCGTCGGCCCCGCGGACAAGACGGGGAAGTCAGTCGTGAGGTACTGCCCCGGCGGAAGCTCGGCATCTGCCGCGCTGCGCCGGCCCATAAACCCTCGTGAGATGGTACCCATCCGAACTCTCCCTACGCGTTAAGTAACGTAAAAATACCGAGCAAATCAAAGTTGCCGATCGAGAGATCCTGCGCAATTGCCTGCCCGTCGAAGATCAGCTTTAGTGCCCGCATGAGCGAAGCACGACAATGGCCAAGAGGCAGAGTGATGCGTGCCATTGAAATGAGCTTTGTCCTGCGCGTCTTGTGTTGTGGCGCGAATCAGGTAAGCCTGAAGCTGCTATTTGTGGTGTCGTCATGACGACACGAAGACATCTCCTCGACACCCGTTTTGACGCGTGCTTACCGCACCTTGGCGATAAGACGTGGTCTGACGTGCTGAAAAGTAGGGTTTGAATATTGGCCTAGTGCGTGCAATGAACCGAAGTGAGATGAAGGCGACACGACAACGTCGCCCGGCTATCTTGAAGTAAATCGGAAATTCCGGCTCAGGAGGCGATATGACACTTTCATTCGTAGCGGACTTCATGCTCTGTAGTGTGCTTTTGTTTGCCCAGGGCGTTCAGGCCCAAGAAGCTCCCAAAGTTCACAGCATGACCGGCTGCCTGAAGGTAGGATCCGCGCCCGGTTCTTACATGCTCACGGATTTGGCGACGGGACCGAAGACGGTGGGAATTGTATCGTCGGCTGTGAATCTAGCTCCGCACGTCGGTCATAAGGTGGAACTCACTGGTACGGCGGTACCCGAAGAAGAGGCGGTGAAGGAAAACAAGGACGTCCCGAAGGCCCCTCACTACATGAAGGTAACCGCGATGAAACATATCTCAAGCAGCTGCCCTTGAAAGCAGCTGACGGTTTTTTTGAGAATCTAGACTCAACGAGTGCCTGGAACGACGGCGTTGGTGATCGATCTCAGACACAATCAATTTGGAGGAAGGGATTGGCAAACCGGTTTCACTTTCGCGGGTTTAACCTTTCGAAGACTCGAGAAATCGCCTACAGCTTTCTGCATTTGGCAATCGCCACAGCCATTCTCATCTTGTACTCGAGGAATATTGTTTCCACGTCGATCTGGAGGCTGCTCGCAGCTTGGTTTTAGTTGCCATTTCGTCGCGTAACGATCCGCCGTTAGTGAGGCTGCAGGGGTTCCAGACATGCTTACGCTTATTTCTTGGGCCTCGTTGGGGATTGCTTTCATCTGCGCCATTGTCATCGCCGTCGACGAGATCCGCCACCCCCAAAAAATGTGGATCATGAATGTCGTATGGCCTGTCACCGCGCTCTATTTCAGCGTGTTTGGCTTGTGGGGCTACTTCCGCATTGGTAGACGCATGGCAAAGGACGCTATGCAGGGGATCTCCATGGACCAGACGCAGCCTCAGATGACAGGGCGCGAGAAGCGAGCGGGACACGATCCTACCTGGCGCCAAACTGCAGTCTCTGACTCCCACTGCGGCGCCGGTTGCGTGATTGGCGATGTCATCTCAGAATTCAGTTTGTTTGCGTTGGGTTGGACGCTCTTCGGCAGTTCGTTGTTTGCCGAGTATGTCGGGGACCTACTACTCGCTTGGCTCTTTGGAATCGCATTTCAATACTTCGCGATCAAGCCAATGCGCAATCTCTCTGTGAAACAGGGACTCATTGCGGCGGTCAAATCCGATACTCTGTCCATTCTCACATTTGAAATCGGACTGTTCGGCTGGATGGCCTTGACCTTCTTCGTCCTTTTTCCCAATCCGCATCTTCATCCCACAGCAGCCAGCTATTGGTTCATGATGCAAATTGGAATGATTCTTGGATTCTTCACGTCCTACCCAATGAATCGTTGGCTCATTAAGTCTGGCTGGAAGGAAGCGATGGGGTGATCGCTGAGATCGCGGACGGATGCCATTCCAACGAAGCGCAGATGGACACGGAAGGCCCTATCCTGTTTGCGAAGAAAATGGGAGTCAAGTATCTGCTCGCCGTGGCATCTGAGGAGCTAAAGCTGAAGTTCGGCGCTATCCAGAGATTGTCAACAACGCTGCTCTTCGACCGTTAGCAACTCTCGCCAGAGTGGATCGGCTAGGCAGCCGACTTTGTTAACCCGCCTTGGTTAATGACAAAGGTCGCGATTTGTTCCACACCTTCGCCGCTCTTCAAATTCGTAAAGACGAAGGGACGCTTTGCGCGCATCCTCAGCGTATCCGCTTTCATTACCTCAAGGTTTGCGCCTACAAAGGGAGCCAAATCTATCTTGTTTATAACGAGAAGATCGGAGCGCGTAATACCAGGGCCACCCTTGCGAGGGATTTTTTCACCCTCTGCAACGTCGATCACATAAATCGTTAAGTCCGCCAGCTCGGGGCTGAAGGTTGCCGCAAGATTATCGCCGCCCGACTCGATGAAGCACAATTCTGCATGCGGGAATTTCCGGTTCATTTCTTCGATGGCGGCGAGGTTCATGGAAGCATCCTCCCGAATCGCAGTATGAGGACAGCCGCCCGTCTCGACGCCCATAATCCGCTCAGCAGGAAGCGCCTGCGCACGCGTCAGAATAAGCTGGTCTTCCTTCGTGTAAATGTCGTTGGTAATCACATAAATATCGTAGTTTTCGCGGAGCCGCTTGCAGAGTGCTTCGACAAGCGCCGTTTTGCCCGAGCCAACCGGGCCGCCGATCCCGACCCGCAGCGGGCAGTTCGGAGATTTCGTGCTGGCAATAAAAGTCATGAGCGAAATAACCTCGTATATTGCGTTTCATGCGCCATGGAGGAGAGATCGACCATGAACGCGGCAGACCCAAGATCGTCCATCGTTGCGTTTCTGGCTTGTGCACTGGCGACGAGCACCGCTTGCTCAAGCGCGGCGATCGCAAGCTGCCCGTCGGTTTGACCGAGCGGAATGAGTCGCACTCCGGCGATCACCAAATTGGCGATATAACTCTGCAGAAACGCGGGCAAAGCCAGGCTCATCGGAATGCCTTCCCTTGCCGAGCGGACTCCGAGGACGACGGCCAATGCTGGCGGAACACGGTGTTCGGAGAGCAATTGCGAAAGTGAATCTAGCAGCCGATCGGGCCAGACTTGGCGCAGCGTCGCGCGGCACGCCGACGCCTGCTGCGATGACTCAAGCGCAAATTCCGCTGTCCCGCGAAAGGCGGCCGCCAGTTGTGCTATTTCAAATAGCTTCGCGCCATCGTTGTCTCGGGCATTGCGCCAGGCCTCGCTGAAGAAAATTGCCTCATTTCGTCCCGAACCATAGCGAAGGTCCGCTTCCAGCCAGTCGACCAGACTTGCGCGGTCATTTATATATCCCGCTTCGACAGCCCATTCGAGGCCATGAGAATAGCTGTAAGAACCGGTAGGGAATGCCGGCGAGAGCCAGCTTTGTAGTTTCAAGAGCGCCAGCGGTGGGCAACGGTGCTGATCATTACTCATGATGGTGCCCACCCTCGCCGTGTTCGTGATCGTGGCCACCATACGCGCCGCCTTCGGGTTGAAAGGGTGCCTGCACCTTTACGAGCTCCGCTCCAAAACCATGGAGCATCTCCTCGATCACATGGTCGGGCCGAATCCGAAGAACGTGGTCTCGAATTTCAGTCGGCAGGTGTCGGTTTCCCAGATGCCACGCAAGGCGGGCGAGCTGGTGCGGATCTTTATGTCTGACTTCGACAATCGACTCCGCAGCAGCCTGAACCTTCAGCCACCTGCCGTCTTCCAGTTGCAAGCCATCTCCATCGGCCATGGCAACCGCTTTCGGAAGGTCAAGAAGGACATCTTCTCCCTGGTCTGCAGTCAGACGAATGCGGCGGCGATGGCGCGCGTCAAAATCGAGTGTCAGAGTGCCTGCCTCTTTGTCCTTCGGCCAGTGCCCGGCGGGGCGATGAATGGAAGCATTGCGCATTGTCATCCTCAGTACAGGAAATAACGCTGTGACATGGGCAGTACTTTTGCGGGTTCGCAAGTGAGCAGGCGCCCGTCAGCTCGAACTTCATAGGTTTCCGGGTTGACTTCCATGCGGGGCGTGGCGCTATTCAGCATCATGGATTGCTTGCCGATCTTGCGCGTATTCCTGACAGGAAGAAGCTTCTTCGCAAGTCCCAGCTTCTCACTTTTTTCCAGGCCAGCTTGGCTGACGAACGTAACTGAGCTTTCCGTCAGGGCGCGACCAAACGCGCCGAACATTGGACGGTAGTATTCCGGCTGCGGGTTGGGAATGGAAGCGTTGGGGTCTCCCATGATTGCGGCGGCGATCGTGCCGCTTTTAAGAACCATGGCGGGCTTCACGCCGAAAAAGGCTGGATCCCAGATACAGAGATCGGCAAGCTTTCCGACTTCGATGGATCCGACATAAGCGGAAATGCCTTGAGCGATCGCGGGATTGATCGTGTATTTCGAGACATAGCGCCGCGCCCTGAAATTGTCATTGTCGCTTTTTTCCTCAGCCAGCCGACCGAATTGTTTTTTCATTTTATCGGCGGTCTGCCAGGTGCGGATTATCACTTCTCCGACGCGGCCCATGGCCTGACTGTCCGACGACATGATCGAGATCGCGCCAAGATCATGCAAGATGTCCTCGGCCGCTATTGTTTCCTTGCGGATGCGGCTCTCAGCGAAGGCCGCATCCTCAGGA
>Ga0210407_10003007_pt1 | contig 13993 bp, 15 predicted proteins | sample IncBWC27MmetaG_FD_150860 | JGI IMG/M metagenome (GOLD analysis project Ga0210407, IMG submission 150860) | Forest soil microbial communities from Barre Woods Harvard Forest LTER site, Petersham, Massachusetts, United States - Inc-BW-C-27-M | ecosystem: Environmental > Terrestrial > Soil >... | reverse complement strand
AGCCGCTGGCGTGAGCCAGATCAACGGGGCCATCAGCCAGGTTGGCCTAGTCACGCAGCGCAATGCCGCGGGCGCAGAGCAACTCTCCAGTACCGCCGAGGAGCTCGCGTCTCAGGCCGAAGCCTTGCAAGACATGATCAGCTTCTTCCGTGTCAGCTCCCTAGACCACCGCGGGGGCAAGAAGCGGAAGACCGATAAATCGCATTTCCCGGAGACTACTGACCACAACAACCACGGCTCCTCCACGCACGCGGGAAAGCCAAACGGCGATTACGCCGAGTCATTCGCCCGGATCTAGGTCGCGGAGGAAACTCATGGAAATCAAAGAAAAAGAAGAAGTGGTCCAACAGCAATACTTGACCTTTTTCCTCGCCGATGAGGAGTACGCCATCAACATTCGGCGCGTGAAAGAAATCATCGAGTACACCACGGTCACCAAGGTGCCAAAAGTGCCCGAGTGGATTCGTGGTGTCATCAACTTGCGTGGCAACGTCGTTCCTGTTGTCGACCTCACGGCGCGCTTCGGACTCGAGGAGCGCCCGGTAACCAAAACAACCTGTATCGTCATCGTCGAAGTCGAGCAGGACTCCGAGCGGACCGTGATGGGCGTAATCGCCGATGCCGTCAATCAGGTCATCGATCTGGCCCCCAAAGACATCGAGGAGCCTCCCGCATTCGGCACACGCGTGCGCTTGGAATATCTCTTCGGCATGGGCAAACTCGGCAAGAAGTTTGCACTCATCTTGAACATCGACCGTGTCCTCAGCAACACCGAGCTGTTGACTGTCTCCACTCTTCAGGCTGCCACCATGGAGACGCTGCGCGACGTAGACCATAACTCCGGGAAGCAACTGGAAGCGTAATGGCCTCCGGAGAAATCCCGGCGCATTCCCCGTTGGCGTTGCCCAAACCGATTCCGGATCTCGCGGCAGAGGAGTTTCATCTTTTCCAGGCCCTGGTCCTCCGCGAATCTGGAATCCACCTGGGCGCGAAGAACCGCGCCATGTTGGTAAGCCGTTTGTGGAGGCGATTGCGCGCTCTGGAATTGAACTCCTTCTCTTCTTACTACCGGCGTGTAAAAGCCGATCCGCGGGAAATGGTGCTTATGCTCGATTGCCTTTGCACCAACGAAACGCATTTCTTTCGCGAACCCGCTGCCTTCGATTGTCTGCGCAATCGCGTTTTCCCCGAATGGATGGCGGACGCGGATGCCGGCAAACGCAGCAGGACGCTGCGCATGTGGAGCGCGGCCTGTTCCACCGGCGAAGAAGCCTATTCGCTGGCCATGATGATGTTGACGTATTTCCCGCCTTCCGCGGGATGGAATGTCGACGTTCTCGGAACGGATCTCTCGACGAAAGTCCTGGCCCGTGCTTCCGCCGGCATCTGGCCCGCTGAGAAAATTTCCGGCGTTCCGGTCGACTATCAGCGAAGGTTTCTGCTCAAGGGGTTTGGCCCGGACAAAGGCAAAATCAAGGCGGCGGACGAACTCCGTCAGGTCGTCCGGTTTCAGCGGCTCAATCTCACTCGGGAACCGTATGACGTCACTGGTCCATTTGACCTGATTTTCTGCCGCAACGTGCTGATCTATTTTCAATGGGAGACGAAAATAAAAGTCGTCGACTCTCTTGGAAAATATTTGACTCCCCGCGGATATCTGTTCCTCGGCCACGCGGAAAGCCTTCATGGTGTCGCCGATAAACTACAGTTCGTCGCGCCAAAAGTTTTCCCGTCGTCGCGGGATCCGTTGGCGCGCGCCGGTGCTCTCTGCATTCTCCAGCGCCGCGATCAGGCTGTTCGTGACTGAACGAATTGCTTGAAGCCTGGCGCCGTTATTTTTCAATGCGGCGTTTCAGGAATAGGACAAAGATGTGAGCTCCGATAAGCGCCAAGACTTCACAGAGACTCTCTCCGCCCCTTCACCGGATAACTCCGCCCCTTTAAATGTTCTGGTCGTGGATGATTCGGCCATCGTACGTCAGGTTCTGGCGTCCGTACTTTCGGGAAAGCGCGGATTCTGTGTCCATGTGGCGGCCGACCCGCTCATTGCCATGGACAAAATGAAGAAATTCCCGCCCGACGTGATTCTTCTCGATCTGGAAATGCCTCGGATGGATGGCCTGACTTTTCTGGAAGAGCTCATGTCCCGGAATCCCGTGCCTGTCGTGATTTGTTCCGGATTGACCGGCCCGAGAACCGAAGCTGCTATCCGCGCTCTAGAAATCGGCGCGGTGGATATCATCACCAAGCCAAAGGTCGGGATCCGTGGCTTCCTGGAGGAGTCTGCCGTTCTACTCGAAGATACCGTGCGGGCCGCAGCCACGGCCCGTGTGAGCAAATTTCGCAGGCTCCGCAAGGATTCCTCGAAGTATCATTCCGCCGATGTTGTGATTCCTCCCGCCGTCTTGCTTCCGTCGGCGCACCAAAGAGAAAAGATTGTCGCCATCGGCGCCTCTACGGGAGGCACGGAAGCTTTGCTCCAGGTTCTCGAACAGATGCCCGCAGATTGCCCTGGGATTGTCGCGGTGCAACACATGCCCGAGGGTTTCACGGCAGCTTTTGCAAAACGGCTCAATGGCATCTGCCGAATCGAAATTAAAGAAGCCGCTGACGGCGACAAAGTGATTCCCGGCCACGCCTATATTGCTCCCGGAAACCGGCATACGCTCGTTCGCCGTCTCGGTCCGGGCTATTTTCTCGAGGTGCGCGACGGCTCCCTGGTGTCGCGCCATCGCCCCAGCGTCAATGTGCTGTTCCGCTCCGTCGCGCAAGCTGCCGGTGCCAGCGCCGTGGGCATTCTGATGACCGGCATGGGCGACGACGGCGCGGATGGCCTTCTCGAGATGAAACAGGCTGAGGCTTTCACGATCGCTCAGGACGAAGCCAGTTGCGTTGTCTTCGGCATGCCGCGCGAAGCCATTCTTCGCGGAGCCGCACTAGAAGTTCTCACCCTCTCCAAGATCCCCGCCGCGATTCTGCGAAGTAACTTAGCGCGAAGACCCTGATTCTCAAGCCGCTTCGCCAAACAATCCCTGCAAGAATCAATCCCTCCGCCGTTCTAACTGCAGAGTCCTGGGAGTCGTATACCGCACTCTTTTCTATGAGGAAATTATGTGCGCATTGCGAGGTCCAGCGCCTGCTTTTCTTTTTCGTCCAGCATCCGCATGGCGCCTTTCACCAAATCGCCGAGTGCAAGTGGCCCAATCGCGATGCGCACTAGGCGAAGCACTTCGATTTTCAGTGCTTCGAACATACAGCGGATGTGGCGGTTTTTGCCTTCGTCGAGAATAATTTCCAACCAAGAATTGTGTCCGCCATGGCGAAGAATGCGAACATGTTTCACGCGCAGGAATTCACCATCGCTTGAGCGGATTCCATTTCGCAGTGTTTCCAACAACGCTTCATCGGCGATGGAATTGATTTGCACGTGATACGTCTTATCTAGGTGTGTTTCCGGCGCGGTGACGCGCGCTGCCCATGCGGAATCATTTGTCAGCAGCAGCAAACCTTCGCTCGCTTTGTCGAGACGCCCCACCGGAGCGAGCCACGGCAAGTTCTCCGGCAGAAGGGAATAGACTGTTTCGCGGCCCTTTTCGTCTGCCGCGGTTGTTACCACGCCACGCGGCTTGTTGAGAGCGAGATAAATGTTCGAGCTGCGAGCGACTGGCTGGCCGTCGATTTCGATGCGATCTTTTCCGAGGTGCACGGGCGTTTCCGGATCGCGCCGCACCGCGCCATTCCATTTCACGCGTCCGGCAATGATCAGCTCTGTTGCGCGGGAGCGCGAGCAATAGCCGAGCTTTGAGATTGCACGCGCCAGGCCGACTTTTTTGAGCAGGCCGGCTTGAGCCTTTTTATTTCCAATTCTCCTTTTCACGGGCGAATCATAACTCTCGACGGCTTACGTGCGCAGTCCGCGTCATTTTGCAGGTGCACTCGGCGCGGGGGATGGCGATGCAGCTGGCGCCGTTGCTGTGGGTGTTGCAGCGGGCGGCGACTTCGGCGCTTCGTGTTTCACTGCTCCGTAGCGCGCGGCGAGCCATCCGCGGGCTTCTTCCGGCTTGTAATTGAACGGACCGATGCCGCCGCGGTAGGCGATGCGGCCGCTCTCGTCAATGATGTAAATGCGTTCGGGCCAGGCAGCGTACGCGTCATTGGCGGCGTTGCTCATGTCGTCGATTCCGAAGGGCAGGGGGAATTTGAATCTTTTCGTAAAATCATTCGCGATGATCACGCGCTGTTGCAGCGTTTTCGGCTGGGCGTAACAAACGTCATCTTTCAAATTGGATTTCATTTGCCATTCGTCGGTGGGATGCGCTTCGCGAACGTAAACGGTCAGAAAATCGGCGTGGTCCTTGTAGTCCTCATAAATCTGAACGACGTCGCCCACCTGGCGGCGAAAGGGCGGTCAAGTAAAACTGCCGAAAACCAGGACGAGCGGCCGCGCGCCGGTGCGTTCGCGGATGTGGAAGCGGCTTACACCGTCAAGGGCCACCAGCCGCGCGTCGGGTGCATCGCTGCCCACTTTCAGCGTGCCGCGATGCATGTGCGGGAGAGCATAACGCACCATCCCGTAAGCGTCCTTCGGGCTTCCCGCCATGATGGAGAGCCCGATGAAAGCGGTGACGAATAGGAAGGCAAGGATGCCTGACGTCCATTTCCAGAAACGGTTCATGCCGTCATGCTCCAGCTCTTATACTTAGGCGCGTAAGCAAAAGACAAGCCAATGCGAAGCCACTGCGGGCAACGCGCGCAGCTTGCGAGGCTGCAAAGTAGCATCGAGTTGGTCTCGTAAGAATAGTGTATTTGCATTAGTGGCTGTCTTTTGCGCGCAAGGCTTCTCTCTGGTCCTTGTAACGCGCGAGAGCTTTTTCGATGACTTTGGCCGCGGCGTAGGCGGGCCGGATATCATCCACCTGGACCTGCTTGCCTTCGAGCTGTTTGTAGTCCTGGAAAAAGCGCTTCAAAACGAGCAAGCGGTGCGGCGGAAGCTCGTTGGCCTCGACGTAGCTGTTGAATTCGGGATCGTTGGTGGCTACGGCGATAACCTTGTCGTCGCTGGCGCCGGAATCGATCATGGTCATGAGTCCGATCGCGCGCGCTTTGATGAGCGCGAGCGGCTGGACCGGTTCCTGGCACAAGACGAGTACATCGAGCGGATCGTTGTCCTCGGCGTAGGTTTGAGGGATAAAGCCGTAGTTTGCGGGATAAAACACCGCCGAATGGATGATGCGGTCCACTTTCAGTAGGCCGCTGGCTTTGTCCAGTTCGTATTTCACGTTGGAGCCGAGAGGAATCTCGATGACCGCTTGAAAATCGCGCGGGAGATCGTCGCCGGGAGAAACGTCGTGCCATGCGTGGAGCATCGATAGCGATCCTTGGTCGCGAATCAGTGCGTAGCATTATGACCTGACATGACCTTGAGTGCCAGAACAGGCGCTGTGCGCGGAAGCGCGCCGCCGGTCGTAGCCAAGCGAGAACGCGGATAGAGGAAATTGGGAACCCTTTCCGACATGGTCGGAATCTTCGATCGGCTCCGGTCAGGGTAAACAAGCTCCCGCACTCCAAAGCGCTGTTAGGCTAACAAAACAACGTGGCACCCCCTACCCCCCCACCAATTTGGATGAATATCAAAAGAAAGGGCTTACAAAATTTGCATTTCGTAATTGATTGATTCTAAAGGACACGATTTCGGTTGTTTTGGACTAGCAAAGGGAGAAATGGCTGCCCTAAATAGAAAAGCGGGAGTAGCCTCCCGCATGCAGTTTTCTACACGGGAAAGTGTATCAGAGAATAGAGAAGAGTCAAGGAAAAGTTCTGGTAGAAGATCGTTCAGCGTTGTCTTACCAAAGCGCACCGAGTCACCGCAACATCCAGGCTGTGCCGTTATTCGAGTCGGGAGCCTTGACATGAACTGACATGCGGCTTACGATTTTGGGCATTAATGCTTCTTCCGTAGGAATCGATCTATGAGCCACCGCGTTCACATTTTCCTCGTGCTGGTGATCGCATTGGGACTTCTGGCACCGGACACAGTGGCTCAGAAGCCTCCAGCTCCAGCGCCACCGCCTTCGACGCCCCCAAGCCGTCCGGCGACTCCCTCTCCCCTGAGTTCGGAGCCAAGTCAACCGCGAGAGGATCTTGTGATGTTTCTCCTAGGACGCGTGGCAACCCACGACGGCGCAGCTGTTCCAAACGATATGCTGGTTGAGCGGGTTTGCAACAACAGAGTGCGTCAACAGGTGCATGCATCTTCCCGCGGCGATTTCAGCATGCAATTGGGATCGAGGGCCGATTCTTTCCTCGACGCTAGCGGCGACCGCACCTCGCAATATGGGGTGGCTAGCAAGGATTCGGTCATGGGAATTCCACGACGCGAGTTGACGAATTGTGAGCTACGGGCCTCGGCCTCGGGATTTTACCCCCGTGTCATCAGCCTTCTGGAGCTTGAAACCTTCGGCAGTAGCGTTGACGTAGGCGTTATTGTGGTGCAGAGGGCGACAAAGATTGAAGGCATGACGCTGAGCGCCACGCCCTACAAAGCACCGAAAGACGCCAGAAGAGCTTACGAGAAAGGTCTCCAGGCCGTGAAGAACGGCAAACTTGCCGATGCCCGCAAGTATTTTGAAACCGCAGTGGAGATCTACCCCAATCTCGCGGACGCCTGGTTTCAGTTGGGTAGTGTTTTACAGAAAGAAAACCAGGAGGAGGCGGCTCGCAAAGCGTATACCCAAGCCACGACTATCGATACCAAGTTCATGCTGCCTTATTTGTCGCTCGCGTCAATGGCCTATCAGGTGGGCAATTGGACCGAGGTCCTTACTCTTACTGGTCACATCCTGGACGTCGATCCGTTGAATCAGGCGGCTGCCACTGGTTACATCCTGGATCTTGATCCCTTGAATTACGCCGGGGCCTATTTCTATAATGCGGTGGCAAATTACAAGCTTAACAGGATCGAAGACGCTGAAAAAAGCGGTCTCAAGGCGGAACACCTGGACCTGCGCACTCGTTTTCCGCAGTTGCATCTCTTACTGGCGGAAATCTTTGCCCGAAAAAGCAATTACGTCATGGCGATCTCGGAGATACAGACTTACTTGGAGTTGGCTCCGTTTGCGAAAGACGCGGATCAGGCGCGGGAGCATTTGGCAAAACTGGAGAAGCTGAACGGTTCAGTGTCAAACCACTGAAGAACCCGATTACATTTCGCCACGATTCTATCTCATTCTGTCGTTAACTCCCGATTAGCCACATAGCCTGACCTTCAGGAAGCTGGACTTGCGGCGAAATTGTCATGCGCCAGCTTGGCGGCTTTTCTTGCAAAGTCGAGTGTCGCGCGGAGATTCCCCCCGAAAAACTGGACTTTGCCATTCAGGTCACGCTCCAGGACGCTCTTTCCGTCCTTGTCTGTAAACTGGCAATGAACGTCGATCGAGGTCTTGCCGCTGACAGTAGTCACATTCCGGGCCATCTCGCTACCCTTCTTGAAACCCCGCACGGTACTGTGGAGCACGACGAGGTCGGCAGCTCCGTCAGCATTGCGGTCGCCTTCGCGGTACACATGCAGGAATCCGCCTTGTTTTTCCAGCTGCTGGATCAAATTTTCGTAAAGTGAAATTTGGAATTCCGCCGGCAGCTTGATCTCGTCCGACGTAATCATGAGAACTTGAATCGCCGAGGCCTTCTTCTTTGCCGGCGGCGGAGCAGCCTGGGCCGGGAGCCTTGGCGGCGCGGCGTGAGCACTCAGAAGCAAAACAGCGAAGACCGTGGCGTAGAGCGCGCGCTTCATGGCTTCTTCTCCTTTGCAGCGTCCGGCTTCGTATTAGAGCTGCCCGAATCGTCCTGGATGGGAATGGTTGTGCGCGCTCCTTGGGAGACAAGGTCCTTCTTGAACGGATCCGCTTTGCCTAGCGGCATGGTGAAGATCGCGCCGTGCAATCCGCCATCCGTGTCGCGATACTGGATCGTGAGCGTATCGATTTTCGCGCGGAACAAACTCAAGAATCGGCCGCCCCCGTAAGGCGCGAACATTGTGAGCGTCCCAATCGTGCCTCGAAACACGCGCTGGCTGTCATTTTCGGTGATGACATCCTCGACGGAATGGATTGGCACGCTAACCTTCGTCCCGGAGCTGGCAAATTGGAGGCTGCCGTTTTCGAGCGTCAGATTCCCACTTGTGTTTGTTTTCACGCCCGCCAGACCTGTGACTTGCACAACCTTGTTACCCGCAGCCGGCTGTTGCGCAACGCTGGGCAAGGCGGTGGAACCCAGAATACCTATCAGAAAGACTGTGGCTCGTCGCATCGAGCGCAAGATCATTTCGGACTCCTTGACCTCATTCCACAAGTCGCAGCAGAGTTGAAAGGCGATGACTCGGGAACCGATTTTCTATCGGGGGATGTAACAATCAGCTTTTCTGGCGAAAAAGTCAAATGCATGCCCATGGTCGTTTTACGACCATGGGCACGGAAGCAAGGAGCCGGAGAATTCCCCTTAGGTTAGTGGCTTAGCAGGAGCGAAAAGGTCCCGTCAGCAGCCAGAGAGGGTTGGCGTTGAGATTCGGAGGAAAAGGTGGCAAGAAGGGAAGTTGCCTCGTCGAGCTGCTTACGCGTCATCAGTTGAGAGAGCTGCTTGCGATGGCCGGCGCCAGAGGCGTCACCTGCGGCGAGCGCGCGGGAATACCAAGTGTAGGCAGCAACGTAATCGAGCGGCAGGCCTTTCCCCTGCTCGTACAGGTAAGCCAGGTTCGTTTCCGCGGCCGGCAGGGCGTGCTCTGCAGCAAGCCGTAGCCAACGGGCAGCTTCCGTGTAATCGAGCGCGACGCCCAAGCCTTTGTAGTAGAAAACCGCCAGACTATTTTGAGCCTCGGGCGATCCTGAATCGGCTGCTGCGCGAAACCAAGTGGCCGCCTTCATGTAATCGCGCGGGGCTCCCGAGCCCAGGTAGTAAAGCGTCGCCAGATTACACTGGCCGACGGGATTCCCGTGTTGGGCGGAAGCGAGATACCATTCGAACGCCTTGCCCAAGTTCTTCGGAACACCTTGGCCGTGCTGATACAGAGAGGCCAGATTGTTTTCGGCAGTCGAGTGGCCCTGGAGTGCCGCGGCACGGTAGTTCTCCGCGGCCTTGGCGTAATCCCGGGGAGCGCCCTGGCCATGCTCGGACAAATAGCCGAGGAGGAATTCCGCGTCGGCATTACCTTGGGCGGCGGAGGCTCGGAGCCACTTGAGGGCAGATTGGTAGTCCTCATTGCTGGGATCGTGGCGGAGATAAGACTGCGCGAGGTTGTATTGAGCAACGGCGTCGCCCCGCTCGGCCTGCGATCGCAGCTCGGAAGAGGGTGTGCTGGCATTCTGTTGAGATTGCGGCGCGGCGTAGCTGGGCTGAACTGCTACAAAGATGGCGGCGAGAAGCAACAACCGTGTAAAAAGCGAGTATGACTGGCGCAGTTGTAAGTTCATCGTGGTCCCCCTTGGTGACGCGAAAGTTCATTTCGTGCGTGAAACTCCGCTGGCCGGTTCAGAAAAACGGCGATGGAGCCGGCAAGCAGCGCGAGCACACCACGGCGATGGCGTAAACGAGCCAGGAGTACGGTGCCGGAAAGAGGTGAAGCCTCGCGGCACTCATACTCCCGGCACGCCGAACGGGCGTGACGAGCTCTCAGAACCACTCGGCTAGCTGGATTGCTGCTGTATTGACGAGAGGAAATGCGAAAATGTTTGGTCGTGTTGCGAAATTTTTACAAAGCGATGTGTGCGAAGCGCGATTCTAATTGGCACGCGAGGGAATTGCCGGTGTTCCGTGGCGATTTGCGAGCGAGCATTCGAAAAGACGTTTGGATGCAGCGATAAGAATGATGCTCGTTGGCTGAAACGCAATACATACATGCAATATATACTTTAGGATGGAGAAAACGATAGAGGCGAAGAATTTTGTGGCGCAGCCTGGAAGGTTGTTCGCTGAGCTGACTCCCGATTGGCCGGATAGGGGCGGGTGCGGGAATTTAGCTTGATTCGCGCGCTCTTGCGCGGGATTTGGCGTCGGGGTGACGGGGCGTCCAGTCTTTGGGCGGGAAGGCCACATGCCAGAACATGGGATTGGGCAGCATGAACTCGACTCCCACTTGAGGCTGATTGCGTTGACGCCTGTCGATGTGAGCGACAACACACTCGAGCGCCGCTTTGGTCTGCACGTTCGATAGAGTGAGCCGCTGTCCCCTGAACACCTGTGCCGACAAGAGAATCAACGCGCCGTGAGCACTGATGGCGCGCGTGTGAGCCTCTTCTTCAAAGGGTGATGCAGCGCCGCTCTTTCCCGAAACCCGGACCGGGATGGTCATTAGGACTCGCTGACTCCTTCGGCGGTTTGCCGCGAGCCAGGAGGTCTCGCGGGATTCGGTGAGCCAAGTTTCAAGTGTGTGAAGCCGCTCCGGCTCAATGGCCGTAAATACCAGGCCCATGCCCTTGGTGGCTCGCGAGTAGACGACTCTTGCGCGGGCCTCAAACCGTTGGGCGCCCTTGGTGATGCGTACATCCGTGACCGTCCCCAAGGGGAGGGCGTCGCTCGTGTCCACATAGCAGCCTTGCTGGCTCAAGTCGCGGACGCGCGTTTCCATCCGCGCGCCGGATTCGGCTGGAAGGACCTCAGCGGCGGCAAAGAACTCGTAACGAGGATGGGTCCGGCGGTCCGCCCCGGTAGGCGCGACGGAAGAGACAGCAGGAATTTCCGCATCACTGGGGACGTTGGGAGAACTCGCAACGTTTTCCGAATCGTTGGGTCTGTCGGGGTAGTTGGCAACCATTTCCGAATCACTGGAGGCGTCGGCAAAGCTTGCGATCATTTCCGAATCAAAGGAAAACTCGGACGGACTCGCAGGCGTTTCCGCTTTATTGCCAATCTTGGAAGGGTCGGCAGCTTTCGAGCTTCGTTTGCGGTTGCGGCGCCCCATAGCCATCCGATTGTAACGCAAAGGGCGCCGAACGGGCTGAGCCGTGTCGAGAGCACGGGTTCAGGCGCGGGCCTTGTCGATCATTTCTTCCCAGATGCCTTTGGACTTGAGGATGAGCTCGACGAGTTCGCGGGCGGCGCCTTTGCCGCCGTCGGCCTTGGTGGTGTAGTGGGCGGCGCGGCGGACTTCGGGAGTAGCGTTGTGGACGGCGACGGCGAGGCCAACCCGCTTCATCACCATCAAGTCGGGCAGGTCATCGCCCAGAAATGCGACTTCGGATTCCTGCGCACCTGTTTTGCGGAGGACGTCTTCGTAAGCGGCGATCTTATGGCCTTGCTTCTCGTAGACGAATTCGATGTCCAGCTCTTTACAGCGTCGGCGCAGGGCCGCGCTGCCACGGCCGGTGATGACGCCCGTGCGCAGGCCGGCAGTAACGGCCAGCGTGAGGCCCTGGCCGTCGTGAGCGTCAAATGTTTTGCTTTCGAGAGCCGACCCGTCCGACTGGGACAGCAGCGTTACGCTGCCATCGGTCAGCGTGCCGTCAACGTCCATCAGCAGGACGAGAATTTGTTTAGCTCGTCTTGCCAGTTTCGGTGGGATCTTCTTTCCTCGGTTGGCCAATTTCTTCTCCTCTTAACACTGCGTGTGTGCTCGCTCTCTACTGCCAGAATCTCTCTGCTCGCATGGTTGCCCAGTGGGGCGCAGCTCGCCGCGGCGGGCACCCCTACGCGAGAAAGAACGGGTCTTCCCGACATAAAGCGCCGGGACGCAAAAGACGCGAAAGACCCGCCACTACATCAGCTCTAGTGTCCACAGGTCATGCAAATGTACAACGCCGAGCACGCCGCGCGCCTCGTCGGTGACCACGATGGAAGTGATCTTGCGCTTCTCCATCAAATTCAAGGCTTCGCTGGCCAGCACGTGAGGCCCGATGGTCTGAGGATTCCTGGTCATGCCATCCGCCGCGCGCATCTCCAGGACGGCGCCGCGATGTTTTTCCATGAGCCGGCGGAGATCCCCGTCGGTCAGAATACCCGCGAGGCGGCCGTCGGGCTCCAGCACTGTCGTCATTCCGAGACCTTTTTTGCTCATTTCGTGAAAGACGTCCGGCATGGGTGTCCCGGTTGAAACGTGCGGTAGTGCTTCCCCCGCGTGCATCAGATGTTCGACGCGGAGCAGTTTTTTGCCAAGACGCCCGGCGGGATGCAGCGCAGCAAAATCATCATGGCGAAAGTTTCGACGTTCGAGAAGCGAGACGGCGAGGGCATCGCCCACGGCCATCGCCACGGTGGTGCTCGCTGTGGGGGCGAGATTCAACGAACACGCCTCCTCTTTTACGCTCACGTCCAGGACGACGTCGCTGGCTTCGGCGAGCGTTGATTGCACTTTCCCGGACAGCGTTATCAGGGGCATTTCCAAGCGCTTGAGCGCTTCGAGCAAGCGAATGATTTCTTCCGTTTCTCCGCCATAAGACACGGCGAGCATAGCGTCGCCCCGCGCAAGCATTCCGAGGTCGCCGTGCAAGGCTTCCGCTGGATGCAAAAAAAATGACGGCGTACCCGTGCTGGACAAAGTTGCCGAGATTTTTCGGCCGATCAGCCCGGATTTGCCCATCCCTGTGACCACTACGCGTCCCTTGCAGGCAAACAGCACATCGACGGCTTTTTCAAAGCTGGCGTCCAGGCGCGCCAGGACGTCCTGAATCGCCTGGGCCTCGATTTTCAGTACGCGTCGCGCCGTGTCGAGGCTCATGAAGCGCTCCACCGGCGAACCACAGTGCTGAGTCCCTTTAATTTCATGAGCAGGCTGAGGAGCTGCGACAGCGGAAGCGCGTTGGGCCCGTCAGAAAGAGCCTTTGCTGGGTAGTCGTGGGTTTCCAGGAAAATGCCGTCCACGCCCGCGGCTACACCCGCGCGCGCCAACGGCTCAATAAACTGCGGCTGACCTCCGCTGGAGTGGCCTTGCCCGCCCGGAAGCTGCACGGAATGCGTCACGTCAAAAACGACCGGGTAACCAATCCTTTGCAGGATAGGGAAGGAGCGCATGTCCACGACAAGATTCTGATACCCAAACGAAGAGCCGCGCTCCGTGAGAATAATCTTCGTATTTCCGGTGCTCTCCACTTTCTCCGCAACGTTGGCCATATCCCACGGCGACAGAAACTGCGCTTTCTTTACATTGACGACCCGGCCGGTCTTGCCCGCGGCGATCAGCAGATCCGTTTGCCGCGCCAGGAAGGCGGGAATCTGCAGCACATCGCAGACTTCCGCCGCGGGTTTTGCCTGCGACGCATCATGTATGTCCGTAAGGATGGGTAGTTTCAGTTCGGACTTGATCTTGTCGAGAATCCGCAATCCTTCCTTCAATCCTGGGCCGCGGAAGGCTTTCAACGAGGAGCGGTTGGCCTTGTCGTAGGAAGCCTTGAAGATGTAGGGCATTCCTGCGTCGGACGCGATCTTGGCAATCTTCTCCGCCATGATGCGCGCGTGCGTTTCGCTTTCAATCACACACGGCCCGGCAATCAGAAACAAGGGATTACCGCCGCCGAGGCGCAAAGAGCCAAGCGAAATTTCGTGAGTCGTGCTCATACGAGATAGGGAAAAGTCTGCAAGTTATCTAGGCTACGCAGCCAGGGCTGGGTTTGCAACGATTTAGGCAGTGACGTGCGGCGAGATCCCCACGGCCTGCGCACGCTTGGGCTCCGGCACGGGACGTGCCTTATTTTTCTTGTGCTCGAGGGCCGCGCCGATGAAGGCGGCGAAGAGCGGGTGCGGTTCGAGCGGCTTGGACTTGAATTCCGGATGGAACTGGCAGCCGAGGAACCACGGGTGGTCCGGCGCCTCGACGATTTCGACGTAGTTTTCATCGGGCGTTCGACCGGTGATACGCAGTCCGGCGGCGACAAGAGTTTTCTCGTAGTCGCGATTAAATTCGTAGCGGTGGCGGTGGCGCTCGCTGATTTCGAGTTTGCCGTAGGCTTTGTGCGCGAAGGAGCCGGGCTCGAGTTTGCACGGCCAGGCGCCCAACCGCATCGTGCCGCCCATT
>Ga0210407_10003006_pt1 | contig 13999 bp, 14 predicted proteins | sample IncBWC27MmetaG_FD_150860 | JGI IMG/M metagenome (GOLD analysis project Ga0210407, IMG submission 150860) | Forest soil microbial communities from Barre Woods Harvard Forest LTER site, Petersham, Massachusetts, United States - Inc-BW-C-27-M | ecosystem: Environmental > Terrestrial > Soil >... | reverse complement strand
CCGCTGCCGCTGGGCGGCCGGTCCCAATTCCCGCAAGACGTATTCGTAGGAGAGTCCGTGAAAACCATAGCGGCGGATACCTTCGTCGAAGAGCTTTCTAGGCAAAGGAAAGCGCTGCGCCAGGTCCGGAAGGTGGCGGTGGAAGGCCGTATCAAAGCAGGCGACCTGGGGAATTTGCGGAAGCTGGGCTGCGATCGCTTCCATGATTTTGATTTCGGCGGGCAAGTGCAGAGGAGCCAAAGGGACCAGATTGCGAAGGTCGGTTAACACCTGTGGCGTGATCTTTTGCGGAGCGGCGTAGTGCGGGCCGCCATTGACCACACGGTGTCCGATCGCGGAGGGAGGAGGGTATTTTCCTTTTTTCAGCTCCTCCAGCGCCATCTGCAACGCGTGTTGGTGCTCGGGAATTGGACGAGGCTGATCCACAAGGGAACTGCCGTCGGGCGTGCGAAGCCATAAGCGTCCCGATGGCGCGCTGATGTCTTCTGCCGCGCCGCGCACGAGGAGGCGCTCGCTCGAGTTGCTGAATTCGTATAACGCAAATTTGAGTGACGACGAACCGCTATTGAAGGCGAGGATGTGGTGAGGTTCCACAGATTACCCGGAATTGGCCGCGCGATTGCAGTCTGATTATATGGCCTAGGCAGCGTGAGCGAGGCCCTTTGCCTGTTACAGTGATGATGCGGCAATGTTAAGGCTTTGCCGTCAGACTAACCTGCAGGATTTGCCCGCATCATAGAGTCATACGCACAAAAGGAAATTCCATGTTTGAATTTGATGCCAAGCTCTCAACTGCAGTTGAAACCGACCACCGGCCGTCGCGCCCACCGAAGCCAACGAGCAAACCCTTATCTCCCGAACTTCTCCAGAAAATGCAGCGCTATTGGCAGGCTGCGAATTATCTGACCGTCGGACAAATTTATCTGCGCGAGAATCCTCTTTTAAGAGAGCCGCTCAAGGCCGAGCACATCAAGCCGCGGCTTCTGGGCCATTGGGGCACTTCGCCGGGCCAGAATTTTATTTATGTGCATTTGAATCGCCTGATCAAAGAGAAACACGCCAGCATCATTTATATCGCCGGGCCCGGCCACGGGGGCCCGGCGTTGGTCGCGCAGAGTTATCTCGAACGGACGTATTCGCAGGTTCATCCGGAAGTGACGCAGGACTTGCCGGGAATAAGAACGTTGTTTCGCGAATTCTCGACGCCGGGAGGAGTGGGAAGCCACTGCGGGCCGCACATTCCCAATTCTTTGCACGAAGGCGGAGAGCTGGGCTATTCGCTGCTGCACGCTTACGGGGCCGCCTTTGATAATCCGGAGCTTATCGTCGCTTGCGTGATCGGCGATGGCGAGGCGGAAACCGCGCCGCTCGAGGGAAGCTGGAAGGGGAACAAGTTTGTGAATCCGGTGCGGGATGGCGCGGTGCTGCCAATTTTGCATTTGAATGGATACAAAATTTCGAGTCCCACCGTCGAAGCTCGCACGGCCGATGAAGAACTCATGCAGTTATACACGGGACGAGGCCATCGCGCTTATTTCGTGGAGGGGGACGATCCTGTGGACGTGCACCAGGAGTTTGCCGCCGCGCTGGACCACGCTTATGCGGATATCAAAACGATTCAGGACGATGCGCGAAAGAACGGTCTGAAGGGCACACCGACGTGGCCGATGATCATTCTGCGCACGCCCAAGGGCTGGACTGGACCGAAGGAAGTGGAGGGCGTGCCGATCGAGGGAACGTTTCGCGCGCACCAAGTTCCGCTTGCGAACGTGCGCAGCGATAGCAAGCAGCTCAAGATGCTGGAAGAGTGGATGGAGAGTTACGAACCCGACAGGCAATTCGATAAAGATGGCCGGCTCATACCGGAATTGACCGAGCTCGCCCCACACGGCGACCATCGTATGGGCGCGAATCCGCACGTCAACGGCGGGCGTGTATTGAAAGCGCTGGCGCTTCCCGAATTCATAAATTACGCGCTCAAAGTGCCTGGACCGGGCCGCGTGATTGCGGAAGCGCCTCGAAAGCTCGGCGAGTTCCTGAGAGACACGGTGCGGCAAAATTCGGAGAATTTCCGCTTTTTCTGTCCGGACGAGACGAATTCAAATCGCCTGAACGCCATTTTCGAGGCCACCACGCGTTGCATGGTGGAGCCCACCGTTTCCATTGACGAAAAAGTGAGCCCCGAAGGGCGCGTCCTGGAAGTGCTGAGCGAGCACTGCACGGAGGGCTGGCTCGAAGGATATATTCTGACCGGCAGGCACGGTGTGTGGTCGTCGTATGAGGCCTTTGCGCAGGTGGTCGATTCGATGATTACGCAGCACGCTAAATGGCTGGAGGAGTCGCGAGAATATCCGTGGCGGCGGCCCATCGCGTCGCTCAACGTGTTTCTGACCAGCCACGCGTGGCGCAACGATCACAACGGATTCAGCCATCAGGCGCCCGGGTTCGTGGACAATGCGCTGCAGAGAAGGAGCGAAGTAATCCGGATTTATTATCCACCGGATGCCAATTGCCTGCTAAGCGTGATGGATCATTGCCTGCGCAGCCGCAATTACGTGAACATCGTCACCTGCGGAAAGCAGTTTGCCTTGCAATGGCTGGAGATGGATCAGGCCATTTCACATTGTACGCAGGGAGCATCCAGATGGAAGTTCGCGAGCAACGACGACGGCGGCGAGCCCGACATTGTGCTGGCGTGTGCCGGCGACGTGCCCACGCAGGAAACGGTGGCGGCGGCGTGGCTGCTGCGGAAACACGTTCCAGGAATCAGGTTGCGCGTCGTAAACGTGGTTGATCTCGGCGTGTTGATGAGCCCGGACGTTCACCCGCACGGAATGGATAACATCTCCTTCGAAGAATTATTCACGCACGCGGCTCCGGTGATTTTTGCCCATCACGGATATCCGGCCGTGATTCACAGCATGATGCATGGCCGGGCCAACGAAGCGCGGTTCCACGTCCGCGGATTCAAAGACGCCGGCACCACCACCACGCCGTTCGATATGGTCGTTTTGAACGGCATCAGCCGATTCGACTTGGCGAAGCTGGCGCTGAGGTATGTGCCGCGGCTAAGGTCGGAAAGTTCAGACGTAATCGACATGTTCGACCGGAAACTCTACGAGCATCGCTCGTACATTCGCGAGAATTTCGAGGACTTACCGGAGATCACCAACTGGTCCTGGACAGCGGATTTCACCGATCCAGCGGGGCCTCCGCCGCTTGCGGTCGGACAGCCCCGAGCGGCTCTTTTCACCGATTCCTGATCACGACTTCGAAAAGATCAAACGGCTACAGCATGAGCGGCCGGCTCATCGGCGCCTTGGTTGAATCCTTTGGCATAAAGCCGTAAGCTCCTGAGGCGCGTTGGAAAGATGTTTCCGATTAAAGTTTCCCAGCATCGAAGGAGCTTCGGCCTATTACCGATTTGAGGAGCGAATAGATGAGCCCCAAAAATAGCAAACGCGGTGAGAGTTATAGCCAATTAGAAGCGGGCACCAAACGAGCCAAACCGGTTCAACATCAACGCGGCGCGGAAATTCAGCCGTACGGCAAGATCGCGAAACTGCCGATTGCTCTCGACGAAAAGGTCTGCGCAGAAAGCGCAGAAAATCTGAACCAGCTTCTTGCCGATACGATGACGTTGCGCGACATGTACAAAAAACATCACTGGCAAGTCGCCGGGCACACGTTCTATCAATTGCATCTGCTATTCGATAAGCATCATGGTGAGCAGGACGAACTCGTAGACGAAATCGCTGAGCGCATACAGCTTTTGGGCGGCATCAGTCTTGCCATGGCCGGGGATATTGCCGAAACAACCATGATCGAACGGCCGCCAAGAGGTCGGGAAGAAGTCCCGGTACAAATCTCGCGCCTCCTGGAAGCTCACGAACTGATCCTGAAAGAAGCTCGCACAATGGCCAAACAGGCTACTGAGGCGGGAGACGACGGGACAAACGATTTACTCGTTTCGGACGTGATCCGCACAAACGAGCTTCAAGTGTGGTTCATTGCGGAACACCTGGTGGATGTCCCAGTAGTTCGCGCCGATCCGGGACCGCCGTCGCAGCTGGAGACTGACGGCCACCCTGAGCAATTTACGCTGAAACGTCAGCGATGAGGGATTTGCGCGCGCACTTGGGATTTAGTGCGGCTCTAGCCCTTGGCTTCTGAGGAAGGAATCGCTAACGAGCCGCTTGAGCCTAACGCACGTTGCAAACATCGAGAGTATTGTTTCCATCGTCTACTGCGGCGAAGCGGAATCCATCGCTAGCTGCTGAATAACATCCGCCACGGCGAAAGTTAGTCCGAACATGTGCTTCGTGGGCTCAATTCCACACAGTTTGCTGAATCCTATAGAATAGGCCAAAGGGCCTGTAGCTCAGATGGATAGAGCAGCGGTTTCCTAAACCGTTTGTCGGGAGTTCGACTCTCCCCAGGCCCACCATACATCCTTCAATGGGGAGAAGGACTTACGGAAGGCTAGTTCGGCAGGGTACTGCGATTTGTTGCAAGGTCGTTGCAAACTGGATTTGTTCTCAACTCCGCTCCTAGTAGATCCATTGCGTTAACTCCCGACTCAGCAACACTTTTCACGTAGACGTTCATCGTGAGCGAGATGTTGCTGTGCCGCAGAATCGCCTGAATCGTCTTGTCATCAACGCGTAGGATGTGAAGGTTCGTTGCCAGGCCGCGGCGAAATGCGTGCCATCCGTGCCATTGGAGAGTTTTGTCCAATTGGAACATATGGCCTTCGGGCTTGTGATCGGATTCCGACTTCCGACACACAACGCATTTCTCGATCGCGGGAGTGATTATGCGCCGCGCGAGGTTGTCGAGATTGAGGGGCTTTCCGTTGCCGGCTTGGAAGATCGGGCCGACCGCGAGCTTGCCCATTCGCTCTCGATGCGCCTCTAGCGCCTCGGCCAGTTCTTTCACTACCGGCACAGGCGCCTTGCTCCGCGCTGTCTTTGGTGGATTCGTTATGCCGTTCCAGATCGAACGGCTAACGCTCAGTTCGCGGCTGTTGAAATCTTCCCAACAAAGCCCTGCGATTTCGCCCTTCCGCAAGCCGGTTAGTGCTGCCGTCATCACAACTGTTCGCGCTGGCTCATCGAGAACGGCCAGCATTCTTTTTATTTCATCGAGCGAGTAGGCGTGGGTTTCCGCGGGTTCTTTCGATGGCGGGATACTCGTGTCCACCATCGGATTAACGCCATTTAGAATCCCAAGACGCTTCGCCTGTTTGAAAACTCCAGAGAGAAAGCTCTTGATGTGTTTCAGTGAGTTGCGGCCGAGTTCTGTGTCGCGTGCGATAGCTGAGAGTAGACGCTCGCCGTCAACGGTACGGAATTGGCGCAACGTGATTTTTGCAAGGCGGTGTTTGAGGTGAATGTCGAACATGTCGTGGTAGCTTTTCGATGTGCTCGCTCGTTTTTTGTCCGCGTATTCGGGGAAATAGATGTTCGTAACAAAATCAGTGACGAGCATCGTGCTTTTGGCGTCGATAAGACCAGCATTGATCGGCGCAAGGATCTCTTGCGCGAACGATTTCACGCTTGCCTTGGTTCGGTATTGATCGGAGTATTCAACGTCGAGCTTTTTACAGACGAGCTTTCTTTTAACGGTTCTGTCGGGTTGGAGCACATCATCGCAGTAGCGGACAAACCACGATTTGCCCCTGCGAAAGATGTACCCCTTTTGCTGTCGTTTCATTTCACTCCTCTCCATGAAGTCGCTTTCGGATGTAATCCGAGACTGACAGACCGGCCCGCTTGGCTTTTTCTGAAAGCTCGCGGGATTCCGCTGGCGTCATCCGATAATGCACGACTGCGGATCGCCTCTCGGATGCCCGTTTCGCGGGCCTGCCTTGTTTGCGCTTCATGGGATATTATTGTGCTACAATAAATATTGAGCATTCAAGCTTTCTATTTATCTGAGCCTTCAATTTTGGGTCGGCGAATCCCCTCGAAGCCCTGCGGTGCAGCCATATCGCGTAACGAACCTAATAAGCGTTGATCAAATATGGTAAACATCTTTTGAGTGTTGGGAATTAGTTGAGCAATTTGACCCTTGAGATCCGACAGCATCTCCATCATTTGCGCCATCGTCTCCTCGACCTGATCGCCGCTTCGTCTTAGCCTCTGTAGGTCAATCGCCTGCGTTACGGGCGATTCCACATTGTCGGCGTCCGCGTGAATCGCTTCGATTTGCTCTGCCAGTTTTTCCCTGGCGTGCTCAGCACTACCGAGGTCTGTATGGTTGAGAAAGATTGTTCGGACCGCAGCCACATCAAAGGGAATTGCCCCGCCTTCCTCGATTATCTGGATGAAGGGCTTTCTTATGGCGTGCCGCAGTGCCAGTTCGTAGAAGACATTTGGATTTCGGTAGGCGAGGTCGGCAATTACTAAATCCGACTCAAGGACGTGCTCTATGACCTGGGACGTGATCATTCCAGGTTTTGCAATTTTGTCCGCTCGGATAACTTCGTAGGCGAATTTGGTCTGCGCTACAGGCTTAATGACATACTCCAACACGTCATCGCTTCGTTTTCGTGCCTCGGATCCAGCTTCGCCAATCGGCGAGATGAAGAAACACTTTTTCTTATCGCTCATATTCCTCCCGTAACTAGACGATACACTGAAATTACCTTCCGCTGATGCGTAGCCATGCAACGACATCGGGCCAGGAAAAGCGCAAATAGCGGCCCATGCGCAAACAGGGAAGAGGGGTGCCGTTGTGCTTTCCCCTCGCGCGCGATTTTTCGTAAATCCATCCGAGCGGAACCTTCAGGCGTTCCGCGAGTTCCTGCGGAGTCAAGATATCTTCAGCTCGAAGCGTGGTTGTCGGGTTCATTTGCAATGATCTTGCAACGCGCCTTTTAACTCCCTGATTCCGAAACCCCGAAACGTGACAAGTGGTTAACTTAACCGCAGGGCATCAACGTGCGTCTTAACGGCCTTAGCACCGCCTCTGCTACTACTAGGGTTCCTCGGAGCGTCCGCATTTCGATGAATCCCCATTTCAGGCATAAACCGTGCTGGTTGGTAAGATTCTCCAGCGGTTGGAAAGCTGAGCTGACTTTCCTCGCCTTGGGCGAGCAGCCCACATCTTTGCCCCAAATGAGATACGGCCTCGTCAGTTGCGGCGTGGCCTACGGAACCTCCGTATCCGAATTTTTTCTTCATGCTGAACTTTTCGCGCATTGCCGAGCTTTTAGCCTGCCTCCGCTGCGCCAATTCGGCCCGGTATTCACGCTTGAGCTGCCATACAGTCTCCAACGCTTCGTACAATGGGCCGATTTCACCGAGGTCCCCCCGGTTTTGAGCATTCTTATAGAGCCGCCATAGTGCATGCCCTACGCGAATCAGTTTCAGCTCCCACGGATCAATATCGTGGTAATCGTAAAGTTGGCGTTTTGTGAGACTTTTTATCAATTGTCACCTTTCTTGTCGGACTAAGGCCCTCACCCGCCGTTCCAAAGAAATAATTCAAACTTCGACCCACTTACGATCAAAGGCATCGTCCTTTTCCCCCGGGTTCCGCTCGGCAAGGCGCCATAATGCATTCCGCCTGTACGTGACGCCGACCGGCCAACGGCCAGCACTCTCTTTCTCCCAAGGGAGGCGAGGACGGCGATAAAAGAGCCAATAGCCTCCTTTGCATTCATCTTGCTTAAGCCGGCGGGTGGCTCCGTCCAGTTTCACAACATCACAGAGTTCCGCGATTCGATCCGCCGTGCGAGGGACCTCGTCCGCAAGTTCATTCAAGCTTTTGTTCGAGGTAACGATCAGAATCGGCCGCTCATTCCGGTATGCTTTGTCGATCAGTGCGTCAACCTGCGCAAGCCCGAAATCTGTCAGCCTTTGAGCGCCTAAGTCATCGAGAACCAAGAGGTCGTCCGCCAGTAATTCGTCGCGGACGTCGCTAGGGCTCTCTTTATTTTGAAAAGATTTCTGACAGGATGTTATGTAGTCTTCTGTGTTCGAATAGCAAATGCTCATGCTAAACAGCGAGCATTCTGCCGCGACGGCAACCGCCCGGAAGGTCTTTCCAACGCCCACAGGTCCGTGAACAAAGAGTCCCCGTTTCGGTTTACGTTCCAGACGCCGGCGCAAATCTTCGTCAATCCTGCTCTCCCGTTGCGTGCGTGATATAAGCTGATGCAGTGTCGCGCCACGAAATTTCCTTGGGAATCCCTTGCAGTACAATTCACCCGGAATGAATAAGCGTAGATATTCTCGAAGGCAACCGGCAGAGCAGAAACCGACAAGACGTCGCCAAAGCTGCGCGTCTTTTGTTGGTGAATAAAGCTCGCCGCATTGGCAATAGATATTCATCATGAGCCCTCCAAAGCAGAGTAGTCGGGATGTTCTGGACGCTTGCGCATTCGGACTTCAGCATTGGATTTGCAAACTGGACCGTCCAAGAAGCGGTCGAATTGGGAACAGAAAAATCTCAGGCTCAAGCCTTGGCTAGCAATGAAAGAATCAGTGGATCCTGCGTAGTTGTCCCAACGGCGCTGAAACTCCTGTAGTGTCAAATCTCGCTTCCTGCCGAACAGTCCTGAAAGCTGGGCATAATCCGCCTTCGCCCAGGCGGGATTCTGTCCTTTGAGTGTTAGGAAAGAGGTAGTCGCATAGATCTTAGCCATATCCAGAGGCGTAGTAGCCTCTGAGTTGGTTGCTTTTTCTTTTGCTTTGTAGGTAGGTGCTTTATGAGGGTGGCCATCCGACACCACCCCGCTATACCCTATGGTCCCCGAAGGGTGGTGTATTGGCGACACCATGCCGGAGGCTCGCAACGGTACTCCAGCCGGTTGTCCGGAAACACTGGTATCGCCGTGTTCGGACAGCGGGTGCCTTGGCAACAACAAGCGTAATTTTTCAGCTACGCTCTCTGGGTTAATTCTGAATGTCGAACTTTGTGAGCCGTTTGAGACTCGCTCGAAAACTCCTGCCGTTACCCAAAACCTTACAGCGGCAACTGCCTGACGCCGTCCTACGCGAGCGCCACGCTGTATTTGAGTCAGCGGTATCTTGTCTGAATCTCGATTCCAGCCGACAAGCTTTCGCCAGATGAAGAGAAAAGCCCGGACATGCGAATCCAAGACGCATTTGTTTGGCAGTACCTGATCGAAAAAAACATTCGGTAGGGGTGTGCTACGCGGTAGCAGTTTCCTCCGAAAGTCACCTGTCTGTTGGGCAGTGTTGCTACGGATCTCCTCGTTCTCCATGCTAACTCCTCAAATATGCTTAACGAGGACGATTCTGCCGCAGCTTGCAGGACCCCGTAAGATCCGCAAACTATCCCGCGCTGATTCGGCCGCTTGCAAGGCGGCCAAAATCATTCGTCTAACTTTTGGCCGCTCTCGCTGCGCGTCTGCAAGCTGTTGCTACTGCGTCGTAGCTGACATGGTAATGGTCGGCGGCTAACTGGATAGCAAGCGAACGGGGTGTTTTAGCTTGGATGAGCAGATCGACGAAAGCTTGAGTTAAACCCAATCTGTCCACAGATTTCCGGAAATGCGAGTACCAACTGCGGGGGTATTTCTGCTTGAACTCATCCTTGGCGATCCAAATTCCTGCCTCCAAAACGTGCCTGTGCGCACACTCGACGAAGGTGACATAACGAAAATCCGTAGGTCTCCCACGCCGACGACCACCAGCCCGACGTTCCCGATCTATTCCCAAGGCTTTCAGACCACGCTCGACAGTCCAAGGCAATCTCGATTTTTTCGTGAATGCGAGGAACGCTAAGAATTTAGCAACTTCAGACAGACTGAGCTCACCGGAGGTCAGCTTCTTATGGAGTTCCCGAGCTTTTAGAACTTGGGGGGACCGAGAGATGATTCTTCTAAGGTCCTCATTCGCCAGGAGCTTCTCATCCTCGTTTTTCCATTCCCGCTGCTCCTCGGGGGACAATAAGGCTAAACGACGTTTAAGGTCTGGAGGGTAGTCTTCGAAAAGGTCCGGCTTCTTTGCCACGCTTCCCCTAATGGCTCCCGCTCAAAAGAGGGGAAGGGCGGCGCGGGAAGTTTGCCGCCCTTTTCGCTGGCGCATTCCAAGCGGCCGCAAGGAATGCCGCTATCCCACAAGCATCCGCTGGATTCTTACATCCATGCGGCTGTGAGGCAACATCACGGAAGCATCTGAATCGACAAGTTCTGCCGCAAAGAGATCCAAACGAGTCCGCATATTGGAGTAGCCGATTGAGCTTGCGATCCCCGATTAAGGCTAAGGGTTAGGGGAGGTATGTTGAAGGCTGGTCGAAAAAGGACCCCAGTCGAGCGATAAAATTTTGTTGGTGAAAAATTTTTATCGCCGCTTGCTGTTTTTTGGGTTTCGCAATGCCTCATTTGAGACAGCGCCGGGTACTGGGTAGATTGCACACAGACCGATATTCTTTGCTGGACAGGTCCGCTATGAGAGACGCTATCCTCAGCACTGAATGAAGGGCTCACGTCAAATCAGCGTACGCTTGCCCGATGACCAGATGGAACAGCTTAAGAACTACTGTGAGCAAACGGAATCTGATATTACCGGCGTGGTTCGAAAGGCTCTACAAAACCTCTTAGCCGCTGAAACCGGCTCATCTTCTGGGAAACCCAAGGGGCAGTTAGCTCCGTCTGAAGCCGTGCTTGATCTCGTTCCAGCGTATTTAAACCGCACGGACGTTCGCGAAGTACGGAGGAGTCTTTTCTGCCATTTACTGGCAGCTAGTTACGTTGCTAAGAAGCATTTTCCGCGTACCAGCGGCCTGGCTGAGGGCCACGAATTGTTGCTTAAGCTGCAAAAGCTTTTTGGAGTGGACTAGTGTCGGACACGATGTTGAATAGACTCTTTTCGGGCAATTCTGAAAAGCGGTGGGAAACGAGCGAGCGAACAAGCCTTCGAGTTACTAGGAGGCGTTTGGTCGAGGAGTGCGAAGCAGTTTCGGTCCACGTGCTCCAGAGAGCCTTCGGTAAGAAGTCCCTAATAACGGCAATCCGTCAAGTTCAGCCGCTCCGCCTGCCAGTCTCTGGCGGCTGTTTCGAGATCTGGCTAATCGACGAAGCCCACTGGCTGCCCGGAAGGTCCGAGCGCAGGTCATCGCTCGAAGAGGGTACGGCACGCTTGTGGCTTATCTGCACAGGCTGTAAGCAGAAGGTCGCGAAATTGTTTTATTACGTCCTAGCAGGCTCATCTACCCTCTCTGACCTGCTCTGCCGCCAGTGCCACCATTTGACTTATCTAAGTGTGAACTCCGGTGGAAACCGCTGGTATTGCGAGATCGCGCGGCCGATGAAGCGACTATTACTCGAGAAGTCTAAGCTCCTCGGAAAGCGGCAGAGACCCAGCATCGCTGCACGGCTCACTCGGATCGAAGTTAGATTAGCCGGCTTCCGACAATTAGCGGGACGCCTCACTAAGCGCCGAAAAGCGTCCATACGGCGGCCATATCGGGATCTCAGCCTGTTAACCTGACAGCGGAGGAGACGCCGTGAAGAGGAACGAGACGACAAAACCCGATGGCGTGGGGCCGAGGAAGACGGTTGAAGAAAATTTGGAGGAATATAGGCAGTTCTGGCGGCGAGCGACCGCGGAGCTCATAAAGGCCGGCCTGATCACAGACGAACATCTACGCAGTTCTCCAAGGTTAGCCCGCGCGATTAGGAACTTCCTGCGGAAAAAGTGATTTCTCGTCCCGCCTCACTCTTCTTCGAGGAGAACACCGTTCACTGGCTCTGTGCCTCATAAGCGTTAGTGATTAATTCACGAAGATACTGTCCTGGCCCAGTTTTTATTTTGTTGACGAGGTCCATTCTGAAGCTCTCGAAATCAGCGATGACCTCATTCTGCGAACTGGAGGCCCGCACGTGAACAGTAAGCACGCGTTCCCTTAACCCGATTTCGGCAAAATAAGTTACACGGCCCATCTCCGAGCAAAGTCAGAATGGCTTCCCTGGGAAATATTGCATCGTGAATACGCTGATCACAGCCCTCCAGTGACAGTTCACTGAATGAGCGCAAAGCCTTCGAGATTAGATCAATGGTTTTGCCAATCGCGTATCACACTCGTGGCCACTTTCCGAAAACGCGACTTCACAGGACTTGGCGTAAACGGCAGCGCGAGAACATTTTAAGAAATTCGGATAAGCGTTAGGTCGGGGACTAAAGGTTGCTTCGGGGGGCACTCTCCGAAAACCGAACTTAACAGCACCCGTCGGCCTATAGGGCGTCTTTTCCGAGCTCAGGGGCACGCATACCGTAAGGTTTGTAGTACGTTTTACAAAAACCACCCGATAACAGGCTTACGACAATGATCTTACAGTTGATCCCCGTTCAGCCCCTAGAGGTTGGAGGATGGCAATGGCACCCCGGATCTTACTGGCTGACGATCACAGACTAGTTATCGAGGCTTTGCGAAAGCTCCTCGAACCACACTGCAGCATCGTGGGTTTAGCACCTGATGGCTTGTCATTGCTGGAAATTGCGCCCATCCTTAAGCCTGATGTGGTTATCGTTGACATCGCTATGCCTCTTTTGAGCGGCCTTGAAGCTGGACAACAACTGAAAAACATCATGCCTGCAGTCAAGTTGATCTTTATCACCATGAATGAAGATCCCGGGCTCGCAATAGAAGCGATGCGAGGGCGAGCTTCTGGATACCTATTGAAAAGCTCGGCAGCCTCGGAATTATTTCAGGCCATTCAGGTAGCACTTCAGGGCGGTACGTATGTGACTCCAAGAATCGCAAAAGGTATGCAAGATGCTTTTATTCGCGATCCCCAGACCAAAATTCGCGATAAGAGAGTGACACCGCGTCAACGAGAAGTGATTCAATTGCTCGCAGAAGGCAAATCGATGAAGGAGGCTGCTGCCATCCTGAAGCTTACCCCCAGAACCATTGCCTTTCATAAATATCGGGCGATGGAACAGCTCGGATTCAAAAACACGGCTAGCCTTATTGAATTTGCAATCAAAGACCATATTCTAATTGCATAATCATATGGATTACCCAGCCTCATGCCCTGCAAATCATGCGGTTCCGACAACCTAGGCAAGTTCACGGGCGAGATTGCGATCCATTTTAGTGGGCTGAAAAACATTAACGAGCCCCACGTGCCAGTTGCCGAGAACAGGACTCTCCATAAACTTGTTTGATAAGTCGTTTCGCATCAACAAATACGTCTAGACAAGTTTGTGGCACCGGTGACGCGTCGAAGACGCAGTCGGGGCTTATTGACTTGGCCATAAGTCATTCCCCTAGACTACATTGCTGATCGTGTGCTTCTCCCTAATTTCGCCTGTAAAGACTGACAGTTGTCATGTTTGACAGGTCTGCAGATAGTTCTTTACCCCAGCCTGTTAGATCCCTTCGACCGACACATATGCGAGCAGTTCTCCACTTATCTCCGTCGCCACGCTCAGGCAACGGTCATCGGCGAATCGGGCAGAATGGCTTCAAGCTCATGTTGGAGGGTGATTTAGTCCCACACCTCAAGTATCCCTGGCAACAGGTTGTGCTCGATGCGTTCATTGAATTATTACCTCGAAAACTCAAAGCTGCTGAACGCGTTATTTGCGCTCGGCTGCACGACTCACGGACCACCGACTTCGATGAGCAATTCGCCTTGCAATACGCTTTGGGGTCTTTGCGCATATTGCTGCCTCCAAAAAAGCAATCGCGAAGACAAATTGGCGAAGGAAGAAATCGTGTGACACCACAACGGCGCAGCGTCGGCTTGAAGCGTGGTTCTCGCGCTGTCCGGAGAGCACCACACAAAAATGAGTTCAAATGGGGAGCGAAGAGTCGCAGGCACAATTTCGACAGGAAGGTCAAGAATGGCAAGAATGCTCAAGGGTGCCGAGGCTCGGAACGGGCAGCTCATCCAAAAAGAATGGGCCGTGCGCGCAAATAGGCACCTTCTCTGGTCTCAGTTAATGGATCTGCTGATTCTGGCCACGATCATCTTCTATCTCTGTCTTCACCGCTCGGACGCCGCTACGTTCCTAGA
>Ga0210407_10003003_pt1 | contig 14006 bp, 9 predicted proteins | sample IncBWC27MmetaG_FD_150860 | JGI IMG/M metagenome (GOLD analysis project Ga0210407, IMG submission 150860) | Forest soil microbial communities from Barre Woods Harvard Forest LTER site, Petersham, Massachusetts, United States - Inc-BW-C-27-M | ecosystem: Environmental > Terrestrial > Soil >... | reverse complement strand
CTGGGCAAATGCAGACACATTAGACATAGTTCGCGTGGACTGGAAGACAGATCATATCCCATCTTCTGTGGGTATCAGCTCGATTGAAAAAACGATGCATTACAAGATTCTCCGTATCGGACACACCGCTTTTCTCTTGCCTTCCGCTTCCGAACTGGCCGCTTACGATGAACGAGGCAATTTCAGCCTAAACATGATCACTCTCGAAGCGTGCCGGGAGTTCACCGGCGAGTCTCAGGTAACCTACGAACCTCCGACGGGTAACCCTTCCCCTGAGCCGTAAGCCGCGCGGTCGTGGATGCTAGTCGACCGGAGCGTAGTATCCTCTGCGCCAAGAAGCACGCGCTTTGGGGAATCCTTTGGGGAGCATCAGCGTTACCTTTACGGCGCGGTACTTTCCGTCGCGTCTTAGATTCGCTGGTGTGTAACCCAAAATGTATTGATTACGTATCGCCTGTCCGATCTTTAACGCAACATCTGGCAGTTCATTGACATCGTCGATTTCAAACAACCGCCCACCTGATTGCTCTGCGACCGCGCCAAGGAGGATCGGACCGCTGAGCTCTTCGAACGTGCGCGCCCGTGTATCCGGTGGTTCGAAGATTCCGATTGCATACAGTTGAACGTCCGCTTCGCGAACTGCGTTCTTGATCTCACCAATACTGTAGCGGCTATAGTTGTCTCCCCCGTCGGATACGATGATTATCGCCTTTCGCGCGTTGTGCGCCTTCTTCATTTGCTGCAGCGAGAAGTAGATAGCATCCAATAGAGCCGTTCGTCCTTTAGGGCGTATCCACATCAGACGGTTCTGGATATCTTCAGATTGCTGAGTCAGCCCGCAAAGGAGTTCGACGGTGTCATTGAACTGGACGAGGAAGAATTCGTCTTCCGGATTTGATGTTTTCAGAAACTGTCCAACCGCTTCACGCGACTTCCTCATCTTACGATCCATGCTGCCGCTGGCGTCGAACACCAGACCGACACTAACCGGAGCGTCGTCAAGGGCGAAGTGTGTGATGACTTGCTCCACTTTGTCCTCGTACAATTTGAAGCGCTCCTTCTCCAACCCCGCGATCATTTGGTCATGACGATCGACTACCGTAACAGGGATGAGCACCAGATTTGAATCGACACGAATGTTAGGTGTGTTATCGCCGCCTCCATTCGCGTGCGCAACGGATCGAATCCGCGGTTCGATATTCACGCTCTGGGGACTCGCTAGCGTGATGCATAACACCAAGCATACAAACAACAAAAGGATGGACAAACGTGCGGCTCCCACAAATCGGAACACCTTGGTCGTATGAATAAAGCCGTGCAGTTTCATGAAATTCCTCAGACGGTCCGTCGATGCCGGCGGATAATCTCTCGCAGTACTTTTTGTTGGAGTGGGATATGAGCGGCAGTCTTCAGGGAGCGAGGGGCGCCCCGGTTGTGGCCCGCATCACGGTGAGTCAGGATGGCGCTGCGCGCGGTATCCTGGCCGTGTTCGAACTTCGTATTTCTTTCCGGGATCGCGTACGATTTCCACACTTAATTTCCGGTAGGCACGAATCGAGGTTTCTGGGGGATAGTACGCTGCCGTATAAGAACTGGCTAGCTCCTCGCGAATAGACGTAAACGCGACAGATCGCTTGTGCCAGGTGCTGGCCCAAAACAATCGCCCGCCTGTCCGCGCCGTCAGGCGTTGAAATACATTAGCCGAGATCTGGTCTTGTTGCGCTTCACGAGTCGACACGATATAGATTGGGATTCCTTCGCTCTCGGCGACCTCCGCGACGTCATCCGGCGCGACGATGCTAGCGTTGTCTGGCCCATTTGAGAAGACGACAACGGCCTTCTTGCCAATAGTCTTCGCGGCATCACGAAGCGTCAGCAGGAGTGCATTGTAGAGAGCTGTGTCATCGCCCGCAACCGCACTTCTCACCCCGGACACCGCTGTTTCGCGACTCGGCGTCAGGGGCACGGCCCTATAGAGGTTGCGGCTGAATTTGTATACGGCGATCGAGTCCGTTCGGTCCAGCGTGCGCACGAAGTCAGCGATCGCATCCGCAGCGTACGGAAAGCCGGTGTACATCCAGTTGCTCGTGTCGAATAGGATGAACACCTTGGTTCCGGCAAAAGTGTCCGCCGGGATGCCGGTAAGCTGCAATGATGTTTCCGTACCCTCGGAAAAGGCGACGATCTTCTGCGGCTCCCCGTCTTCCTTGATGGAAACATCGGACGGCTTCAGACCATTGACGTATCTTCCTTTAGCGTCCGTCACTGTGAACGTTAGAAGTACCATGTCTACGTTCACTCGAAATACGGAGTTAGCAGGGTCCTCGGCTCCGAGGCTAAGTGTGCAAATCGAAAGTATAAGGGCTCGCGATATCATTTGCACTCCCTCATAAACTTGGTGCTTTGGAAGCCCGGTCGTCTAGGCTGAAGGGCCGGAAGCGCAGCAAAGAGTCCTTGAGGGGAGCCATCGAACACCTTGCTGCGCACCGTAGCGCTTTGAGGAAACGTTAGATTTCCCTACGGCTGTACCGGAGCGGCGGAGGCGTTGGTAGCTTCACTGGAAGTTGCACCGGGCGCATAAAGCCGAATGCGAACGCGTCGAGCCAGGCTCCGCAACTGCGTCCTGCTTGCGGTAGGATCTACAGCCTTGAGCTCCGCGGCCAGCAATTCGGGCGACTGCTCTTCGCCGAGACCGATCAGCGATATACCCTTGAGCGGCACATTCTGCTTGACAAGGTACCGAGCGACGGATTCTGCGCGTTTACGACTAAGAGCCAGATTGTAAGATTTTGGGCCGATGTCGTCGGTGTATCCGACCACCTCGACTATCGGACGCTTCGTCGCTGTCGCTTTCTGCACAATCAGATCTAGAGCGGCTCTCGCGTCCGTCGTCAGATCCGACTTATTGAATCCGAAAATGATATTGTCAGTTTCTACCAGTGCGTAATTGAGGTCATTTTTCAACTCGAGAATCTGCGTCGAGTTAGCGCTGATGTCGGTGGTGTTCGATTGGATCGCGGAAGCGTTGGTTTGCGCTTGTTGCAAGGCCTGATCCGCGCTCGCATTCGCCTGCTGCGCACTATTTGCGACTCCCACTAGCTTGTTATCGACGGTGGCGACGCGCTCATTGAGACGCGAAATCTCGATTTGCTGCTTCGCAAACTCAGCCTTGCCGCGACTCTCTAACTGGTTAACACGTTGGTTCACTACGCCGGTCTGCTTTGCAACATATTTCTTTGTGGCGCAGCCGGAGGTAGCCAGCGCTAAGACGAGCGCTGATAAAGCGATCATTGCAGGACAACATACTGACTTGTTCATTATTTCTCCATCTCGGCTCCACGGAAATACCCGTTTCTCAGTGCCAGCATCAGCTGTGCCGTTTTCAGGTAGCGCCTCCGTATTGCCGCGCTAGCATCGACGCTCCGCTTGAGCAATAGGATTTAGAATTTCGACACTTACGTTTCCCGCGCTAAGTTACTGGCGCATCAGGGAAACGATTAAGTACGTCCAAAAAAAGTAAACCTGCGCTATGTCTGTCGAATCTGGAGTATGAATTAGCCTCCCGGAGGAGGGTCGCCATGAAGCTAGAACGTGACGTTAGAAGAACAGTAACTATCGCCTTGATTGGCCTCGTAGTGTTGGTGTCACGGCCGGTTCCCAATGTGTTCGCACAAGCGATTAGCGGAGACATCGTCGGCACGATTACCGACGCGACAAACGCCTCAGTGCCGAACGCTACCGTGACCGCGGAGAACACTCAGACCGGCGTGAAGGCAACAACCACGAGCGATTCGAAGGGCGGCTTCCGATTCACTGATCTTCCGGTCAGTGTTTATACCTTAACGGGTACCGCGACAGGTTTTGGAACCACTATCGTCAGAAGTGTGAACGTTGTCTTGAACCAAACGATCACGGTCAATATCTCGCTCGAAGTAGGCGCCGCTTCTACCAGCGTCGACGTGGTTGTATCGGCGGCCGCCATCGACACCACTACCGCTCAGATTCAATCCACATACACGAAAACGCAGATCGCTGAGCTTCCAATGACGTCCACCGGTCAGCCTGGCTTGAACTTTGGAGCACTCAATCTATCGCTACTGAGTGCGGGTGTCACGAGTAGCGGCGGAGTGGGCGTTGGAATTGGACCCTCGGTTGGCGGCCAGCGCCCGCGCAATAACAGCTTTAGCGTCGAAGGCACCGATAACAACCGTAAGGACGTCACGGGTCCCGTGGTGTATATTCCCAACGAATCGACTGCCGAGTTCACGCTGCTCCAGAACCAATTCGCTCCAGAATACGGGCATTCTTCGGGTGGACAGTTCAACCTCATCGTGAAGAGCGGGACCAATGAGTTCCATGGGCAGATCTACGAATACTTCCAGAACCGCAACTTAAACGCGGTAGATCAGCTCTTGGCGAATCAGGGCACCTTCAGCAATCCCCGCTACGACCAGAACCGCCTTGGAGCGACATTCGGCGGACGCTTTATCAAAGACAAATTGTTTTTCTTCGGGAGCTACGAGTATAATCCGCTGGGTTTAGCGAGCGTCCCGCCCGGTGTGTTCGGCCCCACCGCCGACGGCTTCGCCTTGCTCTCGGGCATCCCGAGCCTGGATCAAACGAACCTGAACATCCTGAAGCAATACCTGCCCGTTGCCCCACGAGCTACTTCCACGACATTACTCTGTCCAGGTGTTCCTTCGACGTCCTGCGCTCCCAACAGTTCCGGACAGATACCCGCCGGCAGCGTACTCATTCCGATTGGCCCTCTGCAAATAGCGTCGCCTAACTTCACCAACGAATACACCTGGATCTACAGCATGGACTACGACATTTCAACCAGCGACCAGCTTCGTGGGCGAATTATCAGCAATCGGATCACAGCCATTGACAACAGTCCCAATCTTCCGCAGTTCTTTGGCACTACACCGACTCGCCAGTACTTGTTTACACTGGCCGAGTATCACACGTTCAGTCCCACTGTTACAAACGAATTCAGGTTCGGCTACAACCGGTACAACAACAGCATTCCGGTTCCCACTCCTCCTTATCCTGGACTCGATACCTTCCCCAACATCACGATCGACAACGATCTTGGCATTCAAATTGGACCCGATCCGAACGGTCCACAGTCAACAGTTCTGAATACGTATGAATTGGTTGACAATATAAGCTGGACGCGTGGAAGCCACAACTTTAAGCTTGGCTTTGATGGCCGAGATCTTATCGCTCCTCAACAGTTCGTCCAGCGTGTAAGAGGAGACTACGACTATTCTAATCTCAACCAGTATCTGAATGACTTCAGCCCAGACGACCTGTCGGAGCGAAGTGTTTCTAATAGTCCATACTACGGCAATCAGATAGCGCTCTATTTTTATGCAAACGATAACTGGCGGATCCGGCCTAATTTGACCATCAATCTCGGATTGCGCTACGAGTACACTACCGTACCTGAAAGTGAATCGCTGCAGAAATTGAACAGCATTTCCGATGTACCGGGCGTGATCACTTTCAATGCTCCTAAGTCGCAAAGCACAAACTTTGCGCCTCGAATAGGATTCGCTTACTCTCCGGGCACAAGTGGCACTACATCGATTCGCGCCGGCTTTGGGCTCGCATACGACGTCCTGTACGACAATTTAGGAATTCTGTCTCTTCCGCCCCAGTTCGCGACGACGATCGACACGAGCCTGACTGCGAACACCCCTCACTTCCTTCAAAATGGCGGTATATTGCCCATCTTCTCTCCTCCGACCACGCCTGCGGAGGCTCGTGCTCTCACCGCCGCTTTCGTGCCCAATCAGAGCCTGCCGTATTCCATTCAATGGAACGCTGGATTTCAACACGTGTTCGATAAGAACTACACGATCGACATTCGCTACCTTGGCACGCGCGGCATCCATCTACCGGTACAGACCCGCCTGAACCGAACTTCTCCTGTAACTCCAACCAACCAGCTACCAACGTATCTGGTAAAGCCGACTCAGGCTCAATTAGACGCTCTCCCATTGACCTTAGACTCGCTGGAGGCTGCTCAAACCAACTCGCTCGCGCAGTTTGGATTCTTGAGCAACATCACAGCATTCGAAGGCTGGGGCAGCTCTACCTACCATGGGCTTGCCATTCAGGCGACTCGCCGCTTCGAGCGCGGCCTCCAGTTTGTGGGCGCATATACGTGGAGTCACTTGATCGACGACGCCACGGCCGATGTATTCTCCACCGTGCTCACTCCCCGGCGCCCCCAGGATTTCCAAAATTTCTCGAACGAACGGGCTTCTTCTCCCCTTGATAGGCGTCAGCGCTTCAGTTTCAGCGGTATATGGGACTTGCCTCTCTTTAAAGAATCCGGAAACTGGTACGCCAAGAACCTGGTTGGTAACTGGCTGTATACCGGCACCTACATCTATGAGTCCCCCGAATTCGCGACGGTACAGTCGGGCATCGATTCGAATCTGAATGGCGATAGCGCCGGAGACCGGGTCGTCCTCAATCCGAATGGGAAGGGTAACACGGGGTCGGATGTTACTGCGCTTATGAACAGTGGAGGTCAAATTGTTGCCTATCTCGCAAATGACCCCACGGCGCGCTATATCAGAGCAGGTCTCGGCGTTTTCGGGAACGCCGGCAGGAATACCCTGCCAGGCCATCCAATCAATGACTTTGACATGTCCCTATTGAAGAAGTTCTCGATCAGAGAATCCATGAACCTTCAATTTGGTATTCAAGCTTTCAACGTCTTCAATCATCCGCAATTCGTTCCGGGTCAGCTAAACAATATCAATTTGACATCGTTGACCAGCACTCGCGCGTTCCTGATTCCAGGCACGCGGACCTTCGACGATTTCTCGAGTGTATTCTCCAGCAATCCGAGGACGTTGCAGTTAGTCGGCCGGTTCGTTTTCTAGGTTCGGAGGAAGCAGCATAGCCCGAGACTTGCGGGCCCGCAATGCACGAAACTTGTTTCACTCGTAAAATTGCGGTCCTGTTGGTCAGTTCAGAGGAAGGCCGCCTCCGATGATTCCTGGCAGCGAAATAAAGCTGGTTGGATGGGTGAGAATCGCGGTCGTGCGTCCCGTATCATGATCAAAAACTTCCAAGGTTGGAACGAGCTGACAAAATCCTTGATGACGCCCTGATCCCGACGCAATGGCAACAAAGGATAATGAGCTCACCACCGCTCGGACCTCTACTCGGCTTTGACCGGCAGCGATGTCAGCATCTCGACTAATGTCAATGGATTGGCTTCTTCCAGGGCCGATTGTGGTGGTTGCTCGCTTCAGGACCAGGCCTTGATCGCTAACAAAGAACAGTTGAACGCTACAAGATATCGGCTGTTCCGATGGCGTCAGTATCCCGGCGTTGAGCACGTTCAGCCGAAGATCTTGACCGGTTGTGATTCCTACCATGCCAAAGGTCTGGACGCGAGACGAACCCACGGGTATGGTCGAGGCTTCTTGCCCCAGGGCTGACAGCGTTGTGGTCACGGCCAAAGCAAACAGAATCTTTGTGTATTTCGGCAGGTACATGTGTAGACTCCTCTTAGAGCGGAAGCTCAAGCACTTGGATTGCCAGTGCCTTTCCTGCTAGCCGCCTACACACGATGTGCCGACCGCGCTAGTGGTCGCTTTTTCGTTCGGTTCATTCCCGGAAGAGATAGGCGGAAAGTTTTTTACCTCCTTACCGGCCTCCGGGGAATCTCTGTTTGTGTCAGAGTGCTACGCAGCCATATACACGCAGTCCCACAATGGCGAGCGGTGCTCTGAACTGAGCAACTCTGCGCTCAGCATACCGGCGGGCAATCGTGACGGTTGCCCGCCTGGGCCAGAAATCCCCCTCGACGCAAGCTTTAGCGTCTTTGTCCCGCTTTCGGATACATGTGGTCCAACTGGCCGATCGGCACTGCTTCGTGATCGCCTTGAGTCGTGATGAAATGCAGCGTCTTTCCAGTGGTCCACGATTTCACAATGGTGTACGCCCAGCCGTTCTTGAGTGCGATCAGCGTTGGATGTTCACCGTCTGTACAGGACTCGGAGGTGGATTCGGCCTTTGGAACTGTACCAACCGAACCCGCCGGCGCCGTTACTTCCTGGAAGTTTGGCGCACGTTCCGTATCGCGGGTGCGCTGCCCATACCCGCCATTGTTCGGCACAGAAATTGTGGGCAAGACTGAGTTCGGTGGTTCCACTCCCACAGGAATCCCTTGGGCTCGGGCATCTGGAATCGGTACAAGCCCGGAAATGAAATCGGGCGGAGGCGAATAGTAGCCTGGCATTGAAATGTTCGGGTACAGCGGATACGGATAGTAGCCCGCCGCGCCGTAGCCTTGACCATTACTCCAGTTCGGAAACGATCGCGAATTGCGCGACCCATATGCTGCGAAACAGCCCGTGAAAGGTGTGGCACATGCGAATGGCGGGATTGTAGACGCCAACCCAGCACCCCAGAATGGTGGGGCTCCGAACCAGGACCCGCTGACGGTTGCCGCCAGACGTCCGGGAAAGGAGAAGAATGGATTCAAGAATGGAATCGAGTATGGGGATGGGGCGACCGGCCGGATCTGGCCGGTCAACATCCCTCGCGTCGCACTACCGTGCTGCCCCACAGCGCATATCGCAAAAACCAACGCCAGAAGCGGCGCCGGCCCAGGTTGGCAAAACCACACACTGCGGGTTCTATTCTTTTCCTCTTGAGGTGTCCGGCGAATCAATCGCATTTCCCTTCCTCTACCGCCGAGAAATTTCTCAGACGTCTAACAACTCTGCGATTCGGCTGGCTTGCCGGCTCTTGATCTCACCCTTCGCGTGGACAGCTTTTTGTTGGAGCGTCCGGATCTTCTGTTCGCGCTCGTGTACCCGGACTTCGGCCTTCACTCTTCGACGCTCCATCGCGCTGTCCAGCCTTAATTCCACTTCTTGAATTCTCGTGTCGAGTTTTGCCCTTTGGTGGGACTCCCTGGCTTCGGATCTCTCCAATTTGAGCTGCTTCAGTTGTGACGCATAAGCGTCGACGTCGCGATCTTCTTCCGTCGTTCCAATTCGGTCCCGCATTCGCCGGAAGATCGTTCCTCCCAGTGCTTCGACGCAACTGTCGATAGGAGTCACCTGTTCTTCCATCATGTCCGCGATTACGGCTACCCGGCCAGGATTGAGCGCATTACTGATTTCCCTGACGAACTCGGTGCTAATGCCGGCGGCCTCCATGTCGCTGATCGATCCGAACAGGCCGCCTCCTATGAGAGAGCCCACGTTGATCGACCCGCCAAGGAGCCCGAAGACACTCCAGACCACTGTTCCCACTGCAGGATGGACTTGATTCTTGCTGTCCGCGGCTCGTTCAATATGAACCGATCCATCACCATCCTTCATGACAATCGCCATTTCGAGGAGTGAAATTTCCCCCTCCGAGTCCAACTGCTCGATAGAACTTGAACACTCGTATGCGTTCGCCTTTTCGTTGAATACAATGACGACTACCTTTTCCATGGTCCCCTCATTTTGTTGCGCGGCGTGAGGATTGCACTTCGCCGTATCGCTGTTCTCGCCTGCAAAGCACAGGAGACGGCTCGAAGCGTGAACTACTCGGCTCTGTGCGGCTTGATGAGAGGATGACCCGCGAGTCGGAAATTCTTTTCAACCGTCCTAAGGGTCCTGGAAGTCAGACGAACATCTAGACTCGGACCGCGATCGCGGAAATCGCCACGCTCGTCGGGCGGGAGCCGAACGCATAGAGTGTTTAAGTTGCTTCTGATCGGGGGTTGGGTATTCACCGAGGAGTGGTGCCAACGAGTCCATGGCTCAAGGACCGCCTTGCGGCTTTTATGAGGGGGAATAGCGGAATTAGACAGCTTTGGACGAAGGGTGTTGGTCTCATGGCGGTCCTTGAACCTCCTGTCTGGGGCTGTTGCGATGATGCCGCCTCATTTGAAGGAGGCGCAAAAAAGTCATGTTAATCCTATAGAATATCCACCACTGTCACGTGTACCCGTACAAATATTGAATCCTTTCATGTCGCTGAGCATCCTCTTGAGGTTCCAGCGATCTCGCGGAGTTCGTGACTGTGTAGGCGTTTCCCGGTGATGATCTTCGCCCTTCAAATTTTTTTCGCGACGGAGTTTGAATTAAACAAAATGTTGAGAGAATAGATAGGCAGCGTCGGAGTCGGGAACAGGCTCAACGCCGACGGAAGCTCCTCGCCACGCTGTGAGAATATTCTTACGGTCGAACCGTTAGCTGACAGCCACCCTATGAGACACGGTCGCATTTTGGTAGTGGAGGACGATGAAAACCTGCGGCGTGTGATTCAGATAACGCTCGACAAAAGCGGCTACCAGACTTCCGTGGCGGCCGACGCCCTGGAAGCAATAGACATTCTCCGCAATGAACCTCAGGATCTTGTGATCAGCGATTTGCATCTCCCCGGAATGTCCGGCTTAGAACTCCTAAAAAAGATTCGCGTGGAGTACCCCGACACGGAAGTCGTTATGGTCACGGCCTTCGGGACGGTGGAAACGGCCGTTGAGGCAATGCGTGCCGGGGCTTGCGACTATCTGACCAAGCCTCTTCACTTGTACGAGTTGACCGCACTGGTGAATCGAGCGCTGGAGCGCGTGCGGTTGATCGAGGAAGTGCGCCTGCTGCGGAGCAATATCGACGAGAAGTATGGCTTCGAGAATATCATCGGGCGGTCCAAGGGTTTGGTGAACGTCCTCGATAAAGCAGCGCGCGTTGCCCAGACCGCTGCCACCGTCTTGATCCAGGGTGAAACCGGAACAGGGAAAGAGGTAGTGGCCAAAGCGATTCATTTCAATAGCCCTCGGCGTGCACAACCTTTTGTGACCATCAATTGCGGCGCGATTCCTAGAGAGCTCCTCGAATCGGAGTTGTTCGGCCACATGCGAGGTGCTTTCACCGGAGCAATGACCCATAAGAAGGGTAAGGTCGAAATGGCGGACGGCGGCTCCTTGTTCCTGGATGAAATCGGCGAAGTGCCGCTCGAGCTGCAGGTTCGTCTCCTGCGATTGATCCAGGAACATGAAATCGACAAAGTCGGCGGTCTGCGTCCGGTAAAAGTCGACGTCCGGATTATCGCGGCCACCCATCGCGATCTGCAAGCCCTCGTCGGCCGCGGACGCTTTCGAGAAGACCTTTACTATCGTTTGGTGGTCGTCCCGATTGAGCTGCCCCCGCTGCGAGACCGTCCTGAGGACATTCCGGAGTTCGTTCACTACTTCTTTGAGGTGTCTCGGCAGCGGCACGGAAAGCCGAGTCTTACCTTCCCAGAAACTCTTCTGCCCTACTTCATCGGCTACCGATGGCCAGGCAACGTTCGGGAACTGGAAAATACAATCGAGCGGATTGTGGTACTCAGCCGCGACGACAGGATAGGAGTGCAAGATCTCCCGGACTTCTTGCAAGCCGATCAGGTGGCGGGGACGGAAAAGACCATCCATACGGGCGAAGGCGCCGGTCTTGCGAATGTTGAGAGAGAGCTAATTGTCCAGGCACTGCGAAAATTCAATTGGAATCAGACGCGTGCTGCGCAATCGCTAAGTATCAGCCGCAAGACTCTGATCTACCGCATCAACAAGTACGGAGTGAAGAGAGTCGAGCCTTAGCTATTAGAATCTCGCGCCAAGAAATTGCTTCAAGGAATCGCCAGTTGATGCGCGGCACCCTTGCCGTTCCGGCGGCTCCGATCTGTTTCTCGCCGGCCCGCATCCGGTAAGAATATTTCGAAAGTCGATCCTTTACCTGGCGTACTCACAACCGTAACGGAGCCGCCATGCGATCGGACAATTCCCTGGACGGTTGCCAACCCCAGGCCGCGCCCCAGGAATTTCGTCGTAAAGAATGGATCGAATGCCTTGAGCCGAGCTTCCATGCTCATGCCGCGTCCCGTGTCTGAAACCTCGAGCCGAGTGTATTCTCCTTCCGCCAGCGCATCCGGCCCGGGCGTCTTTCCATCGGCGCCAACGTGAGTGATGCCCGTCGAGATTGTGATCATTCCTCCGGCTTTATCGATCGCCTCGGCAGCGTTGTTCAGCAGGCTCACAACAACCTGCCTCATCTGTGCGGCATTGGCCCAAACCAGCGGAACATCGTCGGCAAGTCTTGTCTTGATGCATGCCTTGGTCGACAGTGACGGCCTCAAAAGTTCCAGGATCTCCTCGACTAACTTCGAGAGATCCACCAGTTCCACCATCGGTCCTTCGTAGCGTCTTTGTGCGTAAGCCAAGAGAAGATCGACGGTCTCGGCGGCGCGCCCTGCTACCAGGGCGATCCTTTCCACGTTCTCGCGCGCGGGCGAGTCCTCCTCCAACAAAGAGAGAGCAAATTCCGACTCGGCGAAAATGGTACCAAGCAAGTTATTGAAATCGTGGGCGATTCCAGACGCAAGCGCGCTCAAGCTCTCGAGCTTTTGCGTGGCCAGTTGCTGCTCGTGATTTCGCCTGAGATCCGTGACGTCAGTTGTCGTACCAATGTGTCCGACGTAAATATTGTTGACGAATCGTGGAATGCCGGTGCTCAGCGCCCAACGGTATTCGCCATCAGCGCGGCGCAACCGGCATTCAAACTGGAAGGGGCTGCGCGATCTGACCGCTCCGGCAAATTTACAGATCACGGCACGAAGATCGTCGGGATGGACCAGGTTTTTCCAGCCGTTTCCTATCAGTAGTGACATCGCGAGCCCGGTGAATTTAAGGGCGTTCTTGTTGTAGAACGTCGTCTTCAAGTCCGCATCTGTCACCCAAATGCCCACCGGCGCCGTATCTGCCAGGCTCCGAAAGCGAGCCTCGCTCTCGCGGAGCGCCTGCTCGATCCTTCGCCGATGCGCTAGCTCGATCTCCAATCTCTCATTCGTCTGGCGTAGCTCGACCGTACGTTCCGCAACTTGCTCTTCTAGCCGCGCGCGGCGCCGCCCGAGTTCCAAGTGAGTGCGGACCCGCGCCAGAAATTCTTCTCGCTGGATGGGTTTGGAAACGAAGTCCACTGCGCCGAGAGCTAGGCCTTCTAGAAGTTCCTCCATGCCTGCCGCGCTGCTGACCAGCATCAGTGGAATGTCGCGCGTTTTCCCGGAAGCTTTGAAGTTCCGGAGAACTTCAGAGCCATCCAAGTCGGCCATCCGAGTATCCAGCAGAACAAGATCCGGGGGATGGTTAATCGCCGACATGATTGCGAGTCTTCCGCTATCCGCAATCCGAACCTCGTATCCCTCGGCCATTAGAATTCTTGCGAGGAGTACACGCGATTCCCAGTCATCGTCGGCGACCAGGATTGTGGGTGTATCCGCCATGCGTCGTGTTTACCTACCGCTGGCTGCACCCAACGCCGTCAGTATCGGAGTATAGGAAAACTTCCGGGCGCGATTCTCTAGTGAGCCTCCCAGGACAGCGTCCTGGTTGCGAATCCGCTCTATCAGAGCCCCGATGCGTTTTGCGTCGAGCGAGATCAGCGCCTCGGAAAGCTCTTCGCGCAACTCCTGCGGGAGAGCGGCGATTCTTTCTTCCCGAATCGTCTCCGCGGAGTCCTCCGGGAAGCTGTCCGCTGGTCCTGGATCGACGTATCGCACACCTAACTGACGCTTGAGGCATTGAAAAATTTCATCGGGAGGGTGCGGGTATGGTACGAAGTCATCTACGCCCGCAGCAGCTATGCACGCCGGCTGTGTCGCTGATGCCGAGGGGATCATGACGGCTATCCTAACTTCCCGCCCACCGTCCAAACTCCGGATTGTCTCAGCCAGGTCTAAGCCCGTTCGCGTACGCACACACATGAAATGCGGCTGCCATCTCCGAAATCTTTCGATCCCCTCCAGGCTGTCCCGGGCGGCCACAACCCTGAACCCTGCGCTCTGCAGCAACCGGTTGAGCAGCGCGCGGCTTTCTTCTTCGTCGTCGACAATCAGAATGCGAAACTCAGGCTGGCCGGGTGCCAAACGGAGAAGCGGCGGTTCAACGCTCCAAACATTGGACGACTCGTACTCTTCAGCAAGCTCGACAGGCAATT
>Ga0210407_10003002_pt1 | contig 14007 bp, 8 predicted proteins | sample IncBWC27MmetaG_FD_150860 | JGI IMG/M metagenome (GOLD analysis project Ga0210407, IMG submission 150860) | Forest soil microbial communities from Barre Woods Harvard Forest LTER site, Petersham, Massachusetts, United States - Inc-BW-C-27-M | ecosystem: Environmental > Terrestrial > Soil >... | reverse complement strand
GGAGCCACTGGCATGGGCATCGTCGCATCTGGAACAGTCAGCGCCACCATCGGAACTTCCGGCGTCGTTTTTGCCGCCACGGATCGCCCCGCTCTCGATTCGCGTGGCCGCGTCCACACGTTCTGCCACGCGATCCCCGGCCGCTGGCACGTAATGGGAGTCACTCAGGCCGCCGGCCTCTCCCTGCGCTGGTTTCGCGACACCTTCGCGACAAGCTCCACTGGCGCCCGCGAATCCTATGATCAGCTCACAGCCGAAGCCGCCAAAGTCCCAGCCGGTTCCGATGGCCTTCTGTGGACGCCCTATTTGATGGGCGAGCGGACTCCGCATCTCGATTCGAGCGCGCGCGGCGCGCTCGTTGGCCTCACGGCCTCGCACACGCGCGCCCACGTCGTTCGGGCCGTTCTCGAAGGCGTCGCATTCAGCCTCCGCGACACACTCACACTCTTCCGAGAGATGAATGTCCCCGTTACCAGCATTCGCCTCGGCGGCGGTGGCGCTCGCTCGCCGCTCTGGCGCCAGATCCAGGCCGATGTGTACGGCCATTCCGTTGAAATCGTCGAAGCCGAAGAAGGGGCCGCCTATGGAGCTGCGCTGCTTGCAGGCGTTGGCGCTGGCGTGTGGCCCACGGTCGACGCGGCCTGTGCTGCCACCGTTCGCGTCGCTTCTCGCGTTAATCCCCAGCCCGATGTCGTCGCCAGCCTCAACGCTTCCTATGCAGCATTCCGCCGCGTCTATCCGGCCACGCGCGAAATCTTCGTTCCCGGCTAGGCTTGCGTCTTGAATGTTCCTGCTTCGCCAGCCAGGTCCGCAGGGCGGGGACAGATCCGCTAGTAATTCCTCGTTTACACCGCGTGCCTCGGGCGAACCAACTCCATTACCTGCTCCCGCAGAGTATTCAGGCTGTTTACGATCCGGTCCGCTTCTACGTTGACCAGCGCGTATCGTTCGATTTTCTGATCGCCGGATTGCACTAGTACGTGATGATCCTCGCGTAGATCGGGAAACTCATTCATTTTCACGCGCTTACCGCGAAGGGCCGCCGAGAGCAAGTCGAGCGTCTTCTCCACGTGCTCTGCGAACGGGCGAAATGCCGGTCGTGGCGCAACCGCTGCCGTGTGCAGCCAACCAGCATCGAGCGCCATCAAGGCATGTACTAAACGGTGTGAACTGGCGAGCAACGCATTCAGTTGAGTCACCTGCTCCGTCGTAGTCCCCGGTTCGGCGCGGAGCCGTTCGATCGATGCTTCCAGGTTCGTGCGTGCGAGGCGTGCTTTCAACCCCACGCGATCGAGTACGCTTGCGTCGGCGGTTTCGCTCCGCGTGTAGGTTTCCCAGAGCTTGTGAAAATAGGCGCGGTAAGCATCCAGCATTTCCGCAATCCTCTCGGAGACTTGCGTTCGTTCCCAAGTCGGCCAGGTCCAATACGCAAGAAGTGCCAACGCGCCGCCAGCCGCCGTATTGATTCCACGGGCCCAAATCAATTCTTTCGGCGAGACTCCCGTGAGGGCGATTAGGAAAACGACCAACCCGCTGATGGCTACTGCAAAAATCCCATAGTTTGCAGGACCAAACCAGCGCAGCAGGAGCGTGAATACAAAGATCAAGATAATCTGGAGAGTGATTGTTTCTGGAACAAAGTGGAAGAGAGCGGTGGCCAGAAAAAGTCCCACGATCGTCCCGAAAATCCGCAAAACGCCGCGCGTGAACGTCGTCGTAAATTCCGGCTTCAGCACCAGCACAATCGTCATCGGCAGCCAGTAGGAGCGGTGCCAGTAGAAGGCGCGCTCCAGAATGTTGCCGATAGCCACCATCGTCGCCAGGCGAATGGCGTGACGGAACGCGGAAGATTGCAAATTCAGATTTGCGCGTAATGTCGCCAGCACGCCGCTGAAACGCAGCCACCACGGTTGTTGTGCTTGCTCTTTGGCGAACGCAGCTTGGCCCGTGGGCGTCGCATTGGCGGCCAGGTCCAGGGCGGCGCGCAGTTGGCCGTTGAGCGCGTCCATTTGGAAACGCACGTCTTTGGCCGCCGCCGCGAGGAAAGAAGACGACAAGTTCTCCGTCTCTTGCCGGAACAGGAGCGTGTAGACTTCACACGTCGCAAGGACTTCTTTACCTGCTTCGGGCGGCACTCCGGATGTCAGCGAGTCTCCGATTGCCTGCAGCGCTTGCCCTGTTTTTTTCAGATAATCGCTGAGAATCTGCACGCCGGAATATTTGGATCGCTCGCGCTGCATCCGCAAGTGCAGCCGCGAAAGTATCAGCAGGGTGAGCCGAATGCGTTCTGCCTGGCTGAGCAAAGCGCGATAACGCACGGCTTCAACGCCCATTTCGCTGTCGAGGCCGGAGAGGGTTTCTTGTGCTTGCATGCTGTGGATCGTCGCGGGCGGCGCCGAAGTCGCGCTCAACGGCTGTTCCGCCGCGCGCGAGAGTTCGAGAAAGAATGTGGCGAGGGCCCGCCGCTCCGGCTCATACCGCTGTACAGGCCAGAGCGCGACCGACAGCGCTGTTTGCAGAAGTCCTCCGCCAAGCGCGAGCGCGGACGAGATCACCGCTTGTTGAGTGGTCAACGGCTGCGCCGCATAGATCATCAGCGTGACCAGGCTGATCACCCCCAGATCGGCGGCAGTCGGGCCGACGGCTACAAACATTCCCGCGGCAACGGCCCAAAGCGTGGCGATAATCACGGCCGCGGCATTGTGGCTGCCGGAAAGCGCTCCGAGAAGGACACCCAGAGCGCACAGCACGCTCGAAGCGAGCATGCGTTTGGCGCGCTGCGCGTATGGATCGCTCCTGTCGGAATAAGCAACGTTAAGGGCGCCGCTGGCCACCACCACGCCGCCGCGAGGCATATTTAGGGCGAACCCGGCAACCAGCGGCAGAAGCACGCCAATGGAATTACGCAGCGCCATGTAAGGGGCGAGCTTCGACGAATCGAAACGCGTCAAGGCGCTCCAGAACGCGCGTGCCGCGCCTTCATGAGCGGGAGCCGCCTGCGTAGCGGGCGGAGATAGTTGAGCGGAAGAAACTCTCGATTCGGAAGCCATCAACGAGTCAGAATAGGCCAGGAATGTCGCGTGCGCCCGTTTTTATTGTAACGAAGGATGAGCATGCGCGCTGGTGGCAGGATGTGTACCGAAATCCGCAAACGCCTCATCCAACGTACTTAATCTCAACGAGGAGAAATCTATGCCACCACGACAACTTGGAAAGAACGGTCCACTGGTTTCCGCGCTAGGACTCGGCTGCATGGGTATGTCCTTTGCCTACGGGCCGGCCGATGAAGCGGAATCGCTCCGCGTTCTTCGCCGCTACATGGATCTCGGCGGAAATTTTCTGGATACCGCTGAAATCTACGGGCCTTACACCAATGAAGAATTGCTGGGCCGCTTTCTGCGCACCATTCCCCGCGGTAACGTGGTAATCGCTACCAAGTTCGGTTTTCGCATACATCCCGACGGCACCCGAGGCGTTGATAGTTCGTCAGAAAATGTTCGTCGCGCCTGCGATGCCAGTCTAAAGCGACTCGGCATCGAAACCATCGATCTCTTCTATCAGCACCGTGTCGATCCGAAAGTTCCGATTGAGGAAACCGTCGGCGCCATGGCCGAACTCGTTTCTGCCGGAAAAGTACGCGCGCTCGGGCTTTCCGAGGCCGGGCCCGAAACGCTGCGACGCGCCTCCAAGGTTCATCCCATAGCGGCGCTGCAGAGCGAATATTCGCTCTGGTCCCGCGAACCGGAAACCAACGGTGTCCTCGCCGCCTGCCGCGAATTGGGAATCACCTTTGTTCCCTACAGCCCGCTTGGGCGCGGCTTCTTGACGGGCGCGATCCAGAAACTTGAGGATCTTGATGCGACGGACTGGCGCCGCACAAATCCGCGCTTCGGAGAAAAAGCCTTGCAGGCCAATCTCAAACTGGTGGAAACCGTGAAAGAGCTCGCCACTACGAAGGGCGTAACCCCGGCACAGCTGGCCCTGGCTTGGGTCCTTGCTCAGGGCAATGACCTCATTCCGATCCCCGGCACGAAGCGTGTTCGCTACCTTGAAGAGAACATGGGAGCGCTCGAAGTAACGCTCACCGGAAATGACTTGAAAGAGATCAGCACCCGAATTGGGAAAATCGAAGTGATTGGTGAACGATACGCACCCGCGATGATGGCGCTCGTAAATCACGCATGACCGCCGCCCATCAATCTCGAGCGCAGACTCGGGAAACAACTTCCTCGGTGAGGCATGCCGCTTGTGCCTCTTTCCAAAGATATTTTGGCGAGTCTCAAATGGGAGTTAGCGCCCGCGAGTGCGGAGCGCCGGCAGCGTATACTTCGGCGTGACTTCCTTCCGCTTCGACCAGTCGTGGTAAGTGTGGCATTCGAAGCAGCGCGACTCCGCATGCTCCGGCCCCGGCGCATGGCACGTCTTGCAAGTTTCAATCCCCGGAAGCAAAATGTCGCTCGATTCCGTGCTCGTCAACGCTTTCGCGTGGCAACTAACGCAAGTGAATCCCTCATGCTTACCGTGATCGAATTTCGCATGCGGCATCCATCGCGATTCCGTGCGTGCGACCATGATTTCAGGCAGTGGCTTCAGCGTAAAGTCGCTGTCGTTGGAAGAGCGTAACCAAGGAGCGGCGCTGGGCAACGTTTCATGATCCTCAAACCTTAGTGAAAGGTCGTGACATTGAACGCAGGTCTTGCGCCAAAGGAGTTCCTCGGCGACACCAGTGTGCTCGGCTACCCACTGCGCTGGAGTGACAATGCGAATCTCCGCCGGTGGTAATTTTCCTGTAAGGTCGCGGTCTGGTTCGGGGCGCTCGTGCAACGATTCGGGATGGGCGGCGATATATTCCTGAAATTTTTTCATCATGAAGCCACGGACGACTCCCGGTTTGTCGTGTGGGACGCCAATGTCGAAGCGCTTATCGAAGGTCAACAGGTGGCAGCCGGCGCAGGCATTGCCAAATTTCACTGGAGCCATCAGTTCGCGGCCGGAGAAGGGGTGTCGCGGCGTGATGTTAATTGTCAGGCCGGGCAAAGCTGTGCCTTTTTCGTCGTAGCTGACTTTGGCTCCGACATAGTTTGTATCGGCGTAGTTTGACGGCGGCGCAATGGCAGCAGGGCGATGGCAATCGGCGCAGTCGAGTTGCGCCGGCGAGCCCGTGGGTCCGCGCCGAATGGGCTTTAGATGGAGAGCATGATTAAGCCTGGTAGTCCCCCGCACGAACATCGGTTGCAAGCTTCCAGCACGGAGCGCTGCAAATTCCGGATGACCGTTTTCCAAACTGCGAATGTGTGACGCGAACCGGGGCGGGCCATAAGCCGCTTGCAGATCACTATGGCAAATAGCGCAAGATTCATTGCTCGCGGCACTGAGGCTCACGCGTCCGCGGTGTTCGGTGTGACATTCGGCGCAGACGAGGTCTTTCTTGCCAATAAGACTGAGTTCGTGATGGATGGGGCCATCGTGGCAATCGAGGCAAGCACTGTCGGCAGCTTTCGCGGAAAATGTGCCAGCTTTCTGCAGGTGACACGCGGCGCATTCTTTTTCAAGAACTGCATGAGCTTCTGACAGGCGGCCGCTGCTGTAAACACGAGAGTCTTTGAAAACAGTACGCCCGGCGATCCACAACAACGCAATCAATGGCAGTAGGAGGCTGAGCCAGAATTTCGCGCGCTTCAGCGGCGTCGGCCTCTTGAAATAGTTCAGGTCGATTCGCTGCGCCAGCTTCTTTGTAGTTCTAGTTCTCGCCACTCTTCACTCGCCACTTCTTCAATAGCGCAGCGCCATCACCGCATGCACTGCGCCGAGCAAAATCAGTGCCAGCGAAAGCGGGATATGCAGCAGCAGCCAGCCATGCAGCCAGTGATGCAAGCGCTCCTGGCGCGTCAACTGCCGCGCTTCGTTACAAATGTCTTCGAGGTCTCCGAGCGCAGTGTGCGCTGCCGCGGGCAAGAGTGTGCGCAGCCCGGCAAACGCGTTGTTCGCTTTTCCGCCATCGCCCAGACGCTGGCCGCGCTGTTTCGGCCGCTCTAGAAACGGGCGCATCTCGCTCAAATAAAAACGGCGAAGCGGCGCTCTCTCCTCGTCGTTCAACAAAATAATTTCAGGCGCCGCAGCCACGGCAGCACTCGCACCGGCACTGACGGCAGCCGAAGTTCTCAGGGGAACGGCGGAAGCGGAGATTGTCCGCAACGCTGTAAAGCCACCCGCGCGAAGGCCTTCGTCATTTGAATATTTTGCGAGCCCCAAATTGCCGCAAACCGATTCGATGGCGCGATCCGCTTCTTCGCGCAGCAGCGTCCGAACGCGCCCGATCTCGTCGTAAATCGTTTCCAGCGGCACGTCTGTAGTCATCACCCGCGGAATGTAATGTTGTAGGGTTGCGCCAAAGACGCCGCTGAATACCGTGATAATGAGCAGCCACATCATCACCCGCGAAAGCGTCCCGCCAAAATGAAATCCGCCGTGAAAAAGAATAAGGGGCAGTGCCAGGAAGCCGAGCCACAGATGCCCGCGCATCCACGCCTGTGCGCGCCCAATTCGCCACGTGGGCACTCGTTTCCGCGCGCCGAGCAGTGCCGCAAAAATCATGAAGGAAAATCCGACGACGCCAAACGCGAGCCCGGCGGCGCTGCCGCCGCGCGCACCTTGCGGCGATGCGGATGAATAGGCGAAGTAGGCCAGCGCAGAAATCGCGAGGATTGCCAGCGATATGAGTGCCCATCCACGTTGCGTTTTGTCGATTCTCATTTCTTTGAGCCCTGCCCGAGCATTTCAGCGAAAAATGTGCGCGGATCGACGCGATGCGCGGCATCGTGCGGGCAAGCGTAAACGCAGCTTGGTTCCTTCAAGTGCGTGCACAGATCGCAGGAAGTCGCTTTCTGCTTGATGGCTGCTTTCTTGCGCCCGGCCCGCTCCGGATCGTCGACCATCACCTCAAACGGATGCAAATTGATATTTCCGTACGGACAATTCTGCGCGCACAGCCCGCACCCGATGCACCAATCCTCAATAATCACCTCGAGTGAATTGCGCCTGCGAATCGATCCAACGGGGCAGCCCACCATGCAGAGCGGATCGCGGCACTGCCGGCAACTAGTGGCGACAAGGTATTGGTCGAAGCGCAAGCCGTCGCGGACCAGTCGTGTGATACCGTCGTGCGCGTCGGCGCAAGCATTCACGCAAGCATCGCAACGCGTGCAATTCTGCAAATCCAAAATCAGCAAGCTCTGCGCTTCCATCAATCCTTGAGAAAGAAATTGGTCGATGGGAACGTTATGAACCATCTGCATGCGCTGTTGATTGGCGGCGCGGCGCTCGGCGGCAACGGTCTCAAGCCCGGTTCGCACGCTCGGAAACCGCTCGACCATGTCGCGGAAATCGTCTCCGGAGATTCGCACAAGTTCGACATGATCGAGCGCCGTGCAAGTAGCAGTTCGCACACCGCCGCCCAGAAGGCCGATTTCCCCGAAGTAATCTCCGCGCGAAAGATAGGCCAGCACGAGCTCGCCGCCTGGATAATTTTCCGAAACTTTCACAAAACCGATTCGAACGAGGTAGAAACTCCCCGCCGGCGCACCTTGCTGGACGATCGTCTGGCCCGGAGCAAATCGCTGCAACTCCACGCTTTCTTTCAGGTGCGCGATGAATTCCGGCGAAAGGTCTGCGAACATCGGCACGCCGCGAAGGTGGTTTTCGAGCGCCCGCCTTCGATAGGTCTGGTCGAGCTGCGCGCGGAACGTTTTGTTCTTAAGCATGATGTCAAGAACATTGCGCAGCATCTCGAACGCCACCACATCCGACTCGGCGATCACCGTAGCCGAGCGCGGATAAAAATTCATGCACGTCATTTCGCCAAAGAGATCGCCTGGGCCGAGCTCAGCGACGGGATTTCCGTAGGCGAGATCGACGGATGCATCGATGGGAATGGTTCTGTCGCGCGTTTCTTCCGCGCGCTTGTCTTCTTCGCGTGCAACGAGAGTGCTCGTCAGCCGCTTGAAAAAACCCTTTGCCCCACCCTGGGTCTTCACGTGAGCGATAGGCGTGGAAATGGAAACTTTGGCTTGGCCTTCGAGAATGTAGAAAGCCGTGGAACCAAATTCACCTTCGCGACAGATGATTTCGCCTTTGCGAAACCGCCTTTTGACGATCGCCCCGCGATTCAGCTCTAAGAACGTCCCCGAGACGCCCTTGAAAACGGGAATCTGCAGCAGGTCTTCAGCTTCGAATCCTTCCGCGCCGGGGCCGGCCGCAATCGCCGTGCCAACGACGCTTTTGTTGGTAAGCGCTCCCGTAGGGCAAGAGACCATGCACTCGCCGCAAGAGATGCAGGTCGAATCGCCCATCGGAGAATTCAGATCGAAAGCGATTCCCGCGGAATAGCCTTTTCCCATACGGCCGAGCACAAAATTGTTTTTGATTTCATCGCAGCCACGGATGCAGCGGTCGCAGAGGATGCAAGCATCGTGATCCACGGCGATGGCCAGTGAAGAATCATCTTTTCCTCGGCTGACTGTGCGCTTTGCGAACCGCGCCTGCGAAGCGCCGGCCGCTTTCCCAAGCGTCTCCAGTTCGCAGTCGCCCGAATTCTGCTGGCGCGCGCAAGGCGAAGGATGATCGGACATCATCAATTCAAGAACGGTTTTGCGCGCCGCCAAAACTTTCTCTGAATTCGTTGCCACTTTCATGCCAGGCTCGACTGGCCGCACGCACGATGCCGCGAGTACCCGTGCGCCAGTGTCCACGACGCACAGGCGGCAGACCCCGACGGGAGTCTGGTTTTGCAAGTGGCAAAGCGTGGGAATGTTGATGCCGTTCATCCGCGCGGCATCGAAGACGCTCGTGCCCGCGGGCACGCGGACGGGTTGCCCATCAAGCGTGATATCAACAAAGCCCGGAGGTGTGGCCACGGTCGTCATGTTAGGGGCGAATCCCGACGCGCTGGGCTTCGCCAGCCCGCGATGCGGCAGTGAAGCAAATACCGCTCGGACATTGGCTCTTCAAAACGTGCACATCGATTTCAGCGCGAAAATGTTTCAGGACGGATTGAATCGGTGCAGGAACGATCTGGCCGAGGCCGCAGATCGAGGTGAGGCTCATGGCCTGCGAGAGTTCATCCAGCAAGGCGAGGTCAGTTCTATATTGCGATTCAGGAAGTCCGCCTTGGGTCCAGCGAGCGAGCATTTCCGCCATTTTCTGCGAGCCGACGCGGCAAGGAACACACTTGCCGCAGGATTCGTTGCGATAGAAGCGCACGGCGTTGAGCGCCATGTCCAGCATGCAAGTCGTGTCATCACAGACGACGATGGCGCCGGAGCCCAGCATCGAGCCGGCCTCCGCAAGCGCTTTGAAATCCAGGCGCACATCGATCATCGAAGCGGGAAGATAGCCGGACGACGGGCCTGATGGCGCAAAAGCTTTCAACTGACGTCCGCCACGAACGCCCCCGGCATGATCAAAAATCACCTCCCGCATGGGAACACCCATGGCAACTTCAAAAATGCCAGGGCGGGCCACGTGGCCGCTGACGCCAACAAATTTCAAGCCGCGTGAGCCACTCGCGCCTTGCGCCACAAACCAATCAATCCCACGAGCAAGTATTTGCGGAACGTTGATGAACGTTTCGACATTGTTAATGACGGTTGGTTTTTGCCACAGCCCAATCTGGCCGGGAAACGGCGGCTTGTTACGCGGCTCAGCCCGGTGTCCTTCGATCGCTTCGATGAGCGCGCTCTCCTCGCCGCAGATGTAGCCACCGGGGCTGACAAAAACTTCGAGATCGTAATCGAGATCGCTCCCAAGAATTTTCTTCCCCAGAAGCCCAGAGCGATAACACCGCCGAATCTCTTCGCCGAGAATTTCTTCCTCAAGATGATATTCATGGCGAATATAAAGGATGCCGCGCTTCGCACCCGTAACCAGTCCGGCGATGATCATGCCCTCGATCATCAGATGCGGCAGATTAGTCATGATGAAGCGGTCCTTGATCGTGCCTGGCTCGCTTTCATCCGCGTTGCACACGATGTATTTCACCGGTTCTGCCTGTTTGCGGACGAGATCCCATTTCATACTGGTAGGAAATCCGGCGCCGCCCATGCCTTTCAGCTCGGCGGCTTTCAGTTGAGCAAGGACGTTGTCCCAATCTTTGGATTGCACGAGCTTGCGTACGACTCCATATTTCTCGCCTTCTCCATAGGGATCGGCTTTGCAGGCGATGCGCGCCTGTTCCGAGTGCGTCTCATGAATATCCTCGCCGCGCATCGCGCTGCGCGCAATCTCCTCGGCATGCTCAGCCGCGACGTCCGTAAAGATGTGATCGTTGATCGAGACCGCAGGCGCATGATCGCAACGCCCAAGGCAGGAGACGTCGCGAATTTGCACATCTTCGGCGCGCGCATTCGCGAATCGTCGCTCCAGATCGGCGCGCAATTCACAAGCGCCATTCAGGTGGCAGCTCATGTCCGCACACACGCGAATCTCGGCCTTGGGCGGAGGCACCAGGTGAAAATGCGGATAGAAACTCGCCACGCTGTGGACTTGATAGAGCGGCGTCTGGGTGCGTTGTGAAAGGCCCTCAAGCTCCGCTTTTGGCAGGAAGCCGTAGCGAAGCTGGATAGCCCGAAGGTCGTCGAAGATCACGGCGCCCCGTCTCGCGCGAAATGGCGTGCTGAATCCCCTGCATACTACTGTCAGCGAAGTCGCATGTAAATAGCACGCGTTTGGCTTTTCGCGGCGCGGCGCGAAAAAGGCAACGCGGCCCGTTGACTTCCGCTCGCCGCAAACGTTATAAGCAAACAGACTCTCCCACGAACCGAATGCGCAACGCCTCCAACTCCTGTTCGCTCCGCGTCGTCATCTGCGCGTCGTTCATGGCATTTCCGGCGCTGCTTTCGGCTCAGAATGAGCCCATCAAATACATCGGGCCGGGTTCGTGCGCGGCGACGAGTTGTCACGGCAGCGTCAAGCCCATCGCTGGCAGCCGTATTTTGCAAAACGAATACTCGACGTGGATCATCCAGGACAAGCACAGCCGTGCTTACCAGGCGCTGACCGGAGATGTTGGCGAGCGCATGGCGCGGATCTTGAAACTCGGCGCGATGGCGGAAGAGACGCCGAAGTGCTTGGCATGCCACGCTCTGAATCCGCCTCCCGAACAGCGCGGCCGCGCGTTTGAAATTTCCGAAGGGGTTTCCTGCGAAAACTGCCACGGCCCCGCTTCAGGCTGGCTGGGGCCGCATACGACGAGAACGTGGGCGCATGAGAAATCCCTGGCGCTTGGAATGCACGACACAAGAGACGTGATTCACCGCACCGAAAAATGCCTCGAATGCCATCTCGGAACGAAAAACAAATTTGTGGATCACGAGATGATTGCCGCCGGGCATCCGGATCTTTTTTTTGAGCTCGATTCGTTTTCCGCCGTGATGCCGCGGCACTGGAAGTCCCCGCGTGAGTCAGAACCGGGCAAACCGGCTGAGGACGCGGCGTGGGTGGGTGTGCGCGAATGGAGCGCGGGCCAGGCCGTGCAACTGCGCGCGGCGATGGAGCGATTGACCTGGCGTGCGCGGAATGAACGCTTCGACAGAAAGGACGTCTGGCCGGAGTATTCAGAACTTTCCTGCTTTGCCTGTCATCACGCTCTAGGCCCTGCGAAAGACAGTTGGCGCCAGGAGCATGCCTACATCGGCAGGCGTCCCGGTGATCCTGCATGGAATAGCTCGCGCTACGCGGTTTTCCGCTTGCTCGCCAAGCAGATTGACTCCGCCGGTGCGATGGATCTGGACCGTCAACTGCTTGTCGTTTCCGACGAAATGAGCAAACTCAATCCCGACCGCAATGTAGTGGCATCAGCCGCTTCGGCAGCCGCGCCGCTGGCGCAGCGCATCGCGCAGCGTCTTGCAACCATGCAATACGGTCAGGCGGTAGCTCTGCGCATGCTGCAACGCATCTCCGATGACGCGGAAAATATTGCCCTGGCTGATGAGCGCGCCGCCGAACAAGCCGCCATGGCCCTGGATTCGCTCTACATCGCTTATAGCAAGGACGCAAAGCCGGCAAACGCCGCTGAGGTGCGCACCGCCATCAACGGTCTCTTCCAGCAGCTCGAAAATCCATCGTCTTACAACGCCGATCAATTCGCTTCTTCCCTCCGTCAAATCCGTACCATGCTTCATTAATTCTGTGCGTCCACGGTAGAGTAGAGAGCCCTCGAAGTATTCAGAGATACCGATGAACCGATGCGAAACGTGGTTTTGTGGATCGCCGTACTGGCGGTGGATAACGCGGCGAAAACTTTTGCCGTGGATCCTGCAAGGCTCCCACTTGGGCGACCACCTATTGGAACTGGGCGCCGGCCCTGGAGTGGCGACGCAGGAATTGGCTCTGCGGGCCTCGCGCGTGACAAGTCTCGAGTATGACCACCCATTCGCGGCGAAACTTGGCGCCCAACTGAACGGCTCCAATACCGTAGTGATTCGGGGCGATGCGGCAACGCTTCCGTTTGCGGACGCGAGTTTTTCCTCTGCCGTCGCCATCCTGGTGCTTCACCACTTACGCTCCGGCGAATTGCAGGATCGCGCTTTCACGGAAATTTGTCGGGTACTTCGGCCGGGCGGTGTTTTTCTTGCCTTTGAAATTCAGGATAGTTGGCTGCATCGTGTGGGACACATTCGGAGCACGTTTGTGCCTGTGGCCCCGGCGTCCCTGTTTGCTAGATTGATGGCCGCGGGATTTTCCAAGGTGACGGTTGATATACGCAGCGGCGGCTTTCGAGTTCGCACGCTCCGATCCCGGGACGCCTGAGCGCTCCGCTTCCGCGGCGCGTTGACGCCATTCGAACGCCGGCATAGCATTGTTGAATGTTACCCGCGGTGCGCAAGAAATTTCCCTCCGGCCCCTCCGAAGGGCTCAGACGATGGTCGCTCGGGCCGCTAAATAATTCGCCGCTCGAATACTTCACGATGGTCGCCCGTGAATACGGCGACGTCGCCGGCCTGCGCGTGCTGAACTTCAAAACAATTTTCATCAATCATCCCGATTTGATTGAACAAGTGCTGGTCACCAACGCACGCAAGTATTCGAAGGGCAGAGTGTTGCGGGCGAACCGCCACGTGTTCGGCGAAGGCTTGCTCACCAGCGAGGGCGATTTCTGGCTGCGCCAGCGGCGCCTGGCGCAACCCGCGTTCCACCGCGCGCGAATCGCTTCTTACGCGGCGACGATGGTGGAGTATACCGAGCGATTGTTGGAGAGTTGGCGGAGCGGGCAGGAACGCGACGCCCATCAAGAGATGATGCGCTTGACGCTGCAGATCGTGAGCAAAACGCTGTTCGATGCCGACGTCGAACGCGATGCCCAGGAAGTGGGGAAATCGCTCGAACTGCTTCTGGAAATCGGCGCGAATTTCCGCCGCACCATTTTTGTGCCGCACTGGCTGCCGACGCCCGCAAATTTGCGCATGAAACGCGAGGTGGCGCAAATCGAAAAAATTCTTTACCGGATTATTGCGGAACGGCGCGCTTCGGGCCGTGACGTTGGCGATTTACTCTCGATGCTGCTCGCGGCGCTGGACGAAGATGGTTCGAGAATGACGGACCGCCAGCTTCGCGATGAAACCATTACATTATTTTTGGCGGGCCACGAAACAACTGCCAGCACCCTTTCCTGGACGTGGTGGCTGCTCGCACAGAATCCCTCCGTGGAAAAAAAACTGCATGCGGAATTGGACGCCGTCCTCGGCGATCGCGCGCCGGCTCTCGATGATCTTCCGAATCTTGCTTACACGGGACACGTGATCACGGAGGCTCTGCGGCTGTATCCTGCAGCGTGGGGAATGGCGCGGCTGGTCGTCGAAGATCATGAAATTGCAGGCTATCCCGCGACAAAGGGCATGGGCGTGGCCATGGCGCAATGGGTGGTGCATCGCGACCCGCGCTGGTACGACGCGCCGGAAGAATTCCGGCCGGAGCGATGGGAAAATGATTTGATGAAGCGGTTGCCGCGATTTG
>Ga0210407_10003001_pt1 | contig 14010 bp, 14 predicted proteins | sample IncBWC27MmetaG_FD_150860 | JGI IMG/M metagenome (GOLD analysis project Ga0210407, IMG submission 150860) | Forest soil microbial communities from Barre Woods Harvard Forest LTER site, Petersham, Massachusetts, United States - Inc-BW-C-27-M | ecosystem: Environmental > Terrestrial > Soil >... | reverse complement strand
TCTTACGGCGCGTGACTCGTGGTCGTGACTTGTGACTCGTGAAGATAAAATCATTCACCGAGCTAACGGTTTGGCAAAGGGCTCACGAACTAGCATTGATGATATTTCGGCTTACGGAAGATTTCCCGAGGTCCGACCAGTTCGGCATTGTCGCTCAGGTGAGACGGTCGTCTGCGTCCGTGACGGCCAATATCGCCGAAGGATTTGGGCGGGGTACTACCAGGGAGCTGCTTCGGTCCTTGCAGATCTCGCGGGGAGAACTGGAAGAGACGAGATATTTCATGCTCTTGAGCTTGGATCTTGGGCGCATCAAGAGGACCGATTTTGAAACCGTGAATACTTTGTGTGATTCCGTAGGACAATTGGTCAACGCGCTGGGCCGCACATTGAAAACCAGGCTGGCTCGCTTGGAAGAAACACGAGTCACGAGTCACAGGTCACGAGTCACCGGACAGGACTGAAGGAGCAGGCATGGCAGAGAAACAGGGAGCGGTCGGGCACGTCGTGCAGGTCATCGGACCGGTGCTGGACATTCAATTTGAGGCCGGACACTTGCCGGCGATTTATAACGCGGTGCGCATCACGAGCGATGGTTACAACTTACCGGAACCGTTGGACGTAACCGTGGAGGTGCAGCAGCACCTCGGGGAAGGGCGCGTGCGCGCGGTGGCGATGGAGCCAACCGAAGGCATGGTGCGTGGGATGAAGGCCGTGGATCTGGGCATACCCATCACGGTGCCGGTGGGGCGGCCAACCCTAGGGCGCGTTATGAATGTGTTGGGCAAGCCAGTGGATCAGTTGGGTCCAATCGTCAGCGACATTCGTTATCCGATTCATCGGCCGGCGCCGAAGCTGGAAGATCAATCTACGACGCTGGAAATGTTCGAGACCGGCATCAAGGTCGTCGATCTGATCGAACCATATGTCAAGGGCGGCAAGATCGGCCTGTTCGGCGGCGCGGGTGTCGGCAAAACCGTGCTCATTCTGGAGCTTATTCATAACGTTGCTTTGAAACACGGCGGACTCTCTGTGTTCGCCGGTGTGGGCGAGCGCACTCGTGAAGGCAACGACTTGTGGCTAGAAATGTCCGAGAGCGGAGTCATCGTTCCAGGCAATACGGAAAAATCCCGAGCCGCTCTGATCTACGGCCAGATGACGGAACCGCCCGGAGCACGCCTCCGCGTGGGCCTCACGGGCCTGACCGTCGCCGAATATTTCCGCGATGAAGAGCACTTGGACGTGCTGCTGTTTATCGACAACATCTTCCGATTTGTGCAGGCCGGCTCGGAAGTTTCGGCGCTGCTGGGACGCATGCCTTCCGCGGTGGGTTATCAGCCGAACCTCAACACCGAAATTGGCGAGCTACAGGAGCGCATTACGTCGACGAAGTCCGGCTCGATCACTTCGGTGCAGGCGATTTACGTGCCCGCGGACGACTACACGGACCCGGCGCCGGCGGCTACGTTCACGCACCTGGACGCCACAACGAACCTGAGCCGGCAAATTGTGGAGCGCGGCATCTATCCCGCGGTCGACCCGCTGGCCAGCTACTCGCGCATCCTCGATCCACGCATCGTCGGCGCCGAACACTACGCAGTGGCGCGCGGAGTGAAATCGATTCTGCAGCGCTACAAGGACTTGCAGGACATCATTGCGATTCTCGGCATCGAAGAGTTGTCGGATGAGGACAAGCGGACCGTGGCGCGGGCGCGCAAGATCGAAAAATTCCTGTCGCAGCCCATGTTCGTCGCCGCGCAGTTCACCGGCCTGGAAGGCAAGTACGTGAAAATCGAAGACTCGGTGCGCAGCTTCAAGGAAATCGTGGAAGGCAAGTACGACGAAGTTCCGGAGCAAGCCTTCTACATGGTTGGCACGATTGACGAAGCGCTGGAAAAGGCGGAGAAAATGAAGGTGAGCGCCTAAACGAAGCGATGCTTCCCGAGTCCATCGAGCTGGTTATCGTTACGCCGGAGCGGCAACTGCTGCGCCAGACGGTTGTGGAGGTCACGCTGCCGGGCGGAGACGGCTGCCTGGGCGTTCTGCCCGGGCACGCGCCGTTGATCACAGAGCTGGGCATTGGGGAGCTGACGTATCACGCAAAGGGTGCGAGTGAAGCGGGGCCCTTGGCGATCATCAGCGGTTTTGCGGAAGTCTTGGGCGACCGCGTCACCGTACTTGCTGAAATGGCGGAGCGGCCGGAAGAGATTGACCTGGCGCGCGCAGAGGAAGCGAAGAGGCGCGCGGAGCAGCGGCTGGCTTCGGCTTCGAGCGATCCGAATGTGGATTGGGCGCGCGCAGCGATCGCACTGCAGAGGTCGCTCATTCGCATCCAAGTGGCGCGAAAGCGGCACAGCGCGCCCGTTTCGATGGAGTGAACCCGATGGAACTGGTAACGATGTACACCACGCATTGGTGCCCGGACTGCCGGCGGGCGAAATATTTCCTGCAGCAACGCGGCGTGGCATACCGGGAAGTGAACATCGAAGAGAACCAAAGCGCCGAGGCTATCGTGCTGAAAGCCAACAACGGCAAACGCAAAGTGCCGACATTGCAAGTGGGCGATCGCTATTTTGCTTGCAGTCCGTTCAATGCGGCGAAGCTGGCGCTCGAATTGAATGTGCCTCTGAATCCGTAGTTAATTTACCGGCAGGCCGCGCGTCCACACATTTGTTACCTGAAGATTTTCGTCCAGCAACACGATGTCCGCGTCGGCGCCGGTTCGCAGCGCGCCTTTCTTAAACTCAATCCCTAGCAACTTTGCGGGATTCGTGGTGAGCATGCGTACGGCGTCCGGCAACGGGATGCCAAGCGCGACCACATTTCGCAGAGCGCGGTCGAGGGTAAGCGTGCTGCCCGCCAGTTTCCCTTCCGAATTGCGGCACACGCCACCGGACACAGTGACTTCAAACTTGCCGAGCATGTACTTTCCGTCAGGCATACCGGTAGCGGAAAGTCCGTCGCTTATCAGAATCACGCGACCGGCGCCTTTCGCCTGCAGCAGGATGCGCATGGCCGCTTCTTCGACGTGCACGCCGTCAGCAATCAACTCCGCGGTAACTTCCGGCGAAGTGAGCACGGCGCCGATGACGCCGCTGTCGCGATGGGAAAACGGGCGCATGGCGTTGTAGACATGCACCGCGTGCCGCACGCCGAGGGAGATACCGGCACGGGCTTGCTCGTAGGTGGCGTCGGTGTGCCCCATGGCGACCACGACGCCAGCATCGCGCGCTGCTCTTATGCACGGTACGGCGCCGAGCACCTCCGGCGCGATAGTGAGGATGCGAGCGTTGCCGGCGGCGGCTTGCAGAAAGCGCTGCAGCAAATCGGCGGAAGGCGATTGGATCCACTCCGCGGGATGTACTCCACGGCGCACTTTGCTAAGGAATGGGCCCTCGTAGTGGATGCCGAGGACTTCCGCCTTCGGCTGAAGGGCCTCGAACTGTCGGGGGATGTAACGCGCAATTCCTTCGACGCTGCGACAGGTGTCGTCGGGGCTGGCGGTTACGGTGGTGGCGAGAAAAGAAGTTGTGCCATGGCGCGCCAGCGTTTTTGCTACGGTGGACATGCCTTGCTCGGTCCCTTCCATTACGTCGTGGCCACCGGCGCCGTGGATGTGTACGTCGATGAATCCGGGAATGGCGGTCTGGCCGCTTGCGGAGACTTCCGTTGCGCCGATGGGCAGGCGCATATCCTGGCGCGGGCCCATGGCTTCAATTACGCCGTCGCGAATCAGGATTCCGGCACCCAGAATTTCGGTTGTGGGAGTCAGGGCGCGCGCGGCATGCAGCAGAATGGTGGCCATAGGCAGGTTGACATCGTAGCGGAAATTTCTCGGGCCACAAAACGAACGGGCGGGAACAAAGTCCCGCCCATAGTGAATGATAAATTCAGGGCGTGTTACTTGCTGTTCTTGACCGGAGCCATGTCGATGCTGGCGATGGTCAGCGTGTCGCCCTCGACGGAGCCTTTAACGGAGACGTGATGGCCGGCGTGGGCGGCCACTTTGTCCTGGTCGGCGATGGCGTACACTTTCTTGTCAGCATCGTTCACGAAGACGTATTTCGAACCTTCCTTTACGCATTTCACCGTGCATTCGGCCGCGCCTTCATGGGCAGCCTTGGCGCCGCACTTGCTATCCGTGATGTAGCCGGTCCAACTGGCGTCACCTGCGAATGCGAATGCGCTGACGAAAAGGGCGACAACTAGAATTGAAGCAAACCTGATTTTCATGACATTGCCTCCTCAGACTGCACTGAGCGCGGGCAAGGTACTCTCGTGCTGCGGTTTCATCCCGCCTGGCTATCGTACGACTTTTCAGCGTCGCTGGATAAGGACAAAAAAATAAGGGGAGGATGCTCTGGAATCCTCCCCTCAATTGCGCTCCGTAAATGGAGCATGTTGATTGTTTTATTGGCCCGAAGTGGAAGCGCTCGCCGCCGTGGTGCCGGCAGCCTTGGGTACGCTCAGATAGCCGGAAGCGCTCGACTTGGTTACTTTGTTGACGACCAGCTCGAGAGCCGCACGGCTCCCGCCGGTGTAGAAGAAAATCGGCTCGTTGACCGAGCGGTTCTTCTTCTCGAAGGTCCTGTCATCCGCCAGGACGTTGATGGTGAATTGACTCTTCTTCTGGTTGGTGCTCTTCAGCTCGACTTGGACCGCGCCAACTTTCTGCGCACCACCCTTGCGGTTAACCGTAAATTCATAATAGTCCCGCGTGCCCAAATGGCGGAGTTGATCGATCTCATCATGATTGCGGGCGATGAGCGTGCCCATCTCGCTGCGCGCCATTTGCAGATTGTTCTTGGTGGCGTCGAGATCGGTTCTCACGCCGGTCACGTCGGTGTTGAGCTTGTTTACGTCGTCGGCGTTAGCCTTGGCGGCGAGCTGCGTATTCACGGAGCTCTCCAGGCCTGCAATCTTCTTGTCCACAGCGACCGAAGACTGCTTGTTCTGCTTGCGGGCCTTAACCAAGTCCGCTTGCGTGACGTTCAGCTTGTCCGTGACGACCTTGAGGTCGCTCTGGAGCTGCTGATTAATCTCGTCTTCCTTGGCGAGCTTTTGCGCCAATGCGTCATTGGCCTGCTTCACCGAGGTCTGCGTTGCCTGCTCCACGCCATTTGCGTGGTTGAGGGCGCTCCATCCAATTCCGATACCGAGCAGCGATACTCCGGCCAGCACCGCCAGGGCAATTCCGACCCAGCGCGGCGTCGCGGTCGAGGTCACATGAATCGGTTCTTGATACTCGCTCATTGACTTCGTCTCCTTGTACAGTAATCCCCTGCAACACTAAGAAACGAGCACCCGGTACACCAAATACCCGAGAACGAGTCCGAGTGTGTGAAGTATAAGAAAAGATGGTACTTAGAGGTCAAAGAGGCAAGAAACAGCTCCGCGGCAAGGCGTACTAGTACCAGTAATGTTTACCTGGTGCGTGCCTGACCGCAATTTGCGCCATTTCGATACTGGGTGTCGTGCTCGACTGGAAGCATCGACACTCTCGTAACTGACTGCGAGGACAAGGTTTATTTTTGAGGGGCTAAGCCGCTTTTATGTCCGCAGCGGCTTCATCGGCACGGGCGGGGCCGAAATAACGGTCCAGAGTGGTGTTGGCGGCGTCCAAAACGATGTGACAATCCGGACAATCCCGTAGGTGTTCCTCGATCTCGCCTTTGACCGACGGCGAGAGTTTTCCCTCTAAGTACCAGCAAATCAAATGGATAGTATCACGACAACTCATGTCTCCGCCCCCCTGGCGGCCCCGTCGAACCCCCATCTGCAATGGTTATGTGCACTTGCTTTACCAAAGGATTGGGAGAATCTTACGGACCCTAACCCAAACAGAATCAAGCAGGTAAGAATTTTTCAGCGCACGACCAGATGTCTTTTTCGGGAAATCTTTACATCCGGGACGGCTTTTCCATATCCCCAAGATTGGGAACTTGTCTTCAGTGACGGTGTCCAAGGCAGGGAGGACGCGCGCAACCTCACATCCCTGCGAGCGCGGCGCCGGGCTCTTGCAGAAGCAGGCAAGGTCCGGCGTCGCAAAATTCTCGACGCATACGCTCGCGCCAATTTTCGTGGAGGTGTGTGATGTCGCTCGATCCCGCACCCGTCCGGCGGCAAAATCTCGGTTCCTTGCAAGGTTGTTTGGTGGAAGGAGATCCGGAGCAACGTGCTCGCGAACGTCGAGTGCGCCGCAAGGCATTGATTACATCAGTGCTTGTGCAAGCCGGCGTTCTCGCTGCACTGATACTTGTGCCTTTGTTTGCGAAGCCTGCGCGTTTGGTTGTGGCAGTCGCTACGCCGATTCCGCCATATCGGCACGTGAGGGAGCAGCCCCATACGACGGAAAGGCCGGACACTGACGTAAGGCATATTTGCGTCACCTGCTTCAATTCACATCCGGCTAACCTAGATACCAATAGGATTGAATCGAGCACTCTCGAGGAACCAGCTCAGGATATTGGGCTCGGCGTTCCCGCGGTTCCGTGCCCAAGTTGCATCAATATCCCGACTTTAGGGCCACAGGCTCCTGCAGCCAGCGAGCCGCGGCGACAAAGGCCACCGCTGCTTGTCACGCACATCGATCCCGCGATGCTTGTTCGTCGTGTAGAGCCGGTGTATCCGACATTGGCAAGGCAACTCGGTAGAGCCGGGCGCGTTGAGCTCCGGGCGGTCATCGCGACGGACGGCACAATTCAATCGCTGCAAGTGGTGAGCGGGGATCCGCTTTTCTACCAATCGGCCATGCATGCGGTGCGTCAGTGGCGCTACAGGCCGACGGTGCTCAACGGCGAAGCCGTGGAGATTGACACCTTCATCACCGTGATCTACAACATCAATCGTTGAAGGCGAAACTCTGAAGCATACGAAGCGGTGCTAGGGCCGCGTTCTGCCCGTACTGCCGCGCGACCCTTCTGCCAGCACCGTGCAACCGACACTCGGACGCCTTCCGTGACTAGGTTAGAAGCGGAAAACGATTCCGGTCGACACGCGCAGATTGTTTTGACTTCTGGCGTTGGGGTTGTTGAACTCGTTGAAACGAGTCAGCAGGTAATCGACTTTGGCCGGCCGAATCGAGAAGTGCGAGCTGAGACGATAGTCGAGCCCGCCGCCCACGGTCATCGCAAAGGCATTTTGGCTGTCGGTTGTCGCCAGCAGGCTGGCACCGGTGTGCGCCACGCCGAAAAGCACTTCACCGAACGGTGTCACGCGTCCAAAGCGGTGATAAGAGACGCGCGGACCGAATAGATACGTGGAAAGTGTGCCATCCACGCCGCTGCCGAGAATGTTGGTGCTGTGGTAGCCGCCGAGATCAGCGACTCCACTCAGCCAACCATTGAAGTTGTATGCGATCGACGCGCTGCCGCCGTTCAAGCTGAAGCTGTCTGCGCCGGAGGTGGCCGGATTGGCACGAACGTACGAGTAGCCGGCGAAAACATCGATGGTTTTGCGCTCCTCCTGTGCTTGAGCGTTCACTCCGAAGAGCGAAGCAAAACCGAGTAAAGACACCACGACCCTGAGTTTCATAAAGCCTCCATTCAAGTTTTATGTCGGCGCAGGCCGGCAGAACTGCCGCACGGCCGCGCGTTTCGCGGAGCGCCTTAGGCAGGAAGGCAACTATCCGCATTTACTTTATTTTTTCTTGTAAATACAGATGCACGAACCGCGGCGGGAGTTACCTCAGATTGCTTGGGGGCTTGTACGTGGGGAATAACCGGACTTCGATTTAAAGCAGCGGCTCCGGGACGTGCCGAGCGATTGCCGCGCGCGTTTCATCCCGCAAGCGGATGAGTTCGTGCCAGTCCGAAGATTCGCTGCCGTCGGCGGCCGGATTCTCCGGGTGCGGATAAATCGGCGGTGATACGGTGATGGTCACGCTCGTGGGGCGGGGTAAATACGTGCCGTCTCGGAGAAACTTGCGCGTGCCCGCCAGCGAGACGGGAACAATCGGCACGCCGGCGGCCACCGCCGCTTTGAATGCGCCAAGTTGAAAAGGGCGAATACCATCATCCGGAGTAAAAGTGCCCTCGGGAAACACGAAAACCGATTCACCGTGTCGCAGAAGGTCTTCCATTTCCTCCGCTTGCCGCAGGCGCGAATTCGGGTCTGTGCGATCGAAAGAGAGGTGCCCCATCTGGCGGAGAAACGTTCCGACGAACGGCATCCCGTGCACTTCCATTTTTGCCACGAAGCGATATGGCACGCCAAGGCCGAGCATCAACGGGAGCACATCGAAATAGCTGGTGTGATTCGATGCGAATATTTTCGCGCCTGGCGTATCCATGTGCTCCTTGCCGACTACTCGGACGCGACAGCCAGCCAGCGCGAACAAAATCTTTAGCGCTGAAGATGTAAACCGCCCCGCCACACGCTGGTCCTTAATCAGGGTTACGCGCGCACACGTGGGCACGATCCACAACGAAAAGACGATCCCGAAGTACAACCCATAGAGAATCTCCAGAACTCGGCCTAGACCGGAGGCCGCCACCTTGCCGAAGCTTCGGACCGCGCTTCCTGTGCTGAGCCGCACAATTTGGATCCATGCAGGCGGTTTGGCGACGCAAAGCTGACCGCTTAGAAAAAGCTGCTTGGTTTCTTCGCGGCGCAATTTCCCGCTCGATGTTTTCGGAATGCTTCCCGGTGGAATCAGCTCGACGCGATCCGGCGGAAGGCCGAGTCCTTGCGAAACTTGCTCGGTCACCGCAGCGGCAATCGCCGGGTGCCGCCGCGAATCGCGCTCGCGCACCTCGGCAACAATCACGAGTTTTTCGGTGCCGGAAGCTTCGTCCTTGATTCCAAATGCAACAATGCAGCCTTTGCGAAGACCGTCGGCGCGCGCAGCCAGTTCCTCCACTTCGTGCGGATACAAATTTCTGCCGCCTTTGATGATGATGTCCTTTACGCGTCCGGTGACGTAAATCTCCCCATCCGCGCGATAGGCGCGATCACCGGAATTCACCCAAGCGAATTCGTGTGCATCGGCTGCGCGACCCGCGGGAAACAGCGCTTCTGTCGCGGAGGAATTTTGGTAATAACCGGCGGTCGCCGACGGCCCGCGAAACCACAGGAATCCCTCAGTGCGATCAGAGACTTCGTTTCCGTTTTCGTCGACAATGCGAACTTCATGGCCCGGAAGCGCGCGCCCGGAGGACACAAAGGAAATCACCGACGATGATGCAGATTCCGTCGGCATCGCGCTTCCGCGCGTCGTAAAGGCTTCGCGCTCGACGTGGTCTACCAGCGGGCCGCGGTTGAGCGGCGGAACGGTCACCGCCAGCGCGGCTTCCGCCAAACCGTATACCGGAAGCTGCGCTTCGCGCCGAAACCCGTAACGCGAGAAGCGCGCCTCGAAGCGCTCCAGTGTTTCAGGATTGACGGGTTCGGCGCCGTTCAGGGCTGCGCGGCATGAGCTTAGGTCGAGCCCTTCGATGTCCTTATCCGCAATCTTCCGCACGCACAGTTCATACGCAAAATTCGGCGCCGCGGTAATCGTTCCGCGATGTTTGTGAAACGCCCAGAGCCACCGCTCGGGCCGCGTAAGAAAAGCCAGCGGCGACATCACCACCAGCGGCACCCCGTAATGCAGCAGCGTCAGCCAAGCGCCGATCAGTCCCATGTCGTGGTAAAGCGGCAACCAGCTCACGCCGACGTCGCCGGGTCCCAGCTGAACTGCTTCACCGATCGCTCGCATGTTCGCAAGCAGATTTGCGTGCGTAAGCACTACGCCTTTGGGGTCGCCCGTTGAGCCGGATGTGTATTGCAACAACGCAATGTCCTCCGATTTTCGCACTCGGCGGCCGCTCAAATGCGCGGGTAGAGCGCCCGGCGCAGGAAGTGACGCCTTGTCAGCCGCCTCGATCAGGTTCTCCGCATCGACGACCGCGGCCAGCGAGCGCACGCGCGGCTTGAGCAGGTACGCCACGGTCTCGGCGCGGCGAAACGTCAGCAGTAAGCACACTTCGGCATTGTTCAGAATGGCGGCCTGTCGCGCGGCATATTCTTCGATGCGATCCGCCCGGAAGGGAGGATAGATCGGAACGGGGATTGCGCCAGCAAGGAGGATGCCGGCGTAGGAAACAAAGAACGCGCGCGAGGTGGGCAGCATCATCGCCACGCGCCCGCCTGCCGGCACACCGCGGCGCGCCAATTCGGAGGCGACGCGCTGCGCTGCCGCGTAGAGCTCGCCGAACGTCAGGGTCAGCTCGCGGGCGCCATCTGAGGCATCCTCGTTAATAAGCAGATGCGCGCGCTCGGCGTCATGCGCGGCACGAAAGCGCAGCACATCGATCAGCGTTTGCGCGGCAAAAACTCCCGTTTGGGCTGCGTCACGATGAAGTGCTTGGACCACGGCCGACGCGCGAACGGCGGAAGAGGCTTTTTCCTCGCCGGAGTCCGCTTGCGGCGCGGCCAAAATCGCGCGCGCGAGCTCTTCCGGCGTGTCGGCCTCGGATACTACGCGGTCCGGTAGACGCACACCAAATTCGGCCTCGAGTCGAGACAAGAGCTCAACGCGCTCCAGACTCCCAAGCCCTAGCTCGCGATCCAGATGCGAACCGGCGTGCAACACCGGCAGCGCACCGAGACTGCCCAGCTCCCGCAGCAGTTCGCGCACGATTTCCAGAACGCGCTCTTGCGTGGCCGAGCGGTCGAGTTGTGCCGTGGTTGTGGCCACAATTCCAGCCGGAGGACGCTGCTTTCGCGCAGGCTACCATGCAGCAGCGTCGATTGCCATTGACAACTGCCGCAAATCGTCAAAACGCCAGCGCCCGATGCGGGTACCTATGCGCTCTTTTCCTTGCTCTGCGCAGCCCAGCCCTTGGGCATCAGCGTGGTCGAGAGGTCCACACCGGAAAGATCGGCGCCGCTCAAGTCTGTTTCGCGCAAGATGGCCACGCCCAGATCCGCACCCATGAACCTGGCACCGTTCACATTGGCCCCGCGAAGGTTGACATTGCGCAATTGCGCCCTCTCGAAATTTGCATTAGACAAGTCGCAGCGGAAAAACTCTATGCCGCTCGCTTGCGCTTCTGTAAGGTCCGCGCCGGGGAGAATTGCCTCTGTCAAATCCGCGTTGCGCAGATCGGCCTGCCGCAAGTTCGCACCGGAGAGGTCGGCTCCGGGGAGTTTCGCTCGCCGCAGATCAGCGCCTTCCAGATTCGCATTGCGCAGAATGGCCCCGCTCAGGTTCACGCCGCTCAGGTCGGCCCGCGAAAGGTCCGCGCCGGTGAGATCGGCTCGCGCGCCGCCATCTTTGCCCTGGAAAAAGCGCGCGTGTGCTTCAAGTATCTCGGCTACAGTCTCGCCGTTGTGCCGGATGCTTTTCGTCTTCCTCAATCCCATAATCGTCCCGCCATCTCTTTGTCTAACGTGTCTATTCTACTGAAGCCGGAGGCAACCGGAAAGCTGGACATCGCACCTATTCAGTATAGAGCCGGGCGCTTACCTGCTGCCGCCCCTGCATAATTCTAGGTATCGGTTCGATGGCCTCCGGCCTTACGATAGAGCGGTAATGAATCATCGCAATCATCCGCGGTTTCCCTCTTGGCTTGCCGGCAGCTTTGCATTTGTTGCGGCCCTCGCTTGCGTGCACAGCCGGGCGGCTGCGCAAACGCAAGCGCCCGAAGACGAGATCGTCGCCAATCTTGCCGGAGGCCGCGTAATCGTTCACGTCGCGGGCGACGGCAACATTATTTTTGCCGCCATCAATGAACCCGTGGAAGCCGGCGGCGTCCCACCTCGCGTGGTAGAGGTCGACGCGACGCACGTCGCCGTGCTGCTGGGTGCCTCGGAATGGCGCCTTCCCGCGGACCCCAATCCGGTGCGCCTGGATCGCAACTTTGAGCGCATTCACGCGCGAGACCCGAAGTACCAATACAACGCCGGCGAAGCCGAGCCGGACCTGGAGACGATTGGCGTCGCGGTTCTTGAGAAATTGCGTCCCCTCACTTCGCAGCTTCATCACAAGATCGACCTGCTGCCCGATGAGCCGCTGCTCGAAATGGTGCTCATCGGATATGCGCCGAATCATTACGGGCCGGAGGTTTGGACCGTCGAATACCGCGTGCAGCAGGAGCAGGTCGCGACGCGTGGTGAATATTGGCAGACGCGCGTTTTGCGGCCGCGATTCACGCAACTCTATCCGCCGGAAAAACATGCGCCGCGAATGATCGTGGAGGCGCGTTATCCCGCGGACCTGAAAGAGCCCACGCTTATGGCGCTAATCCAGGGCAACGACCCGGCGATTGCACAACTTCGCGGTTCGGACGCGCGCTTTGCAAAAGTGATTGAAGCGGTGGACAAGGGGCAAGCGCAAAAGGCCGCTCCGACCGATGCCGCCGATTTCCTTCGCGCCGTGCTGCCGCTCATTGCCGACAAGCAGCCGTTTATCCTGGCCAAAATGGAAGAACAGCACGGGTTTGACTGGATTGTTCCGCCCGACGAGCCTGTGGAACGGGCCAAGAAAGGCGAAGAAGACAAGAACCGGCCACCGGATGCGCCGAGCTTGCGCCGAAAACCCAGTCCTAATCCGCCGAATCGTTAAGAAATCCGTTCGATCCGGTCGCCGCGCCGAATCATCCCGCCGGCGGTCACGCGACACAACATCCCGCGACGCCCGCGCAGTTCACGCCGCAATCCAGGTCTGATTTTTTCAAGCAAATCGCAGGGCGTGCATGCTACGCTGATTTCCAGTTGCGCCTCCCCAACACGAAGGCGCTGCCCCACAGCGAGCCCATTCACGTTGATTCCCCGAGTGGTGATATTTTCCCGGATGATTCCCGGCGGCAGATCCATCAGCTCCAGGGTTTCGCTGTCCATGAGCAATACCTGGCGCGGGCTGCCGGTTCTGGCGTGGGCGCAGCCGTCGAGTCCTGAATCCTCCAACGCGCGAATCTCCGCAAGCTCCTCCATCGACAAGCGCCGTTGCGGGGCCCGGAATAGGTGCAGCACGGTTGCCATTTCTTCAGTCTCCCACGGCCGTCACTCGACCCGCATGGGCTCCAATGTCCCTGCGATAGTGCATACCCTCAAAGTGGATCTTTCCAGCGGCTTCGTACGCCTTTGCCAGTGCCGCCCCTAAAGATGCATCCGCAACGGTCACGCCGAGGACGCGACCCCCGCTGGTTTGAATTGAGTCGCCTTGTCGTCGGGTGCCGGCGTGAAACACTTTCACACCGCTAATACGCTCTGCATCGGTTAGGTCAGCGATTCTCTTTCCCGTCTCGAACTTGCCCGGATAACCCCCTGAAGCGATGACGATACACACGCTTGCGCCTGGCTTCCACCTCAACCTGGAAGGTTTGAGGATTCCGGCGGCAAGCTCCGCAAGCACTTGCGCTAGGTCGAAATCCATCCGCGCGACGATTGCTTGTGTTTCGGGATCTCCTAACCGGCAATTGAACTCAAGCACCTTGGGCCCTAAAGCGGTTAGCATCAGGCCAACGTAAAGGAAGCCCTGGTACAGAATTCCCTCGGAGGCCAACCTGCGCATCGTCGGCTCAACGATGGATTCCAGGATATCTTGTCGCAGCTTCGGAGGCAGGAGTTCGTCTGTCGAATAGGCGCCCATGCCGCCTGTGTTGGGACCGCGGTTGCCGTCAAAGACTCGCTTGTGATCGCGGGTCGGTACCAGGGGCGCATAGCGCTGGCCGTCCGTAATCACAATAAACGACAGCTCTTCTCCCTCGAGCATTTCCTCGAGCAAAAGGCGTTTCCCGCCCGCTCCGAGCTCATTTTTGTCCATGACCCGCCGTATAAAATCTTCGGCGGAAAGTGCGTCTTGAGCGACAAAAACGCCCTTGCCGGCGCATAAGCCGTCGGCCTTTATGACCACCGGCCAGTCCAAACTCGAGAGCGCGGCAATAGCGTCCTGCGAGGAATCAAACTCGCCATACATTTGTGCGGTCGGGATACCCTGGCGGAGGAGAAATTGTTTCGCGAAGACCTTGCTGCCTTCAAGCTGCGCGGCTTGCTGTGAAGGTGCCACGATCGGCCAGCCGCGTGCGCGGA
>Ga0210407_10003000_pt1 | contig 14012 bp, 13 predicted proteins | sample IncBWC27MmetaG_FD_150860 | JGI IMG/M metagenome (GOLD analysis project Ga0210407, IMG submission 150860) | Forest soil microbial communities from Barre Woods Harvard Forest LTER site, Petersham, Massachusetts, United States - Inc-BW-C-27-M | ecosystem: Environmental > Terrestrial > Soil >... | reverse complement strand
ACGCGATCTCTTAGTCCCACAACGGGCAACTCACTTCGACGTGAGTTTCAATTGGACAGATGCAAAGGCTGAGCCAGACGGAAGGTAAAGCGGTGCCCTGTGGAAAACCTCACATCGCCCCGATTTAGATCGCGTGAAGGCTCGCTGGCGGTCGCCGAATCCGCAGGAGTTCCGGCTGCCACACTCTCATTTTCTGCCTTCGACCCATGGGTGGCGTCCGGTTGGCTGCGTTGGTCGCGCGATCTGCCCTTGGTGAAGATGCTGGAGGTTTGGAGAGGAATGGATTTTCCGTTCATTTCGAACGATGCAAGGGTCAAGCGCAAGTAGCCCGGATCATGCCGGCCAGCGGCCTTGGCGGCGAACACTCTGCCCATGACGGGAGTGCCCCGCGGCACGACTGTCTTTCCGACAACTAGCGGCTCCTCCAACAACGCCTCGAAGGTGTCTCCCACTCGAGAATCTGCGCTGGACAGCGCCAAACGTAACTGGACGGTGATCTCGGTCCCGACCGGAATGGACTCGGAAGCGAACGCGGCGGTAGGAGAGATTCCACTGCCGTCGGAGACGCGATCAAAGGGGAGTTGGCCGCTGTCGGCGGCTTTGGCCGATCCGGGGCCGGCGAGTTGCCGCGAACAGCCTGTCGCAGCCGCAAGCGTGAGCCATGATAAGCCGAGGACCACAGTTCGCTGGCCTGCCTGCCGCCATCTGGTCATAAGCGCATCCTGCCCAGAGTTCTCGAATGGTTACAAGTCGCAAGACAGATGCCATCGTCTTGACCCCAGGAATCATGCGTTTAGCGGAGGCGAGGGGTTGCGGGGATGTAGGTTTTGCGCGGTTGTTTTCCTCCTTTCTATGTTTCGAGCCGGCGCGCCGTCTTCTGGGACGAATTGCTCCCAGCCGTTCTGTCACTACCGCAATGGCTAGGATCGGGGATACCATGCTAAGGCCAAGAATTGGGGATGGTCCCGCTGGCCCCACGGTCGCGAATTGCCGGGGCATTGTCGGCCTCGAATGTCCGAGCTTCGTTTCTTGGCTCGATCACTTTGGAGGTCGCATGGACCACCGATTTCGTCAGCTCGACTCGATCCGATACCTTGTTTCCGCTGTCTTCTGCTGTCTGTTTTGCGCATTGGCGTTCGCAAACAATCCCGTTCCCCAAGTGGTTGGGCCCGTGAAGCCGCAGGCCGTGGTGCCTGGTGGCGCGGAGTTCACGCTGACGGTTTACGGAGCGAACTTCGTCTCTGGCGCAGTGGTGAACTGGAACAGTCAGGCGCGCTCGACTACCTTTGTTTCAGCGAGAGAGCTGCAAGCCCAGATTCCCTCTTCGGATATTGCCAAACCGACGGCGGGCTACATTACCGTGACCAATCCTCCACCGGGCGGAGGTAAGTCCAGTTCGAGTTACTCCATAGTCGAGGTACACACGCCCACTAAAACGATTGCTGTGAACCAGCCGGACATTTACCTGGTTAAAGGGGATCCTTTCTATGTGCTTGCCGCTGACATCACCGGCAATGGAAAACTCGATCTCATATCTGGTGTGGGCTCCGGGCAAGTCGCTTTGAATCGAGGCAATGGAGACGGCACGTTTCAGGCAGCGACAACCATCGGCAAGAACTACTTTCCCGATGCCGGATTAGCGTATGGCGACTTTGATGGAGACGGCACCGTCGACCTCGTCTACGGCTGGGGCACGAATATTGATCCGCCGACTTACTTGAAAGTGCTGCTCGGCAAAGGTGGCGGAGGGTTCCGGGGGCTTCCGCGGTTTGACTACCTCTCCGACTCCTTCGCGAGGGGGATCGTTGCTGCGGACTTTGACGGAGACGGGAAACTTGACTTGGCCAACGGCTACGCTGGCGGGGTTCCGGGCGGCTGGGCGTTTCACGGAAATGGCGATGGGACGTTCCGGAGGGTCGAGAACTTGGGCATGGACGCCGGAATCGACATGGTCGGGGCTGACTTCAACGGAGACGGCAAGCTGGATCTGGTGGGGGTATACGGGACCGGGATTTATCTCTTCGTCGGCAACGGCGATGGGACATTTCAGAAGGCTCGCCGCATCGCCACCGACACGCGTTATTCCGGCTGCTTCGGGCAATCGATGCTGGTGAATGACTTCGACGGCGACGGGAATGCCGATCTAGCCTTCTGTGACGCAAATGCGGGGCGGATCGGGATCTTGCTGGGCAACGGCGACGGAACCTTTCAGCGTCCTGTGTATTACTCGACCGGTTATGGGGCCGGGAATGGGTTTAGTTTCACGGCAGGCGACTTCAACTCCGATGGCAAGACGGACCTCATTGCAAGCACACCGGCGGCGGGAGGCCACTACAATCCGAAGTTCGAGGTGCTGTGGGGTAACGGGGACGGCACATTCCAAAAAGCGAAAATGCTAGCTGTTCCGAGAAATGGCGGAGGGGAAATCGCTCTTGTTCCGGGGGACTTCAACTCAAATGGGCTGCTCGACTTTGTTATGGTGGACGCCAGTGGCCTGGAGGTATACATCCAGAAGTAGCACCTGGCCCACGCGGTCACCTGCCTGTCGAAGCACGGCAGATTCGTAAGGCGCAGTACCGCAGCGGCTTTCGCCATCAAGATCAGCGGCCTCTACCTCTTCGCGAGTGGTTACCAACGGAACTTTCCCCGTTCCGCTCTCCGCGCTACAGTTCGGCAATGACCACTGCTGCGCCGAGGAACTACCGCTGCCTGCAATGCGAGATGACGGAACAACGATGCGATTGTGAAAAATATTGCTGTCTTTGCCAATCGCTGATGGAGGTCCGGCTGTGCGAGGATAGCTTGTACTATTGCAAGCCCTGCCGGGAGGCTTGCGGCTACAAAGCGGGTGATGAGGGGTCGAGCTCCAGCTTCTAGTAGCTTCGTCGGGTTATCCGCTAACTTTCGCCGCCCAGGGTACGTCTCACCAAAGAAAAAAGAGTAATATTTCCGTCGAAGGGGAACGGCTATGTCGTCGACCTTATCGTCGCGGACAGTCGCGGTTGGTGCGCCTGAAGCCAGTTCTACCGGGGCAGGGTCGGGCTCCGGCCGAATCGTTTCGCTTGACATCATGCGCGGCCTGGTCATGGTCATCATGGCCCTCGACCATACCCGGGACTTCTTCACCAATCTTCGCTTCGAGCCGGAAAATCTGGCCCAGACGTATTACGCTCTGTTCTTCACCCGTTGGATTACTCATTTCTGCGCGCCCCTGTTTTTCTTTCTGGCGGGAACGGGAGCCTACTTCTATGGCAGGCGCAGAACGCCGCAGGCGCTTACCCGGTTTCTGTGGACCCGCGGACTCTGGCTGATTTTCCTCGAATTCACCGTGGTCGGAACCGCCTGGACTTTTGTTTTTCCTTTCGGAAATTTTCTCGTGATCTGGGCGTTAGGCGCTTGCATGGTCCTGATGGCAGCGATTGTGCGGATGCCCCTGCGCTGGGTTGCGGCCTTCGCGGGAATCATGATTCTGGGCCATGATCTGCTCGATCCCATTCGTCCGCGGCAGTTCGGTTCGCTCGCCTGGCTGTGGACGATCCTGCACGTCAGAGGTGGCGCATTGCTTCCCTTTCACGTGCAGAAATTCGTGCTGTTTCCGCTGATTCCCTGGGTCGGGGTGATGGCGGCGGGTTATGTTTTTGGCTCGGTGTATTTGCTGGAGAAAGAGCGTCGGCGCAAGCTGATTGCGCAAATCGGTCTGGGACTGACCGTGGCTTTTGTCGTCCTGCGTCTGACAAATCTCTATGGAAACCCTCCCGTCGGATTGGGTGGCGTCTCTCAAGGTCCATGGCACGTGCAGCCCACCATCGAAAAGACTGTGATTCTTTTCTTCGATGTCGAAAAGTATCCGGCTTCGTTGCAATTCCTGCTGATGACGCTTGGCCCGTCACTACTGCTGCTGGCCTGGCTCGACAAGAGACTCGACCAGAAGGACGGCAGGCAAAGTATTTCGCCGGCGCTGGCGCCGCTCTTGACCTTCGGGCGGGTGCCCATGTTTTTCTACATCCTGCATCTTTACCTCATTCACTCGCTGGCGTTGCTGGTGGCAGCGGTGTCTCATCAGCCGGTTGGGTGGCTTTTGCACGGCAGCTTCTTCGGTGCTCCCGACGACTGGGGATACAATCTGCCGTTTGTTTACCTGATGTGGATCACGGTGATCGTCATTCTGTATTTCCCGTGCCGCTGGTATGAGGGAGTCAAGCAGAACAGGAAGGATTGGTGGTTGAGCTACATCTGAGGGGCAGCAGAGCGGACTCGGATAAAGTGTTAGCTAGATATCCATCGCCTGGGACACGAACTCTTGCGCAGTCGCATCTGGGGAACTCTTCAGCAAATATCTTCGCTCACGGAGAGACGTCGGCAGCGCTGAAGGATCGATGTCCTTCGAAACAACAGGGATTAAAGGCTTGCCCATGCCCATGGCCGCCCCGATCTCGAAAAAAAGGTTCGGGCGATTTATGGTGTCGCGAGTGACCAGCAACGCGATAACGTTGCTCTCGCGTAGCCCTTTTTCAAGCGCTTCGGTGAGAGAGTGACCCAGGTGGAGAGCATTAGAATCGAGCCAAACCTTGAGGCCGCGTTGCTGCAACGAATTTGCAAATTCCCGCGTCCAGCCTTCGTCCGAAAAGGAGTGTGAAATAAAGACCGTTGGCTTATTCATAATCGCCATTCAATTCTACGCCTTTGCCACTCGACCACGAAGCTCTTTCAGGTACGTACCGATGTCATTTAGATCAAGCAGGTTACGCTTCTTGATCAAAACCGGAATTCCCGGCCGCGACTGTAATTCGCGAGGGGTAATCCCGTGCAGGATCGCCACAATCGGGATCTGGCGACCCCACGCTGCCCCAATCTCAGCCCAAATATAGGGACGATCCAGCGCCCAAGGCGTAAGCAACACTACCAATTCATGGGCCTTGGAGAGAAATTTCAAGATTGCGTCTTCAAACTCTGCCCCGGTTTCGATGTCAGCTTCGTCGAGAAAAGGTACCGCACCGCAAGCTTCTATTTCCCGGGAAATCTGCTTGGCAACCCAAGTGTCACGACTGCTGTGGCTCAAGAAGACTAACCTCTTCCCAACGGGTCGCTTCTTTGCCAATGCTCGATTCATATCACCACTGCTTCTTTATACTCCCCGAACACCTTCCGCATTGTGTCGGAGATTTCGCCGACCGTGGCGTGGGCTTCGACCGCTCCGACGATATGCGGCATCAGATTGGTGGCGGAGCGGGCGGCGTCTTCGACTTTCTTGAGAGAATCTTTCCAGGGCTGCACATCGCGGCGGGCGCGCAGGGCTTGCAGCCTCTCCACCTGCTTGCGTTCGAGGGATTCGTCCATGTGCAGGGTGGGGATGGGCTTTTCTTCTTCGACCGTGAAGCGGTTTACTCCGACCACCACGGCCTCGGCGCGATCCACCTGTTGCTGATACTCGTAGGCGGCGTTTTGGATTTCTTGTTGTACGTAGCCGCGCTCGATGGCTTTCAGCATTCCCCCGAGAGCCTCGATTTTGTCCAGATATTCCGACGCGCGGTTCTCGATTTCGTTAGTCAAAGACTCGATGTAATAGGAACCTGCAAGCGGATCGACGGTCTGGGGCGCTCCGGACTCGTAAGCGACAATCTGCTGAGTGCGCAACGCAATCCTCGCCGCCTGCTCGGTCGGCAGGGCGAGAGCTTCATCGTAGGAATTGGTGTGCAGCGATTGCGTGCCGCCGAGAACCGCGGCCATGGCCTGAATGGCGGTGCGGACAATATTGTTTTCCGGTTGCTGCGCGGTGAGCGTAGAGCCCGCGGTCTGAGTATGAAAGCGCAGCATCCAGGAACGCGGATTCTTGGCCTTGAAATGCTCGCGCATGATGCGGGCCCACATGCGGCGGGCGGCGCGGAACTTGGCGACTTCTTCCAGAAAATTACTGTGCGCGTTGAAGAAAAACGAAAGCCGCGGCGCGAAGTTGTCCACGTCGAGCCCCGCGTCGATCGCGGCCTGCACGTAGGCGATGCCGTTGCTTAGCGTGAATGCAACTTCCTGCACTGCAGTCGATCCGGCTTCCCGCATGTGGTAACCAGAAATCGAAATCGTGTTCCACTCGGGGACGTTTTCGTTGGTCCATGCGAACAGGTCGGTGATGATGCGCATCGCCTGCTTCGGCGGATAGATGTAGGTTCCGCGCGCGATGAATTCTTTGAGCACATCGTTTTGCACCGTGCCGGAAAGTTTGCGGATGTCCGCACCCTGACGCCGAGCGACTCCCACATACAACGCGAGCAGGATCGAAGCCGTGGCATTGATGGTCATCGATGTAGAAACTTTGGTCAGTTCGATGCCATCGAAGAGGCGCTGCATGTCTTCAATGGAATCAATGGCAACGCCGACTTTGCCGACTTCCCCCACGGCCAGCGGGTGGTCGGAGTCCAGACCGATTTGCGTGGGCAGGTCGAAGGCGACCGAGAGTCCTGTGGTCCCGTTGGCCAGCAGATATTTGTAGCGCTTGTTGGATTCCTCGGCATCGCCCATGCCCGCGTACTGGCGCATGGTCCACAGGCGTCCGCGGTACATGGTGGCCTGCACGCCGCGGGTGAATGGATACTCGCCGGGATAGCCGACTTGCCGGTCGTAGTCCCAGGTTTCGAGGTCGGCGGGGGTGTACAGAGGGCGAACGGCAATGTGAAGGTCGGATTTCGGTTCTGACTTTAATTTCTCGGCCATGACGGAGAACCGTTAACCACGAAGGACACAAAGGTCCACAAAGGAAAACCCTCCAATCGAGATTTCACGTCGGTTCAAAGATTATGTCCTCCCTTGACTGGATTTCCTTTGTGGACCTTCGTGTCCTCAGTGGTTAAAGGTCTTAGAGGTCTTTTTCCACACTCTCCAAAACGAGGTTACTCCGAACCACCCAAAGAGCCCAGCAAAGCACACGGCAAGCACCACCCGGCTGGAAGTTGCATGGCCAGCCTGATACTTTGCGTACTCGCGAAAGAAGGCGATAACTCCGATCCCGGCTAAGAATAAGAAAACAAAACCTGTGACTTCAAGCCATAGCTGCCCGAGGACGCGTCCGAGGTGAGACGCGGTGGCCCGAAAGGCCTTCGTTACCGCGCCGAAGGTACGGGTGCGGCGGGCGTGCTGCGATATCACCCGGCCTGCGACCCGCGCGGCGATACCTAACTTTCGACTGGTGGAAACACTCGACATTCCCACGATTCTATCAATATTTGTCGAGCGGAGTTTCTTTTCGGGTTACAATATCGCGGTCGCGAGCAGTTTGAGCTCGAAACATTCTGACCCGACGGCGCATCTAATTGGTCAGAAGGCGGCGGGTGCTCTTTGCCTCGCACTTGGGTAAACTTGTAGGCACAGCAGCCGGATTATCTGCGAGGGGGTTACGTGGACCAGCAACTAAAGCAGTTGATGAAGGAATTGGGCGAGGCAATCAATGAGTCGCTGGCTGATTCCGAGCCCATCGCCGACGTCGTTTCGCGCATCAAAGAGGGCGGCTACGACATCTTTCTGGTGCTGGAGGCAACGATTGGGGTCAGCAAGCCCGGCGACAAATCAAGCGACAAGACCTCCCTGGTGACCACCCTTACCAGCAATCCCGATTTCAAGATCAGCGATCAGGATTTGAAATTCCTCAAATCATTGCGCATCAAGATCGAAGACGACGCGGCCTAATATTGCCGCCGTTTTCTATCAGACTTTTTGTAGACGACCCGCGCTCGCAAGCCACGATTTTCCAAGCCACCCTGGTTGTCATCCCGAGCATCGCGAGGGATCTGCAGTTTTTCGAATTCCCAGAGAAATACAGATTCCTCGTCGCTTCCGCTCCTCGGAATGACAAGGCGATGGGCATCGTCAGTGGCAGGCGAGCACAAGCGAGGACGCTCGCGCCGACCTCGCCGGAAAACGATATTATTGATGCACATGTACAAACCAGTCCCAAGGGTGCCTGATTTCCCCACGATGGAGCGCGAGATGCTCCACTTCTGGGAAGAGAGTCGCGTTTTCGACAAGCTGCGCGAGCAGAACGCCAATGGCCCGCGCTGGTCTTTCCTCGATGGGCCAATCACAGCGAACAACCCCATGGGCGTACACCATGCCTGGGGACGCTCGTTGAAAGATATGTACCAGCGCTACCACGCCATGAACGGTCAGGTGTTGCGCTATCAAAATGGGTTCGACTGCCAGGGACTCTGGGTCGAAGTCGAAGTAGAAAAGAGCCTTGGGCTCGGGACCAAGCGCGAGATTCGCGATTACGGTATTGAGAATTTCGTTCGCGCCTGTAAAGAGCGCGTGCTGACCTACGCGGCGCGGCAAACGGAGCAGTCGATCCGCCTGGGCTATTGGTGCGATTGGGACGATCCCAAAGTTTTGCTCGCGCTTCGCGATGCACTTGCCGATGGGGATCGGGTTGTCACTGCGAAACTCCCGAGCGGACACACCGAAACTGCACGGGCCAGCGAGATTGTCCGCAAGCTGGGTTCAGCGGAATACGGCGGCAGCTACTTCACTTTCTCCGACGAAAACAACTACACGATTTGGGGATTTCTCAAGAAGTGCCACGAGCAGGGTTTCATCTACCGCGGGCACGACGTTATGCCGTGGTGCGGACGCTGCGGCACGGGACTGTCGCAGATGGAAGTGGCGGAGGGCCGCCGCATCACCACGCACACGTCAGTGTTTGTGCGCTTCCCGATTAAAGGCGAAGAGAAAACCGCGCTGCTTGTCTGGACCACGACTCCGTGGACGCTGGCGTCGAACGTTGCCGTCGCGGTGAATCCGGAGATGACTTACCTGAAGGTCCGGCACGGCGACTGGACCTACTACGTCGCGAAAGCGAACTTCGAACGCGACCGCGTGCAGGATTTACAAGTCGAAGGCAAGCACGAGACCCACAAACTGCCTTCGATCCGTACCATCCTTAAAGGCAGCGGCACACTCGACGTGTTGGAGGAACTCCCCGGCAGCAAACTGCTGGGGCTCACTTACACTGGCCCGTTTGACGAATTGCCAGCACAGAACACGTCAGGCGGCGTCTTCCCTTACGGTTCAACGGGAGGAGGCAAGACCGCCGCCGAATCGCATCGCGTCATTGCATGGAAAGAAGTCAGCGAGGCGGAAGGCACAGGTCTCGTTCACATCGCGCCCGGTTGCGGCGTCGAGGATCAGGAACTCGGCAAAGAAAATAGTTTACCGTTCATCGCGCCGCTCGATGAAAGCTCAGTTTTTCAAGAAGGATTCGGTCAGCTCACCGGACGCAATGCCAATGAAGTGGCCGACGAAGTCGTTGCTCTGCTGAAAGCCAGAGGACTGCTGGTCGCGCGCGAACGCTATCCCCACGTCTATCCGCACTGCTGGCGTTGCAAGTCGGAGCTGGTATTCCGTCCCGTCGACGAATGGTTCATTCGCATGGACTGGCGCGACCGCATCGAGCGCACCGTGCCCACCATTCGCTGGATTCCCGCGGAAGGCGAAGCCCGCGAACTGGACTGGCTGCACAACATGCGCGACTGGATGATTTCCAAGAAACGCTTCTGGGGGCTCGCATTGCCGATCTGGGTGTGCGGCGAGTGCGAGCACTTCACGGTGATCGGCAGTCGCGAGGAATTGAAGGATCGCGCAGTGGAAGGATGGGCCACGTTTGAGGGTAATTCTCCGCACCGCCCATATATTGATGCGGTCAAAATCAGCTGCGAAAAGTGCGGCGGCGTCTCCACCCGCGTCGCCGACGTAGGCAATCCCTGGTTGGACGCGGGTATTGTTCCCTTCAGCACCATGCGCTACTCGACGGACCGCGCCTACTGGGAGAAATGGTTCCCCGCCGATCTCGTGCTCGAAAGTTTTCCCGGCCAGTTTCGCAACTGGTTTTACTCCATGCTGGCCATGAGCGCTATGATCGACGGCCGCGCTCCGTTCAAGGCTTTGCTGGGACACGCTCTGGTCCGTGATGCTCGCGGCGAAGAGATGCATAAGTCGAAAGGGAACTCGATCGCCTTCGACGAAGCTGCGGATGCCTTGGGCGCAGAAGTGATGCGTTACATCTACGCGGAACAGAAGACGGCGCAGAACCTCAACTTTCCCGACCTGCATCCGACCGGCAACGTGGGCCAGACGATCGACGGCGAGGCGAGGCGCAAGCTGTTGACGTTCTGGAACTGCTACAGCTTCTTCGTCAGCAACGCCCGCTCCGATGGCTGGAAGCCCGGCCCCGCGGTTCCAATCACCAATCAGTTGGACCGCTGGGTGTTGAGCCGACTGCAACGTTTGATCGAAGCGGCGCGCAGCGCATTCGATAACTACGAACACTATCGCTTGATCGAAGCCTTCCAGATTTTCGACGACGAATTCTCCAACTGGTATCTGCGCCGCTCCCGCCGCCGCTTCTGGGCGAACGAGGCCGATGCTTATCAGACGATGTACTCCGTGCTCACAACCGTGACCAAGGTGATGGCGCCGGCATTGCCGTTTCTGACCGAAGAGATTTATCAGAATCTGGTGTGCTCGGTCGATCCCCAGGCGCCCGCATCCGTCCACTTGACCCGCTATCCGCAAGTGGACGCCTCGCTGATCGATGAGGCGCTCGAGCAGAGCATCGACGCGGTCATCCGCATCAAGAATCTGGCCTTGAGCCTGCGGACGCAGAGCAAGACCAAGATCCGCCAACCGCAGAGCACGTTGTATGTTCGTCCTAGAGATGCCGCCGACCGCCGCGTGTTGGAAAATCCAGAATACGCCGCGCAAATTCTTGAGGAAACCAACGTCAAGAAGCTGGTTTTGATCGAAGACGAGACCAAGCTGGTGAAGGTAAGCTTCAAACCCGATGCCAAGAAACTGGGCCCGCGCGCCGGAAAGCACCTGAAGGCAATCGCGCAGGCTCTCAGTCAGGCCGACCCCAAAGCGCTATTAAAGGGTGGCCCATACACGGTGCAAGTCTTGGAGGAAACCTTCGAACTGGCGCCCGAAGAAATCCTCACCACCTACGAAGGCCCGGAAAACCTTAAAGCCATCCAAGAGCAAGGCACGTTCCTGGCGCTCGACACCACGCTCACGCCGGAATTGTTGCAGGAAGGCCTGGCCCGAGACTTCAACCGCCTGGTCCAGGATCAGCGCAAAGCCATGAACCTGAACATTTCCGACCGCATCGCAGTCAGTTATTCCGCCTCGCCAAGAATCGCCGAGGCCATCGCCGCCCACGAATCCTATCTACGCCACGAACTGCTAGCAGAACGCCTGGAACCAAGTGCCACCCAAAACGGCGGGGCAAAGCTGTCACTAAGCGGCGAAGAAATACTGGTCACGATCACGCGGGCCTGATCACGAGTGTGGCCCATCCAGCCAAGTTCGTAGCCTTTTAGGTTCACGCTGTCATCCTGATGCAGCGGAGTCGTTGGCGAAGCCAAAGACTCCCCACGAAGGATCTATGCAATCCCCTCGCTTTGCATCATGAAGTTGTCCGCAATTTCACATCGGACTCCTTGGCCGCGAGCGCCTGTAGAGCGTTGAACAGGAACCAACCGATCCCCGGTACCTGTTGCGGAGCAAGAATTCTCTCTCGACCGCCGTTCTTGCAGATGCCCACGGCATCCGAATACGGTTGGAAACGCACGATTTGGTTGAACGGCAGGCGGAAGTTGACACCTTTCTCCGTCCCGCCGAAATATACGGAACGAGTGGTAATTAGGAAATTTCCGTAATCTACCTCTTGAAGTGATGTCGACTGCTCTCTATGACCACGCACCTCACCAAAATGATAATAGAGCCCGCTAGCGATTCGGATACTTGCTCCGCTATAGCCACCAACGTAGGAGTTGGCCGTTTGTTCTTCGCTCAGCAGCACGTTCGCGAAGCCGAAGAACGGCACCTCGCCCGCCTGTAGGTTGAAATTAATCCGCCCTTGATAGGGGTCTATTTGGTCGTGGAGCACCGTCCATATCCCGAAACTAAACCCTACCGCTCTGCCCCCCGCCGTCTCCGATACGTCGTTTTGTGTGTCAATCCTGCCGCCTGGCCAACGTCCCAAATTGCCGAACCTTCTTGCTCGCTAAGCGGGTGCGCTATAGCTTGCTTCTCTGCCCCTTGGCTCCAGCCCTCCTTGATCGCTGCTAAAGCTTGTTGCTCGGGGATGACGGCATCGGCAGCTATCTTGTTCAGTTGCACTCTGATCTCGTCATACGGCTTACCTCGGGCGACCGCATTTGCCATGCATGCCTTCAGGGCTTCGATCCCCTGATTAGACTTTTGAATGCAGCTTTCGTGCGCATCGCTAAACCAACCTGCCTTCTGACCGCAGTACCGACAAACACTCATAGAGCGCTCCCAGAAACATATTTCTCGTTGAGCGCAACAGAGCGAAGTCGCAGTTGCGATTCTGCCCTATCAGCGCCAGGCACCGCTGCTGAACAAGTCGTGGTTGAAAATGTAGTCCCCGTTGAAGGCCTCGCACTCGCTCTGTTGGCGCACGTTGCCTTTGGCGGTGAAGAAAACCCTCTGGCTATTCTTTTTCCGCTCGATGCACTTGTCGCCGTCGTATTTCAGACATTCGCCAGGCGGTAACTGCCAAGTCCAAGTGCTCCCAATGTCGTCGCTGAAATCACTCTTTTCTATGGGTTCGCCCAAGGCCCGCACCACTTCCTCCTTGCTCATGCCACCGGTAAAGCAGCGATGTTTGACGGTCCTAGCCATACCCCGTTCCCATACCGATTTCGGCATGGTAGTGCGAAGCGCGTCTGCGGCATCATCTTCAGGGTGGGTTGCGGTTTCGATTGAACTGGTTGAACCGGCAGAGATCACCCCCGAACCCGGTTCACTAGTTGAACTGGTAGGAATCACCACCGAGCCCAGCCCGCCAAGAACCAGAGATCCCACTCCGATCAACGCCGAAATGATGAACAGGGCCAGAACCACCTTCGCTGTCGTTGAGAACACGTCCCTAAAACACGCCATAGCTTCCTCAGTTAGCGGGAATGATGCTTCTCCGAGCCCTGCCGTCACGAAATCTTCCGCGCACAGGCATCCTCATTGCAACGCCCGACGCGGAGATGGAGGAATAGCACAAGAACTTGCTTCATAGCCTCCACTTTGTATGCAACGGAGCCTCGGGTCAAGAGCGGCTGTCACATTTGTGCCGGTCGGTTTCCGAAACGGGACAGTGGGGCTGGGCCCATTTTCTTTTCGTGCGAGTGAGGGGCACCGCATGCTGTGGCTCGGTGTGGTATAACTGTTATACTCATGCGATTTCATTTCGATGAGCGCAAGAGCGGGCGGTTAAGAGCGAATCCGAAAAGAGGTATCGGGTTCGAAGAGGTGCAGGAAGTCTTTTCACACCCGTACTACCTTGACCATCGCCCGGATTGGCCTGAGCAGTACCCGGCAATCGGCTGGGTGGGGGAGCATTTGCACGCCCTCATTTTTGAGATGCGGGAGGACGAGGAAGGGGAATATTACCATCTCGTCACTCTCTGGAAAGCCACCAAGCCGGAGCACAAACTTTATGAAGAACATTCGTAAGCCAGTGCCGGCAGAAGCCATCTCCCGCCTTGCCGACCAGGGTAAGGACGTGTCCCGGTTCTTCACCAATACTGGTCGAATGATGGGTCCGATCCAGAGAGTGAACGTTGACCTGGCATCGGGCATGCTGGAAGAACTGGACCGGGCCGCGAAGGAATTGAATATCAGCCGTCAGGCGGTGATCAAGACTCTCATACGCCAAGCCCTCGACCAGCAGTATCTCGCGCGAGGAATCCGCTCCTCGCGAAGGCGTAGGTAGAAATACAGCCCACTTTCCCGCTGTGCTAGTATTTAGCGTTTCCCGGTGCGCTGTGAGATTCGAGTTGGCCGCGACCCGACTAGAGGTCATCTCGTAAAATCCCAGAGTTGTTATTCCGAGCAGAGCGAGGAATCCCTAATCCCGCTACAATCGGCGTGACGAGAGGGATGCCTCGCTGCGCTCGGCATGACATTCCTATTTGATGAGATGGCTCCTGGAAGCCTCGTAACCGTTCGTCCACATCGCC
>Ga0210407_10002996_pt1 | contig 14022 bp, 7 predicted proteins | sample IncBWC27MmetaG_FD_150860 | JGI IMG/M metagenome (GOLD analysis project Ga0210407, IMG submission 150860) | Forest soil microbial communities from Barre Woods Harvard Forest LTER site, Petersham, Massachusetts, United States - Inc-BW-C-27-M | ecosystem: Environmental > Terrestrial > Soil >... | reverse complement strand
CACTCTCGGCGTCGCGTTAACTTGCTCGATTTTGGTCTTGGCAAAACCGCCAGCTAACGACAAAGATAACGACAAAAATAAAACGAAAGAAAAAGATAACAACTCCGAAGTCACGTTCACCGCGCGCACTGAACTGGTGCTGATTCCCACGCTGGTGACCGACAAGTCCGGCAATCACATCACCGGACTCCAGAAGGAAGACTTCAGGGTGCTCGAAAACGGCGCCGAACAAAAAATTGCCACGTTCGAAGAAATCACGAGCGACACGCATCGCTCGTCGCGTCCCAGGAATCCGAACGAGTTCAGCAACTCTCTCGCCAGCGGACCGTCCGCCAGGCGCATGACGCTAATCGTGCTCGACCTGATTAACACGCCGTTTGTGGATCAGGCATATGCGCGCAAGGATTTGCTCAAGTACTTAACCCAGTCAGTGGATCAGCGCGAGCCGACAGCCCTCTACACCCTCAATCGCAGCGGCATTCACGTAATCCATGACTTTGCCACCGATCCTCGCGTCCTGCTGGCCGCGCTGCACAGAGTGAAAGGCGACACTTCGCAGATCGTCGATAGCCCGGAAGACGTGGAAGCGATAACCGGAAGCGCGAGCCCCGATGGCAGCGCCGGAGTCGATCCGAGCGCTGTGCAGACTGAAGCCCAACAAATCCAGACCATGATGGAAGACGCTGAACTAAATTTTCAGTCGTTCCAGCAACGCATAGCCATCACCTACACGTTGCAGGGAATGCAGCAGGTAGCACAGGCGTTGGCAGGCTTCCCTGGACGCAAGTCGCTGATCTGGGCAAGCGGCGGATTCCCCTTCAGCGTCAGCGACAACACCATGCAACTCGCGCCCGCCGGCCGCGATTCTCTGATCGATGTGCTGCCCATGTACGAACACACCTGGCAACTCCTGAACGACGCGCAGATTGCGCTCTATCCCGTGGACGTCAGAGGACTGCAAGTCTCTTCCTCGCCCAGCGCCTCGATTCGCAACCCAGGAAGAAACTACGCGCGCAACATGAGCTGGCGGCGAATCGATACCCAGTCAACCCTCCAGACCTTTGCGTCCATGACAGGAGGTCGAGCCTATTTCAACTCCAACGATCTGGTAAAGGGCTTTCGCGATGCGGTGCACGATTCCGCCGAGTACTACATGCTCGGTTACTATCTTGATCGGTCGAAAACCAAGGCTGGATGGCGCAAGCTCGCGGTGAAAGTGAAGCGCGATCACGTGGAAGTGCGGTCGCGCAGCGGCTTCTTTGTGACCAATGCAACCGTCGATCCAGCGGACACCCGCACCAGCGATATTTCGTCAGCCTTACAGTCTCCTTTGGATTACACATCACTGGCGTTGGTGGTGCGCTGGAACAAAATTGAACCGAGCAAAGAACCAGGCAAGAAGCACGTGAATTACGGGATGCGCCTTGCGCCCGATGCCGCGCTGATCAATGACGCCGAAAGCAACCATTTTGTGCTCGACTTCGTAGCGCTTGCGAAAACGCCCGAAGGCAAAACGGTCGATCATCCCGTAGGCCAGCAACTTGAAGCTCATCTGACCCCGGACAAGTTGGCGGCGGTTCGCCAGAACGGTATTGCCTACAGCGGTGCCCTGGATCTTGCTCCCGGAGAATACACTGTCCGTTTCGTTGTCCGTGACGACCTTAGCGGACGCATCGGCTCGGTTGCCGCGCCCTTGAAGGTAGAGTGAAAACAGAGCCGTCGTAAGGGTAATATACGTCTCATGCCTTCGCGTTCTCTCCTGCCTTGCGAGAGTGGCGCGGTGAGTAGTTTTAAAAACTATCAAGGAGGATGCAACACTCATGCGACATTGTTTGAACGATTCGCTCTTCGGTAAAACGGCACTCGCTGTAGCAGCGTTGATTGGCTTTCTAACGTTCACGGGAGTGACGCCCTTGCGCGCCGATCGCGACGGTTGCCAGCGCCGCGTTGCGCGTGCGGACCACAGGCTGCACGAAGCCATCGAGCATCATGGCTACAGAAGCGAGCAGGCCGAACGCCGCCGTCACGAACTACGCGAAGCGCGCGAGCACTGCTGGAACGCCAATCATAGATGGTGGGATGAAGACGCACATCGCTGGCACACGGAACGCGATTGGGATGACCGCGACCATGATCGTGATCACGACCGCGACAACCACTGATTCTTCTTAAAGTCTGGGAGCGGGATGCACTCCCGCTCCCGGCCCATGTGCTACTTAACAAATTGCCCTTGCACGAGCGTTCCCGAGGCCGAGTAGCCCGACCATGAAATCGCGAACGCGCCCGCGCCAGGCCCGCCGACCGTTGCCTTCGCCGTGAAATTCACAGTCGAACCGTCTTGTAGCGTCCCAGTACCTGATACCTTCACGGCGTTCGCCTCGGTACTCACTGATGAGAACCCAGCAGTATCCGATAACAGAATATTGGCCGAGGTGTCCAAATAGGTCAGCGTGCCTTCGCGAAGCGTTGTTCCGGACAGACTGTGGCTCTCAACGAGCAGCCCGAAATTGCCCGTCCCCGTTCCAATATTAAAGAATCCCGCGCCGCTGCCGGCATTCGGAAGCAAGCCCGGACCGGCTGTCTGCTTCGTGTACCACGTAAAGGCACTTCCAGCGGTCGGATTATCTTCGGAGAAAGTGATGTGGATCAAGCCGAAGGGATCGTGCGTCAGCTCGGCATACTCCGCCAGTTCGCGATTGCCAGGAGGCATTGCTGTATTGCAGTTGAGACCCTGTGTGCAAATCGAGCCGTAGTGCACGACCCCAGCCATCTGATCGGCTGTCCCAGTGGCTGTGCCGCTCGCGACCACATATTGAACAGCAGGCTTGGACATCGTGGTGTTGACCATGGCATAGAAAATCTTCCACTTGGCGTTGGCAAATACGGTCTGATTGTTGGGGTCGCCAACGACGTCCGTGCCATACCAGAAGACGCCGATGTTGCCCCGATCTCCCGCAGTCAACCACGGAAGCATCGCTGTCGCCGTGGCAGGATCGGCGGGATTGTTTACCTGAACCGCCTTGGACCAAGTCTTGCCACCGTTGGTTGACCAGATGACATACACATTCTGGGCGGTCTGGTTGCCGTTGGTATCGAGCTGCTGGGTGCTGAAAGCCACGTACACGTTGCCATCGTTGTCCACCGCTATGGGGGTGAAAACGTTTCCGAGCGTGGCTCCTGGCGGTGCGGTGAAGGCGAGTGTCGAGGTAAAACTGAGCTTCGACGGAGGCCCGCTCTGCGGCAATGTGGGCAAGTTGCATGGCGCCGCGCAAGATGCAACGTAGAGATCAACTCCGTCCGCCGAAGTGAAGGTGGTATAGACCGCGCTGTTTGGCGTCCCTCCGCTCAAGTTGCCCGGGAAGGCAACGATATTGGAATGGAAACCAGTTTCGGGCGTACCCGCCAATAGCGCCTGGCTGACGACAGCCCCATTGGGATACGTGATTCCGCCATCGTCCGACTGCGTGACGATCAAACTATCGGTGCCGTTAAGGGCCGCGCCCAGTTGAACCGTAATGAGGTAGTCGCGCGCGGCACCTACTCCCGCCAACCACATGCGGTCCACCACCTTGGCGGGGGAATCGCCGGGCAGAAAAGTATTGCCTTTATCGTGCGAAGTCTGAAGGTTGATGTCGGCAAGATTCAAGCTGGAATAATAAAGCCGCCCAGTACTGTCGCCAAATAGCTGGTCGGCGGCAAACGGGAACCCGACAGCTAGATCCTCGTCGCCTCCTCCGGCGCCCTGGTCGGGCTGACCAAGATAAGTGAACGTGTTCCCGAAATCTGTCGAGCGCCAAAGATCTGACCCGGCAGGCACGCCTTCGATGGCCGAGGCGTAGATGTTGCCAAACGGGTCGATCACGATGCCCGGTTCAACATCCTGGCCCGCGGGACCCGTCGCAGGGGTAGCCACTAACTGGACGTCGGACGTGAACTGAAACATCTGCGGACCAAACTTGCCGTCCGGATCCAGCGTGTAAGATGCGGCCAGCTTCGTCATTGCCGGAGGCGTGGGTTGCAGCGTTATCGTGCCGGTGTAGGGAGTGCCCGGTACTCCGAGCGAGAAGCTCGCATAAATTGTGTAGACACCGTTCGCCGGATGCTCCAACCGGGTCAGCTGGCCGGTAACAAAGCTGTTCGCGGAGGTGGCGATGGCTTTGCCGTTGAAGTAGTCATACATGTCGAACTCATTTGTGTTTCCGGACCAGCCAAACAGAATGTTGACGCGAAAATTAGGGTGCGCGGTCCGAAAGGCATTCGAGACGTTGACGGTCAGAGTAAATACATCGCAATAGCCAGCCGTTTGGCAGGTACTGGGATCAAAGGTCGCCGGATTTACGGTGGCGGTCGTCCCCGTATAGGTAAGCTTTGTGGACCCTCCCGCAAGGGTGCCCGCAGGTGGCGTCGCCGCGCGCAAGGCGGGCACTGACACAAATGTCAGCACGGCGATCGACGCTATGATGGCAAAGCGAAACGCGAAGGAATACCTGCCAGCGTTCATGAATCAGCCTCCATGTGGAATGCGTAGCTTTGGATAGCGCAAATCGGATTGGCCATGGTTCCCAAGGCAAAAAATAACAACACGTCTGTTCGGAACGACTTTCAGCCACCTTGCAAATTCTTGCAGATGGTCGGCGTGCAGCTACGCGAGATCCGGAATTTCCGTCTTGCAATCCGGGTGGGGCGAGAATCACACTGAGGCATGATCGGGTCAATCAGGATTTTCCTGATCTGAAGCGGGAATTCACATTAGAGGGTTGAGAGATGGGGAGGGCTAGCCGGGGCGGGCCACCTTCAAAGAACGAAGGTGGCAACGCAGGCGAACTTGGATGGACCACCTCAGAACGTCAGGTGAAGCGCCATCTGGATAAAGCGCGGACTGCCGATGGTGTGCTGGATGATGCCCAGTTGTCCCAACGGCGGAAACGAGTAACAGGGATCGGGATTAAAGCAGGGGTTGAAGGTGACATTGTTGTTCGGCGCATCAAAACTTGCGTGGTTGAACAAATTGAAAAAGTCCGCTTGGTACTTGAGAGAAAATCGTTCGGTCAGCTTCGTCTCTTTGAGTATCGAGAAGTCTACCCGAGACTGGAATGGACCGCGGAAGATGTTACGTCCGCCGCTGGAGAAAGTGTTCTCAACGGTATCGCAAAAAGTCTCAAAACCCGTCGTGGTCGGACCGCAAGGGGGCACGCCATCTTGTCCCGGCAATAGTTGGGGAATCGCGAACGCATTTGGATTCAGCGAAGGGGTCAAGCCTGGGGTCCCATGCTGTTGGGCGGATTGTGGTGTGAAGCCCGGTGCCAGCGGCACGATTGGGTTAGTGATGAAATCGTTGGCGCTGTAGTAAAGGCTGCCCACGGAGCCGGAGAAATCGTAGACGTTGTACGGCTGCCCGCTCTCAAAAACCAGCAACCCACTGATTCCCCAACCGTTCACGAGTTTCGTGCGCAATGACCCTCCATGAGCAAAGGCAGGGAGTTCATACAAATAAGAAAAAGTTGCGACGTGTGTTCGATCGAAATCGGAGGAAGCATACGAAGTCCGCGGCTTCAGCGGATCGTTGCCATTGAAAAACAGTCCTAGCCCGCTCTGTTCGTCGAGCGTGTGAGACCAGGTATAGGAGCCAGTGATCTGCAGGCCATGGCTCAACCGCTTAGTCACGCCGGCCTGCAACGCGTTGTAGTTTGATATTCCGTTTGCAGTCCAGAACACTGAGTTCGGGTTGAACCCGATATAAGGCACACGCAGGTCTGTGTTTCCACCCGTGGATGTGTTGAAAGGTTCGCTCAAAAGAGTTCCGCAGTTTGGAGGGTTGTTATTGCAGTTCGGGTCATTGTGATCGAGTGGCTGATAGCCGTAGGAGTTTGTCTGCCCATTGACTGGATTCTGCGGAGTGGCGATCCGCGGCTGGTTAAACGGAATTGGCATCGTTAGGTGGACGCCATGATTGCCGGCATAGCCGATGGTCACAATTGTGTCCGACGCGGCTTGCCATTGAATGTCGAGACTCCAGTTCTCCGAGTACGGCAATTTATTCTTGGGGTTGTATCCGCCAAACAAGAATGGTGTTGTTCCCTGGATCAGCGCAGCTTGGTTCGGTACCAGAGCTTGCACGCTGGAAAGGTTGCTGGGTGGAGGAGGTGGTGGCGCAGCGCCGAAAGGATTACTGAACGTCGGGTTGTTGGCACCCGCACCGCAATTCGGGATTGGGTTGGACGAACTCGACGGCACGCATGGGACAACGAAGGGCGGTTCCAGCGTGACTCCGAAGGGGCCGTTGAACCCGAACCCCGCGCTTGGCGAATACTCGGTAAAGAACTGGCCGCGGTCGTAAAACAAACCGTAACTGGCGCGGACGACGATATTCTTGGGCCAGGATGGGCTCCACACCAAGCCGACGCGAGGCGCAAAACCCCACTGCCGACCTTGAAGGGTGGAATCGCTTACGCCTTTGCTCGGGAAGGTAGCGTTATTGCCGGCCACGACCAGGCCGATATTGTTGATGGTGTCGGTGGCGAGTGAATAGCTGTAGAGCGAAGGATCGAAATTTGTCAACAACCCGTTCTTCTCAGAGAGCGGTCCATCCCAGTCGAAGCGCAAACCCATGTTGAGGTTTAGATTCTTGGTCAACTTGATGTTGTCCTGTGCGTATGCGCCCGCCTCTTTGGCCCGGTAGTGCCGGTTGCTCGTGCCGTTAAACAGCGTGGTATGCCCAGGTCCAGTGCGTAACGTGCCCGTAAGGAAGTCGGGGAAATTGAAAAATTCCAATCCTGAAACCTGGTTATTTCGATTCTCTATGTTCAGCTGGATGTAATCCCAATTGAAGCCGAATGCGAGGGTATGCCTTCCGTAGACCAGGTTCACATCAGATGCGGCGGCGAAGCGATTCTGAAACATGCCTGCGTTCGCAAAGTTGGTGACCGGGCCGAAGGACAGGGTCTGAAAGTTTCCGTTGTTATCGTCGATTGTGATTCCCGGGAAACGGGTGCTGCCGAAAAGATTAATTCCGAAGTCCGCTGGAGTGAAAGGCTGCGAAGTGTTGGCAAACGCCTTTTCTCGAACAAAGCCAATTCTTTGCTCCCACACCAGATTGTTGCTCAGTGTCGTCGTGTTATCCAGCGAGACGACGTGGCTTCCAGCATCGAGCTGCTGGGGAAAGCCCAGCAACCCGCCCTGCGACGGCCCTCCTTGCGAGGCGAATGCGTTGGTGGTTGGGTCGTGCTGGTAGTAATACTTTCCCGCCAGCCTGTCTTTGCTGTTTAGGTTGTAATCGAGATTGAAATTGGCTTGGTCGGCATGGAATCGTGAAGGTGGGCCCTGCACCAATGCGTTGTAGCCCAGATTCAGAGATGCCAGGCTCGGGTCCGCACTCGGGATGAAATATTTCCCGCTTTTTGTCTTGGCCGTGAGCAAGGCTTGGGCGACCGGGTCAATTTGAGTTAGGGTGACACCAAAATCCTGTTGTGCCACGCTGATTAGCGCGGGCCCGCTTCTATCGTCGGTTAGGTCAGGAGGCACATTCACCTGCGATGTACCGATGAGCGCATCGCTCACCCGGATTCCTTGATACGAGGTGAAGAAGAACAGCTTGTTCTTAATCACGGGGCCGCCCAGGGTCGCGCCAAAACGGTTGTAACGGAGGGCGGGCACCTTCTGTGAAGCTGGAATCACAGCATCAGGAACCAGATTCCGGAAATATGGCGCCGCATTCCAGAAGCTGTTCTGAAAGTATTCATACACTTGTCCGTGGAATGCGTTGGTACCTGACTTGGTCGTGTACCCGATGTGGGCACCGCTACTTCCGCCTTGCGACGTGTCATACCCCGCGCTGTTGACACGAAGCTCTTCAATGGTTTCCTGCGGTGGAGTGGGCAATGCCTCGCCGATTGCGTCGTACACCGACGTGCTAGTCTGAATCTCGCCGCCATTATTGCTGAAGTTCTCGCCAGTATTAAGAACGAACCGATTGCCCCCGACTTCGCTGGTGGTTTTTCCATTGAACAAATTGTTCCCGCTGAGACCATTGAGGGAGAAACTGTTGCTGCTATCGCGCTGTCCATTGGCAAAAATGGCGCGGTTGCCAAGACCGGAGCCGCTTCCTGACCCACCCAATAGGTCCGCGTTCACCCCCGGACTCAAAAGGGCGAGCTGGGTCAGACTGCCGGTTCCCAAGGGTGTATTTTGAATGATGGATTCGCCGAGGACATAGCCAGTCGTAGTATCCGTTGCGTTAAGAAGCGGGGTCGCGTTGACCGTCACTGACGAAGATGTTGCTCCCGGCTTGAGCTTCGCATTCACTGTTACGGTGCGATTGCCCTGCACGAGGATTTGCGGGTAGACGTCGGTTTCAAAGCCATCCTTGATGAACTTGACTTCGTAGGCTCCAATGGGAAGGTCGGCGATGCTGAACGAGCCATCCGCCTTGCTTGTTGCCTGTACTTCCAGATTCGTGGCCGTAGCACGCGCTTTTACTTGTGCGCCCTGAATGACCGCGCCGGTGCTGTCCGTTACTGTGCCATTGATCGAACCGAGCGTTTGCTGGCCGAATGCGAGGGGTCCTAATGCAACCAGGAAGATGACCGTTAGAATTCCTGACAAGCGGGCGAGGAAACACTTCCTCCCCGAGAAGCCAATGGCTAAACGAGTGTGCACGGATTCCCTCCTGGAATAGAAGCGAAATTCTATTGCCGGGGAATCCGGAGTTCAAGCCATTTTAGTGAAAACTTCATTAAAAACAATTCATTAATCTAACCCGCTCGCATTGTTTTGTTCCGTCCATATCACGCGAACAGGAATTCTTTCGTCCGCAGTTCCTTGATCGTGTCGCGCAGTTTGGCCGCCTTCTCGAATTCAAACCGCTTCGCTGCTTCTCGCATATCGCTTTCCAATTTTCCTATGTATGCGTCCAACTCTTCCTGCGATCTCAGTTCTGGGATGCCATCGGCTGCGGTGTCGGTCAAGTCGGCATAGTCGGCGCCCACGATGCCGGCCAGCGTCATGTCGAGCGGACGAATGATGGATTCGGGAGTGATTCCGTTCTCTTCGTTATAAGCCTGCTGGATGGCTCGGCGGCGGTTGGTTTCGTCGAGCGCCTTTTTCATGGAGTCGGTCATGCGATCCGCATAGAGAATCGCGCGTCCGTTCAGGTTGCGGGCGCAGCGTCCGATGGTCTGGATCAGCGAACCGGCGGAGCGCAGGAAGCCCTCTTTGTCGGCGTCGAGAATCGCTACCAGCGATACTTCGGGCAGGTCGAGTCCTTCGCGCAGAAGATTGATGCCGATCAATACGTCGAACTCGCCTTTGCGCAGGTCGCGTAGAATCTTTACCCGCTCGAGTGTTTCGATTTCGGAGTGCATGTAACGGCACTTCACTCCGACTTCACTGTAATACTCGGCCAGGTCTTCTGACATACGCTTTGTCAGCGTCGTCACCAACACGCGCTCGTTGCGCGCGACGCGGTCGCGGATCATGTGCAGCAGATCGTCGATCTGTCCTTTGACGGGGCGGATCTCGACGGGAGGGTCGATCAATCCCGTGGGGCGGATGATCTGTTCAACCACCACGCCGGCGGACTTGGTCAGCTCGTAAGGACCGGGGGTGGCGGAGACATAGATGAGCTGGTTGGTGCGATGCTCGAACTCTTCGAAGGTGAGGGGACGGTTGTCGAGCGCCGAGGGCATGCGGAATCCGTATTCCACCAGCGTCTGCTTGCGCGAGCGGTCGCCGTGATACATGCCGTGGAGTTGCGGCACAGTCTGGTGCGACTCGTCGATAAACATCAGAAAGTCGCGCGGAAAATAGTCGATCAGAGTCGGCGGCGGCTCGCCGGGAAGGCGTCCGGTGAAATGGCGCGAGTAGTTCTCGATGCCATGACAGTAGCCCATGGCCTTGATCATTTCGAGGTCGTACATCACGCGCTGATGGATGCGCTGTGACTCGACCAGGCGTCCTTGCTTCTCAAGTTCCGCTTCCCACCATGCTAGTTCGGTTTTGATCGAAGCCACGGCGGAGGCGCGAGTCTCTTCTTTCATCACATAGTGCGTCTTCGGATAAATCGGCAGCCGCATGTAACGTTGCTTGACAGTTCCGAACAGAGGATCAATCTGCGAAAGCGATTCAACCTCATCGCCGAACATTTCGATGCGATAAGCGTTGTCGTCGTAGGTAGGATAAATTTCGATGACATCGCCGCGCACCCGGAACGTTCCGCGCCGAAAATCGCCTTCCGTACGTTCATAAAGAATGTCGACGAGTTTGCGGGTGATGTCGCCACGTTTGATCTTCTGCCCCTTTTCCAGGAACAGCATCATCCCGTAGTAGGCCTCGGGCGACCCTAGACCGTAGATGCAACTGACCGAAGCAACGATCAAACAGTCGCGCCGCTCGAAAAGCGACCGCGTCGCCGACAGCCGCAGTTTGTCGAGCTCATCATTTATAGTGGATTCCTTCTCAATATAAAGATCGGCCGCCGGCACATACGCCTCGGGCTGATAAAAGTCGTAGTAAGAGACGAAGTATTCCACGGCATTGTGCGGGAAGAAGTTTTTGAACTCGTGGTAGAGCTGGGCGGCTAGCGTCTTGTTGTGGGCCATCACGAGGGCAGGGCGGTTGGCGGCCTCGATCACCTTGGCAGCGGTGAAGGTCTTGCCTGATCCGGTGACGCCGAGCAGGACTTGGTGCTGCTCGCGATCAAAGACGCCGCGGATGAGGGTGTCGATGGCTCGTCCCTGATCGCCTTGGGGTTTGTAGCTGCTTACCAGCTTGAAGTCCACAACTCATTATATGGGAGGGGTGACGGACTCGCTTCGGATGTACTTCTGTGTAAATATGCCCTTTGGTAGGCTGGTACTCCGGAATTTTGTACTAAGTGATTCACCCTAGATGTTGAGCAAAACCGGCTGTAGTTCCTTCCGGGAATCACTGTATTTCTTGCTGGGGAACACTGTAGTAACCGCTGTTTTTCAAGGATAAAGGCCCCGCAACTGGGTTTTTTACAGTTAGTTAACATCCCCAGCCCGATTTGGCCGCGTGAATGCAAAATGAGACGCAAAGACCCGAATCCAGATGTGCCGAGAGACCTGATCGCTTAGCCACTTGCAGCGACCTGGGTCGCATCGGTCAGGTGCAGTCTTTATGGAAGAAAAGTTCAACCAAGTGGGTCCCCGGGAACGGCAGATCATAGATCTGCTTCTTCAGGGATGTGACAACTCGGAAATCGCTCGCGATCTGAACATTGCCGAGCGCACCGTCAAAGCGCATTTCAACCGCCTGTTTCTGCGTTTCGGAATCAAGGGCGGCATCAAGCGGGTTAAGCTCGCGACTTTGCTTTACAGGAGGCAATTATGGTTGGAGAGACAGCAAACCGCCGCGGGCCCAGCGAACGCGAACACTTCATCATCCAGCGCGTAGCCGAGGGCTGCAAGAACCGGGAGATCGCCGATTCTCTTGGGACCACCGAGCACGTGGTAAAAAATTATTTGCGATTGATCTACGACAAGCTGGGACTGTGGAACCGCGTCGAGCTGGCGTTGTGGTATGAAGCCCGGCAGCACGAGCAGGTCTACCATGCCTGAGTTTGCACCAGCCCACTCGACGGCGGATTCAGGAGACGCTAACCCCGATAAAGGGGTCTAGGCGACATCCGTGAAACTACCGCCGCAGGGCTAACATTTTGCCGGATCCCTGCACTGACAGTGCAGTCCAGTGGTCCGCGATACGGTTCGAGAGTCCCCCACTCTCGCGCCGTTCCTTTTTGGGCCACTCCCGTTTAGGGCCAATCCCGTTGCCGGGACGGTATTAACTTCCGCAACTAGTGCTACGACTTCTGGGTGCGGATTGCCTATCCCATAACTGCTAGACTTTGCTCAGAGCCACAATGCCACGTTGGTCTTATGTCGGAGCTCTGCTGGCCGCTGCGGCCTTGTCTTCCGCGCAGAAGTCCGCGCCGATTTCCGCGCAGACGTCTGCGCCGAATAGCGCCCGCGTCGAGCATGTCGTAGTGCGCGGAACGAGCGCGGCCATGGAAGTGGAAATTCAGACTTCTGGAGTCCCGGTAGCGCCCGATACCCAAACCATTACCGGACCCGATCGCATCGTCGTGGATTTTCCCGGCGCCCTTCCGGCAGCCGAACTGCGCGCCCTGAAAGTCAATCTCGGTGCACTGAAGGGCGTTCGCTCGGGACTGTTTTTCAGCAACCCTCCGATTACGCGGATCGTGCTCGATCTCGTGGAGCCGCAATCGTATCAGATTTCGACAAACCAAATTTCGACGACGCAGAATGCGATCGTCGTAAAACTGAGTCCGGTGAAACCGGGTTCGGTCACCGTCGCTGGAGCCAAGGTGCCCAATCTGTCGGCTGCGTCGGGTCCAAGACTTCAGAACGCCTCGCTTGCCGTGGGCACGAGCGTTGCGATCACCAGAATTGCTACCGCAGCAGTTTCCAATATGCCGCCACCGCGTCCCGCGATCAATGAGGCACCGCCGCTGCCGAAACCACCTGTAACGGTCACCTTTGTAAACGGGATGCTATCCATTCGCACCGAGAAAGCCACGCTCGCGCAAGTGTTGTTCGAAGTGCAGCGCCAGACGCAGGCCGAGATTGCCATTCCGGCCGGCGCCGAGCAGGAAGAAGTCGCCGTCGATCTGGGTCCGGCCCCGGCGCGCGATGTGCTCGGATCGCTCCTGAACGGCTCACTCTACAATTTCATTTTTGTCGGCAACGAACTAAGCCTCGAGCGCGTCATCCTGACACGCCGTGACTCCAGCACTTTCTAGGACTCATCTTCATACATCAAGCGTGCACGATGGGCAGCCAGACGACGTCGCGGCGGAGTTTATTGCAGAGTCGTCGAGCTGGGGGGTTCCTCCTCGCGGCCGCCGATGTTGTAGCGCTTCAGTTTGCGATAGAGGGTAGCGCGACTGATGCCGAGCATCCTGCCGGCCAGAGCCTTGTCTCCCTTGACTTGGGAAAAGACGCGCTCGATAGTGGCGCGCTCGATATCTTCCAAGTCGGTGGCGCGGCCGGAGAATCCTGCGGAATCGAGCGGTTCGGTTTGGACTTCAGCGCGCGCGATCGCGGGCGGCAGATCGTTGATCTCGATGATGCGTTGATCGCCGAGAGCCACGGCACGCTCCAGGCAATTTTCGAGTTCGCGGACGTTGCCGGGCCAATCATAAGCCAGCATCGCTTTCATGGCGTTGCCGGAGACCCGGACGCCGCGTCCGGGAGCGAGGCGTTCAAGGAAGAACGCCGACAGGATGGGAATGTCGGAACGGCGCTCCCGCAAGGGAGGCAGAGAAATGGTGACGACATTGAGGCGGAAATAGAGATCCTTGCGGAAGGTTCCTTTCTGATATTCGGTATCGAGATCGCGGTTGGTGGCGGCCATGATGCGCACGTCCACTTTGACCTTTTGATTGCTGCCGACGGGGCGGACTTCTTTCTCCTGTAGAAAACGCAAGAGCTTGGCTTGCATCTCGAGAGGAAGCTCGCCTACCTCGTCGAGAAAAATGGTTCCGGTGTCCGCCGATTGCAGCAGGCCCTGCTTGGAACGAAGAGCGCCCGTGAAAGCGCCTTTCTCATAGCCGAACAATTCGCTTTCGATGAGGGTGGGGACGAGCGATCCGCAGTCGACGGCAACAAAGGGGAGGTTAGCCATGGCGCCGCGGAAGTGAAGGGCGCGGGCAACTAGTTCCTTGCCGGTTCCGCTTTCGCCGGAAATCAAGACGGGGGTGCGAGTGTCTTTGAGCCGGGAAATGAGGCGCAGGACGTTCTGAATGCCCGTGGAATTGCCGATGATACCGTGAACGGCAGTCTCGGTCTCGGAGCGTTCGCGGAGGTAAAGATTTTCTTCCACGAGGCGGACCTTGTCGGCCATGCGGCGCAGGAAAAGCCGGAGCTCATCAAGCGGCGCAAAAGGCTTGGAAATGTAATCGTAGGCGCCGAGCTTCATCGCCTGAACTGCTGTTTCCACTGATCCGTGGCCGGTCATGACCGCTACTTCGATGCGGGGGTAGGT
>Ga0210407_10002994_pt1 | contig 14031 bp, 12 predicted proteins | sample IncBWC27MmetaG_FD_150860 | JGI IMG/M metagenome (GOLD analysis project Ga0210407, IMG submission 150860) | Forest soil microbial communities from Barre Woods Harvard Forest LTER site, Petersham, Massachusetts, United States - Inc-BW-C-27-M | ecosystem: Environmental > Terrestrial > Soil >... | reverse complement strand
CCCCGACCCCGCTCGCCACGCAAAGCCTCGGCAAGTCGCTCGAGAGCCCGTCCGACAAGTCCATCATCGCGGTCGCGAGCCTACTCTTTCCAAGCCACGCGCCCAAAGCCAATCGCGGCTCCGGGTGGAGATGCTTTTTCAGAAGTGGATCTTTCGAGTTCACCCGCCCTTTGGTGGCCCGCAACCTTCGAAGCCCCGCTTCCGCCTCTCCCAGTTTTCCGCTCACATAAATGATGTCGCCGGGCCGCGCTCCCGATCGGCGCACCGCCCGGCGAACCCGCACTTCGCCCACGACGGTGACATTAATCAGTATTTCCCCACGCCTCGTCGTGTCGCCGCCGGCTAGCGCGCAATCAAATTGACGGGCCGCCCGCCGCAGCCCTCCCAAAAAACCGTCGAGCCAGCGCCCGGCGCTGGGCTCCGCAATCGCCAAGCTGAGCAAGAAGCACCTCGGCACTCCACCCATAGCCGCGATGTCGCTGACGGCACGAGCCAGACACTTCCAGCCAACGGCGTCCTGGGGATGCTTGTCCCGCAGGAAATGGGTTCCCTCCAAAAACCAATCGCAAGTCAGGATCGTCTCGCACCCGGCACTGGGCTTAAAAAGCGCGGCGTCGTCGCCGATACTTAAGGATAGGGAGTGACGGTACTCCGACACGACTGTGCCGAAAGCACGTTCAATCCTGCCGAGTACGTCCGATTCGTTTTGGAATTTGTCGGTCATGAAGCAGTTCGCGCGACAGTATAACCTGCTCGAAGCAACGCCAAGCGACGGCGACGAAGCTGCTATACTGGCTACGTTGAGCCACTTAGGACTAAACTGCGAAGTACCTGTTCCGCAGTACAGGAGAACAGGATTGCGCCGCCTGTACTACAAACATTAAAATACAGGGTTGACGGGCAAGCCTACAGAATTTAGTATGTGCAAGGTCGCGGACCAAGGCTCACGGTTCAGATACGGCAAGGTTGGTTGTTCTTGGCAAGCGGGATCCAGGGTGGATTGCCCGCACTAGTTAAATATTAGATGTTTCGCAGGCCTGAGGGGGCCCGGAATTTTTATGAAGGGTAAGAGCTATACATTTTATATCGCGTCAACGCCCGGCAAGATGCGGAAGTTGATTCTGCCTGCCTACGTGCTTCACGGCGTCGCGATTCTGGCCATCATCGGAAGTATCACGGTTGTGGCTGCCGCCGGCTCCTACTCTCGGATGCTTTGGAAAGTCGGCAACTATAACGCTCTCCGCCACGACCAGCAGACCCTCAAGAAGCAATACCAGCAACTCCAAAGCAACGTGAACGATACCAACCAGCGGCTGGATTCCTTGCAATCGCTGGCCACGGAAGTAGCGATGACGTACGGCGTGCTCCGCTATCACCCGGCGGCATTCGACATTTCCGACAACCCGGTGACGCCCGAGGACGCATTTGACCGCTCGGTGGAGCAGTACACCTTCTTGAAGAGAAACGCGGCGGTGATCGCGATTTCTTCCGGCGGACTGAGATTGATGCCGGCGCTGAGCTTTGCGGATTCCACCTATACGCCGTCGATCTGGCCGGTGCTCGGGCATATTACGGATAGCTTTGGCGAACGCCTCGACCCCTTCAGCGGTGAGGGCGCGTTCCACACGGGCGTCGACGTGGCCTCGGATTATGGAGCGCCCGTGCATGCGACCGCCGACGGCATCGTGACCATTGCGGAAAATCACGCGGGCTATGGCCGGCTCGTGGTAATCGATCACGGGTTCGGAATCACCACCTGGTACGCGCATCTTTCAGCGTTCTCGGCGATTACCGGCGCGCGCATAAAGCGCGGCGAAGTTGTCGGCTACACGGGGATCAGCGGCCGTTCGACGGGGCCGCACGTTCACTATGAAGTTCGAATGAACAATGCGCCGGTCAATCCGTGGCGCTACATGAAGTCGAATCCCACCGGCGACTAATCCAGATTTTCAATTGAACCAGATTTTCAATTGAATTCGAAGAGGGCGGACTTTGGTCCGCCTTATTTTTTGGAACGCGCTACTTCCGGCCGGTCTTCCTCGCGGGCTGCGGTTTGCTCGCAGCAACGGGAGGCGGGGGCGTGGGAGCAGGAGTTTTCGCCGCCAGCAGAAACTTCGGCGTAATTTCGAAAACCAACCGAACGGACTTGGTCTCGCCGCGATCGATTTTCGAAATGTCCGCGCTTTTCAGGAGTTGCAGATAGGCCTCGCGAGCCGCGGGATCGAGTTGCTGCCGGGTTTTCGAATCGTTCAAGCCGGCTTGGGCAAGAAGGACTAGGCCGTCGAGCAGATCGGCGAGCTGGCCGATGGTGGCGCCGGCGGTGGATTCGCCTTCCGCCACAACGCGGAGATTTTCATTTTCGGGCTTTCCCGCGAGCGTGATCCACTGCAATCGATCGAGCAGGGCAGAGAGCTGCGGCGATTGCAATCCGCCTGGGGCTTGCGCAGCGAGTGCCGAGCCGGAAGAGGCGTCTTGCTGGACCACAGCAAAAACAGGCGAGCCCGCCAGGCGATCGAAGCGCACATGCCATTCCGCTGCCGCAGAATTTTTTTCCGGAGAGCCGCATAAATAAGTAAGCGATTCATCGTTCGTGAAGACGATGCGGCGCGCGGAGAGGAAGGCCAGGGAGATTTTCCTGGGGCTTCCGTTGATGGCGAACGTAAGAACATCGCGTCCATACTGTTTTTGCGACGAACCGAATTTGGCGGAATAATCAGCTATTTTCTTCCGGTCAAAACGCCCGTCGGCAACGGCGAACAAGAGGGAAGCCTGGCCGCGTTTTTCCACGGCGATGGCTACGCGATCGAGATCGCGCTCATAGTCGAAACCTGTTTCACGAACAAATTGCGCGTAGTCCGGATCGGTTTGCGGTTTGGGGGCCCAAACAAGAAGTTGCGCCATGAAAGGCGCGCCGCGCAACTCCGCCACATCAACAAAAATTACCGCGCTGGCATCGGGCGGCATTAGCGCGAGGATGCCGCTGCGCGGATCGTCGTTCTGCGAAAATCCGTGCTCCAAGGCGTAGAAGGAAATCGCGCCGAGAACCAGCGCACCGGCAACAATGGCCATCCACTTTGATTTGTTCACCGCGTCCAACCCATAGAATCACTGATGACTGATAAACGAGGATTGTCCCATCGCGAAGTATTTGTGCGAGAGAAAAATGCGAAGGCGCGCATCAAATTCCAGACAGGGCAGGGTGGCCCTGTGGATGGGCCACTGGCAGGAGGTACAGGGTTTGTGTTAAAATGTTGAAGGCAAGCAGGTTAGATGTTGCCAGTTGAATACCGGGTAGCTCTGGATTTCCACAGAGCTGGCCATCGACGTGCTAGGATTTTTGGAACACCCCCTTGCAATTGGTATGCCTGTTCTGCTATTCTTACCCGGTTTGAGCGGCGCTGGCGTAGCTCAGCTGGTAGAGCATCTGATTTGTAATCAGAGGGTCGGGGGTTCAATTCCCTCCGCCAGCTCCACCAGAAGATCTGGAATTCAGCAGGGGAGCGAGGCGGAGCGAATCCTGGAACCAAAAACGAACGGGCTGGTGTCTCTTGACACGAGTCCTTTTTGTGTTTTTGCTCCAGGCGCACGCAAGTTGTTGAAAGACAAGTTCGGGACAAGCAGTTCGCGTCCCAAAGCGTTTTCGTGGGACGGGTGGGTGAGTGGCTAAAACCAGCAGACTGTAAATCTGCCGCTCCTTGCGGGCTACGAAGGTTCGAATCCTTCCCCGTCCACCAGAACACGTTGTAAGCAGCACGCCGCAGGGCAATCGCATGAAGCGATGTTCGAGAGCGGACGAGTGCGCGGTGCCAGAGCCGCTGAGGAAAAGTGCGCCACGAAGGGCGAAACTTTAATTGGCGGCGCGAAGAAAGGGACGCGAGATTCGGGGAATACGGGTTCGGCCTGGGTAGCTCAGTTGGTAGAGCGCGTCCTTGGTAAGGACGAGGTCACCGGTTCAATCCCGGTCCCAGGCTCCAGGATTTAAGCGGGACGAGGAAAGAGTTTGGAGTAAACCGGGCGGGGGTAACTCAACGGTAGAGTCTCACTCTTCCAAGGTGATGGTTGCGGGTTCAAATCCCGTCCCCCGCTCCAAAGGCTTGAAGGTGATGTGGTACGCATACGCGCTGGAAAGCAAGAAAGACGGCGGCCTGTATGCGGGTATGAGTTCGGACGTAAAGAAGCGGCTGGAGCAACACAACCGGGGCTATAACCGGTCGACGCGATCGCGAACGCCGTTTGAGCTGTTGCATGTCGAGGCATGCAGCTCGCGAGGGGAAGCTAGGAAGCGTGAGAAGTTTTTGAAGAGCGGAAAAGGCAGGGACCTGTTGAAGGCCAAGTTGGCTGGAAAACGCGGGCCCGCCTGCGGCGGGTAAATTCAAATCCCGTCCCCCGCTCCAGAGTTTTGCAGTGCAGCGCAGTTGCTCTAACTAACTGACGCAGAGGGTAGAGGAACATGGCGAAGGAGAAATTCGAGCGCAACAAACCGCACGTGAACATCGGGACCATCGGTCACATCGACCATGGCAAGACGACGTTGACGGCGGCGATTACCAAGGTGCTGAGCAAGCACAATCCGAAGGTGGCGTTCCGCGCGTTCGATACGATCGACAACGCGCCGGAAGAGCGCGAGCGCGGAATCACCATTGCGGTTTCGCACGTGGAGTACGAAACGGCGAACCGGCACTACGCGCACATGGATTGCCCGGGCCACGCGGATTACATCAAGAACATGATCACCGGCGCGGCGCAGATGGACGGCGCGATTCTGGTCGTCGCGGCGACCGACGGTCCGATGCCACAAACGCGCGAGCACATTCTTCTGGCCCGCCAGGTCGGCGTGCCCGCTATCGTCGTTTTCTTGAACAAGTGCGACATGGTCGAGGACGCTGAGCTTCTCGAGCTCGTGGAACTCGAAGTTCGCGAATTGCTGAAGACCTATCAATTTCCCGGCGACTCGATTGCCATCATCCGCGGTTCGGCGCTGCAGGCGTTGAACGGCGACGCCAAGTGGGAAAAGACGATTGACGAATTGATGGATGCGGTGGACAAGAACGTGCCGCAGCCGGTTCGCGACATCGATAAACCGCTGGCCATGCCGATCGAGGATATTTTCTCGATCTCGGGACGCGGCACGGTGGTTACGGGACGTATCGAGCGCGGCAAGGTGAAGGTCGGCGAAGAAATCGAGATCGTAGGCTTCCGTCCGACGCAGAAGAAAGTTGTGACGGGCGTGGAAATGTTCAAGAAGCTTTTGGACGAAGGGCTCGCCGGGGACAACGTAGGTTTGCTGCTGCGCGGCACGGAAAAAGAAGACGTGGAGCGCGGGCAGGTGATCTGCAAGCCGGGGTCGATTACGCCGCACACGAAGTTCAAAGCAGAAGCGTACGTGTTGACGAAGGAAGAAGGCGGACGGCACACGCCGTTTTTCTCGGGCTACCGGCCGCAGTTTTACTTCCGCACCACGGACGTGACGGGCGATATGAAGCTGCCTACGGGCGTCGAGATGGTGATGCCCGGCGACAACGTGAGCTGCGAAGTCACGCTGATCACGCCGGTCGCTTTGGAGAAGGGTTTGCGATTCGCGATTCGCGAAGGCGGCCACACGGTTGGCGCGGGCGCGGTCACGGAAATCATCGAGTAGTTTGGTTTTTCCAAGCGAAGGCTTGCGGGATTGAAAGGGTTCTGAGCGATGCGAGAAATCATTACGTTGCAGTGCGGGGATTGCAAGAACCGCAACTACACAACGACGAAAAACAAGAAGAAGCACACCGAGCGGATGGAAACGAAGAAGTTTTGCAATACGTGCCGGAAGCAAACGGCGCACAAGGAAGTGAAGTAAGTTTCGTTTTCGCGGGGGCGAGGGACAGGCCGGTCTTGAATTTAGGGGAGTCGTCCAACGGCTAGGACTCCGGTCTCCAAAACCGGGTATGGGGGTTCGAGTCCCTCCTCCCCTGCCAGAATTAAAGCGTTCGGGCGGCGAACGCGGTCGGATGAAGAGGGTGGAATGGCCACGCAGGCGGTCAAAGTGAAGAACGAAGAAGAGAAAAGTAACGCCATCACCGGGGCCGCAGCGGGAGTCGGTGAGCGGGTTACCGGCACGATTGCGAACACGCGCGAGTTTTTGCACGACGTGCGCGTGGAGATGAAGCAAGTGACCTGGCCGAGCCGCGAGGACGTGATTTCAACGACCCTGGTGGTCATCGCCACCGTGGCGTTCTTCGGCGTGTTTTTGACCATCGTGGACAAGTTCGTGGAAATGGGTGTGCGGTACGTGTTCAAAGCATTCGGCGTGTAAGGGGACAGCGAATTCATGAGCATGCAGTGGTACATCATCCATACGTATTCGGGCTTTGAAAAGAAGGTCAAAGAAAGCCTGGAGAGCCGTGTGGCGGCGTTCACGCTTCAGGACAAGATCGGCCGCGTGCTGATTCCCATGGAAGAAGTGGTGGAAGTGCGCAGCGGCAAGAAGGTGGTGTCGTCTCGCATGTCGTATCCGGGCTACGTGCTGGTGGAGATGGACCTGGACGAGAACACCTGGCATATCGTGAGGTCCACGCCGCGCGTGACGGGTTTCGTGGGCTCCGCGACATCGCCGTCGCCGCTGACGGAAGCGGAAGTGGACGGGATTATCAACCGGGTGCATACGCCGCAGGACCGGCCGAAGCCGAAGGTGGTCTTCGAGCGCAACGAGCAGGTGCGGATCGTGGACGGTCCGTTCGCGAATTTCAACGGCAACGTGGAGGAGATCGACAACGACCACAGCCGCTTGAAGGTTTCGGTGACGATTTTTGGACGTTCGACGCCGGTGGAACTGGATTTTGCCAGTGTTGAGAAACTGGGATAAACCGCGCAAGGCGCGAAATCAGAGAGATTGAGGCAGGAACATGGCAAAGAAGATACAGACAACGATCAAGCTGCAGTTGCCCGCGGGCAAAGCGACTCCGGCGCCGCCAGTCGGCACGGCGCTCGGTCCACATGGCTTGAACATCATGGATTTCTGCAAGCAGTTCAACGCCAAGACGGCGAAAGAGCCGGACGGGATGATCTTTCCCGTGCTGGTGACGGTTTATACCGACCGCACGTTCACCTTCATCTTAAAGACACCGCCAGCCTCGATTTTGCTGCTGCGCGCGGCGGGCATCGTGAAGGGTTCCGCCGAGCCGAACCGCAATAAAGTCGGCAAGGTGACGAAGAAGCAGGTTCAAGAAATTGCGAAGCTCAAGCTTGTCGATCTCAACACCACCAATCTGGACGCCGCGATGCGCACGGTAATGGGCACCGCGAAAAATATGGGTCTGGAAGTCGTGGAAGCCTAGAAGTTCAGGCGCTAAGAGATCGAAGAGGTAGAAGCGATGAAGAAGTCCGGCAAACATGTGGAGAACGCGCGGAAAAAGGTGGAAGCGCGTCCGTACAAGCTCGGCGAAGCCGCCGAGCTGCTTAAGAAGACGCATCACACGAAGTTCAACGAGACGGTGGAGCTGGCGATTAATCTGGGCGTCGATCCGAAACATTCCGACCAGGTGGTTCGCGGCACCGTGGGGCTGCCAAACGGTTTGGGTAAATCGGTTCGCGTGCTGGTGATCGCGGGCGGAGACAAGATCCGCGAAGCGCAAGAAGCGGGCGCGGATCATGTGGGCGGCGATGATGTCGTCCAAAAGATCATGGAAGGCTGGACGGATTACGACGCGGTGATCGCCACGCCGGACATGATGCGCTCAGCCGGAAAATTGGGAAAAGTGCTGGGACCGCGTGGATTAATGCCGAATCCGAAGACCGGCACGGTGACTTTTGACGTGGCGAAAGCCATCAAGGAAGTGAAGGCCGGCAAGGTGGAATTTCGCGTCGACAAAGCCGGAATCGTGCACTGCGCCATCGGGAAGATTCAATTTGACGCGGTGAAAATAGCGGAAAACGCGCACGCGGTGATTGAAGCGGTGGTGAAAGCCAAGCCGGCGGCCGCCAAAGGCAAGTACGTGAAGAAAATCACGCTGACCTCGACGATGGGCCCGGGCATCACCATCGACTTGGCGGAAGCGGAGGCGCTGGCGACCGCCGCGTAATTCCCGCGGAACGCAGCGAACGAACTTATGAAGAAGCGCAGCGAAAAGCAGCAAGACCTCGACAAATTGAAAGTAGACCTGGCGAAAGTCTCGACGGTAATCCTTTCGACGTTTCAGGGAATCACCGTTGAGGACGACACCAAGCTCCGCCGCGCGGTGCAAGCCGTGGGCGGCAAATACAAAGTGGTAAAAAACACTCTCGCGGAGCGCGCCGGTACGGGCACACCCGCGGAGAATCTGCTGAAGAACCTGAGCGGCACGAATTCCATCGCCTATCCCGATACGGATCCCGTGGCGCTGGCGAAAGCGCTCACCAAGATTGCGAAGGATGTTCCGGCGTTTCAATTCAAGTCCGGCGTGGTCGAAGGGCGGGTCATCTCGATCGCGGAAATTCAGCAATTGGCGAATCTGCCGTCGAAGGAAGAGCTGATCAGCAAGGTGATGTTCCTGCTGAACGCACCGGCGCAACGGATTGCAATGGCTCTGAATGCATTGCCGCGCAACCTGGCGGTGACGGTCAGCGAAGCAATCAAGGCAAACAAGTTTGGGTCCGGCGGGGCTGGTGCAGCACCAAGCACCGAACCGGCTCCTGAAGCGGCCCAGTAAGTTCAATTTATAGAATTGAGAGGAGAAGAAAGAGTCATGGCGAAAGTCGATACGATCCTGGAAGAAATCAAGGGGTTGACGCTTCTCGAAGCGTCGGACCTGGTGAAGAAAATGGAAGAAGCCTTCGGCGTGTCCGCGGCGGCAGCCACGGTTGTGGCGGCGGGCGGCGGCGCAGCTGCAGGCGGCGCGGCACCGGCGGAAGAGAAGACGGAATTCGCCGTCGTGCTCACGGACGTTGGCGGCAACAAGATCAACGTCATTAAGGCAGTCCGCGAAGTGACCAGCCTGGGCTTGAAAGAAGCCAAGGACCTCGTTGACGGCGCACCGAAGACCGTCAAGGAAGGCGTCAACAAGGACGAAGCCGCGACGATCAAGAAGAAGTTCGAAGAGGCTGGCGCCAAGGTCGAGATCAAGTAATTTTCGCGGTTCCGGTTTTGCCGGGACCGCGATGGGATTCGAAGTACGGGTTCAGATTGGGCGCGGTTCTTCGGGCGATGGACCGCGCCAAAGGAATTCACGTACGCAACTCGAAGCCGGCATTTGTTACAACTCCGCGAGCCCCCCTGGGGCCCCCGGCAGTCGTGTGTTTAGCGATCTTGGGCAGATCGCTAAGCGCCACGACTTCGTGTCTTTTCACAAGCTCCTTCGTATTTGCCCGAAAGGGATGAGGTAGACCACGCATGCCGAATAGCAATCAGCACGTCCGGGAACGTCAACGCCTTGATTTTGCAAAAATTCAGGGCTCGATTCAGATTCCCAACCTGATTGAAGTTCAGATGAAGTCGTATCAGCGCTTTCTGCAGATGGATCTTTTGCCGAGCGAGCGCGATGACGGCGGACTTCAGTCGGTGTTTACGTCCGTGTTTCCGATCCGCGATTTCCGCGAAATGTCGCAGCTGGAATTCGTGGATTATTCGATCGGGAACTGGGAGTGCAAGTGCGGCAACTTGAAAGGGCTGCACCACCTCCGCGCGACTTGCCGCAATTGCGGCGCTTCCGTTGTAACCAATCCGTATCAGACCGGCGACGTCATTTGCCATAAGTGCGGCACGTTCAACAAGAACACGCCGACCTTCTGCAACAAGTGCGGCGATCCCGTCGCCATGCAATTGAAGTATGACGTGAATGAGTGCCAGGAACGCGGCATGACGTACTCCGCGCCGCTGAAGGTCACCATTCGACTTACGATTTACGACAAGGATCCGGACACCGGCGCGAAAACCATTCGCGACATCAAGGAACAGGAAGTTTTCTACGGCGACATTCCGCTGATGACGGAGAACGGCACGTTCATCATCAACGGCACGGAACGCGTCATCGTTTCTCAGTTGCACCGCTCGCCGGGCGTTTTCTTTGAGAGCGCGAACAACCGCACCTACTTCCTCGGGAAGATTATTCCTTACCGCGGATCGTGGGTGGAATTCGAATACGACACCAAGAACATTCTTTACGTGCGTATCGACCGCAAGCGCAAATTCCTCGGCTCGATCTTTCTGCGCGCGCTGGGAATGAAGTCCAACGAAGACATTCTGCGGACGTTCTATCAAGTGGAGCGCATTTCTTTGCGCGACAAGGATCTTTACTGGAACGTTTCGCCGGGAATCGTGGACCGCAAGCTCACGCACGAAATCCGCAATCCCAAGTCCGATGAAGTGATCGTCGGCGCGCACAAGCGCATCACCGACAATCTCTTCAAGGAACTGATCAAGGCGAAAATTTCGCAGATTCGCGCCGCGTTGCAAGACCTCGAAGGCGCTTACAGCGTCGCCGACGTCGTGAATCGCCAGACCGGCGAAGTGTTGCTCGAAGCCAACAAGCCGCTCACCGGCGAGCTCTGGCAGTCGTTTGCGGAAGGCGGCATCACCGAAGTCGACGTCTTCTTCCCGGAGCGTGACGATATCGGCGTGGTGCTTTCGCGGACGCTGGACAAGGATTCGATCCGCTCTTCGAAAGAAGCGCTCATCGAAATCTACCGTAAGCTGCGTCCCGGCGATCCTCCGACGCTTGAAACGGCGACGAATCTCTTCCGCGGCATGTTCTTCGACCCGCGCAAATACGATTTCAGCCGCGTAGGCCGCTTGAAGTTCAACATCAAGATGGGGCTGGACACGCCGCTCAATAACCGCACGCTCGATACGCCGGACTTCGTTTCGGCGATCAAGTATCTCTTCAAGCTGCGCAAGAGCATCGGAGTCGTCGACGACATCGATCACCTCGGCAACCGCCGCGTTCGCGCGGTCGGCGAACTGCTCGAAAACCAGTTCCGCATCGGCCTCGTCCGCATGGAGCGCGCCATCAAGGAAAAGATGAGCGTGTACCAGGAAATGTCGACGGCCATGCCGCACGACCTGGTCAACGCCAAGCCGGTTATGGCCGCGATCCGCGAATTCTTCGGCTCCTCGCAGTTGAGCCAGTTCATGGATCAGACCAACCCCCTCAGCGAAATCACGCACAAGCGGCGGCTCTCGGCTCTTGGACCCGGCGGTCTTTCCCGCGAACGCGCGGGATTCGAAGTCCGCGACGTTCACCCGACGCACTACGGCCGCATCTGCCCGATTGAAACGCCGGAAGGCCCGAACATCGGGTTGATCAGCTCGCTCTCCTGCTTTGCGCGCATCAACGACTACGGATTTATCGAGTCGCCGTACCGCAAAGTAAAGGGCGGCCGGATCATCGACTACGTGCACATCGTCAACGCCGGCGACAGCGAATTCAAGGCCGGCGAAATCATCGAGCGCGACCGCGTCGAGGAACTCAACGAAGAGTTGAAGCGCCGCAAAGTCGTCTACGAACCATACTGCTTCTATCTTTCCGCTTGGGAAGAGGACAAGTACGTCGTGGCGCAGGCCAACGTTTCGCTCGACGAACGTTTGAAGATCACCACCGAACTGGTGAACTGCCGCCAGGCGGGCAACTTCGTGCTGAAGGGCCGCGATGAAGTCGATTACGTGGACGTTTCGCCGAAGCAGCTCGTCTCCGTAGCCGCCAGCTTGATTCCATTCCTCGAAAACGACGACGCCAACCGCGCGCTCATGGGTTCCAACATGCAGCGCCAGGCCGTTCCGCTGATCAAGGGCGAAGCTCCGCTGGTAGGCACCGGCATGGAACGCGTCACTGCACGCGATTCCGGCGCCGTCGTGCTCTGCAAGCGCGAAGGCATCGTCGACCAGGTGGACTCCGAGCGCATCATCGTACGCGTCGAGTCCGATCACTCCGGCGTGCTCAGCCGCGAAGTGGGCGCGGACATCTATCAGCTCATTAAGTTCAAGCGTTCGAACCAGAACACTTGCATCAGCCAGAAGCCGATCGTTCGCGTGGGCGACCGCGTGAAGAAAGGCCAGGTTTTGGCCGACGGTCCTTGCACCGAGCGCGGCGAACTCGCTCTCGGACGCAACGTCCTCGTGGCCTTCCTGCCCTGGCGCGGGTACAACTTCGAAGACGCCATCCTCGTCAGCGAAAAGCTGGTGAAGGACGATTACTACACCTCGATTCACATTGAGGAGTACGAAATCGAAGCGCGCGACACCAAGCTGGGTCCGGAAGAAGTTACGCGCGATATTCCGAACATCAGCGAGTCGTTCCTTCGTAACCTCGACGAAAGCGGAATCATTCGCATCGGCGCGGTAATCAAGCCGGGCGACATTCTCGTCGGCAAGGTCACGCCCAAGGGCGAAACCACGCTGACGCCGGAAGAAAAACTGCTGCGCGCCATCTTCGGCGAAAAAGCCGGAGACGTTCGCGACGCTTCGCTCTATTGCCCGCCGGGCATCGAAGGCACCATCGTCGACGTCAAGATCTTCACCCGCAAGGGCGGAGAAAAGGACGAGCGGCACAAGGCCATCGAAGCCACGCAGGTCTTCAAATTGGAGAAGAACCTCGCCGACGAAATCCGCATCCTCACGGATGAGCGCCTCAAGCGCCTCGGGGATTTGCTCGGCGGCAAGATTCTCCAAGCCGACCTGCACGACGAAAAGACCAACAAGCGCCTGTTGACAAAGGGCGTGGAGCTCACGCGCGAGATCATCGAAAAGATTTCGACGCGCAACCTCAAGCGCTTGAAGCTCAACGAGAAGGATCCTCTGCTCATCGAGAAAATCGAGGAAGTCGAGGAGATGACTTCGCGGCAGATCGATGTGCTGCGCAAGATCACCGAAGAGCGCAAGGAAAAGCTCAAGAAGGGCGACGAGCTGCCCCCGGGCGTCATCAAGCTGGTCAAGGTCTATATCGCGATGAAGCGCAAGCTGTCCATCGGCGACAAAATGGCCGGCCGCCACGGAAACAAGGGCGTCATCGCTCGCATCGTGCCGCAGGAAGATATGCCGTACATGCCGGATGGCACTCCGGTCGAGATCGTTCTGAATCCGCTCGGCGTTCCATCCCGTATGAACGTCGGACAGATTCTGGAAACGCACCTCGGCTGGGCCGCCAAGGAGCTGGGCAACAGCCTGAAGCGCCTGCTGAGCAAGGAAGTGAAAGCCGAGGCTCTGCGCCGCTGGTTCCGCGAAGTCTTCACGGATACCGCGGTTTGGAAGACTCTCGTGAAGCTCAGCGACGACGAGCTGCTCGAATACGCCGAAGGCTTCCGGGAAGGCATTCCCTTCGCCACGCCGGTTTTCGACGGCGCGCGCGAAACGGAAATTCGCCACCTGCTGGAAGTTGCGGGTCTGCCGCACGCCGGGAAGATCAACCTCTTCGACGGCATGACGGGCGACCAGTTCGATCAGCCGGTCACGGTCGGCTACATCTACATGCTGAAGCTCTCGCATCTTGTCGACGACAAGATCCACGCGCGCAGCATCGGGCCATACTCGCTCATCACGCAGCAACCGCTCGGCGGCAAGGCGCAATTCGGCGGACAGCGTTTCGGAGAAATGGAAGTGTGGGCGCTCGAAGCGTACGGCGCAGCGCACATCCTGCAAGAGCTACTCACGGCAAAGTCGGACGACGTGTATGGCCGCGCGAAAATTTACGAGGCCATCGTGAAGGGCGAACCGGGCATTGAGCCGGGCGTGCCCGAGTCGTTCAACGTGCTGGTGCGCGAGTTGCAGTCGCTCTGCCTCGACGTCGAGTTGATGAAGCGCCAAAAGCCAGCCGGCGATAAGGCCGCGGATTAGCACTGCTCAAGCTTGTAGGGGCGCAGCATGCTGCGCCCCTACCGGCAAGACGTAAAGATTCTGTAGTTTTCCGTAGTTGGGTTCTCAGCCGGGCCGGTGATGCATCGGTCCGCGGCCCCCAGCGAAAGCCGGGGGAGGGAGGAAACAACCTTGTATCGCAGCAGCCCTTACGATCGCGCTAGTTTAATTGCAGACTTTGATTCCATTCGCATCAGCTTGGCGAGCCCGGAGAAAATCCGTTCCTGGTCTCACGG
>Ga0210407_10002993_pt1 | contig 14032 bp, 15 predicted proteins | sample IncBWC27MmetaG_FD_150860 | JGI IMG/M metagenome (GOLD analysis project Ga0210407, IMG submission 150860) | Forest soil microbial communities from Barre Woods Harvard Forest LTER site, Petersham, Massachusetts, United States - Inc-BW-C-27-M | ecosystem: Environmental > Terrestrial > Soil >... | reverse complement strand
CGGGATTCCTGCGGACAGTCTTTCTCTTCCTGACGTCAGTGTCGTGGTCGTGTCGCTGAAGATCCGCTCCATTGCAGCGGCCGAGGCCGTGTCGCAAGCCCGTGCGGCGGACGCCTGGCTCAGGAAGCGTGGCGCGAGCCACGTCATGTACAAGATCTGCTCCACCTTCGATTCCACCGATGACGGCAACATCGGGCCGGTGCTGGATGCCCTGCGCACCGACGCCGGCGAAGCAATCGCCGTCGTCACGCCTGCGTTTCCCGAGACCGCACGCACCGTCTATCAGGGCAACCTGTTCGTCGGCGCGCTCCCGCTTAACGAAAGTCCGCTCAAGGATCATCCCCTCAACCCGATGCGCGATGCCAATCTGGTCCGCGTGCTCGCGCGGCAAAGCCGCTCGAAGGTCGGACTCATCGACCTCAGGACGGTCGTCGCCGGTCCGGCCGCCATCCGCAACCGCCTCGCTGACCTCGCCAAGGAGGGGTTCGCAGCCGCGATCGCCGATGCGGTGTTCGATCGCGATCTCGAAGCCATCGGCGCCGCAGCCCTCGAGCGGCGCGTGTCGATCGGCGCCTCCGGCCTCGGCCTCGGACTCGCTCGCGGCCTTATTGCATCGAGCGCCACAGCAGCGAGCGCCTCAACGGAACCAATGGGTGCGCCCGTCGGCGGCCGGACTGCCTGCCTTGCCGGCAGCTGTTCGCAGGCGACGCTTACACAGATCGAACACGCCGAGCGGGCGATGCCGGTCCTGAGACTCGATCCAGACGGACTCGTCAACGGGCCGCAGGAAGTGCAGCGCGCGCTCGCGTGGGCGAGCGAACATCTCGATCAGGGACCTATCCTGCTTGCAAGCAGTGCCGCGCCCGATCGAGTCGCGGCCGTCCAGGCTCGTCATGGCCGTGCCGCAGCCGGGCATGCAATAGAACAAGCGATGGCAACGATCGCCGCCGGCCTGCTCGACCTTGGCGCACGTCGGCTGGTGATCGCCGGAGGAGAGACCGCCGGCGCTGTCGTGGATCGTCTCGCCATTCCAGCATTTCTCGTGGGCCCCGAGATTGCTGCCGGCGTTCCTGTATTGCGCACGGTCGGCGCCAAGCCCAATGAGATGGTGCTGGCGCTGAAATCGGGGAATTTCGGGGGACCCGACTTCTTCATGGATGCGCTACGACTGATGCAATAGCGAGAGAGCACGAGCTTTCGTCGGACGTCGGGTTCGCTCGCTGCCCCGATTTTCACCCAGAAAGTGATCAGCGTGACGTGCGGGCAAGAAGACACGCCGCGGTAGAAGAAACACTGCTGGCCGACGACCAAATTCGATCTCGCGAAACTATGCAGGCTGAGTTCACCCGGGTTTTAGCGCCGCCACCTGCTCGTCGGTGAGCAGTCGGACCTTCGACCCGCGCAGAAGCAGAAAGAGCTTTGCGGTTTCCTCCAATTCTTCGATCGCACTGGCGGCGGCATCGAGCGTGCTGCCTGCAACCACCGGGCCATGGTTGGCGAGCAGAACCGCATGGTGCTTTCCCGCCAACCGTCGCACGGCATCTGCCAAGGCGGGGTCGCCTGGAGGGTAATAGGCAACGAGCGGCAAGCGGCCTACGCGCATGACGTAGTAGGCGGTGATCGGGGGCAGCACATTTGCAGCATCAACATCGGCAAGCGCCGATACGGCCACGGAGTATGTGGAGTGCAGGTGCACGACGGCACCGGCTTGCGGCCGCTCGCTGTACATGGCGCGATGGAGGAACGTCTCCTTGGTCTGCGGCTCGCCGGAGACGAGTTTTCCGTTGGCGTCGAGCTTGGCGAGCCGCGCCGGATCGAGCCGACCAAGTGAGAAGTTGGTCGGAGTCATCAGCCAGCCGTCTTCCAGCCGAGCACTGATGTTCCCGGCACTGCCGAAGGTCAGTCCGCGCGTAAACAGCGATTCGCCAAGCCGGCAAATTTCCTCGCGCAATTTTGATTCGTTTAGATGAGGCATGTGAATGCCCTCATGAAGAACACCTCGCGGTCAATGGCGATTCCCCAACCACTGCGGAACGGTGTGCGGCCGTCCGGCTTCATGCTCGTCGTCGCCGTTATTCAGCATGTTCGCCAACTCGTCGGCTCCATCGTCTCAATGCCGATGTCGTCGAGCCGGGCATCTCGAAGTCGAGCCGACGTTCTACAGCGAGTCCGCGGGGGCGACAATTTTAACTCTGGTCGGTGACGAATTCTTGCGGCAGCGTTGTGCCAGTGAGGCGCGCGTATATTCGCGCAATCGAGGCATCGTCATCGCGGCCCATACCGGCACCCGATGCCATCAAGAACACCTGCAGGGCCGTCGCAGCCAGCGGCACTGGAAATCGCAACTGACGCGCCATGTCCTGGACAATGCCCAGGTCCTTCACGAAGATATCGACGGCGCTTCGCGGCGCGTAATCACCGTCGAGCACATGGGGTATGCGGTTTTCGAACATCCAGGAATTGCCAGCCGACCCGGTAATGACCTCGTACACCTTGCGCAGGTCGAGGCCCTGCTTAGCGGCAAAAGCAATTGCCTCACCCGCCGCCGCGATATGCACCCCAGCGAGAAGTTGATTGATCATCTTGAAGGCCGAGCCGAGGCCGACTTCCGAGCCAAGATCGTGCACCTTCGCCGCCATGGCCTCGAGCGCCGGACGAGCCTTCACAAAAGCAGCGTGCGCCCCCGACGCGAGAACGGTTAGCGTGCCGTCAGCCGCGCGCGCCGCGCCGCCGCTGATAGGAGCATCTAGGTAAAGGCGCCCGCCGGCCTCGAGTCGGGTTGCGAGGCGCAGGCTGGCATCTGGGTCCATTGTGGCCGACGAGATGAAGACTGCGCCCTCGGGCATGCTTGCGGCCACCCCATTTTCGCCGAACAACACGGCTTCCGTCTGCGCCGCGTTCACTACTACGCAAATCAGTACGTCAACGTTGGCGGCCGCCGACGCCAGGTCCGACGCGCCCCGCCCTCCCTCTCGCACGAAGCGCTCGACAGTAACCCGATTGGCGTCGCAGCCGACGACGTCGAACCCGGCACGTCGAAGCGAATGCGCGATGCCCATTCCCATCGAACCGAGGCCGATCACCGCCGCCCGGCTCACAACAGCAGCTTTCATTGCCCACACCAATTGCGCCTGGAGATCGCGCTGGGGTCCCAGGTTAGTTTTACCGCACAATTACTTTAGCGTGGTCGATAAGGGATGTCTGCGGTGTTCGCGGACCGATAGCAGCAGGCCGCTGAGGTTTAGCTTTCCTTCGTCCCAATACACCACGTCATGGGGCAGCAAATGACACTGAGGTTGCGATGCCGCGCAGGAACGCACCGCTTGCGCCAATCCGGCGCTCCCGGACCTGCTAACGCGGGCTGTCGCGCAGAAACGTCACCGCCTCGATGCGATTGCCGTCTGGATCGCGGATGAAGGCCGCGTAGTAGGTTTGGTGGTATTCGGGCCGCAGGCCGGGCGCGCCGTAGGAGGTACCGCCGCCCTTGAGTGCAGCGGCGTGGAAGGCGTCGACCGCTTCGGCGCCAAGCGCGCGCAGGCAGACATGCGCGCCGCTGTCCTCGGCGACACGGTCCATCGACGCGCGGGCGTTGATCCAGAACTCCGGATATTTCTTGCCGAAGCCGACGGCCGCGTCCGGCCATTCGTGCAGCTTCGTCATGCCGAGCGGCGCGAGGAGCGCACTGTAGAACGATTCGGCCGCATGAATGTCGCGCACCGCGACGGAGACGTGGTCGATCATGAAAGCTCTCGCGAATTCACTCACCCGTCATTCCGGGGCGCCGCAAAGCGGCGAGCGCGGAATGGGTTCTCTTCACGCCGGCGCCCCCGACTTCACCAGCTTGTAGACGATCGAATCCATCAGCGCCTGAAACGAGGCGTCGATGATGTTTGCGGACACGCCGACCGTGGTCCAGTGGTCCCCGTCCTCGTCGGCGCTCTCGATGAGCACGCGCGTCACCGCCTCTGTGCCGGCGTTGAGGATACGGACCCGATAATCGGTGAGTTCGAGCCCGGCGATGTAGCTTTGGTACTTGCCGAGGTCCTTGCGCAGCGCGAGGTCGAGCGCGTTGACCGGGCCGTTGCCTTCCGCGGCCGAGATCAAAGCCTCGTCGCCGACCTTCACCTTCACCACCGCCATGCTCACCGTAACACGCTCGCCCTTGGCGTTGATGCGCTGCTCGACATTGACGTCGAATTTCTCCACGTCGAAGTAGCGCGGCACCTTGCCGAGGAGCCGCCGCGCCAAGAGCTCGAACGAGGCGTCCGCCGACTCATAGGCATAGCCGAGCGCCTCGCGCTCCTTGACCGCGTCGAGCAGGCGCGAAAGCCGCGGATCGTCCCTGTCCACTGCCAAGCCGATACGCTCGAGTTCGGCGATGAGATTCGAGCGGCCGGATTGATCGGAGACGAGGAGCTTGCGCTTGTTGCCGATGCGCTCGGGCGCGACGTGCTCGTAGGTCGCCGGCTCCTTCATGATGGCGGAGGCATGGATGCCCGCCTTGGTCGCGAAGGCGCTCTCGCCGACATAGGGCGCGTGACGGTTGGCGGCGCGATTGAGGAGGTCGTCGAGCGCGCGCGACAGGCGCACGATGTGGCCGAGGGCCGCGTCTGATACGCCGATCTCGAAACGCTCGGCATATTCGGCCTTGAGCTTCAGCGTCGGAATGATGGAGACGAGGTTGGCGTTGCCGCAGCGTTCGCCGAGGCCGTTGAGCGTGCCCTGGATCTGCCGCGCGCCGGCGCGCGCCGCGGCAAAACTATTCGCCACCGCCTGCTCGGTGTCGTTGTGGGCGTGAATGCCGACGTGATCGCCGGGAATGCTTTTGCAGACCTCGCCGACGATCTTCTCGACCTCGTGCGGCAGCGTGCCGCCGTTGGTGTCGCAGAGCACGACCCAGCGGGCGCCAGCATCGTAGGCGGCCCTGGCGCAGGCGAGCGCGTAGGCCGAGTTCGCCTTGTAGCCGTCGAAGAAATGCTCGCAGTCGAGCAGCACCTCGCGGCCCTTCGCCTTGGCGGCGCACACGCTGTCTCGGATCGAGGCGAGGTTCTCCTCCGCGCTGGTCTCGAGCGCGACGCGCACGTGGTAGTCGGAGGATTTGGCGACGAAGCAGACCGCGTCGGCCTCGGCGGCAAGGAGCGCGGCAAGGCCCGGATCGTTCGACGCCGAACGGCCGGGCCGGCGCGTCATGCCGAATGCGGTGACTTTTGCCTTGAGCGGCCGCCGCTCGGCGAACAAACTCGTGTCGATCGGATTGGCGCCGGGATAGCCGGCCTCGACATAGTCGACGCCGAGCTCGTCGAGCATGCGGGCGATGGCGAGCTTGTCCGCGAGCGTGAAGTCGACGCCATTCGTTTGCGCGCCGTCGCGCAGCGTGGTGTCGAACAGATAAAGGCGTTCGCGCGGCATGCTCTTCAGCCCGAATAGAGCCGAAGCGCGGTGTAGAAGGTCACCGCGACCGCAAGCGCGATCACCGCGTATTTCAGGATCACATAGTAGAGCCAATGGCGCTGGAACGGCACGTCGCGGCGTTTCATGACGCGCTCCGTTTGGCGGCGGCAGCCGCGGCAAGCGGCTTGACCATCGTGGTGTTGGCGAGCCATTCGCCGGCGCTAAAGACCGTGTTGCGCGTGCGCGCGGCAAAGCCGCGCCGCTCGAAGAAGCCGCGGGCGGTGTCGCTTGCCTCGACCGTGAGCTCCTTGGTCCCGCGCGCGGCGGCCAGTTTCTCCAGTGCGTCGCAGAGCATGTTGCCGGCGCCCTGCCCGGCCGCGGCAGGATGCACATAGAGCATGTCGATGCGCACATTGTCGGCGAGTGCTGCAAACCCGACCGGCGAGCCGCCATGAGTGGCGACGAGCGTCAGCTCGCCGGCAAGCCGCGCGCCGAACGCCTCGACATCGTCCGCCGCCTGCGCCCACGCCTCCTGCTGCGCCTCGCTGTAGTCGTCGCCGGTCAATTCCTGGATACTGGCGCGGAAAATCTCCGCCAGGAGCGGCACGTCCTCCGGCAGCATCGGGCGCATCGCGAGTTGCGGGTTTGGGCGTGCGGTCACGGCCACTCCTCCACCCGCAACGCCTCAGCTAAAAGGATCATGACGCCCTCAAGGTTCGACCGCACCTCGTTGTTCCAGAAGCGCATCACACGAAATTTGTTCGCGGCAAACCAGCGATCACGCCGCTGGTCTTGAATGGAATCGGCGTGCTGACCGCCATCGACTTCGATCACGAGGCGCGCTTCGAAGCAGACAAAGTCCGCGATGAACGGACCGATCGGAACTTGCCGGCGAAACTTGAAGCACGCAAATCGCCGATCGCGCAAGGCAAACCACAATTTGCGCTCAGCATCGGTCATGCGCGAACGCAATTCGCGCGCCCGCCGACGCTGCTGCCTGTCGACTGGTGGTTTTGCGGGCGGACGCGCCCTTACACCCTCTCCCGTTCCGGGAGAGGGTGACCGCGAGCGCAGCGAGCGGTCGGGTGAGGGCCCGCGGCCGCCGAGCACAACCTCACCGCCGAGGCCCTCACCGGCCTCGCGAACGCTTCGCGGTCGCGAGGCCCCCTCTCCCGCAAGGGGAGAGGGTTTTGTTGGAGTGCGCCGCTCGCTCACCGCGCGATCTCCCAGGTGGTGCCGTCCTTGGTGTCCTTCAGCACGACGCCCATCTTCGCCAACTCGTCGCGGATGCGATCGGATTCCTTGAAATTCTTCGCGCTGCGCGCGGCGATCCGATCAGCAATGCGCGCATTGATTACCGAGGGGTCGAGACCTCGTTCGCGCGCGCTAACTTCTTGAAAGGCTTTCTCGACGTCTCCACGCATACTGCCCGCTTTGACGTGGTCGACTGCCCGATCAAAGCCGAGCAGCAGGAGGGACCCGACTAGCTCGGAAGCGGCATCGGCCGGTGTGCCGCTTGTGCCCAATGCAAGATGGCTGAGTCGGTGAAGCTCAGCCAAGGCTGCCGGCGTATTTAGATCATCAGATAGAGCCGCAAGGACGGATTGCGACGGCCGCGCCTTCGTCCTGTCTGCGTTGATTACCGCGCGTCTGAAGTTTCCGTATGTCACCGCCGATTCCGCCAAGCCGTCATTCGTCCAATCAATCGGCTGCCGGTAGTGCGTCCTCGACATGTTGAGCCGCAGTATTTCACCCCACCGTGGATCATTTGATTGCCGCAGCAAATCCCTGATCGTCACGAAATTGCCGAGCGACTTCGACATCTTCTCGCCTTCGACCTGAAGGAACCCGTTGTGCATCCAGAAATTCGCCATCGCCGGGGTGTGAAAAGCGGAGCGCGACTGGGCGATCTCGTTCTCATGATGCGGGAACACGAGATCGATGCCGCCGCCGTGGATGTCGAACTGATGCGGGTGCGCGCGGCCGCTTGCCGAAAGCTTCGCAAGCGCTTCACTCCACAGCCACTTGTCGGACATCGCCGAGCATTCGATATGCCAGCCCGGCCGGCCGGGCGTCGCGATACCGGAGGGCGACGGCCAAGCCGGCTCGCCCGGCTTCGATGGCTTCCACAGTACGAAATCCATCGGGTCGCGCTTATACGGAGCCACCTCGACGCGGGCGCCGGCGATCATCTCGTCGAGCGGCCGCTTCGACAGTTTGCCGTAGTCGGACATCGACGCCACGCTGAACAGCACGTGATCGTCCGCGACATAGGCATTGCCGGAGGCGACGAGCTGCTCGATCAACTCGCGCATCTCCGCGATGTGCTCGGTCGCGCGCGGCTCGACCGTCGGGGGCAGGCAGCCAAGCGCGGCCACATCCTCGTGAAACTGGCGGTCGGTTGCTTCCGTGACCTTGCGGATCGCCTCATTGAGCGGCAGGCCGGGATACTCCTCCGCCGCGCGCGCGTTGATCTTGTCCTCGACGTCGGTGATGTTGCGTACGTAGGTGACATGATCGGCGCCGTAGAGGTGGCGCAGCAGGCGGAACAGCACGTCGAACACGATCACCGGCCGCGCATTGCCGATATGGGCGAAGTCGTAGACCGTCGGCCCGCACACATACATGCGCACGTTGGCGGGATCGAGCGGGGTAAAGACCCGCTTCTCGCGTGTCAGGGTGTCGTAGAGCTTGAGTTCCATCGAATCGAACCACGCACCTCGGCCCTGCTGGCCCGGCGTCATTGGTCTCGATGCTGAGAAAAGACGGCCGCAGCCAGCGTTGATCGCTAGCGAATAATCTCCCGGCAAATGCCGCAGATTGGGTTAAGGCCGCTCATGGCGCGCACAATGGTCGAGGACGGCGAGCGCGTCAAGCCATTCGCCGCGCGTCGTTCGCCGCGTGGCGCGAATGTCACGGCGCCGGGCAAAGCGCCCGGTGCCCTGTGGAAAAGTTTGCGATTGTGTTGCTCGCAGTAGCAGCTAACGGAAGCTTAACCTGGCTATCGCATTGTCGGCGGCCGTAGCTGACGGGCTTCGGGGCGCCCTCTGGCGCCGGGGATCTGGGGGTTTAATGCGTTCCGTGATCGCGGCCGCCGCTTTCGCGGCAGTCTTCTTTGCTGCTGCCGCCGCCGAAGCGGACAAGCGCATTTTCATCATCGCCAACAACGCCGACGGCTACGGCATCGACCGTTGCCTCGCGTCCGGCGAATCCTGCGGCAAGGCGGCGGCGAACTCGTACTGCCGCGCACGCGAGTTCGCGCAGGCGCTGTCGTACCGAAAGGTCGACCGCGACGACATGACGGGGATCATTCCCGCCGCTTGCCGCGCCACCGATTGCGACGACTTCGTCGCCATCGAGTGCTCGCGCTGACGTTCCGACACTTTTAGGGCTCGCTGGAATTCGCTGGTTCCGCCTCGGCGGAAGCAGTCGGACTTCGGCTTGCTGCGGTCCGCGGCGCCGGCCGCGGGGGAGGCGGGGATGGCGGCAATCGGTGCCATCGCAGCAGCGCGGGAATGGCGAGCGCCGCCATCAGGACTTCAGTGAACACGCCGGCGATGAACTTCACCCGCGTGGCGAGGCTCGAGGCCTGCACCAGGCCCGGCGACAGATCGGGGCAGCTCAACAGCATCTTGGCGATGCAGACATTCTCCACACTGTCACAGGTCGCCATGACGATGGGCATCGACACCAGCGTCCAGCGCCAACGCTGCGGCACGGCTCCGTCGTAGAGCCGTCCGGGCATGGTCAGCCACCACAGCGCCAGTGCCCGCGATACCGCGTAGAACGGCGGATAGACGGTATCGAGGAGGAGTTCGGGACGCAGGTAGTAGGCGCGGCCCTGTTCGCCGATGGCTTCAAGAAAGGCGCCTGCCTCCTCGTAGCTGTAGCCGAGCGGCCTGATGTCGAACGGCGCGGCGCCGCCGGCCAAGGCTTGCAGGTGCGCGAGCGGGCCGAAGAACATCACCGCCCACAGCACGCCGTTGCCGGCGAGAAGCCCCGCGACCAGCGTTCCGGAGGGAAATCGCGAGGCCCTGTCGGCAGTCATGGCGAAGAGCCTGCCAGCTCTCTGGCGAGCGCAATCGCTTCGTTCAGTACGTCGAGGTCGCCGATGTGGTTGGCGAGAATGAGCACGAGCTTGGTGTCGAGAGCGGCGGCTTCGGCGTCCGACAGATTCCGCCTTGCATCGACGAGCGCGACATAGGCGGCGTCCGGGTCGGCAAACCGCGACGCGGTGACGAGCTTTGCCATCGGGCACCTCGTTGTTCGGATCGTCAGCGCCCGAGCGCGCGCGCGTGCGCCGCGGCCACTTTGCTGGCATCGAAGCGGCGCCAGCGTGCGCACAGATGCTGATCGGGGCGAACGAGATAGGCTGCGCCGGGCGTGGCGTCGAAGCGCTGCGCGAAAATCCCCGTGCGGTCGAAAAGATCTTCACCGATGACGGTGCGCCGGATGCCGTCCGGCACGTGCCGCCATCCGTCGCCATCGTCGTCGGCCTTGACGCAGATGAGTTCGAAGCCGTCGCGCAGGTTCTCCAGGAGGTGAGCCGGCGTCCCGTCCGGCCGCGTCACCGGCGCGTCGGGCAGCGGCGCGCCGAGCTTGGCTGCGCCGGCAAACGGCGCCTCGTCGGGCGTCGACAGCGGCGAATCGTAGACCGCCGGCAGCGACAGGCGCCCGGAATTGACCATGCGCCGGGCGAACTCGGCCTTCGGCGCTAGCGCGAGCACGGCATCGCGCAGCCCGCGCTCAGCGCGCGAATGCGGCGACATGAAATCGGTCGACCGGGTCGAGTGGCCGATATTCTCGTCCGCCGCCTGGGTCCGCTCGATATCGTAGCTCGCGATCAATGCCTCGCCGCCCTCCCCTGCAAGCATTGCCGCGAGCTTCCACGCTAGGTTCTCCGCGTCCTGGATGCCGGAATTGGCGCCCCGGGCGCCGAACGGCGACACCTGATGCGCGGCATCGCCGATGAAGATCACGCGGTCATGCACGAAGCGGTCGAGCCGGCGGCAATTGAAGGTGTAGACCGAGACCCATTCGAGCTCGAAGTCCTGGAGCTCGAAGTCCTGCGGCGCCAGCGCTTTGACGCGTTCCGGCTCCTGCTCGGCGATCGGATCGGCGTCGGGGCCGAGCTGCAGGTCAATGCGCCAGACGTTGTCAGGCTGGCGGTGCATCAGGGCCGACTGGCCGGCATGGAATTTCGGCGCGAACCAGAAGCGGCGTTCGGTCGGAAAATCCGCGGCCATGCGCACGTCGGCAATCAAAAACTTGTCTTCGAAGGTGACGCCGGAAAAGCCGAGGCCGAGCAGGCCGCGAACGGTCGAACGAGCGCCGTCGGCGGCGATGAGCCAGTCGGCGTCGAGCCGATAGGCGCCCTCGGGCGTTTCGATTGTCAGACGTACCCCGTCGTTGCGCTGTTCGAGGCCGGCGACGCGGTTCTTCCAGCGCAGATCGATGTTTTCGATCTCGCCGGTGCGGTCGACGAGCGCCTTCTCCAGGTGGAACTGCTGCAGGTTGATGAAGGCGGGCATCTTGTGCCCTTCCTCGGGGAGGAGATCGAATGCGAACAGAAGCTCGTCGCCGCAGAAGACCTTGCCGAGCTTCCAGGTGACGCCGCGCGCAACGAGACGTTCGCCGACGCCGAGCCGGTCCAGTATCTCGAGCGTGCGCTTCGACCAGCAGATGCCGCGCGAGCCCTCGCCGATGCGATCGGAATCGTCGAGGAGCACGACCCGCACGCCGCGCTGCGCGAGATCGACCGCCGCGGCAAGCCCGACCGGCCCAGCACCCACGACGACAACCGCGTGGGGCACCGGGGACCGCGCGTCCTGGTCGCGCGAACGGCGGTACTCGTAGCGGTAGACCGACTTGTGCATGTCGCTCACTGCTTAACGCCGCACGGTCGGCAAAATGTCGTCAGGGCCTTGCCGCGTAGGCGTGACCCTTGCCCGAATGGCGCAGGCGAGAACTCCGAACGGCGCCCCGCCACCCGACACCCGGCGTGCTCAGCCACGCAGCGCCGCCCACATGGCGCGGTCGCGCTCCGCGGTCCAGATCACCGGATGATCGATGCCGCTCGCTTCGTCGTAGGCGCGCGAGACGTTGAACGGCATGCAGTGCTCGTAGATGGCGAAGCTCGCGAACCGCGGATCCATGGCCGCGCGCGCCGCGTCATAGGATTCCTTGAGCGAGTGGCCCTTGGCGACGCTTTCCACCACCGAACCATAGAGCGTGGTCAGAAAATCCTCGGTGAGCGCGATGCCGTCGGCGACCTCGCGCGGCGTCTTGAGCGCCGCGCCGCGGCCCGGCACCAGCGCCCGGGCGGAAAACTCGGCCAGCCGATCGAGCGTGGCCGGCCAGTCGGTGAAATGCGCGTCGCCGCAATAGCACGCCGATTGATACTCGACGAGGTCGCCGGAAAACACCACGTTGGCGTCGGGCACCAGCGCGACCACGTCGCCCGCCGTGTGGCCGCGGCCGATGCGCATGATGCGCACCTCGCGCCGGCCGAGCCATACCGACATCTGGTCGGGAAAGGTGATCGACGGCCAGGTGAGGCCGGGAATGGACTCGACCGCGCGAAACAGCCGCGGGAAGCGGCCGATTTCGGAATCCATGTCCTGTTTGCCGCGTTCGACGATGAGCGCTCGCGTCGTGTCCGAGGCGAGGATTTCGGCCCCGACATAAGCGGAGGCGCCAAGCACGCGCACGGCGTGGTAGTGCGTGAGCAGGACGTATTTGATCGGCTTGTCGGTGATCTTCGCCACGCGATCGATCACCTGGCGCGCCATCACCGGCGTCGCCTGGGCGTCGACGACCATCACGCCATCGTCGCCGACAATCACCCCGGAATTGGGATCGCCTTCAGCGGTGAAGGCATAGAGATCGGGACCGATCGCATCGAAGGTGATGGTCTTGTCGGCGAGATCCGCGCTGGAGGCAAAATCCGAGCTCATCGACATACGCGCTGGGCGTTTCCTTTCCCCTATCCCTGAAATTACCCGCTCACCTATGGAATTCGATGAGTTCGATCAAGCCCGCTGTGTGCCGCCGCCGCCAGCCGTGCGGGATCGGCGGCCGCTCTGGCACGCGTTGCGCCGCACGGCAACTTCGTCCATCCTCTCGTGGTCGTGCGGCAACCGGGTTTGCGCCGACGCAGACGGCACGCCGGATGCGGTGCCATAGATGGTGCCATGGGCAGTCACGGGCCGATCGAAAGCGAAGTCAGGACCGATCCATCCGCGGCCCCGGCGCCCGGCAACCAGGCGGTGCTGAAGCTCGAGGATTTCCTTCCCTACCAACTCAACGTGGTGGCGAGCCTTACCTCGCAGGCGCTTTCGCGCGTCTACGCGCGGCGCTACCGGATCGGCGTGCCGGAATGGCGGGTGCTGGTGACGCTCGGCCAGTACGGGGTCATGACCGGAAAGGCGGTCGGCGCCCACTCGCACATGCACAAGACCAAGGTATCGCGCGCGGTCGCGCTCCTCGAAAAGCGCCGGCTCCTGGTGCGGCGCGCCAACCGCGAGGACATGCGCGAGGCCTTCCTGTCGCTCACCGCCGCCGGACGGGCGATGTACGAGGAGCTGGCACCGCATGCGCTCGACTTCGCGCGCCGCCTGACGGAGATTCTGACCCCGCAAGACCGCGAAGCGTTCAACCGCGCGGTGCAGCAGCTCACGGCCCGCTCCGCCGAGCTCGCCGCCGAAGTGGTCCAGCAGGGGAAGGACGAGAATTGACGCGCCCATCTCCTTCGACGCGATCGTTGCGTGCGCGGCCTGTCATGCCGCTCCCGTGCTTTGCGGCGTTTTGAAATAACGGCCAGGTCGAACCATGAAACTCTACTCCTTCTTCCGATCCTCCGCCGCTTACCGGGTACGCATCGCGCTCAATCTGAAAAACCTCGCCTACGAGACGCTGCCGGTTCACCTCGTAAAGGATGGTGGCCACAACAAGCGGCCGGAATTCCGCGCGGTGAATCCGCAGATGCGCGTCCCGGTTTTGGTGGCGCCGAACGGCGAGCTGCTGATCCAGTCGCCCGCGATCATCGAATATCTCGAGGAGACTCATCCCGAACCGCCGCTGCTGCCCAAAGACCCGATTGCCCGCGCCAAGGTGCGCGCGCTGGCGGACATCATCGCCTGCGATATTCATCCGCTCAACAATGTCGGGCCGCTGCGCTACCTGAAAAACGAAATGCATCAGGAGCAGAGCGCGATCGATGCGTGGTACCATCACTGGGTGCGCAGCGGGTTCGAGGCCCTTGAGGCTTTGGTGCGGCCGGCGCCCTACGCCTTCGGCGCGGAGGTGACACTCGCCGACGTCTTCCTGGTACCGCAGGTCTACAATGCGCGGCGCCTGAAGGTGCCGCTCGATGCCTTCCCGAAGATCGTCGGCATCGAAGCTGCGTGCCTCGCGCTTGCCGCCTTCGACCGCGCGCGTCCGGAAAAGCAGCCGGATGCAGAGTGAGCCAGCCTTGGAGGAAAAACCCTGGGGATGGGATGACTTGCGTGGATTTTCTCCACTTCACACTTTGGTCACCATTGCGTCGCAGGCATGGGCTTGGATGGAATCGGGGACCGGGACGCAACGATGATCGGGCTGTCACGCGGCCTCGGCCGTTTCATTCTTGCCGCGGGCGCGC
>Ga0210407_10002992_pt1 | contig 14032 bp, 14 predicted proteins | sample IncBWC27MmetaG_FD_150860 | JGI IMG/M metagenome (GOLD analysis project Ga0210407, IMG submission 150860) | Forest soil microbial communities from Barre Woods Harvard Forest LTER site, Petersham, Massachusetts, United States - Inc-BW-C-27-M | ecosystem: Environmental > Terrestrial > Soil >... | reverse complement strand
ATCTGGGCCGGGCGCTCATCAGCGGAAGATGCGCCGATGTCGGAAAAACGAAGGGCCCCATCTTGCGCGGACTTGCCGCGCGGGCGCCCTACTTCCACAACGGCTCCGCAGCTACGTTCGACGACGTCGTGAATTTCTACGACCAGCGCTTCGGAATCGGTTTCACCGATCAGGAGAAAGCGGACCTGATCGCATTCCTGGAGACGTTGTGAGCCGAGCTCAGTGGGGGTCGCGGGGGCGGTGGATGATGCCCGCCCGGACCGTTCTCAAGCCCCGGATCATCAGTAGCGATACACACCGCATATAGACCCAATTGCGGGCCCGGTTCCGCCGTCTCGCTTCTGGTGGCAGAATCGGCGGCGCGCTTTTTCACCGATGCGCGTTCCCCCTCGCATTCACGAGCGGAATCAAAGCTCGCCAGAATCTGCCAGCGCCGAAGTCCTTCCGTTTCCCCCGGCGGATAACCCGGCGGCGGAACCATCAGGTACCATCCCACAAGCGCGAGTGGAGCAGCGTGTCGAAATTTGATGGCGATGTTCCTACCACAATCATCGCCCATCATGGAACGCCGCTCTCCTATCAGGTGCCGGCGCATTCTTTCCCTGTGTCATTCTGAGCGCAGCGAAGAATCCCGGATCTTTCTCGGCGCAAAATGCTTCGACTTCACTTGGGGTCTGCGAAGCTGAGCTGCGTTGAGATGGCCGCTGGCGTCACGGATCGGCTATGGTCGCTTGAAGATATGGTTGGAATCGTGGACGAATGGGAAGCAAGTCAAAAAAACGAATGACGCAAAAGCGGTTCGAGCAGCTACGCAAGCAGCATCTGGCGTCAGTTTGGAAAAGGATAGATTTGCGTCTGAATTTGTTTGAAACGATAGAGACGGCTTCCAACCCTGCCGATGTAAGGACTGCTGCGATAAAGTTCTACGATGAATGTCAGAAGCTGGATCGCGCTTTGGCTTCTTTTATCTCACGCCTAAAAGACTTCGGTTGATCCCATTTGATCCCGTTTTGTTCCGGTTCATCCCGCCGAAATGGTGCTAAATTCAAACTGACCCACTACTGCCAATTCGGGGGCTGGCTCCTTCCATCAATGCCTGATAATTTGTCTGGATCACTAAGAGGCGCAGGAACTAAATTCTATGACTGAAATCTCAATGAAGCAGCTGCTCGAGGCCGGCGTCCACTTCGGCCATCAGACCAGCCGCTGGAATCCGAAGATGAAGCAATACATCTTCGGCGCTCGCAACGGAATTTACATCATCGACCTTCAGCAGACCGTGAAGATGTTTCGCGCGACTTTCGACTTCGCGCGCGACGTCGCCGCCGCCGGCGGAACGATGCTGTTCGTGGGCACCAAGAAGCAGGCCCAGGACATCGTCAAAGAAGAAGCCGAGCGCTGCGGGATGTTCTACGTCAATAATCGATGGCTCGGCGGGATGCTCACCAACTTCCAGACCATCCGCGCCTCGATCGAGCGGCTCAAGAAACTCGAAGAGGTGATGGCCGATCCGGAAATGATCCGCGCACTCACCAAGAAAGAGATGAGCGACAACGGCCGCGAGCATGAAAAGTTGATGCACACGCTGGCCGGGATCAAGAACATGCGCAAGCTGCCCGACGCGCTGTGGGTGATCGATACCAAGAAGGAAGATATCGCCGTCGCGGAAGCGAATCGGCTCGGCATCCCGGTCGCCGCGGTCGTCGATACCAACTGCGATCCCGATCTGATCGCTTATCGAATCCCCGGCAACGACGACGCGATCCGCGCGATCAAGCTGTTCACCGCGGCAGTCGCCGACGCAGTTATCGAGGGCAAGCAAATCGCCGAAGAGCGCGCCAAGGGCCAGCAAGACGCCCGCTCCGAACCAGCCCCCTCTAGCGGCGCGACCGCTCCGGCTGATTCACCAAGCGTCTGAACGCATACCACCCATTGAATCCGGTTCCCCTTCCCTCAAGGGAAGGGGCTAGGGGTTAGGTAAGCGGAGCGCCTGCTTGCCTCACATCGATCTCGCAAACGATACTGGTTACACTTAGGAAATTCCGATGGATGTAAATACGAACCTGCTCAAAGAACTGCGCGAAAAAACCGGCGCCGGCGTCATGGATTGCAAGAAAGCTCTGTCCGAAGCGGCCGGCGATCTCGAAAAGGCGCAAGCCTGGCTGCTTGAAAAGGGAATGGCCGCGGCCGCCAAGCGCGCCGACCGGGTCGCATCCGAAGGCTCGATCGGTTCGTACATACATCTGGGCGGAAAACTCGGCGTGTTGATCGAAGTCAATTGCGAAACCGACTTCTGCGCAAAATCGGAAGCGTTCCAGGCGCTGGTGAAAAACCTCGCGATGCAGGTAGTCGGCTCCAATCCGCGCTACGTCCGGCGCGAGGAAATTCCTCCCGCCGTCATCGAGCAGGAGCGCGAGATTTACGCCTCGCAGGCCGAAGGCAAGCCGGCCGCCGTGGTCGCCAAGATCATCGATGGCAAACTCGAGAAGTTCTACAAGGAGTCCTGCCTGATCGAGCAGCCTTACGTGAAGGACCCCGACAAGACGATCAACGATTTGCTCGTCGAGGCAGGCCTCCAGATGCGCGAGAAGATCGCAGTGCGCCGCTTCGTCCGCTTCCAGCTAGGCGAATCGCTCGACAGTAAGACCAGCCCGGCCTAGGAGTGGAAGCCGAAACACCCCTATTACGATTGTTCCCCTTCCCTCGAGGGAAGGGGTTAGGGGTTAGGTAGGAATAAGGCAGAGGTTTAGACAGGGGCAGATTAAGATGGCTGAAGTCCAAACCGCTTCCAACGGAAAACCCCGCTTCAGTCGTATCCTGCTGAAACTATCGGGTGAGGCGCTCGCCCCCGCTCAGGGCGCCGGACTCGATCTCGACGTGCTCGCCGACATCGCTCTCGAAATCAAGGAAGTCGCCGGACTCGGCGTTCAGCTCGCGCTGGTAATCGGCGCCGGCAATTATATCCGCGGCGCCGACTACGAAGGGCGCGGGATGGATCGCTCGACCGCCGACCAGATGGGGATGCTGGCGACGGTGATCAACTCGCTCGCCCTGCAAAACGCCCTCGAGCACACCGGCGTGACGACCCGAGTGCTGTCGGCAATCGAGATGCAGGCGCTGTGCGAGCCGTACATCCGCCGCCGCGCAGTCCGCCATCTCGAGAAAGGCCGCGTGGTGATCTTCGCAGCCGGCACCGGCAATCCATACTTCACCACGGACACCGCAGCCAGCCTGCGCGCGATGGAAATCGGCGCCGAAGTAATTCTCAAAGCTAGCCACACCGTTGACGGCGTTTACGACCGCGACCCGGTCGGTCATCCCGATGCCAAACGCTTCGACCGCCTTACCTATATTGAAGTCTTGCAGAAGAATCTTAAGGTGATGGACTCGACCGCAATCTCGATGTGCATGGACAACCGCCTCCCGATCATCGTTTTTAATTTGCGCAAACGGGGTAATATAAGAAAGGCGGTGATGGGCGAACCCATCGGGACCTGGGTGGAGAGCGCATCGTGACGATGCTTACGGAAACAATCGAAGACGCGCGCAAGGAGATGGACAAAACCGTCGAGGCCTTCCGCCACGAACTCTCCCGCGTCCGCACCGGCCGCGCCTCAACCGCGCTGGTCGAAAACCTCCAGGTCAATTACTACGGCGCCAAGACGCCGCTCCGTCAGCTCGCCGGTTTGGCGGCGCCCGAGCCTCGCCTGATTGTGATCACGCCATACGACAAGGGCGCGATGCACGATATCGAGAAGGCGATTTCGACTTCCGACCTCGGGCTTACTCCGATGAACGATGGCAAGATAATCCGGATACCGATTCCGGAACTTACCGAGGAACGCCGCAAAGACCTCGTCAAGCACGTCAAGAAAATGGCCGAGGAGTTCCGCGTCGGCATCCGCAACCATCGTCGCGACGCCAACGACATGCTCAAGGAAATGCACAAGGAAAAGCAGGCAACCGAAGACGAAATGCGCACCGGCGAAGCCAAAGTGCAGCTGTTCACCACCGAATTCATCGAAAAAATCGACAAAGTGCTGGCCGCCAAAGAAGCGGAGATCATGGAGGTCTGAGCTCGTCGCGGAAATAATTCTGACGGAACGAAGCTACGCATAGAGGGGGAGCCGCCCCAAACCACTACCGGTGGTGTAAATTGCTACTTTCGGCTCAGTTAGACCCGTCAGAATTTGGATGAAACCAGAACAACAAGTGGCAATCTCACTACCGCTCAACGATTTTCCCGGTCTCTCGCTCGATCCGTCGCGGATGCCCCGTCATGTGGCGATCGTCATGGACGGCAACGGGCGCTGGGCGAACCGGCGCGGACTCTCCCGCCACGAGGGCCATCGCCGCGGCAAGGACTCAGTCCGCGCGGTCGTCGATGCGGCCCGCGAACTTGGCATCCCGTATCTCACCCTCTACGCGTTCTCGAGCGAGAATTGGGCACGCCCCACCACCGAGGTCAGCTTCCTGATGGGGTTGTTTCATCGCTATTTGATCACCGAGACCAAGCGCCTGATGAAGCGCGATATCCGCGTGGTGGCTCTGGGAGACACCGAGCGCTTGCCGCCGCGAGTGCGTGAGGCGCTCGCCGAGACCGTCGCCTCAACCAGTGGCAACAACAGCATGACGGTTGCGTTGGCCCTGTCCTACGGCGGACGCCAGGACATCGTCAACGCGGCGCGGGTGATCGCGCGCGGGGTCGCGGACGGCGCAATCTCACCCGACGATGTAGACGAGCAACTCGTCGCGCGCGCTCTCACCACCGGCGACCTTCCCGATCCCGACCTGTTGATTCGCACCTCCGGCGAACTTCGCGTCTCGAACTTCTTTCTCTTTCAGCTCGCCTACACCGAACTATATTTCACCGACACTCTGTGGCCCGACTTCCGCGAGCGCGAATTCTTAAGCGCGCTGTCCGCCTACCAGCTTCGCGAGCGCCGCTTCGGCGCGGTCTCCAACGGCTCCGTCCAGCGCCTGCGTGCTCAGAACTAGGATTGCGACCGCGGCGGTGCTGCTGCCCGCGGTCCTCGCCGCGGTCATCTTCTCGCCGAACTGGTTCTTTACCGTCTTCATCGCAGTGCTCGGAGTCTTCGGTCTCTACGAGATCGCCTCGATGACCGGAACGATGAAGCTCGTTGCGATTCCGCTCTATGCCGTCGTCGGAGGAGTGCCTCTGTTCGGACTCCTTTACGGTGACGACCCGGGATGGTGGCTGCCCGCGATCATAATCGTCGTGATGCTTGTGTTGATCGCACGAATCGCATTGGCGGGACGCGAGGGCGCTCCGAGCGTGCCCGCGCTCGCTTTCACCGGCGCTGCATACGTCGGCGTGCTATTCCCCTACTTCGCGATGCTTCGCAATCGGCCCGACGGCGTGCGTTGGGTTATCGTGGTCGTGCTGCTCGCGGTCTCGAGTGATACCGGCGCGTACTTCGTGGGCCGGCAGCTCGGGCGGCGTAAACTCGCAGAGAACGTGAGTCCTAATAAGACCGTCGAAGGCGCCATGGGTGGAGTGATGGCGACGGTGGCAGCCGGCTTGATCCTGGACATAATACTCGCGCCGATTTTCGCATCGACGGGCGCTGTGGTCTTCTTCTCGGCTATGATTTCCGTCCTCGCGCAGCTTGGCGACCTTGCCAGTTCCGCTTTTAAGCGCGCTGCGGGAGTCAAGGACTCGGGCTGGATTTTCCCGGGGCATGGCGGGCTGCTCGATCGAACATGTTCCCTAGTCTTCGCAATCGTTTTCACTTACTATTGGTCACATTGACGCGACCTCGCGAGCGTTGAGACTTTTCAACGCCCGCGAGATCGCGAACTACGAATCTCGCGGCAGGTCTTGATGATATATTCGATTTGTTTCGCAGCGCTCGTCTTCGCGGTGTTGGTGATAGTGCACGAGGCCGGGCATTTCGCGATGGCGAAGAAGGTCGGCGTCCGCGTTCTCAGGTTCTCGATCGGCTACCCGCCCAAAGTGTTCGGGTTCCGGCGCGGCGAGACTGAATATTCCATCGGCGCGACCCCCTTCGGCGGCTACGTTCGGATGCTTGGCGACGAAGTCGGCGAGGATCCCAAGTCCGAAGAACTCACCATCTACCTGCACGAACTCGGGCTCGACCTTATCGGCGCGGCGCGCGAGCATGGTCCGGTCGGCGCTTCCGCGGGATTCGACGACGACCTGCGAGCGATTGCAGATCGCCTCGCGGCCGCACCCGATGCAAGCGTAATCGGGCGCCAACTCAAACCCGACGAGGCGCTGCTGGTAAACGAGATACGCCGTCAGCCCAAAATTGACGATGCGATCAAATCGCTCGCCGACAATCCGCCCGCGGCACTCTTGGAAGCATTCAAGCAGCGCGCGTTCCCGACCCAGCCGCTCGGCAAGCGGGTGCTGATCGTGCTCGCCGGCCCATTGGCGAATCTCCTGTTCGCGCCGGTGCTGCTCAGCCTGGTCTTCATGACCGGAGTGCCGATGTTTCTGCCGATCGTCGGCAAGTTGGCCAAAGACCTGCCGGCGGCAAAGGCCGGGCTTCTCGCCGGAGACCGGATCTTGTCGGTCAACGGCAATCCGACCGGAACCTGGAATGATTTTTCGGACGCGATCAAGGCCGGCAACGGTTCCCCGATTAAGCTCGAAGTCAGCCGGCCGCAGGGCGGCTCGAACACGCAGATGACGATCGTGATCACGCCGACCCGCATCGATCAGAAGACAATCTATGGCACTAGCGCGCCGACCTGGATTATCGGCGTGCAGCCAAGCGGCAAAGAGACAGTCAAGCACTACGGGCCACTCGGCGCGGTGAGAGAAGCCTGCAAAACAACCGCCGAAATCACCAGTCAGACGTTGATCGGCATGGCCAGTATCTTCGCCGGCTCGGTTCCGCTCAAGGATGCGCTCGGCGGGCCGATCCAGATCGCGCAGATGGCCGGCAAGGAAGCGCATGACGGGTTTGCGAACCTCGCGACCTTCACCGTGATGCTCAGTCTCAACCTAGGCATCATAAATCTGTTGCCGGTGCCGCTGCTCGACGGCGGGCATCTGCTGTTTTTTGCTTTCGAGGGTGTGCGCGGAAAGCCGCTGGAACTCCGCTACCGGGAGATGATGCTCCAGGTGGGATTATTTTTGCTCGTGGCACTGATGGCGTTTGTAATATTCAATGACATCTCGCGTATTGTGCAGGGTTAGCCGGCTGCTCGAACAGGCGGCCGCGACGGGCCCGGTCCTGGGACTCGATACCTCCACTCAAATCGCAAGCCTCGCGATAGTTGCCGGCGGTAAGGTCGTCGGATCGATCTCGCGCCCCCTCGTCTCGCACGGCGCCGCACTGCCGGGCGTTGTGGATGAACTGCTATCGAACTCGGGATTGAAGATTCGCGATCTGAAGGCAATCGCGGTTGGAACCGGTCCGGGCTCGTTCACCGGCCTTCGAATCGGGATCAGTTATGCCAAGGGAATCGCGATGGCCTCCGGATGCGCGACTCTGGGCGTTCCGGGGTTTGACGCGATGGCGTTAACTGCGCTGGAGGGCGACAATACCGATGGCGTCGTCGAACTCGGCCGGCTGGTCGCGGTGGTTGTGGATGCCCGCAAGGGCGAGGTTTACGCGGCTCTTTACCGGGTCGTGGCCGATGGGCTAGAAAAACTGTCAGAGGAGCTGGTAGTCACGCTCGAACACCTGGCATCGCGCATCAACGAGAACGTTACGTTCGTTGGTGATTCAAGAGCGAAGGATGCGGCGGCCCTGGTCGGCAAGCGGGGTCACGGGGTGGCGGTTCTCGATACAGGAACGCTCGATTTGCGCGGAGTCTCGATCGCGGCGATTGGCGCTGCACGGTTCGCCCGTGGCGAAATGGATCACGCGGCTCGGCTGGAGCCGCTATATATCAGAACGCCGGAGGCAACTTTCAAGCCCAACTTGAAAAGTCCGGCTGGCACTAGCACGGAGGGCGTATGGAGCATCGAGAGGAAGAACTCATTCGGCAGCATCTGACCCACGACGAGAATCTGAGGGTTCTCTACGTAGAGCACCAGGAGCTCAAAAAAAAGCTCGAAGTTTTTAGAAGCAAACACTACCTGACCAACGAAGAGGAAATCGAAGAAAAACGGATTCAGAAGCTCAAGCTGGCATCGAAAGATCGCATGATGGCGATTCTCGGACGCTATCAGCACGAGGCTCGCTAACGCGTCGGTCCCGGCCATGAGCGCGCGCACTCCACCGCATGACAAGTCATACGATATCAGTCCTGGTAGAAAACGAATTCGGCGTGCTGGCGCGCGTGGCCGGTCTCTTTTCCGGCCGCGGATATAACATCGAGTCCCTCACCGTCAACGAGGATCCCCTCGACCCGACGGTGTCGAGGATCGTGCTCGTCACCAGCGGCGACGACCAGATCGTCGAGCAGATAAACAAACAGCTCAACAAGCTGGTCTCGGTAATCAAAATTACGGACTTTAAAGACGTCGAGACGATCGATCGCGAGATGGTTATCGTGAAGGTCGCGGTGGACGAGCGCACTCGCTCGGAACTCGACTCGATCGTGACTGCGTTTCGCGCCCACGTGATCGATATCGGCCCGCGCGCAATCGCCGTCGAGCTGACCGGCGACTCGGAAAAGATCAAGGCGTTCATCTCGATCGTGCGCCCGCTCGGAATCAAGGAAGTGGTGCGCTCAGGCAAGGTCGCGATGGCGCGCGCAGTCCAACCGAACACCGACAACAACAATGGGCGCCGTAAGCGCGACGCGGAATAATCTCGGCGCAATACAACTCGGGAGAACATTGAAATGAAGGTTTTTTACGACCGCGACGCGGACCTGTCCGCGCTCAAGGGCAAGAAGATCGCGGTCATCGGCTTTGGAAGCCAGGGCCATGCACACGCGCTCAATCTGCGCGACAGCGGGATGGACGTGGTCGTGGGCCTCGGTAAGACTTCGACCTCGCGCGAAAAGGCCGCCAAGCAGGGCCTCAAGGTCTTCGACACCGCCGACGCCGCCAAGCAGGCCGACGTGATCATGATCCTGGTACCCGACGAAATGGGCTCGGAGATTTACGACGCGGAAATCAAGCCGCACCTGACCAAGGGCAAGTATCTAGCCTTCGGACACGGCTTCAATATTCATTTCAAATTCATCAAGCCGCCCGCCGACGTGAACGTCTTCATGATCGCGCCCAAGGGCCCCGGCCATCTGGTGCGCTCCGAGTACGTCAAGGGACGCGGCGTGCCGTGCCTGCTCGCAGTGCAGCAGGATCCTTCCGGCGACACCGCGAAGGTAGGACTCGCGTACGGAAGCGCGATCGGCGGGGGCCGCGCGGCGATTATCGAAACCAGTTTCAAGGAAGAGACCGAGACCGACCTGTTCGGCGAGCAGTCGGTGCTGTGCGGAGGCCTGACCGAACTGATTCGCGCCGGCTACGAGACGCTGGTCGAGGCCGGGTACGCGCCCGAGATGGCGTACTTCGAATGCCTGCATGAAGTGAAGCTGATCGTTGACCTGATCTACGAGGGCGGCATCTCGAACATGCGCTACTCGATCAGCAACACCGCCGAATACGGCGACATGACCCGCGGCAGCAAGGTCGTCGGCAAAGAGTCGCGCGAAGCGATGAAAAAGATCCTCGCCGATATCCAGTCGGGCAAGTTCGCCAACGAATGGATCGGAGACTACAAAGCCGGATTGCCAAGCTTCCGCGAACATCGCAAGGAAGCCCAAAATCATCCGATCGAAGAAGTCGGCCGCAAGCTGCGCTCATTCATGCCGTGGCTCGCCAGCGACCGCCTGGTCGACAAGTCGAAGAACTAGCCGGCTTCACGCCAATGGCGGGCGAAACTGACAGTGGACGCGCTCATCCGGGCGCGCTGATCGGGCGCATCGCGGGCGCGATCGGAATCGCGGCTGAGGGCGCGATGCTGTCGCTTGGACTGGCGGCCTTCGGAATCATCCTCATCGCACTCGGCTTGAAGATCATCGGCGCGATCCTTGTCCTGATCGCTTTGCCCATCGCGCTCTTCTTTCGCGATCCCGAACGCTTCCCCGAGAAGACGGAAGGCGTCGTGATTTCCGGCGCCGACGGCAAAGTGACCGACGTCTCCGATGTAGCATTCCCCGGCGGAACGGGCCGGCCGTACCATCGAGTGTCGGTCTTCATGTCGCCGCTCAACGTCCACGTCAATCGAGCGCCGGTCGGCGGCGAAGTCACGATGGTCGAGCATACTGCGGGAGAATTCCGCGCCGCCTTTCGCGACGATGCGAGCGAGCACAATGAGCGCAATCTGATCGCGATGACCGACGCGCAGGGGCGCATCTTCGCGATGATCCAAGTCGCCGGATACCTCGCGCGGCGCATCGTATGCAGGCTCCGCGCCCGTGATAGAATACAGGCAGGCCAGCGGATCGGGCTGATTATGTTCGGAAGCCGGGTCGATCATTTCTTCCCGGCTGACTACCGGGTCACCGTGTCGCCCGGTCAGCGCGTTCGCGCCGGAGAGACGATTATCGGAGAAGTCGAGCAATGAGCCGCAACTCACGCCGCTCGCGCGAAGAACGCGCACGCATGGAAATGGTTACCGGGCAGGGTCGTCCGCCGGAACCGTTCCGCAAACCGGACAGCGCGCTTCGCCGCGGAGTATTCCTGGTTCCCGCCACGATCACGTCGATCGGCTTGCTCTCGGGCTTCTACTCGATGGTCTCCGCGGTGACCGGGCACTTCGAGGTGGCGGCGGTCATGATCATAATTGCGTTCGTGTGCGACGGCCTCGACGGGCGCGTCGCGCGCGCGTCGCGCACCTCGAGCCAGTTCGGCGTCGAGTACGACAGCCTGTCCGACGTGGTCGCGTTCGGCGTGGCGCCGGCGATGCTCGCGTTCTCGTGGGCGCTCAAGCCTATCGGCTCTCTCGGGATCGGCGTGGCTGGACTCTTCGTGCTGTGCTCTGCACTGCGATTGGCGCGCTTCAACGTCCAGACCGCGAGCGCGGACAAGAGCCGCTTCGTTGGATTGCCGGTGCCGGGCGCAGCCATCATGATCTCCGGACTGTCGCTCGCATACAGCTACTTCGAACTCGATTCGCCGCGCACCCTGTGCACCCTGATGGTGCCGATCACGCTCGCGCTCGGCGGCCTTATGATTTCGCGGGTCCCCTACCCCAGTTTCAAGACGGTCAAACTCGAAAAGCGCGCGCAGGTCGAACTGGTCATCGCGATGATGGTGTTCATAACGATGCTGGTCGTCATGTTCCATCTCACCGCTTTCCTGCTCTCGACTGCTTATGTGCTTTCGGGTCCCGCGCTGATGCTGCGTGGCGAACGGTTGAGCGCGAAGGTCCCCGTGCTGCGCCCAGTCGCTACTGCAAAACCCCACGACGCCAATGGCAGTGCGCCCGGCACCGCGGCTCGCCGCACCGGCAGCCTGCGCGAGCATCCACCGGAGCATCAATAAAAGTCGGCTTGACTACACTCTCCGCACACGCTTAGAATCCGTACACTATGTTTTGCAACCTGCTACCGGAGCTGCTGCTTAGCCTGGCCCTTACAGGGGCCCACGCCAGGCGCGCGTCCGGACAGGTCTGACAGGCCTGATTAAACTTAGACACACGCCCCGGGCAGTGGGCCGATTGGAAGCCGCCCGGGGCGTTTTCTTTTTCCGCTTTGGGCACTTTCGTCGGTCCCGCTTGACCTGTGGCCAAGATGCGGGAGGAATGGATAATGGGAACGGCAATGGCGAACGCAAAATCGCACACCGAAGCTCGCCGCAAGGACGAGCGCCGCAAAGAAGATCACGCGGACGACTACGTCCGAATCTTCGACACCACGCTCCGCGACGGCGAGCAGTCGCCCGGATGCACGATGAATGTCGAGGAGAAGATCGCGCTCGCCCGCCAGCTCGAGCGGCTGAACGTCGATATCATTGAGGCCGGCTTCGCCGCGTCCTCGCCGGGCGACTTCGAATCGGTTAATCGCGTCGCGCAGGCGGTGAGCGGGCCGGTCGTTCTGAGCCTCTCGCGCACCCGCGAGGAGGACGTGGACTCCGCGCTGCGCGCGGTCGACAAGGCGGCGCATCCGGGGATTCACATATTCATCGCGACCTCGGAAATCCATCTGAAGTACAAACTCAACATGAATCGCGAGGACGTGCTCGACGCCGCCACCTGGGCGGTCACCCGCGCGAAAAAGCATCTCGACTACATCGAGTTCTCATGCGAAGACGCGTCGCGCTCCGACTGGGATTACATGGTCGATGTGTGCACCGAAGTCATTCGCGCCGGCGCCACCGTGATCAACCTGCCCGATACCACCGGCCATTCGATCCCCGAAGAATTCGGGCGGATGTTCGCGTACATGCAGGAGAAGGTTCCCGGCGCCGACAAGGTCATCTGGAGCGCCCACTGTCACAACGACCTCGGCTTGGCGGTCGCCAATTCGCTGGCCGCAGTGCGCAACGGCGCGCGCCAGATTGAATGCACGATCAACGGGATCGGCGAGCGCGCGGGCAACTGCTCGATGGAAGAAGTCGTGATGGCGATGAAGACGCGGCACGACCTGATGGGCGTGCAATCGCGCATCGTCACTCCGCAGATCTATCCCGCCTCTCGGCTGCTATCGCAGGTGATCGGACAGCCGGTGCCGGCCAACAAGCCGATCGTCGGCGACAACGCGTTCGCGCACGAAGCCGGAATCCATCAGGACGGCGTGCTCAAGTACAAGCTGAACTACGAGATCATGAAGCCCGAGGACATCGGCATTCCTTCGAACAAGCTGGTGATGGGCAAGCATTCCGGGCGCCATGCGTTTACAAATCGACTGCAGGAACTCGGCGTCGATACCGAAGGCCTCGATATCAATAAGGCGTTCGCCGAGTTCAAGGCGCTCTGCGACAAAAAGAAGATCGTGTACGACGACGACATCCTGGCGCTGATCACCGAGGAAGCGCGCCGCACCGTCGATCACTTCGAACTGGTCGATCTGAAGGTCGCCTCGTCGAGCAGCGCGACCCCGCACGCGGAAGTCATGATGCGAGTCGAGGGAAAAGAGTGCTCGGCAGTCGGCGAAGGCGACGGGATGGTCGATGCGTGCTACAAGGCGATCTACAAAATCGCGGGAATCAACCCGGCGCTCGAGCGCTACGCGGTCAAGGCAATTACCGGCGACTCCGACGCGCTCGGCGAAGTAAGCTGCATGATTCGCGACAACGGCGTGACGGTGGCCGGCCAGGGTGCGCATAGCGACATCGTGATGGCGAGTGCGTTGGCGCTGGTGAACGCGCTCAACCGGCTAAAGGCGCGCAAGATCGCGCCCTTGAAGCCAACCACCGATGTTCCGTGAAGGTTCGTTTGGGACGGGACTTGCCGGAAAATCATACTTGGGATAAGTGCTTGGGAAGCTAGAGTTTGAATTTGAAGTCGTTTTTCACTTTGCGCCACTCGCGACTTGATGCGGACCTCGCCTCCCGGGCGGGGTTCGCTTCAAGCTCAACTCGTCCGTTCACAGATTTATCCACGCGACTAACTTTCGAGGCGATTCACTGACGGGTCGAACTGCTCTCACGTTCTTCCCGATCATTCACTCTGCGGCGCCGCGCGCTTTGGCATGGCCTACAAAATTCTAGTTCTCAAAGGTGACGGCATCGGCCCCGAGGTCGTCGGCGAAGCTCTGCAAATTCTCAAGATCATCGCGCGGCTCTCCGCGATCGATCTGGAGTTCAAGGAAGGCATGATCGGCGGTCATGCGCTGGACACTGCGGGCACGCCCCTGCCCGAGGAAGTGATCAAGCACGCGCAGGACAGCGACGCGATTCTGCTCGGCGCCGTCGGCGGACCCAAGTGGGACAATCCCAACGCCGAGCAGAGGCCCGAGCAGGCGCTGCTGGGACTGCGCAAGCTGCTCGGCCTGTTCGCGAACGTCCGCCCGGTCAAAACTGTGAAGGAATTGATGGCAGCGTCGCCACTCAAGCCCGAAGTGTTGAACGGCGTCGACGTGGTCATCATTCGCGAGCTGACCGGCGGCATCTACTACGGCAAGCCGAGCGAAAAGCGCG
>Ga0210407_10002989_pt1 | contig 14035 bp, 16 predicted proteins | sample IncBWC27MmetaG_FD_150860 | JGI IMG/M metagenome (GOLD analysis project Ga0210407, IMG submission 150860) | Forest soil microbial communities from Barre Woods Harvard Forest LTER site, Petersham, Massachusetts, United States - Inc-BW-C-27-M | ecosystem: Environmental > Terrestrial > Soil >... | reverse complement strand
GTCGGGAGAAACTCAACACCACACTGCGGAAAATGCTGGCCTACGCTGAGAGCGAAAAGATTTCGCGCACGAACGTCATTGTGGACGTGGACGCGCTGTCGCTGCTGTAGACACCCGATCTGTTTATTTTTTGAACCAGTGTTCCCGCACGATAGTCCACAAGCCCGAGCCAGGGATCGGATCGTAAGCGAAGGTCAGGACCAATATCGCCAGTCCAAATACGGCGAGCAATCGCCGTTTTCCATCGAGAGGAGTGTTTTCCAGTACGGGCGGATGGCGCATCGTTCTCCAAAGAAAGATCGCCCACAACAACCAGCTTACCGAGAAGCATACGGCCAGCGGGACAAGGGCCATAATTACCAGAACAGATAGAATGCGGTGTGTTCGCGGGTTCAGGGCGTAAGAGATGTGTCCGCCGTCGAATTGTCCGCCAGGCAGCAGGTTCATGGAAGTAGCGAACATGCCGACCCATGCGGCCATGGCCATGGGGTGCAGATAGCGATTTCCAAAATCCATCCGAGCGGCTGCATTGATGCCCGCATGGGCCAGGATGAAATGCGTCACCGTGAAAATCAGGGGCACGCCGAAGGGAAATTCGGCGTCCGGGTTTTCCAGCGGTTTGGACGCAAGGACAGACAAAAACAACACCGGAACCGCAACAATAAATCCGGCAATGGGCCCCGCAATGCCGATGTCAAAAAGATCGCGACGGTTCCGAATAGGGGACTTGATGCGGATGAACGCGCCCAGCGTTCCGATGAGATTAGGGAAGGGGATGAAGTAGGGAAGCGTGGCATAGACGCGGCGGCGGACACATAAGACAAAGTGTCCCATCTCATGCGCCGTGAGAATGCCTAGCACGCAGGCTGAGAACGGAATGCCCAGGCGCAACCGGTGCCAGTCGGCCAGCACCCATCGCCAGGGAAAATAATCCACGTTTTCATTGAAGGCCGGCAGATTGTTGTCGAAGTCGTACTGCAGCCGGGCGCCGATGCAGAGAGTAGTCAGGATCGTCAGCAGAAAGAGCAGCGCATGTAGCCAATAACGCCGCGTCGGCGGCTGGCGGACAGCAACCCTTGCTTCCGGTTCTTCAGCACCGTAGATTTGAAATTCCTGCGGAGGAGGTGGGGGCATGCAAAGCCTGGCGGCGATCACTCAATGGACTGCAGCTCTTTGCCCGGTTTGAAACGGACAGCTTTTCCCGGAGGAATGTTGACCTCGGCCCCGGTACGGGGATTGCGGCCGATTCCGGTCTTGCGTGGCCGCACGTTGAACACGCCAAAGCCGCGTAGCTCGATGCGCTCGCCGCTGGTCAGGGCTTTCTTCATGCTTTCAAACACGGTTTCCACCGCCAGTTCAGCTTTGGTCTTGGTGATACCGGTCCGGGAGACAACTTCGTTGATGATATCGAGCTTAATCACTCTTCAGCGCTCCTCAAAATAATCGGGAAGGCGTAACTTGCAGATAATATTGGACTTCTAGACGTGTTGTCAAATGAGCGCGGCAGTCTATAAGATGGCCTCTTCGCCGCAGACGGCGAAACCCACGGAGGCAACGACCCTTTTCATGGCTATCAAGAGTGATCGCTGGATCCGCCGCATGGCGCTGGAGTACGGGATGATCAATCCCTTTCATGACCACCAGGTGCGCGATGGCGTGGTTTCTTACGGCGTTTCCTCTTATGGATACGACCTGCGCGTCGCCGATGAGTTCAAAATCTTTACCAACGTGAATTCCGCCATCGTGGACCCCAAGAAGTTCGACGAGCGGTCGTTCATCACCGTACAGGCGGAGTCGGTCCTGATTCCTCCCAACTCTTTTGCCCTGGCGCGCTCGGTGGAATACTTCAAGATTCCCCGCGACGTCCTGACTTTGTGTGTGGGTAAATCAACCTATGCCCGCTGCGGCATTATCGTAAACGTAACGCCTTTTGAGCCGGAGTGGGAGGGCTTTGTCACGCTGGAGATATCCAACACGACTCCGCTTCCCGCCAAGGTCTATTCGAATGAAGGACTCTGCCAGATTCTGTTCTTCCAGGGCGATGAGCCGTGCGAGGTGAGCTACAAAGACAAAGAGGGCAAGTACCAGAAGCAGACCGGAATTGTGTTGCCCAAGATGTAGCGCCTTTTCTTGCAATCCCGAACCCGCTGTTTTTGGCGGGTGAGGGCCCCTATGGTAACGAGAATTCCCAGGGTCGAGCTGCGTGGTGGGAATAGGGATCTCTCGCTGCGCTCGAGATTTCAGAAAAGCAGCTCCTGGTCGTTACGACTGCCGGGCTTCGCCCGCTTTGTAGATGTACCGGATGGCCGGTTTGTAGACCAGCAGAGTGGAAGCTCCGTCGCGGACCAGCTTGATGCAGTTTCGGTCATACCAATCAATCAGTCCCTGTACTTCTTCGCCGTCTTTCAGGACCACCACGACCGGCGTCTTGCTCTGCATCTGTTTCTGGTAATAGAAGTTCTCCGCGTGGGTCTGTTCCGGAGGAGGCGTGCGCTTGTTCACGTTGGCGGGCATGCGGTCTGTACGCTCCAGGCGTTCGCGGCGTTCGGAAACGGGCTCGGTCCGGGGTGGCGGCGGGCCCAGCGAAGGCCGAATCAGTTTGCGGCTCACAAAATCCTCACTTGTCTTTTCCGAGGCCTGACGCGTGTTGGCTGAGTCAATTGCTTCTTTCATCGTCTTCGCTCTCGCCTCCCGCCAACCGGAAACCAGCGCTGTGCGAGATTGCCTGGCAGGAAACCGATCTGGGCAGGTTGTACCGGGATATCGGTGCGGGTTATTGTTCATACAACCTATCACAGCACGAACGATTGTTTCAAACGCCTCCACCGAACGGTAGGGGGCTAAGTTGACGCACTGCCGCATTCTGAAGGGACTGGTTCTTGATACCATCAGTGTCACCGACTACTTGGCGCTACAATTCAGAGCGTGATTTCTTGGGAAGTAACTGAATAATTGTCCAGATGAGTGCTGCCATACATGCGTAGTACACACCGTTTATTGCGCCCATGATGAAGACCAGCACCAAGCTCGTGCCGATGGAGGGATCGCCGTCCAGCGCCGCCAGTGAAAGACAAAAGGGCCAGACCAAACTGGCGTGGTTGTAGACATAATCGGTGTTCATTATCAACGCAGTAACCGCCAGCGAAATTGCCAGGAAGCAACCCAACGCTCCCCATCCGAGCACCCATTGAAATGGCTTAAGGAAGAATTTTCTGTTTGTTTTAAGGCTAACCCATCCCACCGCCGCCATGCACAGCATGATGAACAGGGTCGGTACGGCAAAATAAACCAACAAAGATATTATTCTCATTGTTGTTCCATCACGGCTCAAGCGAAAGGGCGAGCGCGTCCAGCGACAGCGAACGGAGCACGTTGCGCCGCATTCCACTTTGCACCTGGCCCAGCTGCTGGCTGGCTTGCGCGATCCAGGGGAAGGTGACGCCGGAAGCCATGGACTTGAGTTCGGCGGTGATATCGACGTTGCGGACCAAGTCCGGCGTTCCGGAAATCAGTGCCAGCATGTCCTTGAGCAGGGAATAGAGCGCACCCATGAGCTGATCGGTCTTTTCTTTTCCGTCAGCGCCCGCCCGGTACGTCTCCGTGGCGCGAAACAGGGCGGAATGATCGCCGGGATGTATCGCGGAATTTAACATGGCCAGCGCGTCTTTCCGCGCGGCAATGTATTCCTCCAGGTTGAGCCCGCGCGCCCGTCCGATGGCGCCGCCACTGAGCCGCGCGGCAAGCTGCCGCTGGCGCGTGTTCCATTCCGGCCGATGCTTCGCAAGATACTGCTCAATCTCCTCTACCGGAAGCTGGGCCAGAGTGAAAGTCACGCAGCGGGACCGGACCGTTGCCAGAAGCTCTCCCGGGTTCCTGGCCAGCAGGAAAATGTGCACAAATTCCGGCGGTTCTTCCAGGATTTTCAACAATGAGTTGGCTGCTTCTTTCATGAAAGCGCCATCCGTGAAAATAAAGACGCGCTTCGGCGCTTCTCCGGGTTTGAAATGGGTGGACTGAATCACATGCCGCACCTGGTCCACTTTAATCATCATCTGCGGCGGATCGGGCGGGACCACGATGACGTCAGGGTGCGTTTGTATCAGGATGCGGGTCTCGCGCTTGTCGGTGTCCCGCAGGTTTTCCCGGGCTTCCACGGCTTCGGCAAACCTGGCGTCGAGGTCCGCGGATTGTCCGATGCGCTCGCAGTTGCTGCATACGCCGCAGTATTCCGGCAGGCCGTCCGTTTGCCGGAGCTGCAGGCAGTTCATGGTCCGCGCCAGCATCAGCGCGAGCGTGTACTTGCCGGCCCCTTGCGGACCGGCAAGAATCACCGCGTGCGGAAAGCGGTCCCGCGCCAGCATCTCCCGCAGCTGGCGTACAACTTCCGGGTTGCCGTGAAAATCAGCAAAAGCCATAGGTATCAGGAAACGGATCTGGGCACGTCGATTAGGGTAGCCGTCTATTAGTTAACCACAAAGAAGGCGCGTGGTTCACGTGGTACAGTAACTCCGCGAGGAGCGGTGGCTGAGGTGGGAATGGACTGGAACCCGAAAGAGTCGCGAGTGCCGAAAGAGTTTGAAGAAGTCAAAAAGCAATTTCTGGACCTGGAGGAGCGCACCAGGAAACAGATGGCGGCAATGCTCGCGAGTTCGGCCGTCAGCGCAGAGGACGAAGCCGCGGCCGGCAAAGACATTCACTCCCGCAAATTTGACGAGTACCTGACGTTCAGCCTGATGTGGGTATTCCTGGCGTTCATGGATCTGGACGAGATTCCCAGCACCCTCAACTACCGCATGTTTTGCGAGGCCCAGGACCTGTTCCGGACGGAAAAGAGATTTGCCACGGTGACAGAGTCGCAACTACGCGACGCCTGCGAAAACTTCCATTCGGCTTTCGCCGCGGTGCCGCGGGTGGAAAGCGAGCCTCTGCCCGCGATGCCGGTCCTGGAGCAATACGACGCGCTCTACAACACGCATGAAACGCAAACCGCCCAAGAGATATTCATGGAGCTGGCGGAGATTATTGTCAATCATCTCGCTTTGAATGCCCGCGATCCGAAGACGTATCTGGAGCGTTTCCGCAAGATGCTGGAACTCACGGCCCAACCGACCTCTGCACAAACGAAAGCTGGCGCCGTTGCGAGCGCCACGCCTCCGCCGGCTCCTCCGGACTTGAACAAGCTGCTCGCTGAACTGGACGCGCTGACCGGGCTGGCCAGGGTCAAAGCCGACGTTCACCAGCTTACGAACTACATCAAGGTGGAGCAGATGCGCAAGACCAAAGGCCTGAAAACGTCCGACGTCTCGCTGCACATGGTGTTTTACGGAAACCCCGGCACCGGCAAGACGACCGTGGCGCGTCTTATCGCGAAGATTTATTGGGCGCTCGGAGTGGTCAACAAGGGGCATCTGGTGGAAGTCGACCGGTCGGGATTGGTCGCTGGATACGTAGGCCAGACAGCAATCAAGGTCAACAGCGTGGTGGAGAAAGCCATTGGCGGTGTGTTGTTTATTGATGAAGCCTACGCCCTGAAAATGGGCGACAGCGCTGATTTCGGCCAGGAAGCCATTGATGTCCTGCTCAAGCTCATGGAAGACCGCCGCGACCAGTTTGTTGTGGTGGTGGCCGGATATCCGGACGAGATGAAGAACTTTCTGTCTTCCAACCCCGGAATGCGGTCGCGGTTCAACAAGTATCTGGAATTTGAAGATTACACGCCCGAGGAGCTGATGACGATTTTTGAAGGTTTCTGCAAGTCCTGCGATTATCGCATCAGCCCGGAGGCGCGCAAGGTCATCCAGAGCATCTTCCTGAAGGCTTACGGCACGCGCGACAAGACGTTTGGCAACGGCCGCTTTGCCCGCAATCTGTTCGAGAAGATTGTGGAGAACCAGGCGAACCGCGTGGTGTCGGTGCAAGGAGCAGACCAGGACACGCTCATGATGGTCCAGCCGGAAGACATTCCACCGCCCGGCGCGACGCCCATGGCGTGAGACAGACTGTCTACTCTAATTCGGCCTCGATCACGTACTTGCGCGAGCCCATGTCCCAGGTAACGCGCAGAAGATTTGGTTTGCAGCAGACCTGGCAGTCTTCCACATAACTCTGTTTTGTGCCTGCGGCGGAATCCACGGAAGTCTCATTCCATTCACCGCGGCCGGCGCATTGAAAACCGGAGGTCATTTATTTTGCAGGGATCCTGCCGATGAGATGTTGCTGATTGCTGGACGTCAGAGTTGAAACAGCGCAGTATCAGGCCTTGCCGCGCATCTTCGCGACCCACCAGCGCATACCGATCAGCAGAAAGCGCCAGTCGCTGAAGAATTCAGGCGCCTTGTGTTCGAAAGCGTGGCCGATAAACTGGAGAATCCATCCCAGCACAAACAGCGCCGCGCCATAAATCCACAGCCCGCGGACGAAAATACCGGCCACCAGAACGGCCAGCGAGATCACGATCATCGGGATGCCAAGGGTATGGCATACTCGGTTGACAGGGTTCTGGTGACTGCTCGCGTACTGCGAAATCCATTGTTCGTCGGTGCGTCCACCTAGCATGGCGGGATTATAGCAAACGCGGCCTTTAGATGAGGCAATTAGCAAATGGCAATTAGCCAAAGCAAACCCAAGCGCGAACGTGCCCATTCGTGTTGATTCGCGAAATTCGCGGCTGAAGTTCTTCCTTTGCGTTCTTCGCGACCTTTGCCATTGAAGCGTTTTGGTTTGGCTAATTGCTAATTGCTTTATTTCAACCCCAGCCTCTCTTCCACCGCCTTCACAATCTCTTCATGCACCCTTGCCGGCTCCTCACGCGCGTCTATTTGGACCACGCGTCGTGGTTCGCGGTGCGCGATTGTCTGATATGCGTCGAGCACGCGTTTATAGAACGCCCGATTTTCTTTCTCAAAGCGGTTCTCGTCGTCTTGCGACCGTTTGGCGTGTTCAAGATTGCGCCGGCGCGCGCGGGCCAGGTTCTTCGCGACGTCGGAGACCATCAGGATGGTCAGGTCCGGCTGGAGGTTGCGGCAAAGCGTCTGGTGAAGCTGGAGCACCGTGTCGCTGCCCAGTTCGCGTCCTCCGCCCTGGTAGGCTTCGCTGGAGTCGGTGAAGCGGTCGCACAACACCCATTGTCCGCGGGCCAGGGCGGGCAGTATCTTTTCATCAATGTCCTGGGCGCGGTCGGCGAACATGAGCGCCAGCTCCGCCAGCGGAGACAGGCCCGCGGTCCGCGAACTGAGCAGTACGGCCCTGAGCTTTTCACCCAGCGCTGTGCCGCCGGGTTCGCGCGTAGTGATAACGTCCAGACCGCGCTGCCGCAGCCAGGCCGCAAGTTTTCTGAGCTGCGTGCTTTTTCCGACGCCGTCCAGGCCCTCAAACGTGATAAATTTGCCGCGCTGTCTGTGAGGCACGCTAGAGATTTAAACACAAGCGCAGCCGCAACCCAAACCTTGCCGCAGATTATGCGCAGACAAACGCAGATCAGGAAGACTGCTGGTTTGGTCCGGTCTGCCTGCGGTCTTGGCTGGTGGCCGGCAGCTAACAGCTAGGAGCTTTTCATGCGACTCGGTGACGACATAGACGACCATTGTTCGCGATGCAAACGCAGCACGGACCATGCGGTGGTGTCCATGGTGGGAGAAGAAGTTCTCATCACCCGCTGCCGCACCTGCTCGAGCGAACACAAGTACCGTAAGAACCAGGGCCGCGGCAAAGAGATGACGGCCAAGGAAGCCTTCGATAAAGTGCTGGCCAGCATGCCGGGGATGCAACCGGAATCCCCAAAGCCCTCGAAAAAAAAGAAATAAGGGGGCGCTCACAGAGCTAGGGCGTGAACCGGAAACATTTAGTAGGAGCCAACAATGAGACGTGGCAATGCCACGTCTCTACGCCGACGTTCTTCTTGATCCGCGTCCTCCGCGTTTATCCGCGGTAGGCGTTTTGCTGAGCTCCTACTTCGCGAGGGGCCTGTACTCGAATCACAACGTTGCCAGGCTTCTGCCCACACGGATCGAGCCATCGCCAGTGTGTACGGTCATCAGGCCTCCTCCGCCGTTGAGATTGCCGCGAATGCTCTTACCGCCGACCTGGCCGGTTACCGCGATTGGAACATCCAGACTGATACTGCCGTCGCTGGTGTGCAGGTCAAGTGTCGCGGCGAGGTCCCTGGGCAGATCCAGGGACAGCCGTCCATCACCAGTGTGCAGCGTCCAGCTACTGGTCACGCGCGAGCCGGGAAGTATGGTGGCATCAATGCGGCCGTCGCCGGTCTGGATGTCCAGCTGATCGAACCGGCCACGCACATGGATGGAACCATCGCCGGCCTTGGCCCGCAAGCTTCCGCCAACGGAGTCAACGTCCTGACTACCGTCACCGCTATGAAGATCAAGGTCTCCCGTGACTCCCGCCACGCGGATACGGCCGTCTCCCGTGCTCACCGTGAGATTGGTTTTTATAGGGACATGAATGGTGATGTCCGTGCGCTGCCGGAAGGAAATGTGGATGCTGAATCCGGAATGTTCGCGCGCTTCCAGACTGATCCGGTTGCCATCCTGCTGGGCGGTGATCTGCAAGCCGTCGGGCCCGATCTTCAAATTCTGTGTATTGATTCGGATCTCGACAGAGTTTTGGTCCCATGGTTGTACCTGGACGTTGCCATCCGCGGTGGAAATCCTCAAATCTGGCAGTCCAGTGACTGGAAAAGTCTTGCTCCAGTCATCTGCGCGGGCGTTCAAGCCCAGGGACAGGACCAAGGCAAAAAGGACGAAAGGTATGCGCCGCATGCGGTTTTCTCCTTCCAGGTTATAGACGAATCCGACGGTGGGTTTGTTCACAAAAATCTGGCGAAAAATCTCCGGTTTTTGGGAGGCGTTTGCCTTTGCTGCCGGTTTTTGAGGTCAACGGAGAGGTCGGCATCGCTGGCCGTGTTACGTGCACGGTCCCTACTTGGCAAGCGAAGGGGTCACGGACTTGATGGCCGATGCTCCGGAAAGAGGTCTGGTATCAGCAGAAGCTTGCGCCGGGAGCCATTCCCGGATCTGGGACAAAGCGGCGCGAGCGGCTTCCTCGCCCGCCCGTATCATGTCGGTTGCGCGCACAAAGTCGTCGTAAGCGAATTCGGCAACCGGCGGTTCTATCACCGTGTCGGAGAGAACTTTCCAGTCGGCGGACATCTTTTGCTGGGCAATGGAGAAGCACTGGCCGATCACCTCAAAGACATGGCGCGGCCCACCCGCCTTGATCCAACTGGCGCTGATGTGAACGGCAATCACCCGCTCCGCACCCATGTCCCGAAGAGGGAGCGCCGGAACGGCATGGGCCAGGAGCCCATCCACCAGCAATTGGCCATTCACGTTCACAGGAAGAAACATGCCGGGATAGGCGCAACTCGCGCGCACCGGGTCCACAAGATCGCCTCTGGTAAAGACGGCCGGCGCGCCGGTCATGATGTCCGTTGCCGTCACCGCCAGCGGGATGCGCAATTCTTCAAACGTCTTATAGAGCAGAAATTTGCCGAGGAACGCCGCCATCTTGTCGTTGCTGAATAGCCCAAAGCGGGACAATGTCCAGCGGGAAAAATGTTTGAGCCGCACCAGGCCCGCCATTCTCTCCAGCTCCCTTGCCGAAATACCGCCCGCGTAAGCCGCGCCAATCACAGAACCAACACTGGTGCCGGCAATGAAGTCGATGGGGATTTTCTCGTCTTCCAGGACCTTAAGCACGCCGATGTGCGCCAGGCCACGCGCGAACCCTCCGCCCAGCGCCAGGCCAATGCGCGGCGGGCGCACAGGCAGGGCCGTCAGCTCCTGCGATTGCCGCTTCATTTCACGGCCAAAAGCGGTGACTGCCCGGACCATCCTGGTCAGCGATTTCTTCAAGAGAGCGCTCCTAAGCCGCGGCCCAACACGCATCTGCTTCATTACCCTGTTGGATGCTGCTGCCTGTATAAACGTTCCGGATTGGCTTTAGTTCCGGTTACTTTGGGACAGTCCCCGCACGCAATTGGCCTTCCGGCTTGCCTTCTCAGCGCTCTAGGGGTGAAGATGGATGCCTTCCATGCTACGTGAATTCTCGGCCGGCGCCGTGGTGCTGCGCCACATGCAGAACGAATGGTGGGTCGCGGTCATCGAACCCGGCAGTCATGGCGAGCCGGAAGACCGCAAAGACGTTCTCGCGCTTCCCAAAGGCAATCTGGACCCAGGAGAGAAACCGGACAAGGCCGCGTCGCGCGAGGTTCTGGAAGAAACCGGGGTCCGCGCCCGGATGCTGGCGAAACTCGCCGACATCAAGTACATTTACGTGCGTAAATGGGCAGGCCGGGAGAGGATTTTCAAAGTGGTGAGCTTCTATGTGATGAAGTACCAGTCCGGCCGGATAGGTGACATAACGGAGGCCATGCGGCACGAAGTGCGCCGTGCGTACTGGCTTCCTTTGAAGCAAGCCGCTGCCAAGCTAAGCTACAAAGGCGAGCGACAAATAGCGCGGAAGGCATTGAAGTTTGTGGAATCGAAGCTGCACCACCTTTAAGACGCGCGGAAGGTGCGGTTTTGCTGGATATTGAGAATTTCGTTGCTGCACGACCAACCTGTGGCGGCGTATGATGACTTTGGCTATTTTGGAACCTGGCACGCTGTTGCGGAACATTTTTCTATTAAGTAGCTGAATATAAAGGTCTACTCTTGACTGAATGAATGCTCATTCATTATGATTAATTGCTTTCTCTTCCAGCTGCGGCGCAATCTCTGCGCCAGGGAGTTCAGATAAAAGCATGCACTATCGGATCGACAAAGTTGCCGTCCTCGGCGCGGGGACCATGGGCGCCAGAATCGCCGCCCATTTCGCCAATGCCGGCCTGCCCTGTTACCTGTTGGACATTGTTCCGCCAGCGGCCGCTCAGAGTACAGACAAAGCCGCCCGCAACAAGATCGTCAGCGCCGGACTGGATGCGGCCATCAAGTCCAAGCCTGCCGCGTTTTTCGAGAAAGGCCTGGAACGGCTGATCACCATCGGCAATTTTGAAGATGACATGCAATTGCTGTCCGACGCGGACTGGATCATTGAGGCCGTTGCCGAGAACCTGGAAATCAAGCGCGGGCTGCTCAAGAAAGTGGAAGCCGTGCGCCGGCCCGGGAGCATCGTTACCACCAACACCAGCGGCCTTCCGGTGCACAGCATCGCTGAAGGCTTTACCGATGATTTTCGCAAGCACTGGTTCGGCACGCACTTCTTTAATCCTCCACGCTACATGCGCCTGCTGGAGATCATTCCTACACCGGAGTCCGACGCGGCGGCCATTGCCGCCGTTTCCCATTTCTGCGACGTCCGCATGGGCAAGGGAATCGTTACCGCCAAGGACACCCCGAACTTCATCGCCAACCGCATTGGAACGTTTTCCGGACTGAACGTCTTCCGGCTGATGCAGGAGATGGACTTTACCATCGAGGAGATTGACGCGCTGACCAGCTCCGGCGGATGGACCAAGGCACCGACGTTTCGCACCATTGATCTGGTGGGGCTCGACGTGCTGGGCAGCGTGGTCAACAATTTCAAGAAGAACGTGCAGGACGAGCGTTCCGACCTGAAGCTGCCGGAGTTCTTGCAGAAAATGATCGAGCACAAGCTGCTCGGCGACAAGACCAGAGCCGGCTTCTATAAGAAGGTTAAAGGTCCGCAGGGAGAAGAGGAACGGCTGGCCATTGACTGGAAGACGCTGGAATATCGTCCGGTGCAGAAGCCGAAGTTTGCTTCGCTGGAAATGGCCAGGAACATCGAAGATATGGGTGACCGTTTGCGCATGATGGTCGCCGGCGGCGACGCACGCGACAAAGCCGCGCAGTTCTCCTGGACCAGCCTTTCTGAACTCTGGACGTACTCGGCCAACCGCATCCCTGAGATTTCCGACACAGTGGTTGAAATTGATGCCGCGCTGCGCATGGGTTTCAATTGGGAGGTGGGGCCGTTTGAGTTGTGGGACCTGGCGGGAGTGGAACCAACTGTAGCGCGCATGAAGAAAGAAGGGAAGCCGGTTGCCGCCAACGCGGAAAAGCTGCTCGCCGCGGGGGCCAAGAGTTGGTACAAGGACGATCCTTCAGCGCCTTCCGGCCGCGCGTATTTTGATCTTCGTACCGGCCGCTACAAACCCATTGAAGTCGCCAAGGGAGTATGGTCAGTCGCGGTCGCCAAGAAATCCAACGGAGTGGTCAAGAAGAATGCCGGCGCCTCGCTCATCGACTTGGGCGACGGCGTAGGCTGCATAGAGTTCCATTCCAAGATGAACGCCCTGGGCGGCGACATTGTCCAGATGGTCACCCAGTCGCTCAAGTCCGGCGGCATCGGCGACCAGTTTGAGGCTTTTGTAATCACCGGGGATTCGGCGAATTTTTCCGTCGGCGCCAACCTGATGATGCTCATGCTCGCCGTCCAGGAAGAAGAGTGGGACGAAGTGGACATGGCCATCAAGCAGTTCCAGGGCATGACCCAGGCGGTGAAGTTCTGCTCGCGTCCGGTGGTCACGGCGTCGTTCGGCATGACGCTGGGCGGCGGCTGCGAAATCAACCTGCACTCTGCCGCACGCCAGCCGCACGCCGAGACCTACATGGGACTGGTGGAAGTCGGCGTTGGCCTGCTGCCCGGCGGCGGAGGCTGCAAGGAAATGCTGCTTCGCGCTGTTGATAACGCCCATGCCATCCGTCCGGACGGCCGCGGCGAGTCCGTAGAACTGATGGAAGGAATGAAGCGGATTTTTGAAATTATTGCCACCGCAAAAGTCTCAACTTCCGCGTTTGAGGCCCTCGGCTACGGCTTCCTCTCCGATGGCGACCTGATTTCCATGAACCGTGAACGCGTCTTGAGTGACGCCAAAGAACGCGCTCTGGATCTGGCCAGCGCCGGTTATGTCCCACCGGTACCGCGCAAAGATATTCCGGCGCCGGGAGAAAACGTGCTTGCAACTTTGCGGCTGGGCATCCATCTAATGAGACAGGCAGAGTACATCAGCGACCACGACGTAAAAGTCGCAACCAAAGTCGCCGAGATCATCTGCGGCGGAAACGTATCTCCGGGAATGCCGGTAAGCGAGCAGTATCTGCTCGATCTGGAACGCGAAGGTTTCAAATCACTCTGCGGCGAGAAGAAAACGCAGGAGCGGATTCAGTACACTTTGAAGACGGGGAAGCCGCTGAGAAACTAGGCGCCTATATTGAAAGTCCGAGATATAGTCAAACGCATGGAGGAGGATGGCTGGAAATTAGTCCGTACCAAAGGCAGTCATCGACAATATCATCATTCTGTGAAGTCAGGGACGGTGACAATTGCAGGGCATCCTTTCAGCAGATGTTGCAGCAGGCACCTTGAACAGCATTATGAAACAGGCGGGTCTTAAATGAAATACTTGGTTATCTATGAAAAATCGCAGAGCGGGTGGAGCGCTTACGTCCCAGATCTCCCCGGACTGGGTGTCGCCGCGGGGAGCCTTGAAGAAGTGAAGAAGCTGATTCGTGAGGGAATCGAGTTTCATCTCGAAGGGATGAAACTGCATGGAGAAGCTATCCCCGAACCAAGCGCAATAACTGAATTCGTATCCGTGGGACTGCCGGCCTAGCGGGAAATCCGGACATGGGCCCGGCGGCAAACCATGAGGCTAGAAGCTAGGAGCTTTTTATGAAAGAAGTTGTCATCGTAAGTTCCGTCCGCACCGCGGTCGGAAAATCCGGCAAAGGCACACTGCGGGCCACGCGTCCTGATGACCTGGCCGCAGTTGTCATTAAAGGCGCGCTAGATCGCGTGCCGCAGGTTGATAAAAACGAAATTGAAGACGTGATTCTCGGCTGCGCTACTCCGGAAGCTGAGCAGGGAATGAATGTCGCCCGCATCGCGTCTTTGAGGGCCGGATTGCCTGTTGAAGTTTCTGCCGTGACCATCAACCGCTTTTGTTCGTCCGGCCTGCAGGCGATTGCCATGGCCGCGGAAGGCATCATCGCCGGACGAGCGGAAATCATGGTCGCTGGGGGCACCGAATCCATGAGCATGATTCCCATGGGCG